>Ga0207951_100018_pt1 | contig 167018 bp, 157 predicted proteins | sample Subbio12Aug_8Bad_FD_184830 | JGI IMG/M metagenome (GOLD analysis project Ga0207951, IMG submission 184830) | Serpentinite rock and fluid subsurface biosphere microbial communities from McLaughlin Reserve, California, USA - CR12Aug_8Bad (SPAdes) | ecosystem: Environmental > Terrestrial > Deep... | reverse complement strand
GACACCTACCCCGCGTTTACGCCTAACTACTGGCAGGGCGGTTTCTCCTGCTTCGACTGCCACAGCCCGCACGCCAACCCGGCGCGCATGCTCGGCTTCGACAAAGCCGGGCAACCGGTTGGTATTCGAGGCAAACTCGACGGCAAAGTCTACGGTGTCTTGAACTCGGGCAGCGGCGGCACTTGGGATAAAGCGCTCAAAGCCGCCAACAACCCGCAGGGTATGAACAAGCCGTTCTGGCCCTCGGGCACCTGGCTCTTGATCAAAAACCCGGACCGCGAAATCGCAAGCACAACCACGATCGTAAAGAGCGGTATCTGGAAACCTAAAGCGGGTTCTTCCCTTAACGGTACATCGGGTGACGAAAATCTTACCCTATCGCAGTTTATCGCGAAGATAGCCGAGCCGGAGAAAGATATCACGATAACAGCCGGTCAGGAAATCGATGATGCTGTCACGGAGTCCCTTTTTGAGTTCGACGGCAACACGAGCTATCCGGTAAACAAAATGCCGATCGATTGGAACAGCCCATTGGGCACCGTGACTAAATCTTTGTGGAGAGCGAGTGCGGCAAATGGCGGCGGCATAACGGCTAGCTATGCGAAAAGCACGGGTGAGGCCGTCGGTTTAATCACCGAGAAAGTACGCCGTGCGGACGCGCAGGGGGCGTGGACCGGTACAGGCGATTATACGGAACCAAATAATGTTCCGTGCACCGTTTGGACGGTAAGCGAGTTCTGCACCGACTGCCACGACGGTAACGCGGGTCTGCACACGGTCAAAGCCCCGCTCTTCAGCGAGGATCGCGCGCTGCGCAATCAGGGCAATAACGCTGACGGCACAAGCAAAACGGGCGCGGGGAACGAGAACTTCAGGGGCAACTACGACCTGGCGTACGGCCACGATACGCAGCCGAGACATTGCGGGCGCCAGATGGTCTTCAATCCCGAGGATGGTCAGAATTTTGGTCCGCACTGCCGCAACTGCCACAAGGGCTCAAGCAGGTGCTCGGTCTGCCACGATGCCGGTGCGTACACAGGCGACCCAACGCTTGCAGCCGATAATACAAAATCAAACTCGCTGTATAGCATGGCCAGAACCACCCTTGTCAGCACGCCGACCGCGGACAACCCGCTCGGCAGCGACAGAAACCTGGTATCCCCCGCGTTTGGCCCAGGGCCGAACTCGACATTGGGCTACTTCCAAAAATCGCGCACCACTAACTGGGATTCAGACTGGAGAAACGCGACCGGCGCGGTTGCAATGGGCAAAATATCCGGCGATGTGAGCTGTGCGGATGACGGCTTCAGTTGGCCGCACCGCACCCTCGGCTTCAAGATGCTCAAAGACGACCTCTTCGGTCTCGACTTTACCGGCGGCAAGGTGATTAATGTAGGCGACATAAGGAAGACCTATGACGGTAAGACCACCAATAGCGCTGGTCTAACCCTCAAAGCGCACGACCTCGACAGCGTCTGCTTGGACTGCCACAACCCGACAGTCTGGAACGCTACGAGCGCAAGCGATCACATCGACTCGCCGACGCTTACTACAGACAACCACGACGACGAGTTGCTAACCCGCGGCTTGCCGTAAAGCAGAGTTGTTGGTTTAACAAGGATTACTCGCAAAGGCTTACAACGGATGACATAACTAAATATCACAACGGATGACTTACGATATAGCATAAAACACAAAAGAGGCCCGGGCGATACCGGGCCTCTTCCTAATCCCTCTTCGACCTACATACATCCGCGCACACGAAGGGCTTGGTCGATACCGGTATTGCTAAATATTACAAATTATATACCCCCCGATGTATTGACTGTAACAGCCTAGCGTTTACAATGGGTTTAAGTGGTATTGCGCATGGCAGACAAGGGTATACCGAAAAGCTAGTTGATTTTTAACGACTCAGTTATATTAAGGTATGCTTCAAGGCCTGACAGGGAAACCCTCGTAAGAATGATGAGCGGTATCCCGTAAGAGCGATATCGCTAATTTTTAGCAACGCTTAGTGCCCTTATTCACAATACTAGACGCAGCCTTCATTTTGAAAACCTTAAGACCAAACCCGACAAGCGAAAAAGGATAGTATGGGTGTTTTTTACTCCATAGCAAGTCAAATACCGCGCGTTCCCACTTTTTTAAAGTTTGAATACTCTATTTATTCTATTCCCTGTTGAAAGGAGGTGAAATATTTATGAAAGATGTTATTAAATCGATTTCAACGAAAAAGGAGGTGAAAAGTATGAAAAAAGCATTGGTTATAATGATGGCTTTGGCGTTGTTGTTCGCGATGGGCGGCATGGCGCTCGCGAAACAGGAGCCCGCAGGCGCTCCGGGCAATATCGTCGCTAGCGACTATGATATTTCCGGCAAGAACTGGTTGTACTACGAGGAAGGCAAACCCGCTACCTCAGGTTCCTACACCGGTTCGACGGGTTTTGGCTTAAGCACCCACCCCTACGGCACCTGGAACAGCCCGTATACGGCCGGCGTTGACGGCTACAACTACAACGACGCCCAGGACTACGTTGCGGGCGGCAAGATGGTCGACCGCGACGGCGACGGCGAATTTACCGATGACGGCGTATTCACGTCCGGCCCGCACGGCGGCTACCTCACATCCACCCACAGGTGCCGTGAGTGCCACGCGGTCCACCGCGCGGCGGGCAAGTTCAAGTTGCTCCGCTCGGACACCAGGTTCGAGGCGTGCGATTGGTGCCACGGCACCGGCGCGGGCTCTGGATACAACATCCAGATGGACAACAACGACGCCTTTACCACCGAGTACAACGTTGGCCACACCATGGGCTTCGGCATAAGCACCGGCAAGTGGAAAGCGCCGGACGATACCTACCCGGCATTTACGCCTAACTACTGGCAGGGCGGTTTCTCTTGCTTCGACTGCCACAGCCCGCACGCCAACCCGGCGCGCATGCTCGGCTTCAACAACGCCGGCAGGCCGGTCGGTATCGTCGCTATCGACGGAACCGGCAACGTAAAGGGCCAAGTATACGGTATCGTAAACTCAGGCGGTGACGACTGGGCTACCGCGCTCAAGAAGGATGACAACCCGCAGGGCACCAACAAGCCGTTCTGGAAATCCGGCAGTTGGCTCTTGATCAAGAACCCGGACCGCGAGATCGCAAGTACTACGTCGACAATCGAGAGCGGTATCTTGAAGCTCGGCGGCAAGAAGATGTCGGAGATAACCTTCGACGCGAAGAACCAGCCCATACTGGACGCGGAGGTTTCCTCGATTACCATCAATCCGGGCCAGGAGATTCCGGACAACATAGTTGGTGGTTTGCGTGAGTTCGACAAGAACACGAGCTATCCGGTCAACAAGATAGCCATCGACTGGGACGCCCCGATGGGTAACGCCAGGACGCTCTGGAAGCATACAACGGCCGGCGTAACAGCGAAGTTCCCCAAGAGCACCGGTGAGGCAATCGGCTTCCTCGGCATGAACGTGCGCCGCTCAGAGGCAATCGCTACCTGGATCAACACAGATACCACAAGCGACTATACCTTCACCGAGAAATACACGACCGACGCTACCAATTCGAAGGGTGTCGCTTTCAGCGCGACAGCACCGTGTAACGTCTGGAGCGTAAGCGACTTCTGCACCGACTGCCATGACGGTAACGCCGGCAAGCACACGGTGCAAGCCCCGCTCTTCAGCGAGGACCGCGCGCTCAGGGGTACTACTACCTCGGGAAGCGACGGCAACACGGTTAACGACAGGGCGCACTACGACCTGGCATACGGCCACGACTCGCAGCCAAGGCACTGAGGCCGCATGATGGTGTTCAATCCGGAGGATGAACAAAATTTCGGCCCACACTGCCGCAACTGCCACAAGGGCTCGAGCAGGTGCGCAACGTGTCATAACACGAGCAGCACCGGCGCTGTCGTAACCAACGCCATCACGGCTTCCGACAACACTACAAACAAGTCGACCTACACGATGGGCGCGACCAGCGATGGCCAGCCGAACACGCTCGCTCAAAACATCGGCTCGCTCGAGACAAGCAGCACCTCGTTCGCGTTCTTCAAGAAGTCCCGCACCGCTAACTGGAATTCAGACTGGAGGCAGAGCGGTACCGCGAAGACCGCTGCCGACATCGATGCGATGTGCGCCGACGACGGCTTCAGCTGGCCGCACCGCACCCTCGGTTGGAAGATGCTCAAAGACGACCTCTTCGGTCTCGACTTTGACAACAACAGGTGGGTCGGTGTTGGTGAGACAAGAACCGCTCCTAATGGCGTCGTCGCTGTCGCGCACGACCTCGACAGCGTCTGCTTGGACTGCCACAACCCGACAGTCTGGAACGCTACGAGCGCAAGCGATCACATCGATTCGCCGACGCTTACTACAGACAACCACGACGACGAGTTGCTAACCCGCGGCTTGCCGTAAAGTTGAGTTGTTGGTTTAACAAGGATTACTCGCAAAGGCTTGCAACGGATGACATAACTAAATATCGCAACGGATGACTTGCAACATAGAATAAAATAGAATAAAACACAAAAGAGACCCGCATAATGCGGGTCTCTTTCTTTTAAGGTGTGAGAATGGTGTTTCGCAAAGAAACATCTTATGGCTTGATGCTGGTCTTGTCGCTATACTAACAACTAGTGCAAGGAACCGGCTTGTTCCCTGAACCGCAATAAAAAGCAGCCAAGAGTGTAGGTCGCTGACTACAAGAGATATAGCCTCTCTCAAGCTGGATGATTTCTGGAGTATGAAAGTGCAAATAACCCTCGAGAAGAAGTTGAACGAATGGATGCTCTATGCCCTCCTGTCCATTGCCTTTATTATTCCCCTTGCGATATCGAGACCTCTATTGATGATGCACGACCAGTTCGACTTACCAAAACTGTTAATACTTCGAATACTAATATTGGCCGCTCTGTTGATTTTGGCCCGCAAGATACAAGTCTCCAAGAAGCTGGAGTTCAGATGGAGCAATATCGATTTCGCGCTTATCGGTTTTCTGGCGCTGGCGCTGGCTTCAGCTGCGGCCTCATTCACCTGCCGACCGCGATTCACGGCCGGTATGAGCGCTATGAGGGGCTCCTTACTCTGCTAAACTACGGTATTCTCTATATGCTCGCCGTGCAAGTATTCTCAGACTACGGAAAGCTTTCCCGATTGAATAAGACAATAACGATGTCCGGCCTGTTGGTTGCGCTTTACGGGGTTATGCAATATTTTGGCATAGACCCGCTGCCGTGGACCATTGTGCCGTTTGAGGAGCGCCGAAGCTTTTCCACATTCGGCAACCCGGACTTGCTCGCGGGTTTTCTGGTGCTGGCAATTCCGATAGCTTTGGTCGAGTTTATGCGAGCTAATAGCACCAAAGATAATGTTATCTTTGGGGGCAGCCTGTTTCTGCTTTTCGTCTGTTTGCTGACCGCTTTTACCCGCAGCGCGTGGATTGGTGCGGTGATATCGCTCTTTGCGTTTATAGCGTTTGGTGGCCGTGCGATTCTGGTAAATCCTCGTAAGATAATATTTATAATCATTCTTGCTGCCTCCGTTTTCGCCGCCTTAGCCGTCTTTTCGATAAGTTCCGGCCATGATGTCACGAATCTCGTTGAGCGCATAATATCCACAGTTCAGATTGCTGAGGGCAGCGCGAAACAACGAATCGAGATTTGGAAAGCCGGGTCGAAAATGGTTTCTGACAAACCCCTTCTCGGTTTTGGGCCGGATACTTTTAGGCTTAGCGCTAGTCGATATGAAACGTTAGAATTTGTTAAGACGACCCAAGGCGCAACCGTCGCCGACAACGCTCATAACTACATCGTGCAGCTCGTGACGACCGTGGGCATCCCCGCTGCCGTGTTACTGGTGCTTTTCTTTGTCTTAGCCCTCTTTCTATCGGTCAAGCGTGCGCTACAGGTAAAAGAAGGCGAAAGGCTGACTTACCTAGGTTTGCTAGCAGCGTTTATTGGCTACCTTGTCCACTTGCTCTTTGGCATAAGTGTTATTGGCAGCAGCGCAGTGTTTTGGATTATATGCGGGGCGCTTATAGCAGCGACCGCGAGTGTCAAGAAGACAACTGTAAACCTCGACGATGCGCGTTCCGCTAGTTTCAAAGTCGTATTGTCCATAATGGTGTTATTTTCGGCTGTCGCGGCTTATTTCTCGTTCACGATGGTCGCGGCCGACCACCACTATCACCAGGCATTATATTATACAAATATCGGTAATCCCAATAACGCCGTCATGAGCTATGAAAAAGCCATTAGCCTATACAGGAATGGGAAATACTATGATGATTACGGCGCTTACCTTGAAAAAGTCGGCTGGGAGTTGAGAGACTACAACTTGACTCGCAGGTCTATTATAGTGTTAGAAGAGGCCATAAAGTTCGAGCCCGACGAAGCAGACCATTACATTTATCTAGCCAATACTCTCTTGGGCGCGGCGCCCAGTGCCGCTGCGCCGGAGTTAAATTACGCGGCTCAAGCCCTAGACGTTGCGCTAAGCAAGCGCCCAAGATCTATACCCGCGCGCGTCGTTCTTGCCCAAGTCCGGTTTGCCCAGAACCGGTATGAAGACACAATCAACGTGTTGCGGTTCGTTATGGACGTGAACCCTTATGATATAACCGCAAATATACTTATGGCGAAATCTTACGCGCGCTTAGGCAAGCCTGCGGACGCTCGACTCCATTATGAAAAGGTCTTGTCTGTCCAACCCGACAACCAGGAAGCGAGAGACGCCATGGCTCGGATTGGTGGATAATTGAACCAGAATACCGGCAGCATGAAACGTATGGCCGGCATAGTATGATGAGTAAATTGACGCAGCGACACTCTTTAAAACCTCAAAACAATCTCATCCCCCGCAATTACGTCGTAGTAGAGCCTTGCCGACATCGTCTGCCGGAGCTGTTTAGCCATATTGCCGTCGTTATAGGCTTCGTGTCGGCTCAAACTTCTGACGGTTTTGTTCGGCTCCGGCTCCGGCTTGCCCATTTTAGAGATACCCCCTATCCAGAAGTTCAGCAATGGCGCGGCCACGATGTATTTAAAGCCATCAGCGTTCAGCTATCAGCCGGCAGCCGTCAACAGAACATATAGGAAGGCGTTGAGCGCTAAGTGATAGTCAAGATAATCGCTATGTTGTTCGCAGTATATGCTTGGAGTAAAGTATACAGCCGATACCGGAAGCACGGCGCTTCGATTCAGGAGTTGCTGCTTTGGACATTTCTCTGGCTTGGAATCGTTGCGGTAGTCTTCGCACCGAACAAAACAAACTTATTAGCCCATCTAATCGGCATGGGGCGGGGTTTCGACGCGCTAGTCTTTGTCAGTATGTTGGGCGTCTTTTACGCGCTCTATAAGGTCACCGCTAAGCTAAAACAAGTTGAAACCGAATTGACGCAGCTCGTCAGCGAACTCGCTCTTGCTGGTGACAAGACGAAAGCCCCGGAGCAGGATTGAGAATCCCCTAGCGCCCTTAATGGATAAGATTTTCTTAAGCTTTGGGTATATTTATTGACAAAGTTGTTTGCCAATCATAGCATAAGAGCATGAGCCAAGGCCAAGATAAAATTATCCAAAAATTAACTGAGCACGATCAGCAATTTGAAGCCATCAACGAGCGGTTCGACAAGGTCGATCAGCGGTTTGAGGCTGTCGATCAGCGGTTTGATAAGATCGATCAGCGGCTAGACGGCATTTCCGTGAAATTATTTGAGCACGACCAGCGACTCGATCAAATGGTCACAAAGGATGAGTTTTACGTTTTTCGCGACCAGGTTCTGACTGGGCAAGACGAAATGATAGCCATTTTGCGCCGTCTTGATCAAGAACATGTTTTCGTAATAGAGCGAATCAAGCGAATCGAAGAGGACGTGGAGGAACACAGAAGGAAGTTAGCTAAATAGTTCTTCTACGGACGGTAATCCTTACCACCGTATACGAAGGAATGGGAATAATCCATGGCGCTGTCAACCAGGCCTCCTCTTGCCGGGCTTTCGAAGATAAACAGGGCGGTATCTATTATCTCTTCATGTGATAAAGGATGCTCTTTATAATCAGGTTGCCATATGGGAGTCTGATATCCGCTTTTTGTTGCAAGGTATTCGTATCTAACCCTCAGTAGATTTATGAAGTGACTCGTGAGCAAATCGCCTGGCCGGCAAAGGATATGCACATGATCGGGCATAATACAAAAGGCGAAGAAGCTGTACTTATGAAGGACGGCTATTTCAAATAATAGGTAGGCTAGGTTGTTGCATTTGCCGGAAGAAGTAAAATGAGGCGCTTGGTTGTGTGTTGAAAGGATAACGTGGTAGGTAAGAGGCATTGGACTTACATTGCCGGCTTGCTCCTTTTCCCCTCTGCTGTGCAAGCGTCTGCCCTCCATAAGATATTATAATATTGTAATCGTATGTTTTGTGCAATAACTAAGGACAAAATTTAGATATGTTTCTAAATTTAAACGGTTGCACAAAACATATCACTGGCTTACCGAACAACAACTTAGGTCGGCTATAGGCTATTACAAAGCTTATCCCGAAGAGATTGATGGCTTAATAGCTGAAAACGAGGGCTGGACTTTAGAGCGAATTCAAGAAAGGCACCCTTATCTTTCGGTTGGTAGATCGTGAAATTCTACCTGGACGAGGACTTAAGCCCTAAAATCGCTAAGATTCTAAGAAAACAGGGGGTTGATGTGGTGAGCTGCCACGAGGTTGACATGGTCCAGGCCTCTGATTCAGAGCAGCTAGAATATGCCGTATCGCAAGGAAGACGTCTGGTGACCAGAAACCGTAATGATTTTATTATGCTAACGGTTCAATTCTTCAATGATTGTAGACCACACTCCGGAGTGCTTATCGTGCCGCACTCTCTTCCGTCCGATAGATTTGGCCTAATAGCCAAAGCGCTTGAAGTATATGCGTCAAAACACCAAAAAGAAGCAGGGTCCTACTCAATAAACTTTTTAACCCGAACCCTTTGAGACGGGGTTCACTCGCGCAGTCTAAAGACTAACTGGTGAGGCAATGTGTGGGATTATTTACAGGGTTCAGGGTTGCTATAATCTAAAACTAAAAATTAAAGACCTGACCCTATACTACTATACTATTGCGGTGGCCGGGACAATGCTCGATATCTCCGCTGCGAGTTTCTCAAGCGCGTCTTTTCTGAGCGGTTTAATGGAGCCCGCCTCCGCCCGCATGACCGTCTTCGGGTTGAACTGTTGCAACATATAGCGTCCAGCTCCCGCGTCTCGCAAATATTGCGCGACCTCGATTACGTCTTCACGCTCGACGATAGTCGGCACGACGGTAGTTCTGAATTCGGCGTCGAGCAAGCCTTTAGCTTCGGCCTCGACCAGTAGGTCGATACTCGCCCTCACCCTGTCCGCCGAATCAGCCGTTTTTGACACCAGAGAGTATTTATCAAACGACGTTTTGATATCCATGGCTACCGCATCGATCAACCGCTCTTCCAGGAGCTTCTTCAGCACATTCGGTCGGCTCCCGTTGGTGTCGAGCTTGACTTTAAAGCCGAAACTCTTTACGCGCCGGAGCAGCTCGAAAAGCCCCTCGCTCAGGGTCGGCTCGCCCCCCGATACGCAAACGCCGTCTATCCAGCCGGCTTTGTCCGCAAGGACGCCCTCGATGATCCCCCAGGCGACATCGGGGAGCCGACCCGCGCCGGTCACGAGTTCGGCGTTATGGCAGAACGGGCAGTGGAAATTGCAGCCGCCGAGAAAGACGGTCGTAACGAGCCGGCCCTCCCAGTCGAGCATGCTAAGCGGAATATAGCCTTTTATGGCGAAATCCTGCTCTGTTCTTACAGCCATTCAACGATGTCCTTTTTGCTCGGTACCTCACCGCGCCACGCGGCAAGCTCCCGGCCGTCGTTGTCGGTCACTATAATCGAGGGAGTAGACATCACTCCGTAAAAGGCGCCCTCGGCCATCCCGTCGACCTCGTCGAGATTGAAGAGTTCGGCGTTACCGCTCCCCGATACGAGCGTTTTGGCCGCCGGGCACTTCGGGCACTCGTTTTTCCAAAAGACCTTGACCTTCCGCGACATTTATTGCATCCCCCAGTCTAACACCCATACCCATTACCGGAGACGCTCGTCTCCGCAACCAGTCCGGTCCTTATTCTATCCACCAGTTCGCCCGCTTTGCCCTTGTTCCAAGTCGGTATCTTAGAGTAATACCCTACGATTCTGGTTATGCCGTAGACCTCTTCCGAACCGCACTCCGGGCAGGCCTCCATGAGACCCCGAGTTGTACGCCGGCAACCTTCGCAGACCGTAAACTCCGGGCTGAACGCGATTTGCTCGGCGTGCGTGCCCTTGAACGTCTTTAAGACGAAGTTCTCAATCGATTTCGGCGAAGGCTCTTTCTCACCCAGCCAGACATGTATTATCGCTCCCGCCTCTATCAGCGGGTGGAAGAGGCTCTGCTTTCTCACGCGCTCCACATAGTCTACCGGCGCCTCGACCGAGATGTGGATGCTGTTCGTATAGTAGTACTCGTTGCTCTCGACCTTGCCTTTGATGACGTTTTTGGTCTGTGTCGGATAGTACTTCATATCGAGCTTGGCGAGGCGGTAGCCGGATGATTCGGCCGGCGATTCCTCGAGAACCATCTTGATATCATATTGCTCGGAGAGCTGCCTGCACTTCAAATTCATGTGCGAGATGACTTTGAGGCCGAATTTCAGGGCTTCGTCGGAGTCGTGAAGCTCCATGCCGGTGTGCGCCTCGACCAGCTCGTTTAGCCCGAGAAGGCCGCAGAGGTAGGTCAAACGATCCATCCTGAGATACGGCTCCCCGTCGCGGGATGAGCACAGCATCGCAAGCGGTCCGCGCGGACCGAGATCCATCAACTCGCCGATGAAAGCCTTCTTCTGGACGTGCGCTTTAGCCACCATCTCCATCGTCCGGTTTAGCTCGGCGAAGAGCAATTCGTCGCTGCCCATCGCCTTATACGCGATTCTGGGCAGGTTGATAGTGACATTCTGCAGCGCCGAGAACCGCATCTTCTCAGGGGCTTTGGCCTCGACCAGGTCCTGCTCGCCTAATTTCAGTTTGAGGCGGCAGCACTGGCTCACCGTTACCTCATCGCCTCGGTCGAAGACGAAATATGTGATGCCCTGTTTCGACGCGACGAGGCACGCCAGCTCGAGGAACTCTTCCCAACCGGTCGTCTTGAAAAACTCGTCGTTGATGTGGAGAAGCGGTTTCGGGAAGACGAAGGTCTTGCCGTTCGCGTCGCCCTCGAGATAAATCTCGAACATCGCCCTGACGAACGCCTGCGCTTCTTTTTCATACTCTTTATAGGTCTTGCCGGTGTACTCCCCGCCGGGACCCACGGCCGGCGTGTCCGCGAAGTGTTTCGGGATGTTCCAATAGAGGTTGAAATCGGTAAAGGTGACCTGCGAGCCTCTCGCACCGGCGAGCTGGTTAAACTCGTATATCAGCATCTGCGCGAGCTGCTTGATGTTATCGTATGTCCGGCCGACGAGATACGGCGCGAAGAACATGTTGACGGCTTCCCAGCCGACCGCGCCCGCGTAGTGGGCCTGTAGGCTCGAGGCCATCTTTACCATGTGGCCGATTAAGACCTCCGGGTGGCGCGCCGGTTTCGAGGTGCTCGTTATATTCGGAAGCGACAAGCCGAATTTCTTGATGTATTCGAGCGAGTGGCCCCCGCAGTATGGCCTGATTATGAAGCCGAGGTCATGGAGGTGGACATCGCCCATCAGGTGCGCGAGCGCCACATCTTCGCTGAAGACCTTGCGCAGCGCGAACTCTTTAAGAATCGTCTCGGCGAGCGTAAGGTTTATAGACTCCGGATTGTGGGTCGTGTTGCTGTTTTCGTTGTTGGCGTTGTTTATTATCTCTTCCACATCGAACATCGGCAGGCCGAGGTGGGAGTGTTTTTTGTGCATGATGGTCAAGTTTCTCTGGAGCAGCTCCAGGTCGACGAGTTCTCTGATAATACTCGTCGTTATCGAGCTGAAGTTGCTCTCGAAGAGCTTGCGCTCGACCGCGTCGGCTATTTCGCTCGCGAGGCTTTCGCCCGCCCCGGTCTCTTTGATAAGCGAGTTCGTTATCTTCTCTTTGTCCCAGATGTTTATTTCGGCCTTGGATGAGGTGCTGACGAGGAGCGCGATATCGGTGGCGCTGCCCTCTTCGGGATGGGTCTTGACGACGTTTATGATTCTCTCGTGCTTCAGCTTACTGTCAGGCTCTCTCGCTTCCTCGGTCTCTGCTGCGACGCTCAACTCGGACATGACTGCTATTACCTCCTATGAAACCGCCCGTACATTAAAAATACGCTTTGCCTCTGTTAGCTTCGAATATCGCTGTTTTTAGTAATGCGAAAAAATAGTATGACTACGGCTGACTGTTATGACAAGAATTACTCCATTATGATCATAGATTTTGCTTCTAATCGGACTACGTTAGTATCTTCAATTCTTGTGTGAACTCTTCTAAATCTTTAAAGTCCCGATAAACAGAGGCAAAGCGAATATAAGCCACTTTGTCTACTACCTTTAGAGCCCTGAGAACCCTATCTCCGAGTTCTCGGGATGCGACCTCGTGCCGAAACTCGTTCCTTAGGCTGCTTTCGATATCGTCTACTATCCGCTCGATTATCTCCCTTTCCACACGCCTCTTAACAAGCGCTCTTAAGATACCTTCCAGCAGCTTAGTTCTACTGAACGGCTCGCGTTCCCCGTTCTTCTTGATGATGGTAAGCGGTTGCTCTTCTATTCTTTCAAAGGATGTTACCCGTTTGCCGCATTCCAAGCATTCGCGCCTTCTCCGAGTCACGTCGCCCGCTTCGTTCAGCCTCGAATCGATCACCTTTGAGTCAGCATAACCGCAGTAAGGACACCTCACGTTCGCACCTTGATCACTGGTTATCCACAGGTTTATCCACAACATATTGCGTTGTTAACTAAGTATACCACTATATATGGTGTCTACAATCCATATTTGGAAGAAACTTTTGCGTTTCTGAAATAACCGCTGGGTAGAGCGGTTAAAAAATTTCAAGCGCTCCATTGCCGATCATATGCATGGATGCGACGCGGTCGTTCAATCGAACCTATGTTTGTGGGGAACATAGTTTTGTGTTATAGTTTTTACAACGATTTGCCGTAGCGGAGGAGGCACTATGGAGCGGACCGATTTGACCCGGCGTCAGCAGCAGGTATTAGATTATATTCTTAAAGAGATAGGCAGAATCGGATATCCGCCGTCGGTTAGAGAGATAGGGCGGGCGGTCGGGCTGACGTCTAGTTCGACTGTCCACAGCCACCTGGCGGCGCTCGAGAAAAAGGGTTACATCAGGCGCGACCCGACGAAACCGCGCGCCCTCGAAGTCTTGGATTTTCGCGCGGGCACGGCGGGCGTGAGCGCGTCCAAGGTCAAAAGCCTTCCGCTGGTCGGACGGGTCGCGGCGGGCATGCCGTTGCTCGCGCAGGAGAACATCGAGGACATCATCGCGGTTCCGGTAGAGATAGCAGGCGAGGACGGCTTTCTTCTCAAGGTCAGCGGCGAGAGCATGATAGACGCGGGCATATACGATGGCGATTACCTTGTCATACGGCAGCAAAACAGCGCCGATAACGGGGATATCGTTGTGGCGCTCGTCGAAGACGAAGCCACCGTCAAGCGTTTCTTTAAGCGAGAGAAGAGCTTCGTGCTCAAAGCCGAGAACCCGCGCATGGAGCCAATCGTCGTCGACGACCTTACCATACTCGGCAAGGTCGTAGGCTTGATGCGGAAGCTCTAGCAAGAAAGCTAAAGCGGGCTTTCGCTTTTTGGCGCCAACGCTCGTAGTCCGGGGTTTTAGCCCTGACAATCGGTCCCGACAGTTGCTATTTGGCGGCCGACAGTTTCCGTTCCAAGGCCGTCAATTCTTCCGGCGTGAAGGTGTGCTTTTTTATAATATCTATCAGGATGTCGGCGCTGACGTCGCCCAAGACTTTGTCGACGACAGAGTTTATCATGCTCTCCGCCATCTCGTCCCGGCTGACTTTCGCCTTATAATAATAGGTCTTCGCCGCTCGGTCCTGTTCGAGAACGCCCTTTTCGGCGAGCCTTCTCATTACCGTCATTACGGTCGTGTACGCAAGACGTCTCTTTGGATACAATTCGATAAAGACGTCCTTAACCGTGTTTACGTTCTTATCCCAGACAATGCGCATTACCGAGGCTTCCAGTTCGCCGAGGCCTATATCGGCCAGGGCCGGGGTTTCCTTCGTTTTAACTTGTCGCGCCATAGTCATCTCCCTTGAGGTATAGATTATTAGTATTTATATACTAGAGTAGAATGCATGTACTATGCAATAGCAAATACCAAGGCTGTTCGGCGATACGGTATGAATTCCCTTTAGAGCAGGGAGTACGCTTATTTGGTCGCCTGTTTGGACGCGGGCGGCTCTTGTCGGGGCTTTCGGGCTAACTTCCAGAGAGTTCGAATTGCGCGTATTCGCCGAGGTCGCCCAGGGGCATATCGACGACGAGTTCGGTGCCGTCGGCGGTATGTGTCTCGGATATGATGGTACCGGTGCCGTAAAGGCGCTGTAAAAACGACCCTTTTGTATAAGGGATAAGCAGGTGGAGCCGGACGGTGCGCTTTTGCAACTCTCGCTCGACAGCCCCCCGTATCCCCCCCAGTCCCACCCCATTGACCGCCGAGACGAGAACACTCTCGGGGTAGACCCTTTTCAGCCGCTCACGGTCGGCGTCGTCGAGGAGGTCTATTTTATTGAAGACTAGTATCTGGGGTTTATCCTCGGCTTCGAGTTTGGCCAAAACATCTTCGACCGCCCTTATCTGCCCCTCCATGCGCGGATGGCCGGCGTCGACGACGTGCAAGAGCAAGTCGGCCATTCTTACTTCATCCAGGGTCGAGCGGAATGCGGCCACGAGCTGATGCGGCAGCTTTTTTATGAACCCGACCGTATCCGAGAGCACGACCTCTCTTCGATGGTCGACAGCGAGCTTGCGGGTCGTCGAGTCGAGCGTGGCGAAGAGCTTATCTTCGACCAGGACATCCGCTCCGGTCAGCGCGTTTAACAAGGTCGATTTGCCCGCATTCGTATATCCGACCAGAGAGACGTTGAAGACGCCCTGTTTTTGCCGTCTCTGCCGCTGAACCGACCGATTCCTCTTTAGCTCCTCTATCTCGTTCGTAAGGCGCTGGATTCGTTTGCGAATCATCCGCTTGTCCGACTCGAGTTGCGTCTCTCCCGGCCCCCTAGTGGGCCCTCTGGTGCCGATTCCGCCCGATAGGCGTTCGAGGTGTCCCCACATCCCTTTAAGGCGCGGCAGGATGTAGTTCATCTGCGCCAGCTCGACCTGGAGCTTGCCCTCGGCTGAGCGCGCGCGCTGTGCGAAGATGTCTAAAATCAAGCCGGTGCGGTCGAGAATCTTAATATTCGGCATGATGTCTTCAAGATTCTTTTGCTGTGACGGTGAGAGGTCGACATCGAATAGGACGATATCCGCGCCGGCCCCCTTTGCCGCCTCGAATATCTCCTCGGCCTTGCCCGGCCCGATAAAAGTGCGCACGTTCGGCTTGGATAGACGTTGGCTCACCCTGTCGACGACTTCGGCACCGGCCGTAGAGGCGAGATGTTCGAGTTCGTTTAAGGTCTGCTCGGCCTCCCAATCGGTCTCGGCGCCGACTTGCACGCCGACTATGACGGCCTTTTCGGCCGCTTTTTCGGTCACGAAACTCGTCTGTTTGATTCGCTTTCCCCCGTTAGCGCCGGCGTTAGTTAAAATATCTCCTAAACCAGCGTCTTTATCCTATCCAGCGCCTCGACTAGGCGGTCGTCTTGGATGCTCAAGCATATTCTAACGTATCCCTCGCCGGATGGTCCGTAAGCGTTGCCCGGCGATACGATGACGCCGACGCTGTCGAGCACATGTGTCGCAAAGCTCGCCGAGGTATAGCCCTTCGGGACTTTGACCCAGACGTAAATCGTCGCCTTCGGCTCACGACATCCGAGCCCCAGCTTGCCGAGTACATCCATGACCAGGTCGCGGCGCTTCCGGTAGATGTCGCACATCTCTTCGATGATATCCTGCGGACCCTCGAGCGCTTCGATACCCGCGTATTGTATGGCGTTGAAGATGCCCGAGTCGATGTTGGTCTTGACCCTGCCGAGCGCTTCGATTACTTTCGCGTTTCCGCAAGCCCAACCGATTCGCCAGCCGGTCATATTGTAAGTCTTCGACAAGGAGTTGAATTCTATGCCGACCTCTTTGGCCCCCGGGTATTGGAGAAAACTGGGCGCGACGTACCCGTCGAAGGTGATTTCCGAGTATGGGTTGTCATGGGCGATTATGACCTGGTTTTTCTCGCCCCAACCGATGAGGTCCTTGAAGAAGTCGTCGCCGGCGACGGCCGAGGTCGGGTTGTTCGGGTAGTTCAACATCAGCATCTTCGCCGCCTTGCTGGTGCCCGCGTCGATCGCGTCGAGGTCCGGGAGAAAGTCGTTCTCCTCGACCAGCGGCACATGAACGGGGTTGACGCCGGCGAGAATGGCGCCGGTATTATAGACCGGATAGCCGGGGTCGGCGATGAGCGTCGTATCGCCGGCATCGAGAACGGCGAAGTTTATATGAGCGATACCCTCTTTCGAGCCGATGAGCGGCAGGATTTCGGTCTCCGGGTCGAGGTCGACATCGAAACGCTTTTTGTACCAACCGGCAATCGAGCGCCGGAAGTCGGGCATGCCGAAGTAGGACGGGTAGCGGTGGTTCGCGGCGTTTTCGGCCTCTTTCGCAAGCTTGTCTATTATGTTTTTCGGCGTCGGCTCTACTGGGTCGCCTATCCCCAGGCTTATGACGTCTACTCCCTGCGCCCGTTTTTCCGCGACCCTTTTATCGATCTCCGCGAACAAATATGGTGGAAGGTTGTCGATTCTCTTTGCAAGTTTCATTACCGCTGCGTCCTCCTCATTTCTATCCTGTAACTATATAGCCCACTCGGTCGGCACAACAATTTGCTTTTAAAGCTAACATATATTGCCCTGGTAATGCTAGGCATATTCGCGCGCAACCAGAAGCGATTTAAGGCTTTAGCTCTCTTTTCTATCGGCTAAAGGGCCGTAGCCCTACTTCACGTCTATGGTCCCCGTGAAGACTTTTTTGGCGGGCCCCTCCATCAGTACACGACCGTCTTCATTCCAGGTAACGGAGAGGTCTCCGCCGGGCAGGTGTATTACGGCGAAACGGCCGGTCTTGTCGTTGAGCGCGGCGGCGACCAGCGTGGCGCAGGCGCCGGTTCCGCAAGCGAGTGTCTCCCCGCTACCCCGCTCCCAGACACGGAGCGCGATCTCGTCTCTCGATATGACTTGCGCGAATTCGACGTTGGTCTTCCGCGGAAAGTAGTCACTCGTCTCTATAACCGGCCCAAGCGTTTGAACAGGCGCTTCTTTTACATCATCGACGAAGATGACGCAATGCGGGTTGCCCATCGAAACACAGGTCGCTCTAATAACGGTATCGCCGAAGCTAAACCGCTCATCTATCGCTCGCTCGGCTTCGGTGCGAACCGGTATCTTTAGCGCTTCGAGTTCGGGTGCGCCCATGTCTACCTTCGCCCCTATCGCTCGTCCCCTGTCCAGCACCAGCTCGACCTGTTTGTCTCCGGCCCTGGTCTCGATAATAAGGGTGGACTTGTCGGTCAACCACTCGTCTACCAGGTATTTAGCGTAGCACCGGATACCGTTGCCGCACATCTCGGCGAGCGAGCCGTCCGAGTTGTAGTAATCCATAAAGAAATCGGCGCTCGCCGAAGGCCTGGCGAATATCAAGCCGTCGGCACCGATTCCGAAGTTGCGGTCGCAGAGCGCGGCTATTTGCTCGACAGTCAGAGTAACCGAGCCGTCCAAGTTTTTTATTATTATGAAGTCGTTTCCCAAACCCTCATATTTGGCGAAATTCAGCAACATGGTTACCCTTTCAAGTAAAATCCGCCTCCGAGACGGGCTAATATCTCTTCGGCAGCCGCGCCGGCGGATTTCTCCGTCATGTCGACCCACGTTATGCGCGGGTCGGCTCTGAACCATGTCATCTGGCGTTTAGCGTATTGCCTGGTTCTTGCTTTTACCGTCGAAATCGCGTCCCCTAAAGAGGTCTCGCCCTTAATATGGCGAATAACTTCTTTATACCCTATGGCCTGCTGTGATGTCAAAAATTGTTCGTAACCGGCGTCGATTAGTGAGCGGGCTTCTTCGAGCAAACCATCCGCGACCATGCGGTCCACACGAACGTTAATGCGCTCATGAAGCAGTGCCCGCTCTATTGTTAAACCAAACATCGCCAGGTCATAATGGGAGACCCGGTCTGACCAAGCCTTATGAAAATCGCTAAACGGCCGCCCGGTTCGCTCGATTACCTCGAGTGCGCGGATGATGCGGCGCTTGTTTTTGGGGTGGATGATATTCTCGGCCGCCGGGTCTTTAGTGAGCAGCTCTCGGTAGAGCGTCTCGGGCTCTGTGTCGGCCGCGCGGTCCTCCAGGCGCTCCCTTATCTCGGATGCGAGGTCTCCCGCCGGGAATTCCAGTTCGTCTATGACGGATCTGATATACAAACCGGTGCCGCCGGCCAGGATAGGCAGTTTGCCGCGCGCAGTGATGTCTTTTACGGCGGCGTCCGCGAGGAGCCGGTACGCGGCTACGCTAAAAGGCTCACTGGGCTCGATGATGTCGATGAGATGGTGTGGCACCCCGGCCATTTCTTCGGCGGTCGCCTTTGCCGTTCCGATGTCCAGGCGCCGATAAACCTGCATAGAGTCGGCCGATACGATTTCGCCGTCGAGCGCTTTCGCGAGCGCCGTCGAGACGGCGGTCTTGCCGCTCGCGGTGGGACCCGCGATTACGACCAGTTTACTATTCATACCTGGTCACCTTGAATCTATACAGGTCGGCTCGGTCATGTATGGGGATGCCCGCTTTTTGCTTGGCGATAGCCAGTTGATGCTCGACCGTATCGACGCCCTCTATGTTGGGCAAGAGCAAGCCGGTCTTCGCGCCTTTTCTGACGATTACTCCGTAAAGCTTGGGGTCGAGGTGTGAAGTCGAATCTATTTTTTCGGGCGCGCCCAGGATGTCCACCGAGTATTGAAGGAGCGGCAACTCCGCTTCGCCGACCGGCGTAAAGCGGGGGTCGGCCTGGGCGGCCTGGACGACATTGGCCATTATTTCGCGGGCGATGTTCTCTTCCGTAGGCAGAATCGTTCCGACGCAGCCCCTCAGCTCGCCGGCGATTTTAATACAGACAAAGGCTCCGGCGCGCCTGTCGAGCAATTCCCGGAGGGTATTATCGGGCGGCTCGACGACTTGCCCAAGACCGATATATTGCTCGAGGCTGAGTTTAGCCAGCCTGACAGGCTCGCTCAACTCTTCTTCGAAATCGAGTACCATAAATTCGCGCTCCGGGTCGGGTCGACCGGGGAGAACCGATGCCACCAGGTAGCCTACACCGAACGGTCCCTCATAAGAATGGATACTGGTGTGAACTTGCCGCCCGTTAAAGCATCCCGCGAGCGCGTATATCGAACGTAGGCCGCATTCGCCGGCATCTTCGACGAGCATCGGGTCGAGTTCGAAGAGTTCGTTGAAGTCTCCGGTCTCGATTATCTCGATTATCTTCGCGTCGAAGTCGATTCCGCGCGGGTTAAAGCCGGCCGGCGCACCCGGGGTGAGCCGGTGCGAGAGGTCGCCGCTGGCGATGACGGCGACTCTTCCGCCGGCGCGGTTAGCGGCTTTCTCGATAGCGGCGCCCAGCGCGTAGTGCTCGTCCGCTCCCGCGTAGCTGACCGCGAGCGATACCACCGGGACGTCGATATATCTTTGAAGGAAATAAAGCGGCACCAGGACACCGTGGTCGAGCGCTTCGGACTGGAACAGCTTGATGTGGTCATTCCCGATTTTGGTTAGCGATACTCCGTACCTCTCGGCCTCTACCAACAATGCGGCGAGCAGTTCTTCGTCGAGATTTGCTATCAGGCGGATATTGGGGGCTCCGAAATCTTTAAACGATCCGGCAAGAATCCGGGTCGTTTTGACCGCAATACTGTCGGCAAAGCCGGCGCTGTGCGGCGATATGAAGACGAGCGTTTCAGGATTGGCCCTAGCGACTGCCGCGCATATGGTATCCATCGCCCGCATAGTCGACGACACGCGGTCGATATTATCCCTGCCTATCTCGGGGATAATAATAGGCGGGTGAGGCATCAAACAACCGATTACAATAGGCATTGGCTCCCCCTTTGCCGCTTAGAACGGCATGACTACGACGCTAACCCTTAACCGCTACTTCGAGCAGTTCACCGCGTAAAGACCACGTTTTAGCTTGGGTTATTCGGATAACCGCCTCAGTATGGACTAAGTCGGCGGACCCTTCGAAATTGACTACTTTATTGGTCCGGGTTCTCCCGGTCAGTATGTTCTCGTCCCTCTTGCCGACGCCTTCGATAAAGACCTCCAGCTCTCGGCCAAGGAGCGCCGAGTTGTTCTCGAGGCTTATCCGGTTGAGCGAGGCCAGAAGCCGGTCGAATCGCTCCGATTTTATACCGGCGGGGACCTCGTTCTTCATTTTCGCAGCCGGCGTGCCTTCGCGCGGCGAGAAGATAAAGGTAAACGCGGAGTCGTAACGCGCTCTTTCGACTATATCCAGGGTGTGCGAAAAATCTTCCTCGGTCTCACCTGGAAATCCCACCATAATGTCGGTTGTGATGCCGACTCCGGGTATCGCTTCATATATCTTCGAAATCGTCGCCAAATATCCTTCTTTTGTGTATTTTCTGTTCATAGCGCTAAGAAGCCTGTCCGAGCCCGCCTGAACCGGCAGATGAATATGTTCGCAGACCTTATCACTGTTCGCGATGGCGTAGATGATGTCATCGGTCAGGTCCTTCGGGTGCGATGTCATAAAGCGTATGCGGAGCAGTCCCGACACGCCGTTGAGCCTCTTCAAGAGCTGCGCGAACCTGCTTTCGCCATAGATGTCGCGCCCATAGGAATTGACGTTCTGGCCCAGAAGCGTTATCTCGATGACCCCTTCGGAGACGAGTCGCTCGACCTCATCGACTATGTCCTCTTGCGTTCGGCTCGTCTCGCGTCCGCGCGTACGCGGGACTATGCAATAGCTGCAGAAGTTATCGCAGCCGATAATGATGGGAACCCACGCATGGTGCGCCTCTTCGCGCGCGCTCGGCACGGCGGTCGACATTATCTCTATCTCATCGGCGACCGCGCAGACCGCGCGCCTGCCTTGTTCCGCCTCCTCGACCATAAAACCCAGATTTGGCATATTGTGGGTGCCGAATACGATGTCGACATGGGGCGATTTCTCAAGGATACGTTCGCGCTCGGCCTGCGCGACACAGCCGCCCACCGCGATGATAAGGTTCGGGTTGGCTCTTTTATCGGCCTTCAGGTTGTTTAGGTTTCCAAAAAAACGGTCTTCGGCGTGTTTGCGGACAGCGCAGGTGTTGAAGACGATGACATCGGCTTCCGCGGGGTCGCCGCAGGGCGCGTAACCGCGCTCTATGAGGAGTCCGGCCATACGCTCCGAATCATGCTTGTTCATCTGGCAACCAAAGGTCGCTATGTGGAATTTCTTCATGGCAAATATTGTAACAAATGTGCGACGAAACTACAGCAGCCGGTCGCCGCTTCCGGCAAGGCTAAGCGCTATATCAGCGCCTAGCGGCCGCTGAGAGAGAATCGACGACCTCGTCGGGGACGAGAAACCGGCCAAGTCGCTGACCATGCGTCGAGACCGGGCCATGGCAATCGGACCCTCCGGTCACCAACAAACCTTTTTTCTCGGCGAGCCTTAAATAGCGTTTGGTGTCTTGCTCGGAGTGCTCAACATGGTACGCCTCGAATCCGTCGAGGCCAAAGGCGATGAATTCATCGATATGCTCGTCAAGTTTAGCCAGCCCGGGGTGAGCGAAGACGGCAAGGCCCCCGGCGTTGTGAATAATCTCTATCGTCGCCTGCAGCGGATAGACGAATTTCTCCAGGAAACAAGGCGCCCCTCTCTTTAAAAATTGCGTGAAAGCCGTCCTGAAGTCGCTTACGTAGCCGCTTCCGACCATTGCCCTTGCGATATGAGGTCTGCCGACCGAAGAGTTCTTCGCTTGCTCAAGGACGTTTGAGAAGTCTATATCGACGCCGATACCTTGGAGACATTCGATGATGCGCACGGCGCGTTCTTCTCTAGCGGCGCGAAGACGCTCGAGCGACGCTAACAGTTTTTCGTTCTTGTCATCGACATAGTATCCGAGGACGTGGATGTCCTTGCCCTTATAGCGCGAACTCAGTTCGATGGCGGGTATTATGCCCACACCGAGTTCGGCTCCATAGCGCCGGGCATCCTCTAGCGCCGCTACCGTGTCGTGGTCGGCGACGGCGATCGTCCGCAGGTTCGACGCGGCGGCGATTTCGACGACCTCTTTCGGCGTGAAGCTTCCATCTGAAGCCGTTGTATGAATATGTAGGTCAACCGGCATGCGCGCCCCTTAAATCGAGGGTGGTCAAAGAGCTTGGCTATCGCACAAAAAAAGGCTGTGCAAAGTTTATCTTAGCACAGCCTTATACGTTTTATTAAACCGTTAACAAACTATTAGATATTTATCCAATAGCCGATTGCTACTTAGGCTCTACAAGCAACTTGATAGCGGTTCGCTCTTCGCCATTGATCGTAATGTCCGCGAATGACGGCTTGCATACCAGGTCGAGCCCGCCGGGCGCCACGAATCCACGCGCGATGGCTATAGCTTTTACCGCTTGATTGAGTGCGCCGGCGCCTATTACCTGCATTTCAGCGGCTCCGCGCTCTCTTACCACCCCGGCTAGCGCTCCGGCCACGGAGTTGGGACTCGATTTCGATGAAACCTTTAGTACTTCCATAAATTCCTCCTTAGCGGTCTACGTCTAAATATTATGACAAGCTGTAATACTGTTATTCGATGCTGTTCTAAGTTTCAACTCACGCCCCCGCGCGAGGGGCTACGCGAAAGCGGATATTCGCGCGCCTAACTTAGAACTCCTGCTATATTTTTGCAGAACTGTTAATAATTCCCTTTTGATTGTAGCTTAATCGTTACCCTAATACAATCCCTACCCGCATAAACCTCTGGATCGGGCAATATTTCCATAAAATACTTGTCGCCAATAATTTTAAGTTCATCGCTAACCTTGTGCGCGATATGCTCAAGGTCCGCCTGTGATATCCTTTTTGCCAGAGGCTCCGTCCTCATCAGGTCTATGATCTTGCGGTCGGGCTCTTCCGGTTCTGCTTGCTTGGCTGTGAGTGTCTCGAGTAACGGCTTGAGCGTGACGATTCGCCCGCTCATGATGCGCTGCGCGTTTCTTATAGAGACCCTTAGGCCGAGCCTGCGTTCCGCGATATCCGATAGAATGCCGGCCGCTTTAATCGGTTTCAAGCACCGCCAGATCTTGTAGTCCTCGGATTTCGCGCCTGTCCCGCGCGTATTCTCGTCGAGGCACATCAGGTGCGCTGTCGCCAGCGCTTCTGTCGGTGAGCCGAGATATATTTCAAGGTGCTGGTGGTCGAGGTTGAACTCGAGCACCGTTCGTATGATGTTATGCGGTCCCTTGATGATTATCGGCTCGCCATTGCGATACTTTATAGTCGGATAAGTCGACTGGTCTTTTCTCTCGCTTAGAAGACCCGTGCTGGTCTGCACTCTAAATACAGTACCCCTTCCGGGGGATGAAAAAACCAAGTCGAACTCGTCAGAGGCTTGTTTTATCGAGAAGAGCGCCATGCCGCGCCCGTGGATTCCGTACCGGTCGGTAATGAGGTTTTCGAGCTTGGATGTTACCCGCGGCTCGAAGACTCTCTCGTGAAGCTCGGCGGGGATGCCGTCCCCGTCGTCGATTATCGTCACTTTGCGGATAAGGTTGTCCTCTTTGGTCGACGCAATGAAGATTCTGGACGCGCCGGCGTCGCGGGAATTTCTCAGCATCTCGAGTACGATGTCTTCCATCGATTGGATATCGTGTTTAGCTTGGCGGCGTTCGGCCTCGCTTATGTTGAGGCGAACGAAACCCTGACCGAGGTTTTCCTCTACTTTGAGGTATTGGTTTCCGGTTAGGTTGGCTACGAAGTTTATTAGGGGGTCGTTCTCTTTTTCTGCCATGATTATACCTGTCGCCGGCGCTATGTATTAATCTCTATTGTCCTGGGTAAATAGGGCTTTGTCAAATATTAGACGGCGGGCGGGCGCGATTTCGGCTTATTCCCGCGTCTCTAATTCGAAGGCATAAAGACGTGTTGTTGGGCCCGATAACCGTATTGGCGTTGAATGAGCGCATAAAAAATGGAGGACCGTTGCCGGCCCTCCATACATTCGCCTTTATCCTACTTCGCGTACTCTACGGCGCGGTGTTCCCTGATGACTATGACCTTTATTTGTCCCGGATATTCGAGTTCACCCTCGATTTGTTTGGCGATGTCTCTGGCCATCAAGTCGGCCATCGCGTCATCGATGCCCGCCGGTTTTACCATAATTCTCAGCTCACGCCCGGCTTGCATGGCGTAACACTTCTCGACGCCGCTATGTGATTCGGCGATTGCCTCGAGTTTCTCAAGACGCTTGATATAGCTCTCGAGAGTCTCCCTGCGTGCGCCGGGTCGCGCGCCGGAAATCGCGTCCGCGGCCTGAACGAGCACCGCTTCCACGGTATTCGGGTCTATCTCACCGTGATGAGCCCCGATGGCATGGACGATTTGCGCCTGCTCATTGAAGCGCTTCGCGAGTTCGGCGCCGATTACCGCGTGCGGTCCTTCGACTTCATGGTCGATGGCTTTGCCAAGGTCATGAAGGAGTCCCGCTCTTCTCGCAAGCTTTACGTCCGCGCCCAGCTCCGCCGCCATGATGCCGGCCAGATGCGCTACCTCAATCGAGTGCTGCAGGACGTTCTGACCATAGCTCGTCCTGTACTTGAGCCTGCCCAAGACCCTGATAAGCTCGTGGTGGAGACCGTGAATATCGGTGTCGAATGTCGCTTGCTCCCCGACTTCGCGGATATGAGCGTCGACTTCTTCGCGCGCTTTCTCGTACATCTGCTCGATGCGCGCCGGATGAATCCGTCCATCCGCGATAAGCCGTTCCAGGGTAAGCCTCGCGATTTCGCGCCTGACCGGGTCGAAGCTCGACAGGATGACCGCCTCGGGAGTATCGTCGATGATCAGGTTGATTCCGGAGATATTCTCGAACGTGCGGATATTGCGTCCTTCCCGCCCGATGATACGCCCCTTCATCTCGTCGCTCGGCAGGGGCACAACCGAGACGGTCGTCTCGGCTACGTGATCCGCCGCGCAACGTTGGATGGCGAGCGCGATAATATCACGTGATTTCTTATCCGCCTCGTCTTTGGCTTTAGCCTCGATTTCGCGGACCATCATCGCTGTTTCGTGCCTCGTCTCATCCTCCACTCTCTTCAAGAGCAGTTGGCGTGCTTCCTGCGCGGTCAAGCCCGCGATTTGCTCGAGAAGGCGCATCTCTTTCTCGTAAATCTCGGACAATTCACCTTCGATTTTCGCCATCTCTTTTTCTTTGTCGGTCAAGCCGCGTTCTCTTCTGTCGAGCCCGTTAGACCTTGAATCGAGCGACTCCTCTTTTTGAGTGAGGCGCTTCTCTAATCGCTGGATCTCGTTCCGCCGATCGCGCATCTCTCGCTCATTTTCTGAGCGGATTGCATGAATCTCATCCTTGGCATTGATCAAAGCTTCCTTTTTTCGCTGCTCAGCTTCCTTTTCTGCTTCAGACAATATTCGCTTTGCGGCTTCTTCGGCGGAGGCGATTTTAGCTTCGGACGAAATGCGACGGATGGCGTATCCTGTCGCAACGCCGGCTGCCGCGGCTATAATGCCTACTAAAACATAAACTAGCACTTGGTCCATTGCTGCCTCCTTCCATTTAAATAAAAAATACCGAGCTATTGCTCGGCAAAAATCTCTATCTAAGTTAAAATAGCGTCCCTTAGCCGGCTGCGGCTATGCACTCGGCTCGTTGCCGCACCATACAGGCTATTTATCGTTTCTTTAGTTTTTGTAATCTATGTAAAACTAAATGTCTTTACTTAGTAGAGCATTTTTGCCTTCTACAACTACAATTATATACTAAAGCTCTAGCATTTTAGTGTCAAGGAATTTGCCGGCGCGGCGTTATCGTTGAGGAGAGTCTGAGGATTGGCGGCGGCAATCAATGTCGCGCGAGGTTCAATCAGCGTTCGGCGAAAATGTCTCTGCAGACCCGATAAGCGATTGCCGAGCTATAGCCTCTTCGCATCAGAAATCGGCCCAGGCGCTGCCGTGACTTTTGGGCATCCGCGCCCGCATAGGAGCCTACTTTTCCTTGCGCCGACTTAAATGCCCTCGCATATTCACTATCGTCGGATGAGTGCGCCGCCAAGCGCTCGTCTATCATGTCGTCGGCAATTCCTTTTAGTTTAAGCTCATGTTTTATGCGGTGTCTGCCGTATAGCTTAGTTTGGATACGGTTTTGAAGCCAGGAGTCTGTGAAATCGTGGTCATCGAGATAATCGAGGCTCAGTAGCTTCTCGATGACCTCCGCGACGACGGCAGCCTCAAAGCCCGCGCGGGCGAGGCGTTCCGAGAGTTCTTTGGTGCTGCGAGCGCGATGCGATAGCAGATTAAACGCCCTCCCCAACGCTTTTTTAGTTTCGAGCGCGTGGCCCAGCTTGCTCAATTCTTCATCTGAAAGGCGCTGCCCTTCACGGAGCCCGAGTTCGGCGACGATTTCCGTGTCTAGCGCGCGCCAAAAACTACCATCTACGAATATCGATGTTCGCCGCGCCCGTCGCTCCTGTTGGGCCAATGAGGTTATCGTGTAAGTCTTTTGCCTCCCCATTTGCCGGTCTACTCTTCGGTCGGCGCCTCAGCGGCCTCTTCGGAGGTCGCCGGCGGTTCCGCGAGGCCGACTTTCTCTTTGACTTTAGTCTCTATCTCATTCGCCAGGTCATTGTTGTCGACGAGCGTCTGTTTCGCCACCTCACGGCCTTGTCCGAGACGCTCTTCGCCGTAGGTGTACCACGAGCCGCTCTTCTGGACGATGCTGTGCTCAACCGCTAAATCGAGCATGCTGCCGGCCTTGGAAATCCCTTCGCCGAACATGATGTCGAATTCTGCTTGCCGAAATGGCGGTGCCATCTTGTTCTTGACGACTTTTACGCGGACGCGGTTGCCCATGATATCCGTTCCCTGCTTTATCGAATCGATTCTTCTGATATCGAGCCGGACCGAGGCGTAGAACTTGAGTGCGCGCCCCCCCGGCGTCGTCTCAGGGCTGCCGAACATCACGCCGATCTTCTCTCTGAGCTGGTTGATAAAGATGGCTGTGGTTTTGGATTTGTTGATGGAACCGGCGAGCTTGCGCAGCGCCTGGCTCATCAGGCGCGCCTGCAAGCCGACGTGCGAATCCCCCATCTCACCTTCTATCTCGGCTCGCGGCACGAGTGCCGCGACCGAGTCGATGACGACAACGTCGAGCGCTCCCGAGCGTACCAGCATATCGGCTATCTCAAGGGCTTGCTCGCCGGTGTCCGGCTGCGATATGAGCAGCTCTTCGGTATTTACACCGAGGTTGCGCGCGTAAATCGGGTCGAGCGCATGCTCCGCATCTATAAACGCGGCGACTCCGCCGGTTTTTTGCGCTTCGGCGACGATATGGAGGGCCAGCGTCGTCTTACCGGACGATTCCGGGCCGTAGATCTCGATTACCCTGCCTCTCGGGACGCCCCCGATGCCGAGCGCGATATCGAGCGCGAGCGTACCGGTCGGTATTATAGCGACATCCATGCGTGACGGGTTCTCGCCGAGCCTCATCAGCGAGCCTTTGCCGTATTTTCTCTCTATCTGTTCTTTGGTTATCTCGATTACTTTGTCGCGATCCATATCTCCTCCTCAGGGTTAAAGGGCTATGATTTCTACCACCACCATAGCATATGCGAACACGTGTTCGCTGTCAAGCGGTCAGGCCCGGCAATGCTAAAAAACGGCGCGGGCCGCATGACGCATAAAATGTCCGGCTCTGTGGCCGGACCCGCGACCTGGTTTCATCGATAAAAACCCGTGATGCCCACTATTAGCACAACAGCATAAGTATACATATCATAAATTAGAGCGCCCGGCAATAGCAATATGATTATATTTGAACCATGATGCTGGGCTATTCTTCGAGCGGGATGAACGCACGGGAGGCGTATTCGACGCCGGCGGGCTTCAAGTGGCTTTGAAATATGGTGATTCCCTCTACCGGGATGTTTCGCCCTCGATATGGGGCTTCCGGGACCGTTTTTAAGGCTTGCTCCACAGGCTTGGGCGGGTTGAGGCGCGCCAGAGTTATATGGGGCGTAAACGGCTTATCGTCGCGCGTAAAACCGAGGGGCGCAAGGGCATCTTCTACGAGCGTGCTAAGCTCGACAAACTCCCGTCCGCCGCGCTCGACGCCGACCCAGAGGACGCGGGCCCTCTTTTGATTCGGAAAAGCGCCGAGCGCCCCGCACTCGAAGGAGAAACGTTCGAAGCCGGCGGCTTTGGCTCGCAGGGCGGTTTCGATCTCGGCCGACTGTTCTTCGGGTACCGAGCCCAGGAATTTAAGAGTTAGATGGATGTTGTCTCGGGCGACCCATCGAGCACCCTCGATGGTTGCTTTGAGTTGCTCGGAGACTTCGAAAAGCTCGCTTTTTAGCCGACCCGGCAGGTCGAGGCCGATGAAGATGCGCGGCATTAAGACGCGTCGCCTCCAGTCCGCTCGAAGTTGTCCAAAATATAATAGCGGAGCATGTCGAGAGCCGCGTTCGCGCTCTTTATCCGCACGGTATCACGAGAGCCGAAGAAGATAAAGCGGTTGCTGTAGTTGGTCACCTGATGAGATAGGGCGACGTAGACCAAGCCGACCGGTTTTTCCTCGGTGCCGCCATCGGGACCCGCGATACCCGTTATCGAAAGACCGACGTCCGCGTTGAATCTGTCGCGGACACCGAAGGCCATTGCCAGCGCGGTGGCCGCGCTTACCGCCCCATGCCGCACGAGTGTCTGGCTCGACACGTTTAAGAGCGATTTTTTAGCGTCGTTATTGTAAGCGATGATACCCCCGCTGAAGTACCCGGAGCTGCCCGCGATATCGGTCAGTTTTTTGCCGACCAGGCCGCCGGTACAAGATTCGGCGACGGCGAGCGATAGGCCGTATTTGAGTAAGAGTTTGCCTGTGACCTCTTCGAGCGTCTCATCGTCGTAACCATAGACGATATTGCCGAGGCGTTCTCTCAAAAGCGTCGCGGCATCGCCGACTATATTTTTCGCCTCGTTCATGTCCGCGCCTTTTGCGAAAAGCTGTAGTTGTATCTCACCTGGGTACGCCAGTATACCGACATCAACGCCATGGAGGGACCGCACGAGGTCTTCTATGGACTCTTGGAGGGAGGCCTCGGACTTGGCGGTGGTGCGCAGCACTCTGACCGCGTGGGCGACCCCGCGACAAAATCTCGTCTCCAGCCACGGGACGATGTTTTTCTCCAGCATATCGGCCATCTCACGGGGGACGCCCGGCAACGAGAACAGGAACTTCTCGTCTTCGCTGATGATGATACCAGGGGCGCTGCCAAGAGTCGGGATAATTGCTTCGGCGCCTTTTGGCAGGTAGGCCTGGCGATAGGTTATCTCGGGCAGCGGAATCGCGCGGTTTCCGTAGCGCTCCTCGATGATTTCGCCGAGCCGTTCACTATACTCGAGTTCGCGTCCGAGTGCCCGGCTGACGGCATCCCTCGTCAAATCGTCTATGGTCGGCCCAAGCCCGCCCGTTATGATGACGCCGTCGGCCTGCGCGAGCGACTCGCTTATAGCAACGGCGATGAGGTCGATCTTGTCGGGAACACTGACATGGCGCACGCAGGTAAACCCGTGTTTTCCGAGTGTCTTTGATATGAAAGCGGCGTTTGTGTCGACCGACAGTCCAAGAGTAAGTTCAGAGCCGACCGTTATTATCTGGTACCTCATGCCACCTCCTTTTAGCTGTTAAAGCGCTACTTCAGCCGCGCGCCGCCGTTCAGTACCCGCCAGGACTTCAAGAAGTAGTCGGCGCCCGATATCATCGTCAGAACGACGGCTATCGCCATAAGCCACAGACCGAGTGTCATTCCGCCGAAACCGATAGGCATATTAATCATAATAGCGATAATCGCCACGATCTGGGAGATGGTCTTTATTCTGCCCCACAAGCTTGCCGCGATTACTTTGTTCTCGGTCAGCGCGAGAAGCCTTAAACCCGAGACGGCGAACTCCCGCGCGATTATCAGAACCGCGACCCATGCCGACAACAGGCCCAATTGCACCAGCGATATAAGAGCCGCCGACACCAGAAGTTTATCGGCTAAGGGATCCATGAGCTGCCCGAAGACGGTTATCTGGGATTGGCTGCGCGCTACATATCCATCGATGGAGTCGGTTATCGCCGCTATCGTGAAAATGGCGGCGGCGATATACGCGCCCACCGGCTGCGGGGCCGACAGCAGAAAGACCATGAATAACGGTACCAAGAGGACACGGGCTATCGTTATCTTATTTGCCAGGCCCACTAATCAACCTCCCGGTATAGTCACAGCCATCAAACTCTTCGAGCGTTACCGTCACTATATCACCAATCGCCGGCGTCGTTGTCTGCGCGCCGGCTTTCGCCCCGGCAATCGTTCTGAAACGGATGAGGCCATCGATCTCTGGTGCCTGCCAGCAGCCTCTACCCTCGAGCAAACCGGGCTCGATTTCGGCTTCGACCAGCACATCGACTGCCTGGCCGATTCTCTCTTTATTTCGCTCTTCACCGATGGAATCCTGCAAGGCTGTCAGTTGGTGATAGCGCTCTGCAATGGTTTCTCGAGGTAGGTGGCCCGCGATGCTCGCAGCTGCTGTCCCCTCTTCCCGGGAGTACTCGAAAATACCGAGATGGTCGAGTTGCGCCTGCTCAACGAAATCGGCCAGCTGCCCGAAATCATGCTCGGTCTCGCCGGGGAATCCGACGATAACGGAGCTTCGTAGAATGACACCGGGTATCGCGCGTCGCAGCCAGGCTATCTGGGTCAGAAAATCATAGCCCGCACCGTTGCGGTTCATAGCTTTAAGAATCTTAGGGCTTGCGTGCTGGAACGGGATATCGAGGTATGGCACGATAAGCTTGTTTGCCCTGATCGCCTCGACTAACTCGTCGTTGATATGTTGCGGCTGCAGGTATAATAGCCGTATCCAGCGAATATTCGAGAACCCGGTGAGTGCGCTTATCAGGTCATGCAGTCTGAGTCTACCGTAGAGGTCGTAGCCATAGCGCCCGGTGTCCTGTGCTATCAGGTCGACTTCAACGACCCCGCTCTCGTCGAGTATACGGGCTTCTTTCAGCACCTTCTCCAGGGGTTTGCTCCTGAAGCGGCCGCGAATAAGCGGGATGGCGCAGTAGGCGCACCAGTTGTCGCAACCGTCCGCGATCTGCAAATAGGCGAAAGGATGGCCTGTGAGCTTGCGCGCCGGATATGAGGCGAAATCACGACTAGCGGTGTTGGGCGCGATGCTTGCGAGTTCGTCGCTCGCGACCATCGCCGCGATGTCCCATTCGTCGTCGATGCCGACGAGCATATCTATCTCCGGCATCTCGCGCGCGAGTTCGTCGTAGTACCGCTGCGCCAGGCAGCCGGTCACGATAATCTTCTGCGGGCCGGTTTCGTCTTTCAGTGCAACCGCCTCGAGGATAGTGTCGATGGATTCCCGCCTGGCCGCCTCGATGAAGCCGCAGGTGTTGATGATTATATAATCCGCGTCGCGCGGGTCTTCGCAGACCTCGATAGCTTTTTCGAGTAGTGAGCCCTGGATGTGCTCACTGTCGACCGAGTTCTTCGCGCACCCCAGCGTTATGACGGCGACTCGCTTAGACAAAATGAATTGCTCCTCCCAACGTATTGCTTGAATACGATTATACGGGTGCGGTGACAGGCGGTCTAGTTGCCGACCTGTGGGCAAGAGAGAATGACACCCGGAGGAGCGAGACAAGCCGGGCGAATGAAGCGTATTGGATTTTGCTACCGGGCGCGGCCTATCTCAGGCAGCGCCGTGCGTCGCGGATGCCCCGAGGTATTTGACAAACCAGTCGCGGGCCAGGCGTGCGACCTCCTCAAGTGTTCCCGGTTCCTCGAAGAGATGGCTTGCCCTGGGGACGATGGTCAGCTCATTATCTATTGATGGCGGCATGTTCTTGAGTGCTTGCTCATTGAGCTGGATGACCCGCTCATCGTAGCCTCCGACTATGAGCAGTGTTGGCGCTGTGACCTGTGATAGGGCGCGCTCAGCTAGGTCGGGGCGCCCCCCGCGTGAGACGACGGCGTAAACGCTCTGCGGTCTAGCCGCCGCGGCTATGAGTGCCGCCGCCGCGCCGGTACTCGCGCCGAAACAGCCTATCTTCAGGTGGCGCGTCTCTTCATAGGTCGCAAGCCAGTCGATGACCTCGATGAGCCGGTCGGCAAGGAGTCCGATGTCGAACCTTAGCTCGGCGGTTATCATATCGACGGCTTCTTCCTCCTCGGTGAGAAGGTCGAAAAGGAGCGTCGCGAGGCCGGCATCGTTGAGGGTGCCCGCCACAAAACGGTTCCTAGGGCTGAAACGGCTGCTGCCGCTTCCGTGCGCGAATACGACTATCCCGCGAGCCCCGTCAGTCAGTTGCAAGCTTCCCAGGAGTTGTATTTCGTCGAGCGGAATCGCTATTTCCCTTGGCATCGAACCCATTATCGCACCCCACTTCGCTCGGGCCCGCACAGAAGCTTTTGCTTGCCACAGCCATTTTTGAAGCGTCACCATTGACAGCAGTTTCGCAAAGCCTGCATCGGCAGACCGATGTCCTTTCATCATTAAAGTACCCAAAGGAAGCGGTTTTTACTTATAAGGCGAGCACTAAGAGTAAAGAAAAAGGCCTCGGGGAAAACCCAAAGCCTTCGTGAAACTCTTAAAACTAATTGATAAAGAAATCAAGAGCGTATTTCGTCAATACGTTTTTGCAATTAAGATCGGTTATTTTACCATCGGTACGACTCTTCTCGTGAATATGAGGAATTATCTCATCGCGAATATTCTCTATCGCCTCGTCGATTTCGCGAAAGCGCGCGGTTTCCTCCGCTGAGAAATCGTAGACATCTTCATCCTCTTTGTCCGCAAGCGCAACCCTAGACAGCTCATCCATTCCAGTTTTCATCTTGTGGCGCTCGTAGACTACTTTATAGATGGCCTGCTCCACTTCGACCAGCCCATTGGCTTTGGACTCTAAGGCATCTATCGTCTCCGTAGCCGCTTTGTTTATCGCCATGTTCTCGCGCAATTCTTTGTCTATGAGCGCGAGCAGTTTTAACCCTTGCTCTTCGATGAGTAACCGCATGCCTTTCCAACCGGCCAGTTGTTTGAGTAAAATACGGCATTCTTCTTTCGCAAGCTCGAGTTCTTCCCCTGTGGCGTCTTTATGCCTCATGCGGAACCCCTGCGTATACGCCATGGCGAACCGAATACCCACATAAGGCTCCTCCGGCCTTTTCCAAAGCTTGGCCGCGAAGCCGGTCCAGAAACCACTGGTTTCGCTGTCTTTTGACAGAAGCTCTCCCATGTCGGGGCCCGTGTCGGGGTTTTCAACCAAGCGTGCCTCAAAGAGATTCTTTGGGCAATGGTAGTCGAACTTTATGCCATAGAGGACAGTGACGACATCGATGGCCGCGGGAACGTTTTCGATGATGTCTTGCCAGTATTCGGAATCGGCGAATATTTTCGCCACATATCCCTCTTTATATGTGAACCAGGGAGAATATGCGATTATTCTATTTAAGCCGAAGTTGTTTCCGAAACAGCCTCCGTCGGTAGCCAAGAGGTGTCCCGTCGGCTCGCCTTGACCAAAAAAACCGTCTACGGCATCTCTGATTATTAATTTCTCTCCCGGTTTGACCTTGCCGTTATCGATCAGGCCCTGTCTGATGTGGTCCATAAACGCCCAATGCGCTACCCGTTCGTTCTTATGGACAATGCTGGTTTTTGATTTCTTCCCCGTGTTTGTAGCCATAGCAACCGCTCCTTAATCGATCCCCCAACCAAGCTCCCACTTGTCGATTCATAAGCATAACAGTATAAGGATTAATGTTCAATCAACGCTCGGCCGGTCATTGACCATGCGGGTTGCACGGGTTGTGGGCGCTGGGTCGACAAATAGACGCGCGGTCGCGCATCTATTGATATTCGCTGATGATATAGGCCTAGCCCAGATGCGCCAGCTTCTCAAGCTCGAACGGGCCGATGACGGTGAGAACCATCTTCTCCGGTTTGAAGAGTTCCCGCGCCAACTCGGTTACCCCGGCTCGCGTTACCGCGTCGATTTTTTCGACCAGTTCGTCGAGCGAGAGGATATCGTTATCGGTTATCTCGAGCTTACCGAGCCTGGTCATGCGCCTTCCGGTACTCTCTAGCCCGAGGACGAGATGACCCTTGATGCTCTCCTTGGCTCGATATATCTCCTCGTCGGTCGCGCTTCCGCTTGCGAGGCCTTCGATTTGCTCCTGAACGAGTTCAATAACCTGTTCCGTATTGTCCGGAGCGGTGCCCGCGTACGCCGCAACCATCCCGGTTTCGGCGTAGAGCGAATGATAAGAGTAGGTACTGTAAGCAAGCCCTCGCTTCTCCCTCACCTCTTGGAAGAGGCGCGAACTCATCCCGCCCCCCAGGATGTTATCGAGAATCGACAGGGTATAGCGACGGTCGTCGTTCGCCGGGATTGCCTCGGTGCCGAGGCATATGTGCGCCTGTTCGGTCTTCTTGGTGTAAACCTCGAGCTTCTTATCGACATGCGGCGCTATATGCTTGCGCCCGGCCCTGTCCCCGCCCGAACTCGTAAAATGCTTTTGCGCGAATTCGACTATCATATCGTGGTCGACGTTTCCGGCAACCGCTAGAATCATGTTTTTCGGGATGTATTTCTCCCGGTAATAGCCGAGGACGTCCTCGGCGGTGAAATTGCCGACGGTCTCGGCGTGGCCGAGTATCGGCTTGCCCAGCGCGTGCGTCGGCCAGAGCGCTTCCATAAAGAGGTCGTGAATTCGCTCGTCGGGGCTATCCTCGTGGAGATTTATCTCCTCGAGGACAACCTTACGCTCGGAGTGTATGTCGTCCACAGCAAAGAGCGGGTTTTGTATCATATCCGACAATATCTCTATGCCCGTCTCGACATGCTCGTCGATTAAGCGCGTATAGTAGCAGGTATACTCTTTGGCCGTAAACGCGTTGAATTCGGCTCCTAAAGTATCGAATGCTTCCGAAATTTCGCGAGACGAGCGATTCTTCGTACCCTTGAAGAGCAAGTGCTCGATAAAGTGCGACATTCCGCCTACCTCGTCGACCTCGTCACGAGAGCCGACGCCGAGCCAGTAGCCGAGCGCCGCCGAGCGCACCTGAGGCATATACTCGGTCATCACCCGCAGGCCCGACGGCAACGTAGTTTTTTTGAAGAACCTCTCGCCCGGCACTCTATTGGCCCGCTTTCGGCTCTTTATATTCGAGATTTAACGCCCGCAAACCGATCTTTCCCTGGTCGGTTATTTCGACGACTTCCACAAGGACCTTGTCGCCGACATTGACAACCGACTCGACCGTTGGAACGCGCTGTTTTGTCAATCGCGAGATATGCACAAGCCCCTCTTTGCCGGGGAGAATCTCGACGAAGGCTCCAAAGCCGGTCGTTTTGGTGACCGTTCCCATAAATTGCTCGCCGATTTTAGCCTCTCGCGTGATAAGCTCGACCAGTTCGCGCGCACGGTCGCCGGCCGCGCCGTCGGTCGCCGCAATGAAGACCGTGCCGTCCTCTTCGATGTCGATGGTGACGAGGTTCGAGCCGACCTCCTCGATGATAGCCCGGATATTCTTGCCCTTCGGTCCGATGAGGTCGCCGATTTTATCCTGCGGTATTTTAACGGTCATGATGCGCGGCGCGTACTTCGATAGGTCGGCGCGCGGCTCGGGGATGACCTCCAAGATGCGGTCGATGATATAGAGGCGGGCCTGGCGGGCCTGTTCGAGCGCTTTAGCCAAGATCGCTCCACCGACACCCGTGACCTTCATATCCATCTGCAGCGCGGTGATGCCCGCGGCCGTGCCGGCTACTTTGAAATCCATGTCGCCGAGAGCGTCTTCGAGGCCGAGAATATCGGTTATTACCGCGACTTCATCGCCCTCTTTAATAAGACCCATCGCGATACCGGCGACCGGGGCCTTTATCTTGACTCCGGCGTCCATTAAAGCGATGGTGCTCCCGCAGACGCTCGCCATCGACGAAGAGCCGTTCGATTCCAATACCTCGGATACGATACGAATCGTATAGGGAAACTCGTCCTCTTTCGGGATTACCGGGAATATCGAGCGTTCCGCAAGCGCGCCGTGGCCTATGTCGCGCCTTTTGGGGCCGCGCATGAAGCCGATTTCGCCGGTGCAAAACGGCGGGAAGTTATAGTGGTGCATAAAGCGCTTGGAGTCTTCGACGCCGAGCCCGTCTATCATCTGCTCTTCACGGACGGTTCCGAGGGTCACGATGGAGAGTACCTGCGTTTGGCCGCGTGTAAAAAGACCGGAGCCGTGCGGGCGCGGAAGCGCGCCGGCCCGAATCAGAATCGGGCGGATATCGGTCGTCCCGCGGCCGTCCGCGCGCACTCCCTCATCGAGAATCATGCGGCGCATCTCTTCTTTTTTGATTTGCTTGAGCGCTTTTGAGACATAGGATTCCTTGTCTTCGACCAATTCCGCAAGCTCAGCGAGGACTTCTTCGGCGATAGCGTCTTGTTCGCGGTCGCGCTCTAGCTTGTCGGGGTTTCTCAGGGATTCCTTTATTTTGCCGGTAGCGAACGCGCGGACGCGCTCCTCTATCTGTGCGTACGCGGGATCGGGTTGTGCCACCTCGATTACTTTGCTTGAAGGCGGCTTGATGTCGGCGTATGCGGCTTTGAAGCGCTCTTGAAAATCACAGAGTGCGACGATGGCGTCGTGCGCCAAGTCCAGCGCCTTAACCACGTCGGCTTCGATGACCTCGCCGGCGCCTGCTTCGACCATGAGAATAGCGTCGCGGTTGCCCGCGACTATCATCTCGAGGTCGCTCGCGTCGAGGTCGTCAAAGGTAGGATTGATGATAAACTTACCGTCCACCCTGCCGATTCTTACACCGGCGACCGGGCCGCTAAAAGGGGCGTCCGCCAGAAGCAGCGCCATCGAGGCGCCGTTGAGGGCCAGGATATCCGGCTGGTTGGCGAAGTCGACCGAGAGTATGGTCGCCAGCACCTGAATCTCGTTATAGAAACCTTTGGGGAACGACGGCCGAAGCGGCCTGTCGATAAGGCGCGCGGTGAGCGTCGCTTTCTCGCTCGGCCTGGTCTCCCGCTTGATAAAACCGCCCGGAATCTTGCCGGCGGCGTACATCTTCTCTTCTACGTCTACGGTCAAGGGCAGAAAGTCTTTGCCCTCGGTCGCCTTGCTTGCGACAACGGCTGTCACCAGCGTTATCGTCTCACCCATTTGAACCGTTAGCGCGCCGTCGGCCTGTTGGGCCAAGAGGCCGGTCTCGAAGGCGATTGTCTTTCCATCGAGGTCGAACTCTTGCCTTAAGACTTCTCTTACTTGCGTACCGTTTTGTTGATTAGGCTCCATAAATTTTGAGAACCTCCTAAAATATTCTTCAATATAGATTTAGGGCAACCTATGGAGGTTGCCCTTCGAGGACTCTTAAGCTCTTAGCCCCAGCTTGACTATGAGTTCCCTGTATCTCTCGATATTCTTGTTCTTGAGATAGTTGAGCAGTCTTCTGCGATGGCCGACCATCTTCAGAAGACCACGGCGCGAGTGATGATCCTTCTTGTGTTCTTTCAGGTGTTGCGTAAGGTCATTGATTCGCCTGGTGAGCATCGCTACCTGCACCTCCGGTGAGCCGGTGTCTCCGTCGTGGACTTTGTGCTCGTCGATGATGCTGGTTTTGAGTTCTTTACCGAGTGCCATGGTGTCACCTCCTTGTTTTGCCCGAACAAATCGACGCTCGACGCCGATGCTTTTGCCCGGCGCGCCCCGATATCGGGTTTGATTCACCGCAAACCAAGTAACCGTAGGTGAATCGGTAACCTAGTGAGCGGTAATTCCTCATTCTTTACCTATCAAATATTAACATAAAGTCGAACCTGCGTAAACGCAATTAAGGTCGATTTGCGAGCAGGCCTTTCGCTCGCTCGATATCCTTGCGGATGTTGGCCTTCAATTCTTCAACGCCGGAGAAGGTCATCTCGTCGCGGAGGCGGGCTTCTATCTCGACCTCTAGAGTATTACCGTAAATGTCTTTATTGAAACCTAAAATATGGACATGCATCTCCGCTTTGCGCAGGTCTCCAAAGGTCGGCGACGACCCGATATCTATGACACAGGGGTAGCGCTCGCCGTCGGTGAGCGCATATCCCGCATATACCCCCGGTCTTGGGGTCAACTCGTTATGGAAGGTCTCGATGTTGGCGGTGGGGAATCCGATTATCGAGCCGCCGCGCCCGAAGCCTCGGGCAACCCGGCCCCGGAATTTGGGGTATCGCCCCGTAAGCGCTCGCACGCCCTCGATGTCGCCTTCTTTAAGGCGTTTTCTCACCTCGGTGCTGCTGATGATAGTATCGCTCTCTCGCACATGCTCGACAGCGATTATGTCGAGCCCCTTCGGAGCACCGTAGGAACGCAGAAAATCGACGGTGCCTTGACGGTGCCTGCCGAACGAGAAATCCTCCCCTATTACCACATATAGCGCGTGCAGCTTACCGAGAAGGACGTCATCGACAAAATCCTTGGCTTCCATGTCGGCGATTTCGCCTGAGAAAGGTATTACCAGAAGAAAGTCGGCGCCGAGTTCCGAGATATACTCCGCCTTAAGCTCGGTAGAGGTCAACAGGGCCGGCTCGCTTCCCGGCTTGACGATGGCGAGCGGATGCGGGTCGAAGGTGACGACGACGCTCTTTCCGCCTATCGAGGCGGCGAGTTCGACGGCTTTTCGAATAATCGTCTGGTGTCCTAGGTGGACGCCGTCGAAGACGCCGATGGTGACGACGGTCGGGCCGCCGATATGTTCGATGCCGTCGATTCCTTTTATTATTTCCATCGTTCTTGCTCCCGGACTAAATCGTTACATGATATAACACCGCAATATTGCGGAGCCGATACATAAGAGTTATTGTACCCCGCGACAGAATAACCGATATTTATAAAAACCGCGGCTTCTTGCCGGCGGTGGGCGCTTATTGGGCCAAGACCACCTCGGGGGCGACTGAGAAGCCTTCACCCACGCGCACTCGGCCAAGCCCCAAAAACTCCCCATCGGTCGTCTTTATCCGAAGGTACGATTGCGGGGCGGCGTCTTCGGGATACGCTATCAGGACGTCTTTATCGAGCAGGCGGCCGTTCTTGACGAAGGAGACGGCATCCGCCTTGATTGTCGCCTCTGCCAGGTGATTTAGCGCGTCGTCGATGCTTAGCAGGTGCTCCGAGATAGCGTTCGAGTCGTCGTGCAAAGCGTCTACCGTCAGGGCATGCTCAAGACCGAACCGGCCGACCCGTGTTCTCCTTAGAGCGCTTAACGCGGCCCCGCCTCCCGCCCGCTCGCCCAGGTCGTGGATGAGCGTTCGCACATACGTACCCCCCGAGCACTCCACCTCGAAGACGGCCTTGAGACGTCCTTCCGCTTCTAATGACTCGAGAAGCTCGAAGCGGAAGATGTGAACGTTTCTCGCGGGACGCTCGACTTCGCGACCCGCCCGGGCCAATTTATACAGCTTCTTCCCCCCGATTTTTACCGCCGAGACCATGGGGGGAACCTGAAGTATGTCACCGGTAAACTCCGGCAACAGCCGTTTTATAGTCGCTCCGTCCGGCATCCCGGCGGATTCGCTTAAAGTTTCTCCGGTGATGTCCTGCGTATCGGTGGTGATTCCAAACGCGGCCTCCGCGATATACGTCTTCGGCTCCAGCTCCAGGAAACGGCTGACCCGGGTGGCCCTGCCGATGAGGACGACCATGACTCCGGTCGCCATTGGGTCGAGCGTGCCGGTGTGTCCAATCCTTTTTATGCCGGACTTGCGCCGCAGGATGTCGATTATATCGTGGGAGGTCGGGCCGGATGGTTTGTCGATTACTACAACGCCTTCCATCCCTTCTACGACCGGGCCTGTGCCGAAATGCGCGCGGATATCCAGGCGACGGCCTCGTCGAGAGGCTTGTCCGTGGTCAGACCCGCGGCGTTGCGGTGGCCGCCACCGCCTCCTTCTCTCGCGATCGAGCCTACATCCACCACGCCCTTTGAGCGCAGGCTAACCTTGAGCTTGCCCTCGGGAACCTCTTTCAGAATGGCCGCGACCTCCGCCTCTCTTGCCGTCCTCAGGTAATCGATAAAGCTCTCGGTGTCGCCGAGGGAGGCTCCGGTCGCCTTCAGGTCTTCATCGCAAACATATGAAAAGACTAGGCCGGAGTCGTCGATAAATACGGCGCGCTCGAGAATAGCCCCGAGCCATTTGAGTGAAGCGAACGGCATATTCTCATAGATGTATTGGAATATCTCATTAGGTCTGACCCCCAAGCGGATGAGTTCCGAAACGGTGTCGTGGGTTTTTGCGGTCGTGTTGGAGTACTGAAAGCGGCCGGTGTCGGTGACTATGCCGGTATATAGGAGTGTCGCGACTACCTCGTCGATAGCGGCTCCCTTCGCCATGAGGAGGTCGTAGACTATCTCACAACTCGCGGACGCCTCGAAATCTAGGACATTGAGTGTTCCGAACGCCGAATTATCGATGTGGTGGTCGATGTTGACCACGGTTTTGAAGAGCGGCAGTTTCTCCGCAATAAAACCGAGCCGTTGTTCGTTTGCGCAGTCGAGCGTGAGAAGCAGGTCGGCTTCGATGCACGCGCCGTACTCGACTATCTCCTCGACACCCGGCATCCACCGGTAGTGCGCGGGTATGCGTATCTCCTCGCCCCACGTTACACAGACCCTCTTACCGGCTTGCCGCAGGTGGCGGCCGATCGCCAAGATGCTTCCAAGAGCATCGCCGTCGGGCTGAATATGCGTTGTGATTATAATCGAGGAAGCGTTTTCGAGCGCTTCGGCGGCGTCCGCCAATACTTTTTTATCCATTAGTATCCTCGTCTTTATGGAGATTTCTTATCAGCTTCTCTATCCTTAAACCCTTTTCAATCGACGGGTCGAAGTGAAACTCGAGTTCCGGCAGATACTTAATCTTGATGCGCTTAGCGAGGAGCGTTCGCAAGAACCCGCTTGAGCTGGTCAGACCCTGCAGGGTGCTCCGCTGTTCTTTCTCGCTCCCAAGAACCGTGATGTAGACGTCGGCATGTTTGAGGTCGCCCGTGACATCGACACCGGTAATCGTTACGAACCCGATTCGCGGGTCTTTCATCTCTTTCTGAATGATGTCGCTTATTTCTTCCTTTATCAGCTCGCCCACGCGACGAATGCGGCCTGATGCCATGACGGACTCCCGTTCTCTCTTATGCGATGTTGCGTTGTCAATCACAAAATCCAGGGCGGCGACTTTATATCCCGGCCCCGGACTTGCCGTGAAATCGTATCCTCTATGTCTCATGTCTCGGGAGAGAACAGCAGAATCTCCCGCTCGGTAATGACTGCTTTATCCAGGCCTTCGACGTAGCGGTCGACGCTGTCCAGAACCTTCTTTGTCTGTTCGCCTTTCCGGGCTACGTGCGCTACGGCGATGGTGACCCTTTGCCATAGTTCGTGATGGTCGACCTCGGAGATCGACACGTTGTACCGGCTCTCGACTTTGCCGATGACGCTCTTGACGATTTGGCGCTTTTCCTTAAGCGAGTTCGTCCCGGGCAGATAAAGCTCTAATCTGAGCAGACCGACGACCATTGCTATTCACCCAACCGGCGTTGCCTTTCAACAAGCTTATAGCTCTCCAAGATGTCGCCTTCTTTGATGTCCTGGAAGTTTGCGAGCCCGATACCGCACTCGAAACCCTCCTTAACGACTTTGACATCGTCTTTAAAGCGACGGAGCGAGACGATGCTTCCGTCATATATTATTTGACCCTCGCGGACCAGGCGAATCCGTTGGTTTCTATCGACTTCGCCCTGTTGGACGTAGCAGCCCGCGATAACGCCTAGTTTTGGTACCTTAAAGGTGGCTCGGACTTCGACGCGGCCGGTATCCACCTCTTTTATCTCGGGCGCCAGAAGGCCGCTGAGCGCTTGCGTAATATCTTCGACGACCTTGTAGATAATCCGGTATACGCGGATATCCACAGTCTCTTTCGCCGCCATGGCCTGCGCGTTTACGTCGGGTCGAACATTGAAGCCGATGACTATCGCATTCGACGCGGCCGCGAGCATGATATCGGTCTCGGAGATTCCGCCGACGCCGGTATGGATGATTTTTATCTGAACCTCTTCGGTATTGAGCTTGTAGAGCGCGTCTTTTATGGCCTCGACCGAGCCTTGCGTGTCCGCTTTGATAACCAGGTTCAGGTCTTTTATCTCGCCCTCTTGGATTCTCGCGAAGAGGTCTTCGAGCGTCACCCTGCTCCGTTCTTCCTGCGCGATCAAGCGGCGTTTAAGGGCCCGCTCTTCCGCTATATGGCGCGCTTCTTTCTCGTCGCCGACTACTTTAAGTTCCTCGCCGGCTTGGGGCAACGCCGATAACCCGACTACCTCCACCGGTTGCGCGGGCGTAGCCTTCAAAACCGTTTTGCCTTTATCGTCGCTCATCGCGCGCACTTTACCGTAAACGGCGCCGGCGACCACCGCATCTCCCACCCGGAGCGTGCCCCGGTAAATCAAGACCGTCGCTACCGGGCCGCGGCCGCGCTCGAGTTTCGCCTCGATACACGTCCCCCGCGCCCTGGTGTTCGGGTTGGCTTTTAGTTCTTTTATATCAGCGACGAGCAGAACCATCTCCAGCAGGTCCTGGATGTTGAGTTTTTGTTTTGCCGATACGTCGACGAATATAGTGTCCCCGCCCCACTCTTCGGGGATGAGGGCATATTCGGTAAGCTCTTGGCGTACTCGTGTGGGGTCCGCGTTCTCCTTGTCGATTTTATTGACCGCGACGACTATGGGAACATTCGCCGCTTTCGCGTGGTTGATAGCCTCGACGGTCTGAGGCATAACGCCGTCGTCGGCTGCGACCACGAGCACGGCGATATCGGTTACCTGCGCGCCGCGCGCGCGCATAGCCGTAAACGCCTCATGGCCGGGCGTGTCTATGAAGGTGATCTTTCTCCCGTCCAGGACTACCTGGTACGCTCCTATATGCTGCGTGATGCCCCCCGCTTCGCCCGACATGACATCGGTTTTGCGGATTGCGTCCAGCAGCGACGTCTTCCCGTGGTCGACATGGCCCATAACCGTCACGACCGGCGGCCTTGGAACGAGATTCTCCAAATCCTCTTCGAATTCTTCCTCTTCTTCCAGCTCTTCGGGGCTGATTATTTTGGGTTCGTAGCCGAGGTCGTCCGCGAGTATTTCGATAACGTCAGCGCTTAGAGACTGGTTTATCGTGACCAGCTCTCCCAGCTTCAGTAAGGTCTTTATAATAGCGGTCGGCTCTTTGCCGACGAGCGCCGCGAATTCCTTGACGGTCGCGGCTTGCGGTATCTCCAAAATTTTAGCTTTTTCGGCCTGAGGAGCCGCTGCCTGCGCCTCTTTTGCGGGAGCCTCGACTTTTACTTCAGCCCGCGGCTGCGGCTTTTGCGTTGGCGCGGGCTTCGCGACCACCGGAGCGGGTTTTGCTTCCGGCTGCCGCGCCTGCGGACGCGATACCGGCTTAGGACCCGTTTTCGGGCCGGCCTTAGGAGCCGGTTTCGCGGGTGTTCTCTCAGCGGGCCCTGGCGCGGGTTTTGCCGGAGCCTTGGCGGCGCCGCCGGCGGGTTTGACCGCCTTATCGCTCGCCGCTACCGGCTTCGACGCCGGTTGTGCTTTGGCGGGTTTAGCCGCGGCCGCCTGCTTAGTCGCAGCGGGCTTTTTGTCTCCCGCCGGTTTATTTTTCTTGACTTCAATTTGTGGTGACGAACCGGCACTCCGGGCAGCCTGAAGCTCCTTTACCACCGAGGGTTCGATGGCGGCAAAGTGATTCTTTACCTCGACACCTAGTTTTTGAAGTCTGTTCATGAGTTCAGTGCTCGATACGCCCATTTGTTTAGCCAGCTCATAAACTCTCATCCGATCACCACCTAATCTATTTCGTGCCCTTGTCCCCTAGAAGGGCTTGAACATCATTAATTATGCGCTCCAACGTCTCTTTCGCGATATCCGTATCGAGCGCCTTGGCAAGCCTGCCGCTCTTTGTCGCCGCCGTAAGGCATTCCCGGCTCGGGCAAAGATATGCGCCCCGCCCGTTAGCTTTTCCCGACGGGTCGACTATTATATCGCGCTCGGGTGTTCTCACTATGCGTATCAAATCTTTTTTAGGTTTAACCTGTCGACATCCGATACACATTCTCCGGGCGGGAACCTTCGTTTTCGCCAACGATTACCCCTCGGCTTCCTCGAGCTTTTTATGGACACCGCAATAGGCGCTGCCTGGGCGTGCCTTGTTTGTACAGCCCTCACCAGAGGACTTTATGGCCCGGCAGAGCGCATCCGCATCCGCCGCCGTTTCGGCTCCGGACGGTGACTCCGCAACCTCTTCACCGGCACCGTACGCCAGTATCCCTTCAGCCTCGCCAGAGTCCTTTGCTTGAGATTCGCTCTTAATATCGATGCGCCATCCCGTCAATTTCGCGGCAAGACGCGCGTTTTGACCTTCTTTACCGATAGCCAGCGACAACTGGTTGTCCGGGACTATGACCTCGGCGGTATGGTCCGCTTCATTTACCTTGACGGTCTTTACCCTCGCCGGGCTGAGTGCGTTCGCCACAAATTGCGCGGGGTCTTCGTTCCACTCTACGACATCTATTTTCTCACCGCGCAGCTCGCTTACGACCATGCGAACTCGCGAGCCCTTAGGCCCGACGCACGCCCCCACCGGGTCGATGCTCGCGTCCCTCGACGCGACGGCAATCTTAGAACGATAGCCGGGCTCGCGAGCGACCGACTTTATGTCGACATAGCCCTCGTAAATCTCCGGTACCTCGAGTTCGAAAAGACGTCTCAAGAGGCTCGGATGGGTGCGCGATACTATTATCTGCGGCTCTTTTGTCGTCCGCCTTACTTCGACGATATAGGTCTTTATGCGCGTGCCGTGGTCATAGCGCTCGGTCGGAACCTGTTCTGTCGGAGGCAATAACGCTTCGACTCTTCCCAGGTTGACCAAGGTATAGCGCTGGTCGCTCTGCTCGACGATACCGGTAACGATGTCGCCTTCGCGGTCGATGTACTCCCGGTACATGTTTTCACGTTCCGCCTCGCGAATTCTTTGCAGAATAACCTGCTTAGCGGTTTGCGCGGCGATTCTGCCAAAATTATCCGGCGTTATCTCCTCTTCGATAAGCTCGGGCTCGGCGCCCTCCTTCTCGACCCACTCCTGCGAAAAAACGCTAATCCGCCCGGTTTCGGGGTGGATGTCGACCCTTATCTCTTGTTCCGCGCCGAAGTTGCGATTGTATGCGGACGCAAGAGACGTCTTAAGCGCTTCCAGAACCGTATCCGGAGCTATCTGTTTTTCGCGTTCAAGTTGTTTGAGGGCTTCAATCAACTCACCGTTCACGTTATATGGCTCCTTTCACAAGCTTAAAACTCTATATCTACCCGGAGGCGCGCTGTGGCCACGTTGTCATAGGCGATCTCGAATTTCGCCCCGTCTGTCTCGACTACAAAATCCGAATCACCGGCTTCGATGAGGCGACCCGTAAAGTTTTTCCTCTTATCTATCGCCTGTTCAGTCTTGACCGACACCTTCGATCCTACAAACCGTATAAAGTGCTCGGGCTTGGTAAGCGGCCGCTCGATACCGGGAGAAGAGACTTCCAGCGTAAATTTCCGCTCTATCAAACCCGTCTCGTCGAGTAGCCTGCCGATATCCTTGCTCGCCGTCGCGAGGTCGTCGATACCTACCGCGCCCGCTGTGCCGTCGAGTAAGATTCTAAGTACCATGCCGACGGCTTCGCGCCTTAACTCGATATCGACCAGCTCTAGGTCGCCGCCGCGCAAAACGGGCATAATCAACTCTTCGACCTGGTCGATTTTCGCGTCTCGCCTCATTAGCGGCCACCCTCATAATTAAAAGAGTGGGTATTTACCCACTCGCAAAATTACCCACACTCAGTTCTGCCATATCATATCATAAGGTAATATATTGCGCAATTCGCACAAACCAGCCTCTTAATATATTCATTAAGAGGCTAAACACACCTGTTTTATACCCCAAAACGGGTCGAAATTATTAAAGTCCGGCTTGCGGGAGCCGCTCTTTGAGGTCGAAATCGTAGATAGCTTTCTTGAGAATGCCGATGTATGGCAGATTGCGGTATTTCTGCCGGTAATCCAGGCCATAGCCGACTACGAATGCGTCCGGGACATCGAAACCTTTATACTTGATGGGCAGGTTGTCGAGTATGCGGCGCGCCGATTTGTCGAGCAGAACGCATACGCTAAGGCTCGCGGGCTCGCGGGACGAAAGGTTCTTCAAAAGGTAGCCGAGGGTCAGCCCGGTGTCGATGATATCCTCGACGACCAGGACGTGCCGGTCATGAATATTCTCCTCAAGGTCCTTGACGACCCGGACCACGCCGGAAGATTCGGTCGACGGACCGTAGCTCGAGATAGCCATGAAGTCGACGGTGACCGGTATCGACATCTTTCTGATGAGGTCGGAGACGAAAATTACGCCGCCTCGAAGCACGTTGACGATGACGAGGTCTTTGTCGGCGTAGTCGCCCGAGATCTCTTCGCCGAGCGCGATAACCTTAGCCGCGATCTCATCTTCGCTTATGAGGACCTTTTCTATGTGGTCGTCGAGCATTTCGCCTCCCGCGTCGGATATCGTTTATTCGGTATTATATCGGAAACTTCGGCGCGCAATAAAGACCTTACGGCGTCTCTTCGCGGGGCATTCCGTATTTTAGAAGAAGGTTTTTGAAGTCCTTCTGGTAGAAGATCTTGATGTTGATTTCGGGGTGCAGCTCGCGCAATCGTCTGACCTTGCGGTTTTTCTTAGTAACGAGCTTCTGGCTCATTGTCGTAAGCTCTATGTAGAGGTCGAGGTCGGATAGGTAGAAGTCGGGGGAAAAGCTTTGCGTCACATTTCCGTCCTTATCCCATTCGATTGGAAAGGTACGCGGCTCGTATTCCCACTTGACCCCGTAGAAATCGAGGATCCTCGCGCAGTGCTCCTCGCTGGGGTGAGCGAATTCGATTCCGTTGTATACGATTTTCTCGGGAGGGGCGGCTAGATCATCCCCGGCCTCGTTGTTTTCTACTTCTTCTTTGATATCGTCGCTCATGCGGTTCGCACACCAATAGCTTTTTCATTATGCCGGCGGCGCATCCGCGGAATGCGCCAATCGATTGATTATATCAAAAATTCAACTGTCTTGCCTTTGCGACCGGCTCGAAGCATAGCCTGTGAATAGGCGACGGCCCATGCTCTTCGAGCGCTCCGCAATGATCGTCGGTACCATATCCTTTATGTCTGTCAAAACCGTACCGGGGATATAGACGGTGTTGCTCGACCATTATCCGGTCTCGCGCCACCTTGGCCAGCACCGACGCCGCCGCTATGGTCAGCGATAAGTTGTCGCCCCCGGTTATAGCGAGATGCGGAGCCTTAAGCGACGGGAGGGCGAAGGCGTCTGAAAGAACGTAGTCCGCCCGCGGAACCAACCCGCGAACCGCTTGTTCGAGCGCGTGCAGGTTCGCCCATTGAATTCCGTTTGCATCGATGAGACCGGCGTCGACTTCTACGATATGCCATGCGCGGGCGGTCTCCTTTATCGGCTCGAATAGTTTATCGCGCTGGTCGGGTGTTAGACGCTTGCTGTCGCGCAAGCCATGGAGTCGGGAGTTTATGGGGAGGATGACGGCGGCCGCAACGAGTGGGCCGGCCAGGGCCCCGCGCCCGGCTTCATCGACACCGGCGACAAACCCGAAGCCTTGCGCCCCGAGCATTCGCTCGTACCTGGTCAGCTCGCGCAACCTAGTGTTTTCTCGGGCCAAGCGCTCTTTCTTGCGCCTCCATAATGAGGCAAGCGACCGAAGACCGGCCCTGCCGTCGCGCTCGATAAGCTCCAAAAGCATATCGGCTTGGCGGTCGTCGACCGATGCGAGCCGCGCCTTGATCTCCGCGATAGTCATCTTCGAAAGACTCATAAATTTTTGGGCTTGGTCGACTTATTCGAAAAGGCTTATCCGGCCTAACGGCCAATATATCATGAACGCTTTGCCTAGTATGGCGTCTTCGCGCAACTGGCCGAATACGCGCCCGTCCGCGGAGTTGGGCCTGTTGTCGCCCATCACCATGACATGGTCTGTTCTGATTACTTCCGGGCCCCAGTTACTATAGTCGCCCGGCATCGTCTCGTAATCTTGGGCGACGGGTTTATCGTTGACAAGCAACTCGCCTTCCCGCACCTCGACCTTGTCACCCTCGACCGCGACAATTCGCTTGATGTAATCGCGCTTATCTCCCGCTGGGGCCACGAAGACGATTATGTCATCCGCTTTAGGGTCGACAAACCGGTAAATGAATTTGGCGACCAGAACCCGGTCGTTCGGTATTAGCGTCGGCTCCATGGATGGCGACGGAATATAAAAAGGCTGCAATATAAGCCATTTAACGACATAGGCTATTACTACAGCCGTGATTATAAGAACCGGCAATTCTTTGAGGAAAGAAATGAAAGATTCAACCTCGTTATTGCGCGCCGGTGACTCGCTTTTACGAGCGACAGAAATCGTATCGCCGGTATTTTTTCGGTCACCAACAGTATTATCCGAGCGTTCTTCTCCGTTATTCGCTGTGTTTTCGCTCTCGTCCGGCATATGATCAGACATCCGTATCAGATTCTTCTCTAAAATCTCTTTTCTTTTATGCGGGCCTTCTTGCCGATCTTCTCTCTAATGTAGTAGAGTTTCGCGCGCCTTACTTTTCCTCTCGATAGAACCTCTATCTTAGCGACTTTCGGCGAGTGTATGGGAAACGTGCGCTCGACCCCGACCCCGAAAGAGATCTTGCGGACCGTAAAGGTCTCGCGGATGCCGCCATTTTGCTTCTTGATCACCGCTCCCTGAAAGACCTGGATTCTCTCGCGGCCCGCTTCAACAACCTTATAGTGAACTTTGACCGTGTCACCGGCTCTAAAGCTGGGGATGTCGTCTCGAAGCTGCGCCCTTTCAATGCTTTCAATAATATCCATATTACCCTCCTTTTCGGCACAACATTCAAATTATAGCTAAAGAATATAGATATATCAATAGACTTATGCTTAATCGCCCGCGTCTTCCATGGCCGCGAGCAGCTTCTTGTCGGCATCGCTCAAATCGGCGTGCGCCAACAAGTCCGATCGCTTAGACAGCGTGGCGCTCAACCGTTTTTGCCGTCGCCACTTCGCGATTTCCCCGTGATGTCCCGAGAGCAAGACCTCGGGAACCCGCCAGCCCATAAACTCTGCCGGGCGCGTATAGTGCGGATATTCGAGAAGCCCCCCGGTGAAACTCTCTTCGGTCAGCGATTCTTCGCCCCCGAGGACACCCGGCAAGAGGCGCACGACCGCTTCGGTCAGAGCCATCGCCGGTATCTCGCCGCCCGATAGCACGAAATCTCCGAGCGATATCTCATCGGTGGCGATATGTTCATGAACCCGCTCGTCGATTCCCTCGTAGCGGCCGCAAAGCATCACCAGCCGTTCCGTCTGAGCCAGCTCCTCGATGAGCCGCTGATCTAATACTTTGCCCCGAGGGGTAAATAGGACGATGCGGGCCCTATCGCGAGCCTCTTCTAAACTCTCGCTCGCCGTTATCTCCAGCAACGCCTTATAGAACGGCTCGGGCTTCATGACCATACCGGAGCCGCCCCCGTACGGCACATCATCGACCTGGCGATGCTTGTTCTCGGTCCAATTGCGCAAATCATACACGGCCACCTCGGCGTAACCCTTTTCCCGCGCTATACGAACTATGCTCTCGCTTAGCACTGCCTCGAGCATGGCCGGAAAGATAGATACAATATCGATTCTCATATAATATCGCCTTCGTTGTTGGTATGCGTTCAGACACACGGGCGTAACGTGATGCATGCCTATATGGATTCGTCCGGATGCGTCGCCGCCCCGCCCGGCATGAACCCTTTCCGGGGGTCGATGACGGACATATCGCCGTGGGCAATGAAGTATTGGTAGACGCCAAACACCGGGATTCTTTGGAAGGCGGGCACAGTCGGGCGCCCGCGAGGAGTCCTTTACGAGCCGGTTATGGGCTTTCCGGGATGTCCGACTTTATTGAACACCCCGAGGATCTTCTCCTCGTTCAAGACCGCGGAGTCGTATTCTACCTCGAATTGTTTTGTCGTCAGGTCGCAACGTATCTTGCCGATGCTCCCCAAGGCCGCTAAGGCGTTAGCGACATCATTCGCGCAGTTCTCGCTATCGAGTTCCTGGAGCTGCACCTTGAGCGACTTCGCGGTCGTTGGATTGATCTGCGAGATCTGGCCCTCTAATACCGTTTCGGACCCACCGGCCTCTTCGGCTCCCTCGTCCCCATGGACTTTCCCACAGTCTGGGCAGACCTCCCCGCTCGCCTGCTTCTTGACGGGCTCAGCCGAATACGAATACGCCACGAGGCCGACAACGGCTACGAAAAGAATTAGAAAAAAAGCGGTTTTCTTGTTCTTGTCCATAAAAAACTCCTAAATCGGCGGACCTGGATTTGTCGCATCCGGCGGTCAATACCGACTTAGCCACCCCATGCTTACCTGTAATTCTACTATAAAACACTCGTCCTTCCTAGTGGGAGTGGGCGGGCTTTCGATATAGACATCTGTTTATCCCGCGGTTCGTCGTTAATTGAGCGAGGCGGTCTGGTGGCAACCGACGCAGATATTGTCGACTTGTATCGGGCTGCTTCCGGCCTTTAGCATGGCGGGCGCCGAACCCGAAGTGTGCGGAAATTTAGCCGCTACCGCCGGGTTCCCGCCGTCGGAAGGGTGGCATTGCTTGCAGGTAGGGCCGTTGTTGATTTGGTCATATGAGTTCACAATCACCTTGCCGGAAGTATCGGTCGCGATACCGGCGCCCGATGACGCGTGGCTGGCCGCGCGGCCGGTAAGCGCGCCCAGCGGGACGATTTTGTGTTCGATATCGCCGCTTGCGCCGAAATTCGCGTTGTGGCATGTCGAGCACCACTGGCTGAGCGTCTGGGTGCTCTCTCCAACGACCGGCGTGTAGTATAGATAGCTCTTGCCCGGATTCGGATTCGACTTAAGGAGCTTGTTAGAGCTATATCCGGCCGGCTTGATGCTTTGGTTGTCGTGGACCGAGTGGCATTCGAGACAGCCCCACATGGTCGATGGAACCGTGTATGCCGGGTCGGTATCGCCGGGCGCGATGACCGGTTTGCCGATTTTATCGGCGCTTATACCATGACCGTTGGCGTCCAAGATAACCGTTTTAGTCGCGGCCCCGCTGACACCGTGGCAAAAATTGCACGAGTCTCCCCTGATATCGGCCCTGGTGAGTCGATACATGCCAAGCGCTCTATGCCCGGCATGGCAGTCCTTGCATCGATTGGACGCGCTGGTATATCGTCCATGGGGGCCGGCCGGCGTTTCGGTGTTGACGAGGGGGTAGTTATATCCGCCGATAGGGGTCATGTCGGTGGCGACATACCCCGAAAATTCGATGATACCATCATAGCTTATTACGTTGCCGGTGCGGGTGTAATTGCCGCCCGCTACCTCGACCCACGTGCCGGCGCTGGTGTAATGATAAATCCTTGTGCCCTCAGTTGCTTTATCGGCGCAGCGTAAAGCTATGGTTAGTGGCGGATTGAAAGGCGGCGTCGCGTCGAGCGTAAAGGTATAGTAATAAGCGCTCACGATACTTAGGCCCGCCGGTTTGGCCTCTGTTTTTACCGAAAACTGCTTGCCGGCGTATTCGGCCGGGATGTCGATTTCGATAGACCCGTCCGCGCTCTCGATTGTCGTGGTATCGCCGGTTGTCGGCAGCGTCAGCTGAATGTCGACGCTCTCGGCCTGCGCGGGCGCGCTTTTCACACTTTCGCCGGTTGTGTTGACGGCGCCGACTTTATAGGAATAGGTCCCTTTCGCCGGAACGGTATCGATAAAAGAGCTGGTGGAGGTATCACCGATGTATGCGTAATCCCCTCCGCTCGCCGCTCGAAAAACCCTGTACTTGGCTATATGCTCGGAGGCGTTGTTGACGTTCCAATCGAGACGGAATTGGAGGTTGTTCACGGCTGAAACTTTCAGGCCGGTCGGGGCCGAGGGCGAAAGCGGTGTCAGCGTACTCAGCAAGCCGGAGAGCGGTGTCGACGACAATGTAACGATGTCGGGGTCGGCCACCGCGACGCTGCCGGTATTCTCTATCGAGGCGCCTATGGTGCGGCCGATGACGGCGTCGAGCGCTACCGACGCCGTTACCAAAAATCGCTTAGGTCCGGCGCTCGTCACCTTCATTCCCGCAATATTATCGAACCGGACGCCCCCGCCCGTAAATGTGGCGTTGGCGGAAAGCCGCACATCGGCTAGCGATTTAATCCCGTTCTTGTCCGCGTCGTGCCAAAGCTTAATCCCGCCGGGTTGCGTATCGCTGTCGAGGGCCGTGCCGATTCTTTTTATATCGAGGCGGGTGATGTCGACGTAGTCTTCGTTTACCGACAGGTCGAGTATTTGTATGACATTATCCGTAGTCCCGAGGGTGATATTGCCGCCGCCGACCTCGATTTGAACGATGCTTAAGGTATCCGGCTTGTCGAGGACGGTCAGCGTCGCGCCGCTCAATGCCGTGAAGGGTTCGAGGGTATCGGGCGCGCTAACGGTCACGCTGCTCTGGTTTGCTAAATTAAGTTTTATTGTCGAACCGACAGTCGCCGAGTCCGCTACCCGCGCCACAACAAATACCGTTTCCGTGGTATTTTCCGCAACATCCAGCGAGAAGGCGAAATTCACGCCGCCGTTAGCAAGCGTTGCCGACGAAAGCTCTTGGTCGCCGACGGGATCGAAGCTCGAGTTTCCATTCGTATCCCTAAAGAGGCTTATCGATGTTATGTCGGAGGCCGTCGCGGAGCCGACTTGGTCGAGGCGAAGGCCGGTAATACGGCCGCCATCGCCGGACCTCGCCGCGAACCTAAGCAGGTCTACCACGTTATTTTGGGTGCCCTGTTCGGCGCTGAAGTTGCGCGGGGCTTCATGCGAAACGTAGAGTACATCCGGCAAGGAGGTGAGCGTTAAGGTGTTAGAGCTGTAATTAGAAAAGTTATAGACTTGACTCGCGCCGGTTATCCCCAGGGAATTCTTGTCGGCGATATTAGCCCCCAAGGTAACCGAGGTGTTAGATGTACCCGAAATATTGTAGACCACCAAAAAGCTCGACGCCGTGGTTCCGATGGCCCGCGGCGCGAAAGTTATGACGGCGGACCCACTTGAAAAAGTATTGCTCCCTATTTGTGTATCCTCCGCGTCTATTACCCCATTGTGATTCAAATCGGTGTATATGCCCACGCTTGCGATGTCGGAATCGGCCCCGGTACCGGTTCTGTCAACCTCAATCGAATCCAGGGCGACCTCCGAAAAGGTGGTGCTCAAGCCGAGCCTTTGAGTAACGATATTTGTTTGCCCCTGGTATATGTCACCGGTCGCCACAGCGGTGTTTGTGACGGTAACCGACGCGCCGGGTATCGCGGTATCGGCGTTAATGCCCGGGGTCACGGTTGTATTCCAATTTCCCGCCGTGTCACGGGTGAAGCACGCGTAATGGTAGGTGGTTCCGTTTGTCAGCGGCCCCAGGTCGGTGTAGGTCGTCGCGATAGGCGGCGCGAGGTCTTCCCAGACGACGGTCGCTAGGGGGTCGGTCGGCCCGGTCGGATACAGGCCGTCGCCGCGGCGCAGGATTCTTAAGCCGGCAAAATCGGCGTCTATGGGGTTGACCCAACTAAGGGTGGACTGCCGGTCTCCTCCGTCGGCCGCGACAAAACCGCTGACCGAACCGGGAGGCGAGACATCGATAGCGACGCCGGCGCTGCCCGCGTCGCTCAGCCGCAACGTGTTGGTAGCGACGGCCGCCGTCACGGTCCCCGTCAACACCGAGTCGGTCGCGGTCGGGGCGAGGTCGAAGACGATTAGGTACTGCCGAGCGGTCTTGTCGACCGCGATATTCAGGCCTGTGAAATGTACTTGGTTGCCGGAGAGCGCCCCGGTGGAGACCAAGCTGTCCCCGGCGTCCCACTCGTTCGCCGTCCCACCGTTATCTCTGTATATGCGAACGTTGCTCACTTTACTCGAATCGAAGGCGCTATTACCGGTGAAGGTGATATTCGTTACGGTATCGATACCGGTATTCGCGGCCAGCGTGAAAGCGTCGATGCCGATGTTTGTCGCGCTCGCCGTGACCGTTTTGTTCGACGGGTTGGCGCCATCGCCCACCATCGTCAACGCGTATCTATCGTAAACGAAATCGAACGGCGTGAAAGCGCTGCTTAGGTTGAGTTCCAGGGCCGTAGTTCCGCTGGTGTTGGCCCAGTTCGCGCCATCGTAAGTCTTAGCCCATAGGTCGTTGTTGGTATCCCCGACGGTCACCATTAGCTTGTTCTCGCCGGGCTGCCTATCGATATCGATAGAGCGGAGGTACCCGAGTAAGTGGCCCGGGTTCCAGTCGGCCGGCGACGTCCAGCCCGCGCTCGTCCAGCGCCGCCAGTGAATAGCACTGGTCGCATTATCCGCGTAAACGACAATGGCGACCGCGGAAGCGCCCGCAACAGCCCACCCGGCGGCTACCGGCATCGTTCCGGCCCAGTTTGGCAAGGCGTACATAGTCGTATCGGCGTTTGCTACCCGGTTGACCCAAGCTCCCCCGTCCCAGACGGCGTATTGCATATCTTGCACTTTGCTGTCCGCCGTGACCGCGACGATACGGTCGCCTCCGGGCTCGGCCGCAAGGTTGACTACCGTCGCTTCATCGGCCCAGGTCCTAAAGTTGGCGGCGGCACCCCATGCGCCGCCCGGCGCTTTTCTCACAAATCTTGCCGCAAGGGCGTTATTGGTAAGATTGTTCCAGCCAAAAACTACGATAAGCTCGCCCGAGTTTTCGTAAGCGGCATCGAACGACTTAGTATCGCCTCCCGTGACGGCAAAGGCAAGGTTCGTCTCGAGCGCCGCCGATTGCGTGCCCCAGGAAGCACCGTTCCAGATAATCCCCTTTAATGTGTGGCCGCCCACACCGTCGTTTATCGCGTAAAGGAGCGCGATTTCGTTGCTGTTCGGCCTAGCCGTCAGCTCTATCCATTCGATATTGCCGGCTTCGGCTGCCCCCAAGACGTTCGCGGCGTTCGTCCACGTCGAGCCGTTCCATGCGCGAAATTGCGGATTCGTTCCGGTAGAGTAGACGACCAGCGCGTTTCCCGAAGACTCTTCGTAGGCTATATCGAAACTTCGCCTGGCGGCAAAGTTTCCGTTCGCGCTTGCGATATTCCACCCGGTTGCCCAGCTTGAGCCGTTCCATCTCCGTATGCGCAGGTCGCTCCCGCTCCCGCCGTTGGTCGTCAAGATACCGGAGATATTTTCCTTCCGGTTTTTGGCGGTCTGGTTGATAACCCAGTTTATGGTGGCGCCGGCGACAGCGGAGTCCGTTTGGTTGCCCCAAGAAGACAAACCATGGTCCCATAGGCGATGTTTGGGGGCACTGTCAGCGCCCGCTCCATAGACGAGAAGCCCGTCGGTCTTATAGGCGTAAGAATCTTTTGCGTAGCCTATGAAAAACGCGGTTATCACAAGCGCGATCGCAGCGGCGGCGATGTACTTGGCGCGAGAATACCGCCGCGGCGACAAGCTGGGCTTGGGTTTAGGCTTGCGCTTGCCCAACATCGATTACCTCACCGCCTTCGACAAACGCTCTTTCGCGTAGGCGTCGTCCGGGTTTACGGCGAGCGCTTTTCGGTAGGAGACCGCGGCTTTTCTCGTCACACCGATACCCATATAAATATCGCCGATTTTCTTGTGGATCTCGGCGGCATGGGGCTCGCCCCTCGGCAAGAGGTCGAGCACGTTCTTCCATTCGGCTTGCGCTCGTCGGAAATTTTTTGTCTCGGTGTAAACATCGGCCAAGCGGTAATGATACTGGACGGTGTTGGGTTTTGCGGCTATCGCTTTTTCCAGGTAGGCAATGGCGTCCTCTGGGCGCTCGGCGTCGAAAGCCAGGCAGCCCGCCCGGTATAATGCGTCGGGGTCGAGGGGTCTTAGTTCAAGGGCGGCTTCGGTTTCGCGGAATGCTTTCTCCGTTTCTCCGAGCTGAACATAGCATGTCGCGAGAGTACTCCGCGCTTCGAAATCGTTGTCGTGGTCCTTTAAGTAATCCTCGAGCCCGGTCTTTGCCGTGTCGAAATCGCCGGCCTTATATGCTTCGTATGACCGCTCTTTTACGCCATCGCTCACCGTCCGCGTTGCGTTGTAGGCGATGACATAATAAGCGACCATTGCCGCTACCGCAAGCAAGACCGGGATTGCACCGTACACTATAAACGATTTTTTCGGCGTTTTCGGCGACAGGTAATCCATATCTCTAACGTGATTAATACTTGGTTGCCGGTATGTTCGATTAGTTATCCTTTGATTGTTTATTTAGACATTATACTTTAATAGAGCGCTATTGGCAGATTAATATCGCTTCAGCCGAGGGGCGTGAGTCCGCGTTATCGAGAAGACCAGCGGGGGTTGAAACGCCCGGCGGCAGGGTCGTGCGACAACCGTTGTCTCAACCGAGTCGCCGGTTACGTAGCGATTTCAACAAGCCCGCGACTAAGTTGAAAGAAGGAATAGCCTCCGCATACTCGTCGTATTCGAAGCCGAGGTTTAAAAGATTGTGCTTATCTTCTTCGGCGGCGGAGACATAGAAGGCGGCGGCGGCCGGTAACGCAAGGAGTACAATGGCCGAATTCGCCATCATGCAAGCGACGCCGAGCGCGGCTAGGATGCCGGCGAGTTGGATCGGGTGCCGAATAACGCCGTAGACACCTTGGGCGAGAAATAGCTTTGTGCTTCCCCACTCCGAAACGATTCCGCTTATTTTTCTCTTGGAGAGGAATGTCGCGGTCAAGAGCGCGGCGGAAGTCACAATCAAGAAAAGGCCGAACCCTTGGAGAGCGATGTTAACGCTCATGTTAGTGCTCTCCCGGAAGAATTCGCCGGAGTAATTGGCGACGACAAATATTTGCGTTGTGAGAATACCGACGCCTGCCGCTAAAAATGATTCGAAATAGCGGCCCTTTAGGGCGGTATATGCTACGCGGTAAGCGATAAAGGTGACGAATGCGCCAAAAATGACGAGTTCCATCAAAAAAAGCCTCCGACATTACCTCGATTTTTATGTCGTTCCCGCAACTCGTTTTATAACCAGCACCACGATATCGTCGGTAAACTTGCCGGCGGCAAACTCTCTTGTAGCGTCTATAATCGAGTTGGCGATTTCTTGTGCGCCTTTCCGCGCGTTTTTTAGAACGACGTCGGCGAGGCGGCCGGCGCCGTAGAGGTCTTTGTCGCGGCGGAGTTCGATGATGCCGTCGGTATAAAAAACCATGACGTCATCCGGCTCCAGCATTATCCCACGGCTTTCGTACACATTGTCGCGGACAAGGCCGAACGCGGGGTCTTCGCCCTCGACGAACTCCACGCTTTGCAGCCGAGAACTGTAATGGATGGGATACGGGTGACCCGCGATACCGAGGTCGAGTTTGCCGGAGCGGGCATCATAAACCCCGTAAACCAGTGTCACAAAATGGCCGTTTTTAAGCTGGGCGTAAGCTACCGCGTTGCTCTTGGTCAGCGTTTTCGCGGGGTCGGGGTCGCCGAACAATGCGGAGTGTAGCGAGTACTTGACCATGGCCGCATCGGCGGTCGCCTCAACGCCCTTGCCGGATGAATCGCCTAACGCCAGAGCCATCGTCTCTTTGCTCAACGGTATGAAGTCGTAAAAATCACCGCCCACCACAGCCGCTTCAGTAGCCGACGCGTAGAAAATACCGAAATCCGTCTGTGACATCACCGGTGTTTTGTCCGGCAAGAAACCTCGTTGCAAAACGTCTGAGATATGTTGCTGTTCGACAAAGAGATTGATATTGTCGATCGATACCGAGGCTTGAGCGCCGAGAGACTCGAGGAGGACCATATCGTAATCGGTAAAAGTTTTATCCGTTTTCCGGCTTGCCGCCCACAAGACTCCGAGAGTTTGTCCCCGTAGTCCCCGCGCTATCAAGGGGACGAGCGCGAGTGAGCGTATGCCTTCGTCGTGTAAAACATTCAACGGGTACGGCGCTTCCTTGCCCGGCGAGACGATGCTCGACCTTTCTGTGCTAATTGTCTCGCTGAAGATATCGGAATTATGTCTGATGCTCTTATGGGTGATACTTTCCGGCAAGTTGTGGACAAACGGAAACCTTATGACATGCTCGGAGTCGTCGAATATGGCGATACCGCCGGCATCGCACGAGAGAAGCCTGACCGCGCTCTTTACTATCGTGGCATAGAGTGAGGTCATGTCCCTGCCGGATGATATGTCGAGCGCCGCTACTTTGAAAACCTCCAGGTCTTCGATGCGCTTGCGGATCTCGCTCTCGGCTCTTATCTGCTCGCGCAAGTCATGACAGATTCAGTGGCCGATTTGTTTACCGTTGACCTCGGTAAGCCTGCCCGTCTTTTCGACCGGTATCAGGGTCCCGTCTTTTCTGCGCAGGTGGAGGTCGCGCACGGCAAATATCCCCCCGTCTCTAAGATATTGAGCGACGATTTCCTCGGCGCGCTCGCGTTCTTCTATCGCATGCAAATCGTAGAAATTTTTTTGGCGCACCTCTTCGATAGTAAAACCGAGTTGCTCAAGGCCCCAAGGGTTCATATCGAGGATTTTCAGATCGTCGATGTTGAAGATATATATTGTGTCGACAGCCGTGTCGAAGACCGCTTGCCTTGCTTGAATAAGCTCGGCGTGCGTAAATTTACCTAAAACATCGATTTTTTCGCCGGTCGTATCCTGATCGCTCATATGTTATACCTCGAGATTTTGCTCTTATTCATACCCATGCCAAGTGAAACAGAAACAGCGTCGGCTCGGATAACATCCGCTTGTTTATTTTGGTCTTCGGCGAGGCCTGAGTGCGTGCCCGTAAGCGCCGACTACCGTCAATATTATAGCACCCGCCAACAGATAGCTACCGACAACGTCGGTGAGCCAGTGCGCCCCCGCATAGACGCGGCCCATGCCGATGACGAGAGGCAAGGCAAAGATGAGCCCCGCCGACAAATATCTCACGACCCTGGCCTTGACGACCGCGAGCACAAAGACGCCGAGAAAGCCGAAGAGCAGCGTATACTCGAGCGTATGCCCTGAGACATAACTATGGCCCGGCGAGTGGTCGAGAAGAGCGGCCACGTCGGGCGTCGGCCGAGCCCTGCCGATAAGCGCTTTTATTGCGAAGGTAAGAAGCTCCGACGCAAGAGACCCCGCGACCAGCACGCTCATTATATAGCGTTTGGCCAATATAAAAGCGAGTGCCGAGACGACATAGATAAGCCTGAAAGCCGGCATCTTCGCCAAGGCGTTGGTCGCTTCCAGTGGTCTTAGCCAAACCTGTGCTTGGACCTCTTTTGTAAAAGCGATGTCAAAACCGTTTAAAGGATTTAGCCAGACAAAGACGGTGAGGCCGACGAAGAGCGTTATCAATACTAACGCTCCCATCCGCAACATCGATTTAGAAAGCGACATCTCCTTGGCCCCGGTCAGTCCTACTCATCCGCATCGGTCTTTTTCTTGGAATCCATCATCTATCACCCACTTAGAAAGTCAGCCTCATATCTATTATACAAAAAAACGCGCCGTGAATAGTGCGTTTTCGATGTCTCTGGGTTGTCCGCATATCATGGCGGCTTCATGGTGCGCGGTTTATCAATGGGGCGTCAGAGCGTTTGCGTTGGGCGTGAGGAATTCCGATGATTGGCGCGTGTTTGACGATAGCGTTGCAGGTTTATGCGCCCAATTGTAGAATACGTATCTAAACGACTGCCCGTATCGGGACGAAGGAACATTCACACCATGCTTGGACGCACACATGAACTAGCCGCCGTAGGCGCTGTAATATCGACCGCCGTTATCTTTCCCGTCGCCGACATGACGCTTGAGACGGCGACGGTCTCGCTGCTCATCGCGCTTGTGGGCGGGTTAACGCCGGACATCGATAAACCCGGCAGCAAATTTTGGTCGCATGTTCCGGCGGGGGGCTGCCTGTCTCGCCTGATAAACCCGTTCTTCGCCGGCGGTCACCGGCATTTGACCCATTCACTGTTGGGGCTGGTGATTTTCGGGGGGCTGATGCGCCTGTTGCTCGGGGTGTTGCCCCTGGGCGAGGCGATAGATACGACAATCGTCTTTATCAGCTTCATGGTCGCTTTTGCCTCGCACATCGCTACGGACATGCTGACCAAAGACGGCGTCCCGCTCCTCTTCCCTTTCCCGCTTCATTTTGGTTTTCCGCCCGTCGAGTTTTTGCGAATGAAGACCAACGGCACCGCCGAAAAGGTAATCGTGGTCCCGGCCATAGTGTTGACAGTCGGCGCGGTCGCCTATTATCACCGCGAAAACGCATTGGCGCTGCTCCGATTGTTCGGCGCAAGCTAGACTAAGGCGCCCCCAGGTATTCGTAGGCATTATATATCATCTTGGCGGCTTCGGCGCGATTCGCCGGCGCGCCGGGCATGAAGAGGTTCCCCGGATAACCACGGACGAAGTCGTATTTGCGTGCGGTCGTGATATATGCTTGCGCCCAATGGCCGCTCTCGACGTCGGTGAAACTCACCGCCGAAGAGTCAAGGCCGATACCGCCCGCGGCCACGAGCATCTTGCATATCTCGGCGCGAGTAATGTTGGCCCCCGGCTTGAAGATACCGCCCGGATAGCCGCCGATTACGCCGCGTGCTTTGGCTGTCTCGATATAACCGTAAGCCCAATGGCCGCTCTCGACGTCGGTGAACGAGCCGGAAGCGGGCCGCGTCTGAGACCACCCGGAAGCTTGGCAGACCATCTTCGCGAACTCCGCCCTGGTGATGTTGTTTTTCGGTTTGAAGGTCCCGTCGCGGTAACCGCCGAGGACCTCGTATTCGACGAGGAAGAGCAGCTCCGGCGCGAACCAATCACCGGGATAGACGTCTTTGAATCCGGCTACCGGCGCTTTCGCACCGGTCCCTAGCACCAGGTCTTTTCCCGTCATCGTCGGGGCGGAACCGGGGATCCACAGGTATTCGTTTCCCTGTTGGTCGAAGACCGAGATCAAACTCAGGGTATAGGTGCCGGTGCTCTGGTCGATTGGGATATAAAGATTTCCCTCAAGCCGGCCGGTCTTCGAGTTGTAGGGCAAGAACGCTAATATGGAATTCCAACCGTTACTCCATAGGACTTGCGCCGAAGCTAATCCCGATTCGGAATCCGCCGCCCTTATCGATAGGCTGACCTTGCCGCCGGGGTTGGTCTGCTTATTTGGGATATCTAAAGAGGTAAATGTGGGGGCGGTGGTGTCGGGGGTCGGGTTGCTGATAGTAATATTGCCGCCGCTGAGGTCGACTTCGCCCCCGGTCGCCGCGAATATGTTTGAAGAGGTGTCGAAGATTTCGATATAGACCGGTTTCCAGACGCCGGGCGCGTCATAGCGGTCGACCGCGAAGCTCCCAACGAGTTTTTCTCCTGTGTGGTCGAGAAAGACATATCGGACGATACCGGTGGCGGGCGACTCGAAGCCGACCACGCCGCCGCTAAGGGCCACATTATCGGTCGCTGTGACAGTGACCGAAATAGCGACGCCCGGGGAGCCGGCGGACGGTGAGACATTTATGGTTTTAAATTTCGGTGCTTCAAGGTCGAGCGCCGCCGCCGGACCTATTATTAACGTGAGCAATATGTTGATTATAAGCGTGAAAACGATACTCCCGCGGACTGTTGCCCCTATTTTAGTCCGTCGCGTGCTCACATATCCCCCCAACTCTGCTACGGGCGCTCGATTACGGCTTAAGAGCGCGCGGTCGTCTTTCCGATTATCGTAACGCATGCGCGCGGTTTTAGCGAGAGTTCGAGTTGGGCTGGTTGAGCTTGCGAGTAAACGGACGCGCCGGCTGTTGTGAAATCCGGTTTATGATAGTATTATGTTTGGTGTCGATAATTGGATATGGGGATATAGCTCAGTTGGGAGAGCGCTGCGTTCGCAATGCAGAGGTCAGGGGTTCGAGTCCCCTTATCTCCACGCCTAAAGGGAAAGCCCTGGTAGCCATGCCGGGGCTTTTTGTTTCGGAAACTAGAACAACTTATTTATTAATGTGCTAGCATTTGAATTAGTAGCTAATTCAAATAGCCCAGAAACCAGGGCAATGCGCGAACGGCAAGTTTCGTCTAGAATTTTTTCGATGAAGGTTTCTTATATGAAAAGTGATAATCGAGTTCTTGGATTAAAATCGTCAGGTTGCAAAAGTGCGGGAGGGCGTCGTCTTCCAAGACGGAATCGAACTTACGAAGTTAATAGGGTCGTGGCTTAGGATGCGATCCACAACATTTGACAATAGCTCCATGTTCGTCGTCCTGACAGGACACTATTCAAACTTAGCTGAGCTGGAGAAACTCTATAAGTATGTCGCTGACCTGCAGTGATACTATACAAGATTATTAGGATTAGTCGAGTGTTTTATTGATTAAACTCCTGATAGAGATCAGTTAGCAAATCTATTCTGTTCTGTGCATATGCATTACAAATTTCATCCGCTAGCGCCTTTACCTCTTCGTTATCTCTTTCGTAAAGGTACCTAACTATAGATCGTATATGCTCACGGTCATAATCTGGGCAGAACGGTATTCTAATTATCTGAGCAAAGATTTGCCCAATATATTTGGCCGATCTAGTTGCATCTCCCCTATCCTTAAGCTGATCTAGAGCTTCTATGAAAAACGCTGAATCATGGTCGGTGTGGATATACTTTGCAGATAGCAAAAGTAGTGCTAAATTCTCGTCCGTTATCTCTTCTAGGTAGACCGCGAGCAATCCTGACTTGGCTATAAGTTTTTTTTCTACATCTGTTAGATCAGTCCTCGAAGCGTATCTACTATAAACCATTTGCCAAAACTTCAAGATTCTATCAATATATTCATCTCGTTTGCCATCTTTATTTTCTTCCAGGCTATTCTGTATACGCCAGAAAAAACTTACTAAATCGTCAATGTCTGTAAGATTCCAATCATCTATTAGCTTTTTATAAGGGCCATCGTCAGACAAGTTATCAATATTCCACAAATATCCTAATCCTATATGGTCTGTTAAGAGATCTTCTGCATGTCTACCTGTTAATTGGTGTGTTAGTGCTTTTTTATAGTTATCCTTCATAAGTTCATAGAACCTTGGATTAAGCGCCACGCCAAAGAGATATCCCTCCATGAATGCATTCCATAGCTCATCATCTTCAAGGGTTTCCATAACTTGAATTCTTTGTTCTGTCCAGGTCTTATCTAGATAAAGAAGATTTGGCATATACTGACCGAGTAAAGTATAAGCATCGTTTACACCATTACTTAAAGCAGACTCAAATCTATTCTTTAAATCATCAGACCATCTTACCTTTTCAATGGCTGGATTTTCTTTAGCTAGCCTAGCAATTCTTAAAGCTATTAAGATTAAGGCGGTTAGAGCTTTGCCTTCTGCAGAATTGAGCGCATGAAATACAGCGTCTTTATTTTCATCTTTGCTGGGACTTATCCTTTCTAATACAATAAACAGGATTTCCTTAGCTAAAGGAATATGTTTTCCGTCAAAAGCCCAGCTATCTTTCCGAGTGCCTTCCTGGATAAGCTCAGAAACCGATCCTGCGACCCACTCATGTGTTGCATGCCAATCATCATCTGCAGCTTTCAATGCATCGCTCCAGAACTCTTCTCGATCAATGTAGGATTTTACAAACGCTAATAAAGCGCCCCAATCAATTGGAGCTTCGTTTTTCCATGCTTCTCTTAAGCCTGCAAGAATGTCATAGACATAGAGATAGCTGGTATTAATGTATGGGCTTAAATCTTCTGTGAACTTGTCTGGATTCTCCTGTACAGTAGACCTTAAAGTATCAGATAAACCGCCAATAGTCGGTCCTTCCCAGAAATTTTCTGTCTTGAATACCGCTAGATAGTCTGCAATTTCTTTATTAGACATTCTAAGTAGTTGTTCATTTGCAAGTGGAGATGGTCCTGACCCCCACTGAGTCATCACTTCCCCAATCGAAGCACTTAATTTAACATTAGCACCTGTATCTTTCTGCAAATTATCATAGCGCTCTTTGAATATTGGAACCGCTGAAAGAGCATCATAACGTTTCTGTTTCCACAATTTTAGATATTCGTTGGGATCGTCTGTAACTAATGGGTATCTGGGTCCGTTCTCAATCAATGCCTGCAACAAGGTTTGCTGCTCAGGGGTCAACTCTTTTAGTTGTTCAAGAATGTGCCTTAATTCATCTCCGAAGAATTCGCCTTCAATTACAAAACTGCCCAACTCACTTGTAAGAAGTGCCCAGAATAGAGCAGAATAAGTTTCGAAATTCCTGCCGATTATGTACATGGCGAGCTTTGGGAAAAAAAAGTAATCTTGACTCATTAGGTTATTTAGTATACTAATTGTCGTGGTGGTATCGGCGTGTGCTTTTGCGTTTAAGACATTCTTTAGCGTATATACAAGAAGGTCTAACGCCGATGAAAAATGCTCTATATGCTTATCTTGGGAATAAAGCGAATGATAAGTCTCACCATTAAATAGATTCCTGTGAGCATTCGAGATTCTTCTTTTAAGCTCAGCCGAATCGACTTTCTTAAATAAAGGGTCTTTTTCTAATTCGCTATATGTATGCTTAATAAATTCATCCCTAGTGCATTTCTTTGTTCTTAATTCTTTAATTAGCGTGCCCTCAATTTTATTCCCTTGTATAAAATCGCCAATTAACTCTTCAGGCTTCTTTGTACTAATATCTAATATTTGAAGTAGACAACTGGTGTCATCCTCTTTTAGAGATAAAAGGATTTGTTGAGAGTCAATCTCTAGATCGATATCGGCATGGCTAACTTTTAAAAGAGCTTCAACCTTGTTAATAAGATTCTCTATCAACTCTCGTGAGCAATGTCTACCGATTGCTTCTTTGCACTGATTGATTGCCTTGAGATACCAATAGCGATCAACGGCTAATTCTTGTTCTTTTGCTCGATCATATTTCGAGCTACCTTTTGCTTCTGAAGCTGGCTTGATAGTTGTAATTAAATCGAATATCATTTCCGCTTTTTTGATATCATCTGGGGTTGGTGACCCCGGCAGAAACTTTGGTAATAATTTTGTGGCAATGTCATGGCTTATAAAATCTGAACCAAATTTTGAGGAAACCCATGCCCTTAAATGATCAAGCGTATCCAAAGGTATTAGCTCGTTGGGTACTTTTAGCAGTATCTTTATAAAGAACCAGAAAGTGCGATAATTGTCTTTTCCTGAGGCCGTAACTTCATTGATGATACCGAGAATCTCTCTAATATATAACTCATAGTCGGGAATTGCTATGTTTTCTGCGACCTTCTCAAGATATGGTAAGACATTCCATTGTGGAACAGAAAAGTAACCTTCCTCTTCAGCAGGAATTACGCCCGGAGCATTGGCGACGGAAAAGTAGCCTTCATTTTTTAAGGGCATAAGCCATTTTATATCCCATTTATCGCCTGAGATTTTATCAAAGAAATAGTTCTCATATGAGATATCTTCTTTAATTAAATTTAGAGCAGCTTGCTCTTTTGGGTTAAGCGCCATTACAAAGCCTCATCAATTATATTTCTTCTGTCTAGGAATTTTTGCGGTTTTGATTTTATGCCGATTATTTTCGCCCATTCTTCAATTACAGCATCTAGATGTTCATGGCCGTTTTGACCAATTGGATACGAAATTAGATTTATGCCTAGCTTTTCATAATATGTTTTGTGAAACCTTAGTAAATTGATTTCTTCTTCAAAAATCGGATAAAGCATATAATGCCTAAGCTCTTGGCTGGCAACCCTGGACTTATTTATCATGAATTCCAATATCTCATACTCTTCAAGACCATATCCGACAAAAAGTACTGTGTAGTTATTAAAAATCTTTGTTAATAAAACAGCTGGGTTCTTATCGGTCTCATATAACCTTAAATAATCATCTACTGTTATGATCAAACTTCTCTCATCAATAGCGCTTCCATGGAGATGAATAACGTTACCATTCGTTAACTCTGAAATTAGAAGCTCCTTTTCTAGATATAGAACTTTGCCTTTAGTCGGCTTTGTTGAGATTGTTGTTGGGTCGATGGATGGGTCAATTTCAGTGCTTACAGGAGTTAACCGGTTTTTAACAAATTCATCTAAGTTCCCGTCATAGTTCGTGGTTACATATATGGCATTCATGTCATATATGTTTTTAAAGATGTTGTATTTGGTCTTTAATCTCGGTTTTGGATCAAGAAAGGCTTTATTATCGGGTGGCCCAATTCCATTCTTTTCAAGGATACTCCGACATATTGAAAGAATTTTTCTTGTATCTAGCTTTTTCAAATTTACGTATTCATGATAGTTAATACATTTCTTCTCATAGACGTATTGCAAGTGTTTCTCTGCAAATTCACGCCAAGAAGGACAACCAATAAGCCTGGACACTCCAGCTCCCACAAAGATGACCAGCCTGCCCCTAGATGCCGCTTTTATAATTTCTTCAGGCACAATAGGAATATCTAGAATATTTGCAATTGAAGTAATCATCTCTTCCGGCTTCTTCATATGCTGACCTCTAAATCAAGAAGATTAGTTTGATTAACGAATATTCTGACTTCTTAGAAATAAATAGCCGCCCGCTATAATGGGAATTATTACTCATCAGCACCGTTTTCTTTAGGTTCAATAGCGATTTCCTCTAGTGTCTGGCCTTTCCTACTAAGGAGATCCCAAAGGTCGGAATAAAAGAAGTGGTCGATGGTCTTAATGTGCTGAGCAAGGAGAGTATCATCAATCATATTAGGGCGGATATCACAGTAATATACACCGTCAAGAGGATTTAACTTAATGGTGTATGCTTTAAAGTGCCCCGGCAAGAATGTCGAACTAATCCCATATTCATTATCAAGTCTAGTCTTTTTGCGTTGTACATCATTTAGAAATATGGCGATATGAGGTAAATCTGTATTGGTAAGCCTGTTGTAAAGAAACTTATCCATGAATACTTTATCAATCCGGTCTTTACTAGATGTTTTCACGGAACCTATAATCTTCAATTCATCGCCAGTACTTAAAAGCAGATCATGTTGATAACTAGATTTAAACAGTACTGCCCCGTTCTTATCTTTAACTGGAACCTGCATTGTTCCCGACACACAATCAACACCCAATGACACGATTAGCAACCTAATCAGTCTTTCGAATAAATCTCCGTTGACCTTTCGGGCTTTGTTTGATTGTCCAGCTGGTAGTGCATCAAGTGTTGCTCCTATGGATTGTTGGACAGTATAAATCGTACGAATGACGTTCTCACGTAGGTCATTAGAGGGTTGCTCGCCATCCTTTATCTGAGACATAGTAAGTTTGAACTGCTCTACTGCATTGGAGAAACTCTCAGCATCATACATCATGTTAGAATTCAGTGGTCTCGTTATGTTAAAGCTACCATCTTTTCGATATTGGAAGAATTGATAATGAAGCTCATTTTGTGAAATAATCCGGGCTTGCAATCCTGTCTCGATAAACTCTAAATACTTAGCACAAAACGATATGTAGTTATCAACAGAACGAAATCGCTCTTTGTTGGTAACATATGTTAGGAGTTGAGTGAGCTTCATCGTATAGATTCCCTTCGTTCTGCGGTTTTTCGGTCAAAAGCTATCCATGCGTCTTTTGTCATACGACGAACATTTTCAAGCCTTTCGATTGCCCATTTATTATACTCTTCATTCATATCACATCCCATCCAACGTCTATTAAGCTGTTCTGCAACAACAAGTGTCGTTCCAGAACCCGAAAACGGGTCAATAATTAGCTCGCCTTCGTTTGACGATGCAAGAACAAACTTACGCAATAGTTCCTCGGGCTTTTGGGTAGGGTGTGGGGTTTTTTCTCCCATGCCATTACAGGTAGTTGGAATATCGATAACGTCTTTAGGTTTAGCGCCTTTCGGATGCGGTATCCAATTATCACGCTTGGTATTTGCACCATTACCATATTGACTCGTTATCGCTTGTGGGTGTGAAGGATATTTAAGCGTATGTGCGCCATAAGGTGTGCGCACATCATCAATATTCAATTTTGTAGCATCAGATTTACGAAAGTGCATGATGCTTTCATGTGATCTACCCCAATCTTTACCTAGGTTAGCTTTATTCTTGTAATGCCAAATAAGCCAACGGCAATGTTTAAAGAATTTGGATGCTGGGTGTCTTAGGTCTGCAAGAATTTCAGAAAACCCACAAATATATAGGGACCCTGTATGTTTTAGCACACGAGATGCTTGGCTAATCCATTGTATAGACCACTCGATATATTGCTCTTGGTTTTCAAAGTTGTCCCAATCCGCTTTCTTGATATTATAGGGTGGATCAGCAAAGACGAGATCGACGCTCGCATCTTCTAAAGATTCGAGCCAATCAATCGAATCACCACGATACAAGCGCCCGTTCGGATGCTCATATTGCAGTTGTACTCCGTTTGGGGTTGACCGTAAGAAAAAACGTTTATCTTTAGCTGACAGTAGCGCTTCATTTGTATCAAAAAGAGTATCTTGGCCTTTCACTAAATATCTTTTTACTCTTTCATGTATTTCTGAAGATATGGCTGGCACCACAATAGAAAGGCTTTCTTCATTTTCAGACAATATTAATTTCGAAGAAAGCTCTTTTTGCTTATCCTCACAACCCTCTATGTACTGATTTTTCTTTTTAGCCATTAATTCTCTCCGCTGGGCTTACGAACTTTTCTTAAACCATTAATCGTAATATTCATTAAGGGTTTATAAAGGCATTATAATTTACTGTACTTATTATACAAGCAATTTTACACTGACAAAATAACATGTTAAGCTGCTATGTTTTAGCCCTTGATTATCTATTAACAACCCGAACTATTGTCAAATGTTGTGGATCGCATCCTAAGCCACGGCCCTTTCTCTTAACTTCGTAAGTTCGATTCCGTCTTGGAAGACAACGTCCTCCCGCACTTCAGTCGTTTGGGGAAAAGTAAATGCTCAAGAATGCCCTACAGCGGATGCCCGTCCGGCAATGGGCATTGCGCTTTGACGTTCAACGGGTGGCGGCATAAATCCACTTCTCTTCCTTTAGCCCTGGATATAACTTAATCGCCTTGGTTCCGCTCGATTCGCTTGAGCATCGACTGGAGTCTTTTGATCCATGATTCCCCTTTGACGTCATGCTCCCAAACACGCATTACATGATAACCTTCTTTGCGCATTTTTCTACGCACCCGGTTGTCTCTTTTTCGGTTAGCTTCGATTTTTTCTGTCCAAAACTCGATTTGTGATTTTGGAATGCGTCCATGGATTGGACAACCATGCCAAAAGCACCCATCGACAAAAAGGGCGAGTTTGCATTTAGCGAAATATATATCCGGCTTACCCGGCTGACTCGCGGGGTGTTTCTCCCAACCGGTTATCTTGTGCTCGTGTAAAGAAGCTTCCACTGCTTGCTCTGTTGATTTAGCACCCATACTTCGCACTTTTGACATCAGTGCCGATCGCTCCGCTTTGGTGAGCGGGTCAAACACGTTTTCTTTCTGATTCATTCTACCAATCATCCGTACCGGAACGTATTATGTGGATTCCAAGCACGAGAAGGAATGCATACGCCATGACTTGGACTAGAAATATTTCAGAATCGTCTATGGACGGGTCGAATTGGTTGAATCCATATACTCCATATTTGTAGAGCATGAAGGCGGCGTATAGGGCTATAATACCCCCGAGCATCTGCGCAAAACCCACCCAAATGTTTCTCGATAGGACGCGGTGCTTCCTTGGGCTTTTTCGAGGTACTCTCGAACGCCCGTATCCTTGCGGCGATGTTTGCGCGGGTCCTGTTGCCGGCGTAAGCGTTTGCGATTGCCCCTGCGCCGATTCCTCCGGCAACTCAGGGACGTATTTTGCCGCGATAAGCTCGATTTGTTGTCCGGCATAAAAAGGCTTCGGAAAGTAATCCTTGCCCAGGCTGAGCAAGGTTTGACACCAGGGGCAATCGTTAAGATGATTGCCATACCAGTGATATTCATTCTGCGAGCATTGTTTTAACTTTACACCCTCGGCTTTTAGCGCGTCGAACCACTCTATTGCCGTCGGTCGCCTTAAAGGGTCTGTGTGACCCTCGACAAAACACCGGTTAAACAAAGCCCTTATAGACGGCGGAATTATGTCGTATGGAAGCGCGTAGCTGGGAGGTTCGATGCCCTTGATGTGCGCGGCATACGGGAAGTACCCCTTCTTTATCTTTTCCTCCGGCGATGGAGCGTCATCGACGAGAGGGCCTCTCGCCTGATAGGGATGGACTCCGTTCGACAAAAACTTGAAGACTACGATAGCCAGGGCAAACAAATCCGAGTAGTATCGGTCATAATCGTTGGTCCTGAAATCGGCACCCATCAGTTCGGGCGGCAAGAATTCACCGCTACCAACCCGGGTATAATATGTAATTCCAGACACACTATCTTTAACTTGGAACGAGTCGCAATCTATTATCGATACCAGGGCACTTGGAGATACGAGAATATTGGTCTCCCTTAAATCCCCGATGCGATGCCCTTTCTCGTGCAGGGCCGCCACCGCGCTCGCCATATTGAACGCCGCGGTAAACAAATGCTGCCAGGTAAAGCTTCCGCCAAACGCTTTTAGCCTATCGGACGGGTCAAAATATTTATGGGTCTCCTGAAATGTCTTTGTGTCTATCAGGGGCATCGTGTAGCCGACAAACCAGCTTCTGCCTGAGTCGCTATAGAGGACATCTTCGGGCCAGCCAATGGAGCGATGCCTCGCGTCGGGAGACGGGTCGTCAGGCGGGTTTTCCACCATGCTCAATACTTTCTGGTGGAGTTCCGCTGTGACTTTTCGCGAGTGATAAATCTTGGCGCAACTGCCGTCGTTGCCGATGATTTCGTAGATAGAGCCCTCGCCGCCGCTCTTGCCGGTGCTTCTTAATCCGATTTTCTCGCCCTTTAGGGTATAGACCGTAAGCGTTGACATCGGCTACGTTCCTTTGGGCAGAATGCCGAGAACTAACGTCTTATCGTCCTCTGAATGTTCGCTTAATTTATCGGACGCGAGTAAATCGCGGATATCCTGATTTGCCGGCTCGAAATCATCGACCTGCGCGGCATACTTAAAGAGCGGTCTGAAAAAGCCTTCGAACGGTGTGTAGCAATTATCGGCTTTTTTCAATCCGGCTCGTTGGCAGCCGTCGGTAAAGAGCGCGATTCCGTTTACGCCCGAGATTATTGGTGTGGTGTTAAGCGATCGCTCCCAATCGATGCTGGTAAGCGGCGTGACCTCGTTGGTATATTCGGATTCCCCCGGTCCCGCGATGAGTTGAAGACCATTATCCGAGTCGGCGACGAGCGCGCCGTCCCCTATATGAACGGCCGCGACCGAATCCCTGAGGGTAACGACGACGAGAAGTGTGCATGCTAAATCGCGGAGGCTATATCCTTCGGTCTTGGCTTTATTCTCCAGCGCTCTCCTAGCAGCCGTTACCGCGTCACGCGCCAGGGTTGCGATATCCACACCTTCCGGCGCTGTCTGTATGGCTTTTTCCGCGTTCATTATTGCGCTTCTTACTGCTAAATCAGCTCCAATATCGGCTTTCGACGCACTGCCAAGCCCATCCGCGACAGCGGCAACCGCGAAATCTTCGTCGATTGTCTTAAAAGCAAATGAATCTTGACACGGCATGTTCAACCGGACGTGAAGCGGGCCTACGACCGACGCGCCAAAAAAATACGGCGTCGTTAATGGCCGAGTTGAATCTTTTTTCAACCATATCCTCCTGCGCTATATTGTTGAGATTTCCGCCCACCCAGCCGGGCTATCGAGCTGGACGTTTTCGCCGACTTTGGATGCCGACACTTTGCCCTGGCTCTTTGATAACCACTCGAACATATCCTTGAACTTGCCGGGCATCAATCTCACAGGCGCTCGGTTTGCGGGCGAGAGCTGCTTCAGCGTATCCATATCCGCAGGCTCGACTCCGACCGTGAAGAATAAGAAGTTTTTGTTGTTTTCTCCGGCATTTATACTTGCGGTTACCTTATCCCAGGTCGCATCGCCTGGTTGCATATCGCTAGGTTCTCCGTCCGTGATTAGAAATATCCACGGGCGGTAATAATCGATGCCCCTGCTCTTGTATTCAAGCTTGCGCTCTTCTACTAAATCGATGGCCCTAATGATAGCCTCACCCATCGGCGTTAAGCCCCCGGCCTGGAGCGTGGGCGGGTCAAATTGTTCGACCGAAGAGAAGTCGTGGGTGATGGTCACACCTTGTCCAAAGGTTATAATCGCTAAATCGACTCGCTTGCTCGCCAGCTCATCGGAGACGACATCCTCTTTGAAGAACCGTAAGCCCTCGTTGAGCTGGTTCAACTTGCCATTGGATATCATCGACCCCGACGTGTCGAGCAACAGGACTGTGGCGCAATGCGGGTGCTGGGGATTGGCGATTTCGATACTCTCTTCAAGCCTTGACATAAATCCTCCTGGATGGTCTCTTCCTATGTGCGATTTGAGCACTTATATAATTAGACAACCTGCTGAGGTGCGGCGGCATATTGTGTGTTTAATTGTTGAGCCGCCACTATTTTGCTCTTGTCCCTGTCCCCTGTATTCTACCATGAATCGAGGTATTTTATGACCAATTTGAAACCTTATTGCCGGCAATTAACATATTGATGCAGCCATTCGATTGCCGCGCATACTATGTTGCTAGTCTTAACGGCCGGTGCATGCTAGAATAGCGAATTACATGCTCAAAGCGCTTACATGGAGGGGTTGTCGGTGAAGGTCTTTGTAACAGGTGCAACCGGATTCATCGGCACTTATGTAGCCGATCTGATCTCGGAAACAGGGCATGCTATACGCTGCCTTGTTAGGAAAACCAGTGACACGAGTAGGCTTAAGAAACTAGGCGCCGAGTTCGTTGTCGGTGATGTCACCGATAAAGACTCTTTAGTAAAGGGCATGACCGATTGCGACTGGGTTGTTAACCCGGCTAATCATTATTCGTTCTGAGAGCCTGATAAAGATTGAATGCGCGGTCTTGACACGATGACCTCTTAGATGTACATTTAGATGTGCGATTAAGGAGGCAATTCTATGAAAACCATTACTTTTACGGATTTTCGCAAAAAGGCATCAGGTTTTATAACCGAGGTCGAACATGGGGAAACGCTTATCCTTATGCGACGCGGCAAACCTGTTGCGGAAATAGTACCATTTTCCGACAAGCCCAAACGGACGCCCTCATGGAAACAGACAGGTCTTCGCTTACAAGTGGAAGGAAGCGACTTGTCTTCGGCTATTTTGGAAGAACGTGAGGCCGAAGATGAGATTGCTGGTTGATTCGTCGGCTCTTGCCAAGAGATATGTCTTAGAAGATGAAAGCGAAAACATCGATCACCTTCTTGGGCGTGCGTCAGAGTTGGCTCTATGCATTATTTTAGTGCCTGAAATAGTTTCCGGGCTTAACCGACGACTGCGAGAAGGGATTTTGACGGCACATGACTACCGTAAGATTAAAAACCAATTACTAAATGACGTTCGCGATGCGACTGTGCTTCAGTTAACTCCTAGTGTTATTGCTCATTCGGTCAAGCTACTGGAGAACAATGCCTTGCGCGCAATGGATGCGCTGCATATTGCATGCGCGTTGGAATGGCACGCGGAGCTTTTTGTCACTGCGGACAGAAGACAACTGACGGCGGCAGACAATGCGGGCCTTAAGACCAAGTACATTGGTTGACAAATCACTACAGCGAATGGCTTACCCGATGCTGATTTTAGAAACGGCGTGTCGTCATGGAAGAACATTAGCGACTCGATGGCTATCGCCAATCATAGAAATATTCTAAGTGTGAACGAAGAATAATGTTAAGTAGTCTTTGAGGATTAAAACGCTTTTGCGGACGCTCAAAGACCGACATAGCCTATTTTTCGCTCTCTCTATCTTCGCGACGCAATCACCGCTATTATTAACTGGGGTGAGATTTATTGAGCGATCTTCAAGATAAGGCTGATTCGAGCTACATAACTAAAGAAGAAATCTGGGCGTTCGAAGAGCAAGCCGAGCAGCTCTGTGAGGAATTGTCGGGCATATATAAACCGCTCTTCGTCGAAGACGACTACGATTTGCTGATCGAGGTCTTCAGAATTGATTTTAACCTCTCAACCAAGAAGGGCATCATCAAAAAGATGTCCAAAGACGACGTTCTCGAACTCGGCTATTACTCGGCAATCGATATTTCGATTTTGGATTCGAGCGGTGCCGTCGTCGATGTCGACCGGCGGGAATTGAAGAGAAACATCACGTTGTGGGGCTGCTATAAAAGATTTTTCAAGGTAAGGCACATCATGAACACCGCGACGAAAGAAGAACTCCGAGCGCTCATCGAAAAAACCATCAACGGTTATGCCAAAACACTCGAGTTGGGGTTGATGGCCTAGAGCCATCTTCAATATCGATAGCTAAAACAGTCAAGCCCCGGCGTTGCTGCCAGGGCTTCCGTGTTTCTTATTATGCTCTCGCTCACTACCGCGTATCCGCCTCCGATGCCTACGGAGACTTTTAAGCGTTCCCGCATCCTTTACCGGCGCTTTGTTCTCCGCTTGATACTGCGCTTCGCTCCTCCGTCATAGGCGAGCTTTGAAGCTACCTGAGCGGGCGCAGCCTTAGCAGACCGGTTCATCCCGGGTAATTGCTGGCTGGCATACTCGAAGCCTTTGAGCTTATCGCGATTGAGCGAAATACCCATCATTCTTTCGATTTCTCGCAAGTCCCCGACCTCTTCGTGCGAGAGCAAACTAATGGCTGTGCCTGTGGCGCTCGCGCGGCCGGTTCTGCCGATACGGTGCACATAGTCTTCAGGTGTCGATGGTATGTCGTAATTTACCACATGCGATATCCCTTCGACATCGATGCCGCGCGCGATGATATCGGTCGCGACGAGTACCTGAAAGCGATTTGCCTTAAAGCCCGCGAGCGCGGCGTTTCTTTGCGCCTGGCTCCGGTCGGAGTGCATTATTGTCGACTGTATGCCTTTGCGGATAAGCACCCGGCTTAAGAAATCGGCGCGTCGCTTGGTGCGGGTAAAGACGACGACCTTGCTGAAATCGCGCTGTTTTAGCAGCTCGATGAGTAAATCCGATTTCTGCATCGCGCTAACCGGATATACCGTCTGTTTGATCGACTCGACCGGCACCTTCTGGTGGCTTACCTCGATGAGCAGCGGATTTGTCAGCGCGTCGTCTATGACTTCCATCACATCGCGCGAGACCGTTGCCGAAAACAACATGTTCTGTCGTTTGTCCGGAACTGCCTTGAGGATACGTTTAATATCCGGCAGAAATCCCATATCTAGCATGCGGTCCGCCTCATCGAGGACGAGGATCTCCACTTTTGAAAGATCTACATCCCCGCGGCGCATCATATCCAGCAGGCGGCCCGGCGTCGCGATGAGCAAATCGATTCCCCGGCTCACCTTGCGTCCCTGCGGAGCGTACGGAACGCCGCCATAGACCGCCATGGCCCTATGCTTGGTATGGCGCGAGCAACTTTGAGCTACTTCCTCTATCTGTGTCGCAAGCTCTCTGGTCGGCGTTACGACTAGCGCTTTGACTACGCCGTCGCTGTTGATACGCTGCAGGATAGGCAGGACAAAGGCCGCCGTCTTTCCTGTGCCCGTCTGTGCGCAACCGATGATGTCGCGGCCATTGAGTGCTTGCGGAATGGCCTTTTTTTGAATCGGGGTGGGCTCGTTAAAGCCCATCGCCTCTGTCCACTCGACTAGCGGCAGAGCGACTCCTAAACGTTTGAATGACATATAATCTCCTTAACGTGCGTCTGTATTGAATCGCACAACTTTATTATTAGACGCAGTTAGTCCGAAGGGTCCTCGGGTTTTCGCGAGGGACAGCTAGCAGTAATAAATGCGACCTTGCTAATTATACCTGTATTTTGTATTTAAATCCAGTTAACCAAAATGCATGATGAATTTGAGGGCCGATGACGACTTTTTGCATACAATTGTTGGATGGCAAGGATATGGGCCGGCTCAGGGCTGAGCGCTTAAAAAATCTAAGCCCCGACATACGAGTCGGGGCTTATGTTCAATCTTTTATGCGTGTCTCAACTCTACCACCTGCGGTTGCCGCCGCCGCCACCGCCGCCGCCCCTGAAGCCGCCGCCACCGCCGCCACGACCGCCGCCGCCCGGACGACGCTCTTGCGGACGCGACTCGCTAACTTTTAGCGTACGATCGTCGACTTGGCTGCCGTTTAGCGCCTCGATAGCCGCTTTAGCCTGGTCATCGTTGGGCATCTCCACAAAAGCGAAACCTTTACTGCGACCGGTCTCCCTGTCTGTGATGACGTTAACGGACTCGACTTCACCATGCGCCTCAAAAGCCTCTTTCAAGGTATCCTCTTCGGTGCTGTACGCCAGATTTCCTACATAAATTTTCATTGCCTGTTAGGCTCCTTCCTCGTTCCACTCGGTATGGCTCAACAAATTATCTACTATTTACCCAGAATATATCGCTTATACAACTTTTGAAAAGAGTTCGCAATACAGTCTTTACTACCTGCGCTTAAGCCTATTAGCCAAATCTTGCTGGTTTTCTTTGCTGGATTTTCTAAGTGCCTTCAACTGGTCTTCGATGCTGCGGTTAAAAGGCTTATTACCATTCGATTGGCCTCTGCCGGTGTGTTCTGTATTCCGTGGGCGCGGTTTTTCACTGCTCGGTTCTGCGCTGCGGGAAATAACTGTGACGTCAGTAGCGGTATCACCTTTGGGTCCCTTAATGACCTCGAATTCAACGACGTCATTCTCCGCCAAGTTTTTAAACCCATCGCCTTTTACGGCGCTATAATGCACGAATAGATCCGGGCCGCTTTCTTGTTCAATAAATCCAAAACCCTTTTGACTATTGAACCATTTTACTTTGCCTTGAACCATGTTCACCTCCAGACGACCGACACAATTATAGTGCGCCTGATTTCATTCCTTCTAATGCAGGCGGGCATGCTATGCCTTTGGACGAGTCGCGATCATCTATGGCTGGCCCGATTACAGGAACATAAACATTATCCATGATTATGGAGACTTTGTACAGCATAAGCGCTTCAAAAGAAAAAGTCGAGAGGTTAAATCAACCGTAGCTAATTAGGGGCAAAGAGCAAGTTTGCGGAGACCCTTTTGCCGGCTCGCGCGCCCAACTATTTAGCGCTCCGCCAATGAGCTTAACTAGCGTTTTTCATGCCGCCAATCGGCCGCCCATCGTTTGCTGTAAAGAGCTGGAACTTGAAACCACAGCATTCCTGACATGCTTCTACTTTTACCGCCAGTTCCGGCGGATATATGACCCTCCAGGTCCTGCCGCATTTTTCACACACATGCTCTCTAGTCAAGGTGAGCCGCTCCTTTGTCATATTATATCATCCCGGCTGCGGTTTTGAATATCGCTAGGCGAGATTATCGAATATTGAGGAATGTCGGGCTAACAAAATATCCGCTAGATTGCCGGTAGAAAGCGCGCCATGATTGTAAGTCCCAACCGGCACTCGGCCCGCCGAGGGGCTGACTGACTTTGTTCGACTGTAGATAAACTCAAATCGAAAAAGCCTCGATTAGCGGCATAGTGATAAACCGCTCAAGGTAACCGCCGTCGAGCTTGATCGACCTACGGTATCCGCACCACAAAAACCGAGCATGGGCAATATCTTACGACTTCGGTGGCAACGCTACCCAGCGGGAACCTGCCGTATTCGCGCAAGCCGCGGCTGCCGACTACGACCAAATCGATACTCTCCTTCTCCGCAAAATCGAGAATCTCTTCGGCTACCGAGTTAGCGGTTACTTTCAAAACACACTCGGGCGAGACATTCTGTGTCTCCATATACGCCCTCGTCTCTTCGAGGAGCGCTTCGCTCCCCTTCAATAAACCCGCCGATATCTCGGTTTTTTGAGCATCCGTAAGCGCGATATCCATATCGACCGTCGATGGCGCGACGGACAAGAGAAAGACCTCTATCGCCTTGGACTTTGCGTAATCGATCGCGATATCGACCGCTTCGGCCGAGTGTCTCGAACCATCTATGGGTACCAGTACTCTCAAGTCAACCTCCTAAAAAGCCTTCTCGCCACGCGAGTTATCGTGAAATAATCTATAGTGCCTGGTAATAAGTTGATTCATTCTAACAAAGTATCTCGAGGCTGTCTATCAGTTGAGCCGGGCATCATCGGCCCTCCGCAGTGAAACGTTCAACTTAGAATGGTCGGAGGCGGTCGCCATCGAGTCAAGAATGACCGGCGCATAGATTAACAGGGATTGGCGATTGTGATATATTGTTCAAAGGACAACCATCTATAACGACGAGGTGGCTTCTGAATGGTCAAAAAACACACAAATAAGAAGGGGCATTCCTCGAACCCGCTCTATCTTTGGATGCTTTATGTTATAGCGGTCGTCTGCGGGGCGGTATTGATGGGTCTTCAGATACTCGGCGGACGCCTGCTCTCGCCTTTTTTCGGCGCCTCGGTCTATGTGTGGGGCAGTGTAATCTCCGTATTTCTAATCGCTCTCAGCACCGGGTATTATGTTGGAGGTATCGTCTCGGACAAAAGGCCTAGCGTGGTCTACCTGGCGGGTTTTATCGCCGCCGCCGGCATGCTCACATTTATAATACCGCCGCTCGCTCCCCCGCTGTCGAGATTCTTTTTCGCGACTGGTCTCGTAAATTACGGAGCGCTGGTCGTATCGATGATTCTATTTTTCTTGCCGAGCGTCGGGCTGGGCATGGTCTCTCCTTATGTCGTCAAGCTAGGTGTCGCCGAGACCGACCGTCTCGGCAATATGGTCGGAAAATTCTACTCGGTTTCGACTTTCGGCAGCATTTTCGGCACGCTCGCCACCACTTTTGTCTTGATACCGTATTTCGGCGTAAACGAAGTGATCTTCACTCTCGGAGCGGTACTTGTAACGCTCGCTTTGGCCGTCTTCGTGTCGCAGCGCCTCTGGCGCCGAACGGCCGGTGTTCTTGTCTCAACGGTCTTGATATTGACAGCCGCGCTTACGTCACCCACACTCGCCGTTTCGATGCGAAATATGGAGACGGTCTTTACGCACGAATCGATGTATAATGATATCTTCGTCGGGGACCAGGGCGATATCAGATATTTGATCTTTACGGAAAAGCTGCTCCAGAGCGGCATGCTCAAAACCTACCCGAATGAGCACCTTTTCAGCTACACCAGGCTCATTGATGAGGCTTCGGCGCATTTCAAGCCCGACGCAGGCGATTTTTTACTTATAGGGCTGGGCGGAGGCTCCATCCCTAAGGCCCTCCTGGCCGGCCGCGAAAATATAACGGTCGACTCGATAGAAATCGACCAAGCGGTCATAGATGTCGCGTATGACTATTTCGATATGCCGAAAAACGACAATTTCCGCACCATCGCCATGGACGGAAGGATGTTCCTGCAGGCAACAGAGAAACAGTATGATGTGATAATGCTCGACGCTTACAACAGCCTCTTTATCCCATATCATTTGACTACTAACGAGTTCTTCGAAGAGTTGGCGGCGGCTCTCAAGCCGGACGGCATCGCGGTGCTGAATATTATCAGTAATCCTGACGGTGAATACAGCAGGTTTTTTAAGAGCTTACTTAAGACCGTAAACGAGACTTTCCCGGAATGGCGCATTTACCTGGCCGAAGACGCAAATCCAAACAGTATCAACAACATAGTGCTGGTCGCGTCGCGCAAAGAACTCGGCTCACCCGGTCCGATCGGAGACTTTATCGAATACCGGGAGCCGCTGGACTTTTCGGAAGCGATGATTCTAACGGATAATTATGCGCCCGTCGAACTCCTCGCCGCCGACCTCATGAAGAAGTTTTAATCACACCGAAAAGCCTACTCCAGTAGGCCGGGAATAGGCTCGATTAGCATCTTATTATCTTCGAGCGAAATCTCTTTGACGACATCGGCGATGGCCGGAATGAGATACTCCCTCCCATTTCGTACCAGATAGACATCGTTGCTGCCCGTTCGCAACACGTCTCTTATCGAACCCAGAAACTCGCCGTCTATCGTGTAGACCTCCAGACCGATGATATCGTGAACCCAGATGTCGCCCTCGGGCAACGGCGCGGCTTCTTCAGCCGGAACTACCAGGCTGCGCTTTCCGATGGCCTCAGCGCCCTCTCGCGAGACCCCCGCAAATTTAATGAGGTATCCGCGTGGCGTCTTCGTTATCCCCTCGATGACCAGTTTCTCAATCGCCGGAATCGGCGGGTTCAAATATAAGACCGCGCCTTCTTTGAAACGGTCTGGAAAATCCGTCAAGGCGGATACCGCTATCTCGCCCGCCAGGCCGTGAGGACGGTGTGTTTCGCCCACAATCAAATATTTCGGTCGCATTCGCAATCCCGGCCTCTCTTAACCGATGATCTCTACGATCGCGCGCTTTCCCTCTTTGACCGCTGACGCTTTTACGATAGTTCGTATCGCCTTAGCGATTCGGCCTTGCTTGCCTATGACCTTTCCAATATCGTCCGGCGCCACATGGAGTTGCAGGATAACAGATACTTCGCCCTCGACCACTGTCACATTGACCTTATCGGGCTCATCAACGACCGCTTTCGCGAGCATCTCAAGCAGTTCTTTCACTAGAACACCTCCCGCGACTACTTTATTCGATAACACCGGCTATTTTCAGCAAATTTCTCGCTTGGTCTGTGGGCTGAGCGCCCTTTTTCAACCATTCAGAGGCCTTCTCATTATTGATTTCAATAAAAGATGGCTCAGTCTGAGGATTATACCGACCGAGAACCTCGATAAATCGACCGTCGCGCGGCGATCTCGAGTCTGCTACTACTACCCTATAATGCGGATTCTTCTTTCCGCCTACTCTCGATAAACGTATTTTAACTGCCAAACCGTCACCTCCTCCACTATTCCAAAGTTGAACATATTTAAAACTAACAGAAGTCTTGGCTGTTTGCTAGTGGCATGGGCCTTAAATCGCTTTATCGCCCGGCCAATCCCCCATCCCGCGAGCCTACAGCTAATAAGTGTTTACCCCAAAAACGGGAACGACCCTTTCGGCATGCGTCCCTTGCCCCGCACGCTCCCGAGCTGTTTTAGCATCTTCTTGGTCTGAGCGAACTGCTTGAGCAATTGGTTTATTTGGTGCGTGTCCGTCCCGCTCCCTTTCGCTATGCGTTCGCGACGGCTGCCGTTTATTATATTGGGTGTTAGCCGTTCTTGGCGTGTCATCGATTGTATTATAGCGCGGATACGCGCCAAGTCTTGGTCGTTGACCGCAATATCTTTAGGCAGTTTACCCATGCCGGGAATCATCTTGATAAGTTGGTTTATCGGTCCCATCTTTTGCATCTGCTCCATCTGGTTGAGAAAATCCTCGAAGGTGAAATCCGCTCTGCGCAGCTTATCTTCCATCTCCCGCGCTTGCTTTTCGTCGATATTGGCCTGCGCTTTTTCAATCAGCGTCAGAATATCGCCCATGCCCAAAATCCTTGAAGCCATGCGATCGGGGTGGAACGGCTCTAGGCTGTCCATCTTCTCGCCGACGCTTACCAGCTTTATCGGTCGCCCGGTCACGGCTTTGATGGAGAGCGCGGCGCCCCCTCGGGCGTCACCGTCGAGTTTTGTCATCACAACGCCGTCGAAGTCGAGGCGTTCGCGGAACGATAGCGCGACATTTACAGCGTCTTGGCCGGTCATCGCATCGACTACGAGCAAAATCTGATGGGGCTTTACTTCTCTTTTGATTTGCTCCAACTCTTGCATCATTTCATCGTCGATATGGAGGCGGCCCGCCGTATCGACGATTATGACGTCCGAGCCTTTCTGGTTGGCGGCCCTGACACCGTCTTTGACTATCGTCAGCGGCGCGGTCGACGGGTCGTCGCTATAAAAGAATATATTGTTTTCTTCGGCAAGGGTTCTCAGCTGGTCGATCGCGGCCGGCCTGTAGACATCGGCGCCGACCAGGAACGGTCGTTTGCCGCTCGACTTCAGGTGGTGCGCGAGCTTAGCCGAGGTCGTCGTCTTACCAGACCCTTGCAGTCCCACCAGCATGATGATGCTCGGCGGTCGCGGGGCGAAACTCAGCTTGCTCTCGGTCGAGCCCATCAACTCGGTCAAACCCTCGTTGACTATCTTTACGACTTGCTGGCCGGGGGTCAGGCTATCTAGGACTTCTCCGCCGATAGCGCGCTCTTTTACTTTGGAAACGAAGTCTTTAACGACCTTATAGTTGACATCGGCTTCGAGCAGCGCAAGGCGAACCTCGCGCATGGCCGCGTCGACATCCTTCTCGGAGAGCTTTCCGCGCGATTTTAGTTTGCCAAATATGTCCTGTAGCCTTGTAGACAGATTATCGAACACTAAAATCCCTACTTTTATAGGAAGTAAATGAAATTCAGCCGGGAAGACTATTCCCAGCCTTGTTCATATTATACCAGGTAGTAAATACTGTCAAGGATTTGGATGGGGGCGCGAAAACATGGATTAAACCGCATCGCAGGTCACGCGGATAATCCCACAGGGTCAGGCGCTTTAATCATTGGAAGGCTGTGCGGCATCCCTCTTGGCGAGAAGTTCGGCCGCATGGGCGGCTCTCAGGCGATGGTAGGCGAAAGTGACGAACAATCCGTCGATTATCGCGGTGCTGACATTGACGAAGGTCAGCACCGGCCAGAAAAGCGACGTCTCTTCCCCGATACCGGCCATGGCAAATGTCGGCGTAACGACTACAAACATGAGAAAAAGGAGTTGTATGAAGTGGCCGCTGACTAACGCGCGGCTTCTTTTGAGTCGCGGCAGTATTCCCTTGGCGCTATCGAAGACGGCGACGGGAGTTATCAGCGAGAACCATACGGAAAACAAGATAGCCGGCACGAGAAAGATAGCGCCGAGCGCATTTGCCGACATGATGAGCAATCCGATAGCGGCCGTGCTGTAGGTTATGATAATGGCGACGAGATTCACGGAGAGCAAACGCGGATAGAGTTTGGCCGCTGCTTTGAAGGCATTGGATAGGCTCGGCGTGGTCGCTCCGGCATCGCCCCCTACGAGGACCGCTATATAGCCGCGAAACCAGACGCCGGCGAGGAAAACGGCTCCGGCTTCAACAAGAATATAGTTTTCGATCTTGATGTCGCCGCCGGTGGCGGCTCGGAGATCGACAGCGCCCATCGGAACGAAGACGCTCAAGAGATAGCTGACGATATCGGCGAGCCCGACCGATAGACATGCTCCCGCGACTATTACAATCCAATGCTTATCGAAGAAGTAAAAAGCATCCTGGAAAATACTGAATAGAATAGGCTGTTTCTTGCTCATGCGGATAATGTACCACAACTATGCAAAATGCTCACCACTTACCGTCGATAGCGGTTCAAAAAAAACGGCGGTACCGCGCCGCCCGGCCGCAAACCGCCGTCGAAGCGAGCACGTTAGATCAGATCTTTGAGCGCTTCGGCCGCTCCCTCGTAACCGCGCTCCAGCGACCTGGCAAAGGCTTGCCCCGCGCGCTTTTTATCATCGAGCCGGATATATGAATACCCGATCCAATAATACGCGTAGGCATTGTTGGTATCGAGGCCCGCCGATATCTCGTGCTCCCGAATCGCTTCGCGATAGAGTTCTTTTTCGAGATAGCATGAGCCCAGGTTGTAGTGTGCGTTGGCATTCATCGGGTCGACCTCGATAATCCTAGCGTAGTGGTGTTGCGCCTCATCAATCAGTCCGCGTTCGAATAATATGGCGGCGAGGCCGAAGCGCGCTTTTATCATCGCGGGGTCTATCTCGACGGCTTTTTCGAAATACTTTGAAGCCCGGTCGAAATCGTATTTCTCGTAATAGATTCGCCCTATCAGGAACCACGCGTCAGAGTTGCTTCGTTCTATGAAGACCGCTTGCTTGAGATTCTTCTGAGCTTTGCCGAATTGCTTCAAGTTGTAGTGGATGACACCGAGCGCGTAGTAGTTGAGCGCATCGTTCGGATTGGCGGCGATTGCCAGCTCGATCTCCTCTTTGGCCATGGCAAAATTACCTTGGCTGACGTGTCTTTGAGCGCGGATTTGCGACTCGTTGACGGTCTCTTCGCTCGAAGCCGCGATTGAATATATGACCGCTCCCGCCGCTAAAAATACCGGTACCGCTACAATGTCACTCGCCTTATGGATGAGGGCGGGCAGCGCTAGAGAGAAGATATCCGCTATCGAGCCGCCGAGAACGACCAAGAGCATTGTTGCGAAGACGGCTGCTCCTATCAGGTACTTCCGTTCGGTTTTCCCGCGGTACTCGCGGATGAGGATTACGATGGACGCGATGATCGAAATATTAACCGCCACTGCAAACGCGAGTTTCATGTTGTATGGCCTCCAAAATTTTTGTGTCGGCTACGGGTTATATGCGGCATCAACACCTGTCGCCTGTGAGCTGCATATATGTTCTATCGGATTAAATTCTGGAATCTTTAGGGACAAAGTCCGCTGCGGGTTGGCGCGGCAATAATCAATTTTAAGGCGCGCTTAAGAGCCGATGAGCGCCTCTATAAACTCGTCCGCGTTGAAGTCTTTGAGGTCGTCCATTCCTTCACCGACACCGACATATCGGATCGGTATGGCCAGTTCGTCGTGGATGGCTAAAATGATTCCGCCCTTGGCGGTGCCGTCGAGCTTTGTCAGCACGATTCCATCGACGTCGAGCGCCTCGTCGAAAAGACGTGCTTGCGCTATACCGTTCTGGCCGGTAGTCGCATCGATTACAAGCAATGTCCGAAGGTCGGCATCGCCTTTTTCGCGCTCGGCGATGCGCTTAATCTTCTTGAGTTCCTCCATGAGGTTGACGTAGGTATGGAGCCGGCCGGCCGTATCGATTAGAAGGACATCGGTGCGCCTCGCGGCGGCGGCATGGATAGCATCGTAGACGACGGCGGCGGGGTCGGCTCCGCGCTCGTGTTTTACGATATCGACACCCATCCGTTTAGCCCAGATATCGAGCTGCTCTACGGCTGCCGCCCTAAACGTATCCGCCGCGCCGAGCAAGACCGATCGCCCCTCTTTGACAAAACTTCGCGCCAATTTCGCGATGGTGGTCGTCTTTCCGGTGCCGTTGACGCCGACTATCAGGTAGATGCGCCGCCCGGCGGCATGGTCGAGAGTTTGCGGGGCTTCAGTCTTCAGAATGCGGGTGAGTTCGCTTTTGAGCAGGCCCATCACCTCTCCCGCGTCGCTGATTCTCTCGCGTTCCACAATGTCGCGCACGCTGTCGATGACCCGCATCGTCGAATGGATTCCAAGGTCGGCCTGGATTAGAATGGATTCAATCTCGTCCCAAAGTTCTTCGTCTATCTTGCCGTGCATCGTCAAGAGCGTGCTGATTTTTCCGACGATATTCTCTCGGCTCTTGCTCAGACCTTTTTTGAGGCGCGCAAACCAGGATACGTCCTCTTGGTCGCTCTCTTCCTCGAAGACATCTTCGGGCTCGACATCGGCTTCTTCGAGCACTTCCGGCTCTATTTCGGCCGCCTCATCAGTCGCCTCTTCCGCGGCCCGCGCAGCCTCATCGACTTCTATAGCCTCAAGCTCTTCCGCTTCACCATGTTTTTCTTGACGCCTAAACCATTTCACTCGATCAGCACCTCAATCGTTTATGTCACTCAATGCGGCTTTTGTCTCAGGGATTTTGCAGCTCATATTTAATCTCCCGTAGCTCAGGGCTTTAGCCCTGATAATCGCATATGCATGGCCGTTATCAGCCCTAAAGGGCTGAGCTACGATCAGTTAAAATCCCTGTGTCTAATCCATGAAAATCCTGCAGGAGATTATTATCATAACATATGGCATTTTGCCTGCACAGACTAGCGACGCCGACGAAGCCGGCTGTGGAGTTAAGCAGTGCCTACGGTGACTTCGCTGAATTTCTGTGAAATCAGACGGGAGACTCCGTCGGCTTGCATGGAGACACCGTAGAGCGAATCGGCTACCTCCATCGTCCGGCGCTGGTGGGTCACGATAAGGATTTGGCTGTCCCTTCGTATTTTGTTGACTAGCGATATAAATCGCCGCAGGTTGATATCGTCGAGCGCCGCCTCGACCTCATCGAGTATATAAAACGGGCTCGGTTTAATCTGGTATATCGCGAACGAAAAGGCCAGTGCGACGAGCGATTTCTCGCCGCCTGAGAGCAAGGAGAGCCTTTGCAGCTTCTTGCCGCCCGGCTGCGCTATGATGTCGACCCCGCTGTTGGCGACGTCATCGGGCTCACTAAGGATAAGTTCGGCCTGGCCGCCCGGAAAGAGCGACTCAAAGACCTTCTGGAAACTCTCGTTTACCAGCTCGAAGGTGTCGACGAACTTAGTCTGCATTTTTTGTTCGATAGCGCTGATGACCCTCATTAATGCGCGCTTACTCCTCTGTAAATCCTGAATCTGGTCGGTAAAGAACGCATATCTCTCCTGAAGTTGCTCGTACTCCTCGACCGCGATAGGATTGACCGGCCCGAGCATCGCTAATTTTCTGCGAACCCCCGACGATTCGGTCTCGGCTTCTTCGCGCGAAATTCCAAGGTCATGCTCGAGCGCTTTTTCGAGGGGCACATCGAATTCGTCGACGACTTTTTGAACCGCGGTCGTCACTTTAAGCTCGAGCTGTGCCTTACCGACTTCCAGTTCGTGTATGCTCTTGACCGTCGCTTCTATACGGTCACTCAGCCTGCTTATGTGGAGTTGGCTCCGGCGCAGGTCTTGGCGGAGATCCTCGAGTGTTCCCTCCTCAAAGGCAACCATCTCCGATATCTGATCGTGCCTGAACGACACCGACTCAACGAGCATCCCATAGGCGGTTTTGAGCGGCAATACTCTTGCCTTAAGCGCTTCGATAAAGCCTAAGAACCGGCGTTCCTGCTCCGTTTGCTCGTCGAAGGTGTGTAGTTCCTTGCTAATATTGTTAAGCCTGCGCGCATGGTTTGCGTCTTTATCTTTTATGGACTCTATGTCCACCTCAAGCTTTCCGAGGTCCAGTCGTAGCTTTGTTTCGTCCTCCAGCCACGCATCGCGCGTCTTCACCGAGTCGTCGAGCTTGAACTGAGTCGAATAGAGCTTATCCCGATGGAGCTTCAATTCCTGCTTGATTTTGAGTATGTCCTCGCGGTCTTGCTTAAGGTTCGTCTCCAGACCGTCGATCTTGGAGCGCATATCTCTTTCGCGACCGGCTATACGCTCAATCTCCGGCTCCATGTCGGCGAGGGATTGCTTCAGTTTAGATTGTTCAACGCGTTTGGCCTGGATAACCGACCAAATATCCGCTTTTTTCGATTCCCGGCTCTTCAGCATATCAACGAGTTCCCGGCGTTTGTCACGGATGTGCGCCATCTTTTGCTCTACCGCGTTCCGCGCGTCTCCCAGCTCCCTAAGCTCCCTCTGGTAGCTGAGTATTCCCACCGCCTCACTCGCGGCGCCAATAATTACCTTGCCGTTAGGGAGAACGACTTCGCCATCGGTCGTGACGATTATCTCGTGGTCGAGTTTCTCCTGTAGCCGTAGGGCCGAATCGATGCCCGAGACGATGTAGACGTGACTCAATAGCGCGCTGATGGCGAATTTGAACTCATCCGGGTACGAGACGACTTCGAGAGCCCATGTCGCTAACGGCAAGGTGTCGTTCGGAAGCTTAAACCGCGCCCGGTCACTGGTGATGAACGATGTTATCCCAGCGGATTCGCGATGTTTTGCGCGTACGATACCTTCTAGGTCCTCGGCGTCTTCGAGGATGACGCAGAATATATCGCCGCCGAGGACCGCCTCGATAGCGCGTTCATACTCCGGTTTTACCGTAATAACATCCTTGACGAGGCCCAACAGGCTCGGTATCTCTATCGAGCCAAGGGATTGCACTATATCATCACCGGTCGGAAAGGAGTCTATGATATCGGCCAGCGCTTGTATTCGCGCCTTTACGCCGGCTTGTTCCTCGCGCAACACGCTCTCCGATTCACGGGCGTCTTCCAGCTCCGCGGACAACCGCTCCGAGTGCATACTGTTTTCGTTGAGCTGAAATTCAAGTCGGGAGAGTTCGATGCCGATCATTTCGATTTCGCGCTTTTTGTCCTCGACACTCTGATACAATTTCGCTTTGTTCTTTTTCGCGTACGAGAATTCCTCCCTCAAGAACTCGAGCTGGTTCTCGGCCGTCTGAATCGCGAGTAGTAAATCACCGATGGAGCGCTGGTAATCTTCGGCTGCGCGCGTCTCGGTCTGCGATTTGACTTTGAGGTTGCTGATGTCGGCCTCCAGATCGCCCCGCTTCTTCTCTAGGGCTTTGACTTTGTCTTCGAGGTCCACAACAGAGGTTTCGTTGGCTTCTAGCGCCGACGCGAGGCCTGCCCGCTCCTTGTCTAACCATCTCTGTTGGTCGTTGAGGCTATGTTTTCGCTGTTCAGCTTGGGATATGTTGTGTCGGATATCGCCAATTCTTTGCTCGATGTTCTTAAACTTCTCCTCCAGAACGATAATACTTGAACGCAGCCGCTCTTCGAATGACTGCAATTTCCTTCGTTTCTCACTTATGTCGCCGGAATAGAAATTCTTCGTTTCGAATTCGAGTTGGAGCTTCTCGGATGTTCCATGTTCGCCCGAGAGTTCCTTTTTGAGCGCACTTAGGTCCCCGCCGAGCAGGGTCTCCTTGGCGATGACCTCTTCCCAGTCCCGCTGCAATTCTTTGAGGTCCATGACGGCGAGGCTTACTTCCAGTGTGCGTAATCGCCGGTTGAGCGCAAAATGTTCATGGGCTTTATTGGCCTGGCTTTGCAACGGTTTGAGCCGGCGCCCGACTTCTTGCGAGATGTCTTTGGCGCGCTGCAGATTTTGCTCCATAGATGAGAGCTTTTTTATGGCGCGCTCCTTTCGCCTCTTATGCTTTAGAATTCCCGCCGCTTCTTCCAGAAGATTTCGCCGCTCCTCCGGTTTGCTGCTGAGAATCTCTTCGAGACGGCCTTGTCCAATGATAGAGTATAGGCCCTTGCCTAAACCCGAGTCGGACAGGAGTTCCTGAATATCGAGGAGCCGACACGGGGAGTTGTTTATGTAGTAGTCGCTCTCTCCCGAGCGATAGAGGCGCCTCGTTATGGTCACTTCACTAAACTCGATCGGCAGCGTACCATCGGTATTGCTGAGCGTAAGGGAGACTTCGGCCATACCCAACGCGGGCCTTGCCGCACTGCCCGCGAATATAACGTCCTCCATCGAGCCGCTCCGCAACGTTCGGGCGCTCTGTTCACCTAAAACCCACATCACAGCATCGCTGATGTTGCTCTTACCGCTCCCGTTGGGCCCGACGATAGCGGTAACACCCGGCTCAAAGCGGAGTATTGTCCGTTCTGCGAAAGACTTAAAGCCACGTACCGTCAACGATTTTAGCTGCAATTGTCGCTCTCCCCATAATGCTATTATTTAGACTTTCCCCACGATATTACCGGTCATGCCTGAGCTTATTTAACGCTTCATTGGCCGCTTCTTGCTCGGCCTTCTTCTTGCTCTTACCGACGCCGCCCCCGTACAACTGGTCGTTCACATAGACTTTTACCATAAAACTTCTATCGTGAATCGGCCCGAATTCTTCGACAGTGCGATATCTCGGTATGTTGCCGTATTTGGCCATAACCAACTCTTGAAGTCTCGTCTTCGGGTCGCCGAAATGCCCTTTCGAGGCCCTATCATCCACCAGGTCGGAGAAGTTTGCAAGAATAAAAGCCTTCGCGGCGTCCATGCCCCGGTCGAGGTAGATAGCGCCGATAATGGCTTCGAGCGCGTCACCCAAAATCGAGACGCGGGTCCTACCCCCGGTCTGCTCGGCGCCTTTGCCCATAAGCAAGCATTCTCCAACATGTAAAGTCTTGGCGACATCGGCCAAAAAATTGGCGTTGACGACGTTCGCGCGAAGCTTCGCTAAATCTCCTTCGTTCAAGTCGGGAAACTCATGATAGATATACTCGGTGACGCTTAAGTTGAGAACGGAGTCTCCTAAAAACTCGAGCTTCTCGTTTGTCTCGGGCAAGTCTTGCTCGAAGCTGTACGACCTGTGCGTCAGCGCCTGGAAGAGTAACCGCTTGTTTTCAAACTCCACATCCAGGTATGTTTCGGCCATGGCGATGTTTTCAGGTAACGACATCTTCTCAACCCCTTTTGCGGGCTGCCCTAAAAACGTATGGCACATAGCTCATAGTTAATAGCACTCGTCATCATCTATGAGCTATTAGCCATTATGTCTCGGCGAAGCCCTAATCGAATAAATTAAATCGCAACTAACGCGTATATTTCTTAATTATCAAGCATGCGTTATGTCCGCCAAACCCAAATGAGTTCGATAACGCCACCGAAATATCCTCGTAGACGGCCGTATTCGGGACATAGTTCAAATCACATTCGGGGTCTGGGCTTTCCAGATTAATCGTCGGCGGCACGGTACCGCGATCAACGGCGAGCGCGCACGCTATAAGCTCCACACCGCCGGCCGCACCGAGCAGGTGCCCCGTCATCGACTTGGTCGAGCTTACCGGCATATTATACGCATGCGCACCAAAGAGACTCTTTATGGCTCTGGTCTCAGCTACATCACCGACCTCTGTCGACGTGCCGTGGGCGTTGATATAGTCTACCTCTTCGGGTTCGATAAGCGCCTCGTCGAGCGCCATCCGCATAGCCCTAATCGCTCCGGAACCGCTCGGGTCCGGCTGGGTTATATGGTAGGCGTCACCCGTCGCACCGTACCCGATTATCTCGGCGTAGATTTTCGCGCCCCTTGCCAGCGCGTGTTCGAGTTCCTCGACGATGAGAATACCGGCGCCCTCCGACATGACAAATCCGTCTCGTTCGCTATCGAACGGCCTGCTCGCCAGCGCAGGCTCGTCGTTTCTCGTTGAAAGGGCCCTGGCGGCGCAGAACGCCGCAAGCCCCAGCGGCGTTATCGATGCCTCGGCGCCGCCGGTTATGATGACGTCCGCGATATCGCGCTTTATCGTCTCGAAGGCTTCGCCGATGGCGTGGCTGCTCGAAGCGCACGCCGACACCGTGCAAAAGTTCGGCCCCTTGGCTCCGAATATGATAGAGATGTGGCCCGCGGCCAAGTCGGTTATCATCATCGGAACCACGAACGGGCTCACCCGTCGCGGACCTTTTTCTCGCAAAATCTGGTATTGCTCTTCCATCGAGCCGAGGCCGCCGATACCCGATCCGACTATGACGCCGGTCCTATCGGCGTTATCCTGGGTTATCGTAAATCGCGCGTCTTCGAGAGCGAGCGCTGTACCTGCGACCGCGAACTGCTGAAACCGGTCCATCCGGCGCGCTTCTTTCGCTTCGACGTAGTCGGTCGGCTGAAAATCGGCGCACTCACCCGCGATTGTCGTCGTATATCCCGCCGTTGAAAATCGCTCGATTTGCTTGATCCCCGATTTCCCGCCGATGATGCTCGACCAGAATTCTTCCAGCCCCACAGCGCCCGAGGTAAGCGGCCCCATCCCTGTGATGACGACCCGTCTACCCATAGGTGCTCACCGGCCTCGTCGCGAGGTCGTACTCCTCGACAAGCCGCCTGAAAATCTCTTTTACCGAGAGTATCTCTTTAATCTCTCCAATGCGCTCACCGCAGAATATCAAGCCGTTCTCGAGGTCGCCTTGTTGCGCTTTGACCAACACATCTATAATGCAGAAGTTCTTCTTACACTCCTTGAGACACTTTTTACATTTGACTTTCTCCTTCGGCGCGTCCTCATCCAGGCCCATCAATTTCTTAACGAACGGACTATTGAGGGCGCGGCCGGGCAATCCGACCGGACTTTGAATTAAAAGAACGTCTTCCGGCTCGGCGGCGATGCACGCTTCCTTCCAGGCCAACGCCGCGTTTGACTCTTCGCTTATCGCGAAACGCGAACCTATCTGCACGCCGCTAGCGCCCATGCCGAGCGCTCTCGCCATGTCGCCGCCGGTTAAAATGCCGCCCGCGGCGATTACCGGTATGTCGACCGCTTCGACTATGCTCGGCAGGACATCCCAGGTAGACTCTAGTGTTCCCAGGTGTCCTCCGGCCTCTTTGCCTTCGAGAATAACCGCGGCGGCTCCCAAGCGTTCGGACATCTTCGCGGCCTTAACCGATGATACTATAGGCACAAATGGTATATTCGCCTCCGCGCACCACTTGAAGGCGTCGCGGGAGAAACCCGCCCCCGCCACCACCAGATCGATTCGCTCTTTGATCGCGGCCTTGACAAGGTTTGCGAATTCCGTAAGCGCTACCATGGCGTTTATACCGATGATGCCTTTGCTCATCTTTTTGGCGGCTCTAATGTTCTCAACTAGCTCGGGCGGCTTCAATCCAGAGGCGGCAATAAGCCCTATGCCGCCCTCATTGGCGACAGCCGCCGCCAACTTGGCCATCGATATGCGAACAGCCATGCCTCCTTGCACAACGGCCTTGGATGCCGTCAAATCACCTATGCGCAGGCTTGGTAGACTCATATAATTCCTTCTTCTTACACATTAATGACTATGATAAACGCGGCGATGATCAACTCGCATCCAACTCCCGAACTCTTTCATAGTCCGCACTTTCGGACTATTCGGCTTACCTAAACCGAGCCCCTGTCACGCGCATTACGTCTTGTTCTCAACATAATCTATCGCGTCCTCAACGGTCGCGATACTCTCCGCATCCTCATCGGGAATCTCGATATCGAACTCTTCTTCCATCGCCATGACAAGCTCGACGATGTCTAAACTGTCCGCACCGAGGTCTTCTACAAATGAAGTCTTTCGTGAAATCTCTTCGGCGTCGACGCCTAATTGCTCGACTATGATGTCTTTAAGCTTCGCAAAAAGCTCCTCGTTTGCCATAAAGACACCTCCTTTCGTCAGATATATATTTACTTGCTTACAAATTGTATATGCTCTCCCCCATGCGGCGCTCGCCGCCGCGCTTATATATTACATCACCATACCGCCGTCTACCACAAGAACTTGCCCGGTAATATAGCTCGCGTCCTCGGACGAGAGAAAAGCGACGGCCGCCGCCACATCGTCCGGCTCTCCGAAACAACCCAGCGGTATTCGGTCCAGATAGTTCTGGCGGACGGCGTCTTTTAAATCGCGCGTCATCTCCGTCTCGATAAATCCGGGGGCTATCGCGTTAACGCGCAGATTGCGGCTTGCGAATTCTTTTGCCAGCGCTTTGGTAAGGCCTATGATACCCGCTTTAGAAGCGGCGTAGTTGGCCTGACCCGCATTTCCGGTCAACCCCACAACGGACGAGATATTAATTATCGACCCCGCTCTTTTCTTCAACATTATCTTGGACGAGGCCTGCGTAACGTTGAAGATACCGGTAAGGTTCGTCTCGATCACCGCGTTCCAGTCGTCCTCTTTGAGCCTGATGAAGAGCGCATCGCGCGCGATTCCGGCGTTGTTTACGACGATATCGAGCGAGCCGAACTTGGCGTTTACTTCCGCGACGACCTCTTCTATTCTCATCCTATCGGTGACGTCGGCCTCGTAAAAGAGAGCCGTGCCATGCCTCGCTAGCGATTTTAACACATTATCGGCCGCGCGGGCGTCGCGACCCGTAAAAGCGATAGACGCCCCGTCTCGCGCCAGCCGCTCGCAAATCGCCGCTCCTATGCCCCGGCTTCCGCCCGTGACCAGCGCAATCTTTCCCTTAAGCTTCATTTATACCTCTTTTAGCCGTGCCATGACTTCGCCCAACAATAAAGGTTTTTCTGTCGCTAATACCTCGACCTGCTTATCGATACGCTTGATTATCTTCGAAAGGACCTGCCCCGGACCTATCTCCACAAAGGTCTTAATACCCAGCCCTATCATCACGCCTATCGATTGCTGCCATTTTACCGGAGACGACATCTGCCCCTCAAGAGCGTTTCGTATTTCGCGCGGGTTTATCGTCGGTTTTGCCGTCGTATTCTGTACGATTGGCGTCCCCGCAGTCAAGAAAATAAAATCATCCAGGTAAGCGTTGAAGCTTTTCTCCGCGTCGAGCATCATTTTAGAGTGAAACGCCCCGCTTACGGGGAGTTCTATTATCTTCTTGGCGCCTACGGCCGAGAGCGCGTCTACCGCCCGGTCGGCCAGGCCTGCCTCTACCGATACGACGATTTGTCCCGGGCAATTATAATTGGCTACCGATATAACGCCGACCTTTGAAATCTCATCGACGACATCATCGACGCCGCGCATGTCCGCGCCTAAGACCGCCAGCATCTTGCCGGAGCGTTTACGCGCTTCGCTGCTCATAAGATGTCCTCTCTTGGCGACTATACGCAATCCGTCCTCGAAATTGAAGCTACCCGAGGCCGCTAACGCGGTGTATTCGCCCAGGCTGTGTCCGGCAATAACCTGCGGCTTGAAGCCTTCGTCTTCGATTATCTTGAATATCGCATAGCTGAGCACATAGAGGCAAGGCTGTGTGTTAACGGTATCGTTAAGCTCCGACTCCGGTCCTTCAATGCTCAGTTTGAGCAAGTCTTTGCCGACGACGTCCGACGCATTCGAAAAGTACTCCTTTATCCCGGGAAAATCGCCCATAAGCTCTTTGCCCATGCCTATGTATTGTGACCCCTGTCCCGGAAACACAAAGGCTATGCCGTCATTGCTCAACATACATTATCCTTCTTGCCCGTATCTCTATTGCCGCGCCGCATGTAAACAGCCGATTCAAATCAAATAAGTGGTCCGTCCTTCTCAAAGCCGAAGAAGGGCCGTGCCGGCTTAGGCTGTGCTAACTTAGCGGCAATGTCTCGCTCATTATACCCTCAAGTCTCAGTATCACCGCTTGGGCGTCTCGGACTATCTCGTTTATGATATCCGCGGCCGGCTCTATCCGCTTTACGAGCGCCGCGCTCTGACCCGCCATCAAGCTGCCGAAATCCACTTCGCCGTCTTTGACGGCGGCGCGCAATTTTCCAATGCCGAGTTCCTCGAGGTCTTCTATTTTAGCGCCTTCCTTCTCGAGCCTTTCAAATTCGCGGCTCAGTTTGTTCTTGAGAACGCGGACCGGGTGGCCGGTCGACCTCGCGGTTACGGTTGTGTCCCTATCCTTGGCCGCCACTATTTTCAGTTTGTAGTTCTCATGCGCCGTGCATTCGGTCGCGCATATAAAGCGCGTCCCCATCTGCGCGCCGCTCGCCCCGAGCGCCAGCGCCGCGACGAGCCCGCGCCCGTCCGCGATGCCGCCCGCCGCTATTACCGGCACCGAGACGGCGTCGACGATTTGCGGCACGAGCACCATCGTCGTAAGCTCGCCGACGTGACCGCCGGCCTCGGTGCCTTCGGCTATGACCGCGTCCGCGCCGACCTTTTCCATCCTCTGAGCCAACGCGACCGTCGGGACGACGGGAATCACTTTGGTTCCCCGGGCCTTGAAACTATTTATAAACGAGCCGGGATTACCCGCTCCGGTTGTGATTACCGGGACACCTTCTTCTAATGTGACCTGTATCAGTTCGTCTATGTGCGGGGTCAAAAGCATAAGGTTTACGCCGAAAGGCTTATCGGTGAGGAGCTTGGTTTTTCTAATCTCGCTTCTTAAAACCTCGGTGGGCATGTGGCCCCCTCCGATGATACCGAGTCCGCCGCCGTTAGAAACGGCGGCCGCAAGCTCCGCAGTCGCGACCCATGCCATACCGCCTTGAATAATCGGATGTTCTATGCCAAGCAAATCGCAAAGTCTCGTGCGAAGCATTTGTGACCCCTCCTTAATACCACTTGACAATATTAGCGCCCCACGTCAAACCCGCGCCGAAGCCTACGAACATCAGGTTGTCGCCCCTCTTAAGACCCGATAGATACAGGTCGTAGAGCGCGAGCGGAATCGATGCCGTCGATGTGTTTCCGTATCTTTCTAAGTTTACAATAATTTTCTTCTTATCAATACCGAGCCTCGCGGCTGCCGAGTCGATTATCCTGATATTCGCCTGATGCGGAACGAGGTAGTCGATTTCGTCAACGAGCATTCCGGCATTTGAGAGCGCGCCGATGGCGGCTTCGTGCAATATGCGCACCGCGAACTTGAAGACCGCGTTTCCGTTCATCTGGACACAATGAAGTTTGTCGCGCACCGTCTCTTCGCTGCCCGGATTGGCGGAACCCCCGGCCGGTATCTTGAGTAAATCGGCACCGCGCCCGTCCGCCGCGAGATAGCTGCCGATGAGGCCGTACCCGGTCTCGACTCTCTTCAAGACCACGGCTCCGGCACCGTCACCGAAGAGAATGCAAGTGTCCCGGTCTTCCCAGTTTATGTGGCGGGTGAAAGCGTCCGCGCCTATTAGCAGAACAGTCTCGTACATCCCGGTCTCGATGAACTGCGAAGCTACCGTCATACCGTAGACGAACCCGGTGCACGCGGCCTGCAAATCGAAGGCCGCGCACCCGTCTATCCCGAGCTTGGTCTGGACAAGGCAGGCGGTCGAAGGAAATATCATGTCGGGAGTGGAGGTCGCGACCAGTATAAGGTCGATATCTTCGGCTTTAATGCCCGCGTCCTCAATGGCGTTTTTCGCCGCTTCCGCGGCGAGGTCGGATGTCGCGGTATCGCCTTCGACTACCCGCCGCTCAACGATACCCGTCCGCACACGTATCCATTCATCGCTGGTGTCGACGATCTTCTCCAGGTCGGCATTGGTCAGTATCTTCTCGGGAACGTATACTCCCATGCCGGCGATTCCGGCGGCGTGCTTAGACATTTAGTTGCGGTTTTCCTTTCAGGTCTTCTTTAATCTTTCCGACGACTCCGCCGCGAACGGCATTTACCGCTTGGAGCACCGCGTTACCGACGGCCTTAGCCGACGAGCTGCCGTGGCATATAATGCAGACACCGTCGACTCCTAAGAGCAAGGTTCCGCCATACTCATCAGGGTCGAGGCGCTCTTTCATCTTCATGAGGCCCGGCTTGAATACCAGGCCGCCTAGCTTGGCAAGTAAGGAACTCGACGCGATGGCCTTAAACTCGGCCAGTACCTGCGACACGAGTCCCTCGGACAACTTTAGCACGATGTTGCCGGTATATCCATCGCAAACGACAATATCGGTAGTGCCGAGCGGTATATCGCGTCCCTCCACGTTTCCGTAAAAGTCCAAATCGGCCCGGTCGATTAAACCATAGGCTTCTTTTACCAGCTCATTGCCTTTGCCGCGTTCCTCGCCGATGCTGAGCAAGCCGACGCTCGGCTTGACGACTTTCATCACTGATTTTAAATAAGAGTTCGCCATGATGGCGAAGTCGAGGAGGTTCTCGGGCCTGCAGTCGGCGTTCGCGCCCGCATCGAGGATGTAAACATCTCGCGCCCGCATCGGAAACTTCACCATTATGGCGGGTCTCGATATTCCTTTTATTCGCCCCATGATAAGCAAGGCACCGGCCATGACGGCTCCCGTGCTTCCGGCGGAGACAAACGCCTGGGCATTGCCGTCTTTGACCAGTCTGTTGCCGATTACGATGCTCGAAGCCGGCTTGTTTCGAATCGCCCACGCCGGCTCCTCGTCCATGGAAATGACATCTAGCGCGTCTTCGATACGTATTGTCGCCGGCGCGTCGAGGCGCGGCAGCTCTTTACTCAAGAGGTCTTTTGGTCCGAGGAGCACGATGTCGATGTGAGGCTCTATGCGGGCTGCGTTAACGCATCCCTGGACGACTTCACCGGGTCCGCTGTCGCCGCCCATCGCATCGACCGCTATGACGATTTTTTCCATAGAGTGTTATGCCTCGTCTCCCGCAATTTCTTCAGTATCGATAACCCATACGGCGTGTTGTAGCAAGCAGTTACTAGATAATAAGATTACAAGATTTTACGACACGGAAGCAATAGCGCGCAACAGCGGTTTTTGATAATAAACATTTTAGGGGGATGCGACACGCCGCTCGCTATGGCGCACTCGCCACTTGTCGAGTTCGCTCGCGGCTAGAACCGTTGAGCCGACCACGACGGCTATCGCGAGTTCTTCGAAAGAGAGAGCGGTCGTTCGGAAGAGCAACCGCATTGTCGGGACATATAGAAGAGATAATTGCGCAACGAGCGCCGCGAGCATGCTAAAGAGAAGAAACTTGTTGTCGGCTAAGTTTTGCTTAAAAGCGGAGAGCCTCTCCGAACGCGAGTTGACTACATGGAAGAATTGCGCGAAGACGATGGTCGTAAGAGCCATCGTGCGCGCATGCTCGAGCGACGCGCCCTCGTTCAAAGTCGAGACAAAGACCGCATAACTCGAAAGACCAACGACTACGCCGAGAAGAGCGAGGCGCAGCAAGAGCGTCCGGTTGAGAACCCCCTCCCTTGGGTCTCGCGGCGGTCTCTCTTCAACGCCCGGCTCTTTCGGGTCGAACGCTAGCGCAACGTCTTGGAGGCCGTTGGTGACAAGGTTCATCCATAAGATTTGCGCCGGCAAAAACATCAAAGGGTATCCCGTCACAATTGCCGCAAGTATCGCGATGAGAATGCCGGCGCCGGTCGTAAGAAGGAAGAAGGTGACTTTTCGTATATTGTCGAACGCGACCCGGCCTTCTATAAGCGCCCGGTAAATACTCGCGAAATTATCGTCGACGATGACCATGTCGCTCGCTTCTTTCGCGACATCGGTCCCGGTGATACCCATCGCGGCGCCTATATGCGCCGCTTTTAACGCGGCGGCATCGTTTACACCGTCGCCGGTGACCGCGACGATTTCGCCATTCGCCTTCAGGGCGTTTACGATTCGCAGTTTATGGTGGGGCGATACGCGCGCGAAAACCGGGACCGTTTTCACGATATCCCGGAGTTGGTCTTCGCTCATATCGTCCAATTCACGACCGGTTACCGCCACATCGGTCTCTCCGGCGATTCCCATCATCCCGCCTATCGAGAGCGCTGTTCGCGCATTGTCACCGGTTATCATGATAACCCGAATCCCCGCTTGCTCCGCCGATTTAATCGCTTCGACGGCTTGAGGCCGCGGCGGGTCCATCATGCCTTGCAGGCCGATAAAGGTGAGGTCGAAAACATCTTTGTGGATTACTTCAGTTGTCGCGGGCGGCACCTCTTTAAGGGCCATGCCCAACACGCGCAAACCCCGATCGGCAAATTCATCGGCTTTTACTAGAATATCCTTCTTATCGATTGGCGCGCCGCCTTCAACACCGGCAACCGTCTTGGAGAGCGAGAGGAGCTTTTCGGGCGCGCCTTTTACGAGAATGAAGACCTTGTCTCTCACTTTATTCAAAGTCGCCATGTACTGAAGCTCCGATTCGAACGGCACCATATCGAGCTGCGGGCATTCGTGTTTTTCGCGCTCCTCATCCATGCCCGCCCTAAACGCGGCGACCATAAGCGACACCTCGGTCGGGTCACCATGGGCGACCCACCGGTCTTCCTTTTTTATGAGTTCCGATTCGCCCGCCAGCAGTCCGATGCGGAGTGTCCACTCGAGGATTTCGTCTTCGCGCAAATCGACCGCCTCTTTCGGTTCCGCGTCATTCTTCGTGACAAGTCCGATTGGCTCGTAGCCGGTTCCCTCGACAGAATACCCGCCGCCGCCGGCCCATATCTTCTGAACCGACATCTCGTTGCGCGTGAGCGTCCCGGTCTTGTCCGACCCGATGACCGTGCTGCTGCCTATCGTTTCAATAGCAGGCAAGTATCGGATAATAGCTTTTTGGCGGGCCATCCGATTTACCGCCACCGCAAGCGCTATCGTCAAAGCCACCGGCAGTCCCTCGGGCACAATGGCGACCGCCATAGCGATCATGGTCAGCAATAGCTGGACGATGTCTTCACCCTGCGCCAGGCCGATACCGAGACCGGCGATGCCGGATCCCGCGACGATGATGATAATAAACTTGCTAAGCGCGTCAATCCTTCCTTGGAGCGGAGTTTTTATGGCTCCGACCGCCCTGACATCCTCTGAGATTTGCCCGAGCTGTGTCGCGCGCCCGGTCGCCACGACTACGCCGGCCGCGCGCCCGGCCGTTACTATGCTCCCCATAAAGACTATGTTGGTTTGTTCGAAAGCCTGGAGGTTTTCTCTCGGTATGGCCTCCGCGGTCTTCGACACCGGAACGGACTCCCCCGTAAACGCCGACTCGTCTATCTGAAACTCTTTTACATGGTAAAGACGGATATCGGCCGGTACCTTCCGCCCCGACTGGAGCGTGACGATGTCGCCGGGGACGATGAATTCGGCATCGATGTCCTGTTCAAAGCCGTCTCTGACGACGAACGCTTTGAGCGCCAATAGTTTTTTCAGCGAGCGAACGGACTCCTCGGCCTTGTACTCTTGGACAAACCCGATGACGGCATTGAGTATGACAACGGTTAAAATCACACCGGCGTCGATATAGTCCCGCAGAAGGATGGTTATAGTCGCGGCGATGAGAAGTATGTATATGAGCGGATTTTTGAACTGGTGGAGAACGGTCCGCCACACCGGCACCCTCTCGTCTTCCACAAGCTTATTCAGCCCGTATCTATCGAGTCTCGCTTTGGCCTCGGCTTGCGACAAGCCGTCGACGCCGGTTCTAAATTGTTCGAAGATGTCATCGATGGGCTTTATATACCACGCTTGCGCGCGCTCATCGCGACCCGACTCTTCTTTTCGTGTGGCCATAGCCCTCCGATTGTCGACACCCAAAAATCGCCGCGCTAAGTCATAGCGGCGATGCGTAAGGAGAAACTCTGCATTTTAATTTTCATACCCAAAGAAGCGATGCCCTAATTCTAAAAGAGCGATTACGCGTGGTCTTGAGCCGGACGGCGAGCGCTTAAGCGACAATATGCCGCGCCGGCAGATGTCCGAGCGAGACCTCGACGACCTTATAGATTATTTGAAAACGCTCGATTAATAGGAGGGATAGAGATGCCGTGTCCATTCTGACCGGGCGGAAACTTCGGCTTCGATGCCGGCAGAACATAAAAAAACCGCGAGGCCGACGATTCTCATTTCGGCCTTCGCTTTTGCTTGGGACCCGCAATGGGACAACAATTCTCGGAGAGCGACCACAACTATCCTAAGCCGTAGTTGCCGTCAATCCGTGTTGGCTCCATGTCGGCTATTACTCTACTTCCAAGACCTGTGTGCGATTATAGTATCCGCAGGTTTTGCAGACGCGGTGGGTCAACTTTACGTCGTGGCACTGCGGGCACTCTACCAGCGAAGGGCCTGAAATCGCACGCCATGTCGCGCGTCTCGAGTCTCTTCTCGCTTTCGAAGTCCTTCTCTTAGGTACAGCCATTTGTCACGCACCTCCCTTAACAAAATAAATATACGCGCGGCGGCTTAAATAAAATCGTCCTCGCGCTCTGCGCGTTTAGCTTCATAATAATCCGCATTAAACCGGCCTCGCCGTGCGGACAACATTATTATTTTACACGCGAAGGCTCCCCATGTCCATAGTGGTTCGCCGGCTAGCCCTCGGCTTTTCCCACACCCTCGTCCTCTCGGCCTTTTAGCAGCTGTCGCAAGACCCCCATCCGCGCGTCGACCTTCTCTTCGTCGTGCGCCTCGTGTTTCTCATCGATGCGCTCGCCGCAGACCGGGCATATGCCGGCGCAGGCGTCGTCGCAGAGCGGCTTCATCGGAACGGCAAGGACAAACGCTTCTTCCGCCGCCGGCCCGAGGTCGACGCGGGTATCATCCATAACATACGTCTCTTCATCGGGCAGCTTTTCCGTCGCGAAGACCTCGTCCGCGCGCCACTCGACCGGAAACCCGAACTCGCCCAGACAGCGGCTGCATTCGAGAATCATCTCGGTCGATACCTTGCCCGTTACGCGCACCCCGCGCCCGGTGTTTTCGAGCTTGATGTCGAAAAGAACCGGTTTGCTAAAGGTGTATTTTGTGGTCTCGGAGACTATGGGATTGAAATCCTGTTCGAACCTATAGCTCTGCTCCAAGCCCACATCACCAAGGATCTCTTTAGCATCGATAATCACTCTGTTCACAGCAATCACGGCCTCTCCAATCCGAGGTCTACAATCTTATTATGACCATAATCGATATCTTCAATCCCTAACGGATCGATTCATAGAAAAAGCCCCTGTGTTAAGCACAAGAACTTCCTTTTAGGAGCACAAAATAATCGTATTAATTATACTTCGCGGGTTATCGCTCCAACCGGCCTTGTAGCCGGTCGCGTCCCCGTTGAACCGCCGTCAGTAATTTGCCTAGGTTTACTTCGAGGTTCGCCAACATCTCATCGGCGTAATCTTCGGCACCGAGCCTTATCTCGCGCTCCCTTGCCTGCGCCGCTTCGATAATGTCGTTCGCCCTCCGCTCCGCCAGCCTTACGATTTCTTTCTCTTTTAGCATCTCTTCGGCTCGCATCCTGGCTTCGTCTATGACCCGTTCGGCTTCTTTGTCGGCCTCATCGATCATTTCTTGCCGTTCTTTCACAATCCAACGCGCGGTTTTGAGTTCCTCGGGAAGGGCGGCGCGAAGTTCGTCGATTATCTCGTACATCCTCTGCTCTTGAAGGACGACCGACCCCGATAAAGGAACCTTACGCCCGTTGGCTATTACATCCTCAAGCCGATCAATAAGGCCCAATATATCCATCTATTCTGCTACCTCCCGTGGCTTATGCCAGCGCTCTGCGTAATGATTCTTCGACATTGGGCGAGACAAGTCCTTTTACGCTGCCATCGTACATCGCAATCTCTTTGATGATGCTCGAGCTGAGATAGGCGTACTCGGGGCTCGCCATCATAAAGACCGTCTCGATTTCCGAGTTCAACCTTCTATTTAATTGAGCCATCTGGAATTCGTGTTCGAAATCCGAGACGGCTCTCAATCCCCTCACAATCACCTTGGCATTGTGCAACTTGACAAAATCGACCAGTAGGCCCGTAAAAGAATCTACGGCTATGGTCGGGTCCCAGGATACCGCATCCTTGACCATTTCCACTCTTTCTTCGAGGCTAAAGAGAGGTTTTTTGCCTGGATTTATGACTACCCCTACGATCACGCGCTCGTATAAATCTTTTGCACGCTTGATGATATCGATGTGGCCTGCCGTTATGGGATCGAAACTCCCCGGCACAACAGCAATCGTCATCTGTCGCCTTTCATATAATAAAACGTGATGGCCGTATCCCCATAAGTCCTGGTCGAGCCGATTCTCAGTCCCGCCGGTTCGCGGGGATTGCTTTTTGCCGAATGCTCCAAGACAAGCAAGCCATCGTCACATAGTAAATCCGATGCAAGCTTACTTAGGATTGCATCTAAAAAGGATACGCTAATTCTATAAGGAGGGTCAAGAAAAATCAAATCAAATCTGACCCCTTGCTTGCCGAGTCGATCTAGAACTCTCTCGGCATCTTGCGTCAGCACGCTCGCCCTAGCCGCTAATTTTGTGAGATCCAAATTTCTTTTGATTAGCTCTGTCGAAATCCGGCTTATATCGACGAAGTAGGCGAATTTCGCACCGCGACTGAGCGATTCTATGCCGAGCGCTCCGGTTCCCGCAAAGAGGTCGAGAACGACGGTGTCGCGCGCGGCGTCGCCGATTATATTGAAAAGCGATTCCTTGACCCGGTCCGCGGTCGGGCGAATATCCAACCCCTTGGGAGCTAGAAGCCTTATTCCTTTCGCGCTTCCCGAAATCACCCGCATTATCTTGCTCACCGCTTATCATTATCGTTGTTATTTTAAGGGCTTTCGCCTTTATTCTCGATCTGGCTTGTCGGCCTAAAGAGCTGAGCTACGAGTTTGCGCACTCGGCACACCTCTAAGCCTGGAACAGCCAGTCCAGGTTGTGCGCGAAGCGAGTCCTTATCTCTTCCCGCAACATCCGGTTCTCGGGCTTCGCGAGCGCCGGGTCGCTTTCGACGATTGAAAACGCCTCGCGCCGGGCATCCGTCAGTATCTCATAATCGCGCGTGAGCTTCGCTATCCGCAAGTCCGGCAAACCCGATTGCCGCGTGCCGAAGAGCTGCCCTTCGCCGCGAATCCGCAGGTCGGCCTCGGCCAGTTTAAATCCGTCCTTGATTGTTCGGATGGCGTTTATCCGCTGTTTGCCCTCATCGGTCGTCGGCTCGCCGAAGAGGATGCAATAAGATTTGAGACCGCTCCTGCCGATGCGCCCCCTTAACTGGTGGAGCTGCGCGAGCCCGAAACGTTCGGCGTCCTCAATCAGCATGACCGTCGCGTTCGCGACATCTATGCCGACCTCGATGACGGTCGTCGATATCAAGATATCCAATTCGCCCCGAGCAAATTGCGCCATTACCTCTTGCTTCTCGCCCGACTTCAACCGGCCGTGAATCAGGCCGACCCTCAAATCGGGAAAGACCTCCGTTTGCAGGCGCTCCGCCTCCCGCATCACCGCCCTTACCTCTATCTTATCCGATTCCTCGATAAGCGGGCAGACGATATATGCCTGGTGCCCGTCGGCTACCTCGCGCCGCACCTTTTCATAGGCCTGCTCGCGCTTGTCGGCGCGGCAGAGCAAGGTGTCGACGTGCGCGCCCGGCTCCCGGCCCCCCGGGAGTTCCTTGATGATGGTGACGTCCAAATCCCCGTAGAGAGTGAGCGAGAGCGTCCTCGGTATCGGGGTCGCGCTCATTATCAGGATGTCGGGGTGGTAGCCCTTTTCTTTGAGGTACATCCGCTGCTGCACGCCGAACCGGTGCTGCTCGTCGATGACGGCGAGCCCCAGCATCTTGAAGTCGACATCGTTCTGGATTATCGCGTGCGTGCCGATTATTAGGTCTATATCGCCCGCCTTGACGCCCTCGCGCAGCACTTCTCGCTCTTTCTGCGACATCGACCCGATAAGCAGCGCGGTACTTACGCCAAGCTTATCGACTATATCCTTTATCTTCCCGTAATGCTGGACGGCTAAGACCTCGGTCGGCGCCATCATCGTCGCCTGATAGCCGCCCTGAATCGCCGCCAGCAGGGCAAATAGGGCGACGATGGTCTTGCCTGAACCGACCTCGCCCTGGAGCAGCCGATTCATCGGGCTGTTGCGCTCCATGTCATCCTGAATCTCACCAATCGCGCTCGTCTGGTCACCGGTAAGCTCGAACGGCAGGCTTCGCAAAAGCCCGTCCGTAAGCACGCCGTCGCGTTTGTGTGCGACGCCCTTTAAGTCGCTTTCGATTCGTCTCTTGCGCGCCGCCAGCCCCGCCTGCATCAGGAAGAGTTCCTCGAAGATAAGGCGGTGCCGAGCCTGAAGAAGGAGTTCGCGTTCGGTCGGGAAGTGTATTTCGCGCAAAGCTTCGGCCCGAGGCGGCAAACCTTTCTTTGCGATAAGCGCTTGCGGCAAGGTCTCGGCGATATCCCCGTATTCATCGAGCGCGTTTTTGAGTATCCGCCTCATAATATTGGGGGTGACGTTTTTTGTCGCCGGGTGTACCGGCACGATGCGCCCCGAGTGAATCGGCTCGCCGGCGGCCTCGCCGACAATATCATACATGGGGTTATCCATCTGATACCGGTTGAACTTATAATTCACCTTCCCGCTAAAAGAGACTTGCATCCCTTCTTTAAGACGGGTCGCGACATAGTCTTGGTTGAACCAAACGCCCTTTATGTAGCCCGTCCCGTCGAAAAGCGCCACTTCGACTATGCGCAGCCCGGTCCTGACGCGCTTCTTGCCGACCTCGCGCACCTCTCCGACAATCGTGACATGCTCGCCGCCGCGGACCTCGTTTATCTTCTTCATCTTCGAGAGGTCGAGGTATTTGTGGGGGAAATGGAACAGGAGGTCGCCGACGGTCTCAATGCCCAGCTTCTTGAGGCTCTGGGCAATCGCGGAACCGACGAATTTCACATTTATAACGGGCAAATCCAGCGACGGATTCCGGCTCATTATTAGACAATCCTTTAGTCTGGTTAAACGGAGTGCGGAAGTCGCACGGCCCTGGCTTATGCGCGGGCCTTAGCCGTGAGGGTGGTACATTATGCCGAAGGCGCCGGGTCCGACGTAAGTCCCTATTACGCTGCCGATCTGCGTCGCTAGGACTAGGTCGTATGCTATTCCCGCGTCCTTTATGTGCTCCTCGAGTTCGCGCGCGGCCTCGGGAGTATCCGCGTGGATGATCCCGATAGTGAGGCGCTCGGCGCTCTGGGCGCTAAGAAGCTCGACTATTTCCTTAAATATCTTCTTGCGTCCTTTGACCTTTTTAAACGGCACGACCATGCCGTCCTCGAGTGTGAGTATCGGTTTGATGTTAAGAATGGAGCCCGCCAACGCCTGCGCTTTGCCGATTCGCCCGCCCAACTCCAGATATTTAAGGGTGTCGACACAGAACAGCAACCGCGTATCCCTGACGAGCGCGTCTATCAAAGCGGTCATCTCGGCCACGTTTTGGCCCGCGTTACGCGCCTTTATGGCTTCGTTTACTATAAAAGCCGTGCCTACGCTCGCCAGCTTGCTGTCTACGACCGTCACCGGAACGTTGACGTTTTGGCGTGCTATGTCCGCCGATTGAATCGTTCCGCTAAGATGCCCGGATAGGTGAATCGAGAAGATGTGGTCGTACGACTCGTACTTCGAGTACGCCTCAATAAACTCCTGAACCGTCGGCTGAGAGGTCTTGGGGAGTATGTCCGACGAACGCAACATCGGGTAGAATTTCTCGGGCGGCATCTCTATCCAATCCTTGTAGGCCTCTTCCCCGAAACGGACCATAAGCGGGACCATCGTCACATCATTTTCGTCATAGTAAGTGAGCGCCATATCGGCAGTGCTATCCGTAACAATCGCAATCTTAGCCATCGACAACCTCGCACTTCAACTTATGCCTACATTAATAAGAATATCCCTACTTGGTAAGATTTTAGCCGGTCTACTTATTCTACGCCGCCGTTGCGGGCCTATTCTATACCGATTAGAAAATAGTATACGGGCTGGCCGCCGTAGTGCATATCCAGCTCGATATCGGGAAACCGCTCCTCGAACATCGCCGAAAGTTCGTCTATTTGGTCGGCGTCTATCGTGTCGCCCGCCAAAATCGTCACCACTTCGCTCTCATCGTCCACCATCGTCTCGAGGAGCTTCATCGTCGTCGCAAGCACGTCGCCGCCGGAGGCCTTGATCTCGCCGGCGTAAAGCCCTATGGTCTCCCCTTTCTTGACCTCTCCGTTCTTCGTGTCTCGCATGGCGTATGTGACCTCACCCGTCTTTACCTGGTCGCATTCGATGGTCATCGCTTCGATGTTTTGCTCCAGCGAAGCATCTTCGTCAAAGGCCAACATAACCCCGAACGCCTCGGGTACCGAGGTCGTTGCGACGACGCCGACCGTTTTATCGGTCAATCCGTCGACCTGTTGGGCCGCCATGATAATGTTTTTGTTGTTGGGAAGAATTATGACTTCGTCGCGTCGCAGTTTATTTACCGCGGCGACAAGGTCGGCCGTGCTCGGATTCATGCTTTGCCCACCATCGACAATCGCATGAACGCCGAGGTTAGACAGTATCTCTTTGACGCCTTCGCCGCCGGCGACCGCGATGATACCTATCCCCCGCTCCCGGTGGAGAGCGTCCTCTTCTTTCAAAGATTCGGTACGCAACTTCGACTGTTCGATGATGTTGTTTATCTGAACCTCGGATATCGTCCCGAGCCCGGTCGCGACTTGCACGACCGCTCCGGGGTCGTTGGTGTGAACGTGTATCTTCGTCAACTCCGGCGTGCCGACTACCAGCACCGAGTCTCCGTACTTCTCCATCTCGATTTCAACCTCGTCTAAATCGATGCCCTCGCTCTTTAAAATGAATTCGGTGCAATACGCGAACTCGATGCTCTCGTCTACTATCGTAAGCCGGTCGTTGTCGTCGACGATACCGTTCTCGAGTTTGACGCCTTTCTGAGCGGACAGGATTCCCTTGGCCATGATGAGAAGTCCATAGCCGCCGGCATCGACAACACCCGATTCTTTAAGTATGGGCAGCAACTCGGGTGTGCGCTCGACCGACCGCTTGCCCTCTTCGATAATGTACGAAAACAGGTCGGCCGGGTGAAGATTCTTGCCGACAAGACGCATGCCCGCGTTCGCCATATCCCTTACGACCGTCAACATCGTGCCCTCGACCGGTTTTTTTACGGCCTCGTATGCCGCCGTTGCGCCGCTGTCGAGCGCTTCGATTATGGCGTCCGCGTCGAGTTCTTCATGCTCGGCCAAGCTCTCGCAGATGCCCCGTATTATCTGGGAGAGGATTACTCCCGAATTTCCGCGCGCGCCCATTAACGACCCATGGGTTATCACTTTAGCCAGCTCCGCGATGGACGCGTCGCCGGCTTTTACGGTTTCATCCCGGACGGTTTTCATGGTGAGCACCATGTTCGTGCCCGTATCCCCATCGGGAACCGGGAAGACATTGAGGCGGTTTATTTCATCCTGGTATCTGATGAGGGCCGCTAACGAAGCGTTTACGAGAGTGGCGATATCGCTTTTTGTGATGGTTTCCGGTAATTGGTCTCGCAGGCTAGCCTTCATCTACGACCAATCCATTGAGTTCCGCGACAAGGTCTTCGATGCTTACATTGTGCATATTAGCGCCGTTTTCGAGGCTCTCCACAGATGACGCCAAGCAACCGACGCAGACCATGTCGTATTTTAAAAATATATCCATTGCTTTGGGGTGAGCCGTCAGCGCATCTTCGATGAGCATGTCTTTTGAAAACCGCATATCTCCTCCCAGTGAAGAAAGCCTTCCACTCGCCGCGTCACGGCTTAGGCTAATATTATCTGCAGATTATAACATAATTTCTCTCCCTGTTTACCGAACTCCTGCGCATGCGTCGCACTTTGACCTTCCGCTCATTTAGTTAAGTGGTGACACCGGATTTTATTGTTAAATCAGCGGAGGCTGCTTTTACCACCTGTTGGACTTGTTTGTTAGGCGGTTTCTTGTTTTGTTTGGATTATTTTTTCTCGCAAGAATTCCGGCGCGAAATCGGCGCCGTTTTTCCAAGCTAGCGTGTGGCCGATAATCTTAAAATTTTTGAAAAAAGAGACGTCCCTTAACGGTTCAAAAATCTCGCCTTCTAGTTCTGTTGAGAGATCAACTTCACCTTCAGCGCCATCGTTAAAAGCAAGCCACACTCTATGGTCTTTAATATATTTTGCCTTGATTACCCACGGCACCATTTCTTACTCCAAAGGCTCGATTTTATTCAAAGGTTTCCTTATTAGAGCTAACTCCCAGTTGTTCATTAATTCATCTTTATGCACAGTGTACCATTCGAGAACTGCGCTAAGCGCCCTTCTTGGAAACTTTCCCTGGACAACACCGGATTCAATTTCTACGATAACCGTATAGCCGCCATACTCAGCATGAAAATGTGCCGGAGAGTGTTCTCTGTAATACATGTAAATTATGATTCCAAGAAATCGACTTATTTCCGGCATAGCCTATTTTAGCATAATTACCGAGCTTGAGGGTATCTCCGCAGAGCCCTTTATCTCACCACCACATACCCAAGCGCCGATATGTACGCCGCTAACACATCGTTCTCATACCGATGTGGATGCGTAATCTTCGCGATCTTCTCGTCTTCCATGATCTTTGCAGCATGACGTCCGCTAAGGCGGTCTCTGAAGCGAATCTCGATGAAGCGGACGTATTCTGTCGGCAGCGCTTCCAGTGCTTCTTTGGTGTCCTTCATGCGCGCCCTCAGGTGTAAACCGCACCCCTTTGCATGCTTCTAGAAAGGCTTCTATATCGCTATAATTGCGGTGGTATAGGTTATCCATATTGATACGCACAATTATCCAGCATGAACCCTACACCGCTTTTGTTTCAATCGCCCTCAAAGTCTTTTCAGGCTCATCTTGTATTAGAACGAAAGGTCCATTTCAGGCTCATCTTGTATTGGACAACACTGATATTGCCATTACCGGGAATAAATGATAATATTGGTTTTTGTTTAATCTATTCTGAAGAGGAGATAGACATGGCCAGGAAATGTGTGATATGCGGTAAGGGGCCCATGAGCGGTAATAACATAAGCCATTCGCACCGCGTTACAAAGCGCCGGTTTAACGCTAACGTCCAAAAGGTGCGCGCAGTCATCGATGGTTCGCCAAAGAACGTCTATGTCTGCACCAAGTGCGTGAAAGCCAATAAGGTGGTTCGCGCGGTTTAGCGGGCTAAAAATGCCGTCCCGGTCTTAAAGAAGGCCGGGTTTTTTTGTTTTATCCGATAGCGAGCGACCTGACTTCCGAACCATCTGTCAGCGAAACGATTTTAACCAACCCGTCCTCGAACAGTCCTACCGTTGGAAAATCCTCGTCCCCTTTGGGAAGCGCCGCGCTCCCGGGATTTACGATTAGCAAACCGCCTCGCTTCTCCAGGCGAATCACATGCGTATGGCCGAGCGCAACGATATCCAGATTGTATTTACCGCCAAGTTCGAGCAGGTCGGCTTCGCGGTGCGTGTGGCCGTGCGTGGCCATCAGTGAAAGGCCGCCGACATAGACTAGAGCATAAGGCGCCTGTATCGGGTAGTCGAGAGCGTTGGTGTCGACTTGCGCGTCGCAATTGCCCCGCGCGAAGACCATTGGATATGGCGCGCTGTTCAACGCATGCGCGAGCTTCATCGGATTGTATTCTTCGTAGCGCGGGTTGAAGGGCCCGCTCCCCAGGATATCGCCCATATGTATCACGAGGTCGGCGCCGTCGAAGACCATTTCGGCCTTTTCCCATGCGTCGATGTAGCCGTGCGTGTCGCTAATCAGCCCTATCTTCAAGGTCGTCACTCCTTCTAACCGAATCGTCCCTCGCCGCTTCCATGTCGCGCTTCGACGCTTCCGATATGGGCAAAGGCACAGCCTGAAGGCTCCCTTTGCCCAGTAACGCCGCGCCCTTGATCTTTTTTAGCACATAGGCTTTAGCCCTGTCCACAGCGTCATATGCCTCCAGCCCGTGCGCCAGATACGCGCATATCGCCGAAGCGGTCATGCAGCCGGTACCTCGGACATTGCCCTTCTCTACCCTTAACGCCTCGTAATAGTATTCGTCCGTTCCATTATATAGCAGGTCGCCCGAGACCGGTCCCGAGAGATGCCCGCCTTTGATGAGAACCCATCCGACCCCGGTATCTTTTATTATCGCAGCCGCCTTCTTAAGGTCGGCTTCGTTCTTGATGGATACGCCTGCGAGTAGCGCCGCCTCATCTATGTTGGGGGTCACCATAAACGCTTTCGGCAGAAGTCTTTTTTTGAATACCGCCGTCGCGGCCTCCGAGGTCAAAAGCCTGCCGTCGGTCGCACGGATGACGGGGTCGATGACCGATTTTACACCGGGGTTCTCGCTGATTATTCGCGCGGCCTCCATGATGTTCTCGGAGCTGCCGAGCATCCCGGTCTTTATCCCGTCGATACTCGTATCCGCGAATATGGCGTCTACTTGAGAGCGGACGATTCTCGAGCAGAGCACTTCGAAAGCGACCACGCCGGTGCTGTTTTGGGCGGTAACGGCGGTTATCGCCGTATACGGATAGGTCGCGCACTCCGTCAGCGCAAGCATGTCGGCTTGAATGCCGGCGCCTCCGCTCGGGTCGGAGCCCCCGATAGCTAAAACCTTCTTTATCTCCATCGTGACCATCCTAGAAGTGGGTGTACCCTGATTGCTTCATCGGGCTTTCACTGCCGGCCCAATCTATAACGGTTATACCGTGCGCACTCTCTACGACCTCGCCCACCACCGTCACCTTTAGGCAGGCTTCGGCAAACGCGCTTTCCGCCGCCCCTTGAAGTTGCGGTGATAATGTGAAGACCAGGCCGTAGTCCTCGCCTCCGCCCAACGCCAAATCGATGGCGCGCTCACCGGTGAGCGCCGCCACGCTGTCGACGCCCGCCGCTATCGGAACCTTATCCAGGCGGATGCGCGCCCCCACTCCGCCGGCCTCGCAGATATGCGCGACCTCGCTCGCCAGCCCGTCGCTGATGTCCTCCATCGCGTTGACCCCGAGCGAGGAGAGAATCCGTCCCGCCTTTACCTGCGGCTCGGGCTGAAAATGCGCCTTTTTTAGCGCGGCGGCGTTCTTGACCTTCGGCTCGATATCCGGATGGAGAACCAGGCGCAAGCCCGCGGCCGAGGCGCCAAGCTCTCCGGTGACCATTATTATGTCGCCGACCTCCGCGTCGCTCCTACGGCTCAAATTCTCCTCTTCGACCTCACCCATCAAGGCGACGTTTATAATCAACTTCTCCGACCTGGTTACATCGCCGCCGACGATACGGACGCCGTTGGCCTGCGATATTTCGGCCATGCCGCGATAGAGGTTCTCGACGTAGGCCACCTCGGTTTCGGGAGGCAACGCTAGGGATACGACCGCGTAACACGGAAGCCCTCCCATCGCGGCGATATCGCTGATATTTACCGCGATCGATTTATATCCCAACTGATGGGGAGTTATCGACTTCAAGATGAAATGGACGTCTTCGACCATAAGGTCGGTGGTCAAAAGCGCGTAATCGAGTTCGGTCTTCTTGACCACGGCCGTGTCGTCGCCAATGGTCAAAATGACCCGCTCGTCCGCCTGCTCGACTATCCGCGCGATACGCTCGATGAGCGCGAACTCACCGATATCCTCTACTTTCATCAACAAGACTCGCTTCGCGTCCCGAGGTGTTCCGCAACGATCTTCATCGCGCAAAAATCACCGCACATGGTGCAGCCTTCGATGTCGGCCGCTTTGCGCTCTCCGTGGGCCCGCGCCGCTTTGCCGGGGTCGATGGCGAGCCTGATTTGCTCGTTCCAATCGAGCGCTTTGCGCGCTTTGGCCATCGACAAATCCCAATCCGCCGCGCCTTTAACGCCTTTGACAATGTCGGCGGCGTGCGCGGCGATGCGCGACGCGATTACGCCCTCGTGGACATCTTGCGTGGTGGGTAAACCGAGATGCTCTCTCGGTGTGACATAGCATAAGAAATCGGCCCCCGAGACGGCCGCCATCGTCCCGCCGATAGCCGCCGTTATGTGGTCGTAACCCGGAGCGACATCGGTGACGAGCGGCCCGAGCACGTAGAACGGCGCCCCTTTACAAATCTCTTTTTCAAGCCTCATGTTGGCGGCAATCTGGTCGAAAGGCATGTGTCCCGGCCCTTCGACCATCACCTGCACATTTACAGCCCGTGCGCGGTCGACCAGCTCACCTAGGACCAGCAGCTCTTGGATTTGCGCCCTGTCCGACGCGTCCGCGAGGCAACCGGGCCTCAGCCCGTCCCCGAGGCTGAGGGTCACGTCATGTTCGCGGGCGATTTCGAGAAGCCGGTCGTACATCTCGTATAAGGGGTTTTCCTTCTGGTTGTGAATCATCCAGCCGACCGTCAACGCGCCGCCGCGACTTACGATATCGGTGACTCTTCCTTGCCGCTCCAAAGCATCGAGACTCTTCCAGGTTATTCCCGAGTGGACCGTCATAAAGTCGACGCCTTCGCGGGCTTGTTCTTCTATGACCTCGAAGATATCTTCGGCGGTCATATCGACAATCGTGCCGCGCCTTTCCTTCGCCAGAACCGCCGCCTGATAGATGGGGACCGTCCCGACTGGAAGAGGGCACCTCTCGATGATGGCCCTGCGTATCTCGACGAGCGGCCCGCCCGTGCTCAAATCCATGACCGCGTCGGCGCCCGCGTTTATCGCCGCCGACAGCTTCTCAAGCTCTTCGTCTAAGTGCGGGTACTCTTCGGATGTGCCGATATTGGCGTTTACCTTGGTGCGAAGGCCGTCGCCGACGGCGACGACCTTGGCGTTTCGCCGATTGACATTTAGCGGTATCACCACGGTGCCCTTAAGAAGCCTCTCCACCAACAGCTCTTGAGCCACGCCTTCCTCTTTTGCGACCGCCGCCGCCGCATCAGAAACTCGCCCCGCTTTCAAATCATCTATAATCGTCGCCATACAAACCTCAAATCACATGTTTTTTCTTATATCGCCCTATCATATCGTTCAGGAGCGCGGTCTCGTTCTCCATATCGGCGGCGCCCGCTATCGCCGAAATCATCGCTATTCCGTCGGCGCCAGCCTCTAATACTCCTCCAATATTATCAGCGGTAAGCCCTCCAATAGCAACTACCGGCACGCTCACAGCCGCCACAACCTTCACCAGTCCTTCTATACCCATAGCCGGGGCTGCATCATCCTTGCTCATCGTGGGATATATGGGGCCGAGCCCGATATAGTCGGCGCCGTCGTGGGCGGCCTCGACGGCTTCGCTAAAGTTCGTCGCCGATACGCCTATTATATATCCATCGCCCATCAACTTGCGCGCGGCCCGGCAGGGCATGTCGTCTTGGCCGAGATGGACCCCGTCGGCATTGACCGCGAGAGCTATATCGACCCGGTCGTTGATGATAAGGAGCGCTCCCGAAGCCGCCGTTACGGCGCGCAACCTAGTCGCCGCCTCCAGCATCACGCGACTCGAGGCCTTCTTCTCACGGTACTGTATTATGCGGGCGCCGCCGGCCACCGCCGCCTTCGCCATCCCGATATGGGTTCGCTCTCGATAGTCGGCGGTAACCACGTATAGGCCTACCCGCTCTTTGAGGCTAAACGGGAAGCTCAATCCGGAGGTTCGCCTCCCTTATAATCGCGTCCGAATCGAGCGCATATACCGCGTCGTAGAGAGCGGCGTGGAAGCTGCCCGGTTTTCCCTGGGTAGAGGCCGCCGCCCTTTCCCCCGCGATGCCGAAGACCGCCAATGCCCCTGTCGCCGCCGTGAAATAGTCGTTTTGAACGGCCGCGAAGCCGGCGGTAATCGTCGTCGACATACAGCCGGTGCCGGTAATCGTCGCCATCATGGCGTCGCCGTTTCGCACAAATGCTATTCTTTCGCCGTCGGTGATGGTGTCCTCCGCGCCCGTAACGCTTACGACACAGCCTTCGCTCTTGGCTAGAGACCGCGCCGCATCGACGATATGCTCATTCTTTCCAATGGCCTCGACGCCCTTTATCTCACCGCCGGCGCCGGCCAAAATGCCGATTTCGGCGCTATTGCCCCTAATGACCGCCATCTTCACATCTTTCAGTAATGACTTCACAGCCTCGGTCCTGAGTGTCGTCGCCCCGGCTCCGACCGGGTCGAGAACGACCGGCACGCCGAGCGCATTAGCTTTCTTTCCGGCTATTATCATAGACTCGATCAGCTCCGGGACGAGCGTGCCGATATTGAGCAGAAGCGCCCCCGCGAACCCGACCATCTCCTCGACCTCCTCGCGCGCGTGCGCCATCACCGGCAAAGCGCCGAGGCACAGCGTCATGTTCGCCGTCTCGTTCATCACGACGAAATTCGTGATATGGTGGACCAGCGGCTTCCGCTCCCTTATTTTGACCAAGTCGTCCGCGATTTCTTTTACGAATGTCTCCATCATCTTCCTCCTATTGTTAAAAACTAGTACCGCGTCACCTTAATTTCTTTGTCATTCTGAGCGAAGCGAAGAATCTCAACTGTTGCATTATGCCATAGTCTGAGATTCTTCGCCTCCGCTATCGCTACGGCTCAGAATGACAAACATAAGGATTAACGTGTTCCGGTGCTCGTATTGTTGAAAACACAATAAAATAGAAGCCGCACCAACAGGGGTACGGCTTCAAGCCTATCATGCTATCCCTTCGCCGGCATTATCCAGAAACGACCCCGCCTCAACTTTTCGGCCGTTTTTCAGGTTCTAACGGTCGTGAAGTCTCTCTTCACCTCTCAGCCGCCGATAAGCAGCTCCCGCCTCACATTATGCAATTATTTAACAGATATCATAACCAAAAGCGCGTCGACGAGCAATACTTTCGCACACGGGACGGCAACGTTGGACGGCTCGACTCCCGCCGGCGGCTGCCGCAATACTCTTCCCCATGCGGGACGCCCAACTATGCCCGCGGTGACGTCGTCGACACGTTCTCGGACGGAGCGTCCCCGCCATAGAGACGCAGATATTGCCCGAAGATACCCGCGTTTACCAGCAACGCATAGAAGAGCGTAAACGCCGCACCTATCAACAGGCCTATCAGGCCAACCATCGCTAGAAGGGATGCCGCGAACGCGAGCAAGACCGAGACGACATAGTCACTCGGGTTTGCTTTGGCGAGCTCTATCATTTGGTTGAACTTGAACGCGTCGCCAATCTCCTCGTTTCTGGAAAACCGCATGAATACGACCGGGATCACGAAGTAATAGAGAATGTTAAAAATGCTGCCCAGCGCCGAACTTACGCTCTGGATGATTCCTACGATGATGCCTATGACCAGCCCATAGGCCAGCGCCACTATCAAAGCCTTGATGCCGGTCGTAAAGAAACCATTCCAGTCATCCCACTCCGGCAAAACCGGGTCGACGCCTCCGGCCACGTTTTGCAGAACTCGCACATAGTATCCCATTAGCGGGACAATAGGAATAAGCAGAAACGAAAAGAGTGTCAATAAGCCTCCGATGAGGACTTTCTTCAGCCAGTTCGGGTCTTGCAAGACGTAAGAAAATGCCTGCGAATAATTCATGAAATACTCCTTTCTCGTCAGGGTCGCGCCTTTCGCTTGAATCGTGCTTCGGTGCCTGCTTTAAATAGGTAGCGCCGGTACTTAGAGCAAGCCTTCTTATTGCGCGACACCCCCCTATATGCCCTAAATTATGGATAATTACACGCCATGCCGCCAAAAACGACGATATCTCATCAAGATATCGCTAAATCATCGCACTATCATATTAACATGCCCTCTTGAGAATGAATTAGCGATTGCTTACGATATTCCTGCCTGGAGCGGGTCAAATATTACATCTTATATATTATTTAAGCGATTCCTCTCCAAGTCGTCTTAATTTCAAGGGATAATGGGGATAGGGAGATTGATCGAAATGGAGCGTGTTATGACCCAAATTTTTTCCGGCCGAAAAGCGATGGGCGCCATCGGGAGCCCGGTCTTTCTCGTTACAGCAGCGCACGAGGGTGAGCGCGGCATCATGACCGCGAACATGGTCGCGGGCATCTCGTTTAAGCCGCCGCTCGTTAGCGTCTCACTCAGCAATCACTCCCAGACCGGCAAACTCGCCGGCGCCAGCCGTGAATTGGCTCTAAATATCATCCCCGCAAGTTTGATGGAGTTGGCCAAGAATGTTGGCCGGAGCAGCGGGTACAAGCTAGACAAGTTCGAAGAGTTCGCTATCGAGACCATCACGGGCGAAACCACTTCTTGCCCGCTGGTAAAAGACGCAGTGACCGCCCTCGAATGCAAAATCGAGAGCGCGACCGATATCGGGTTGCACAGCCTGTATGTCGCGCGGGTCACGGCCTATCACGACCTCAACCCCGGAACCCCGCTCTACCTCTTTCATGGGCGGTATTTCGCCCTCGGCGAGGAGTTGGGCTTCGATACTCGCTCCTGACGGCCGATTATTCCTGGCTTGCTTTATACTGATTCTTCGCGTTCAAAAACTCGTCGTAGGTCTTTGTAAAGACATGCCTACCCGAGTTGTCCGGCGCGAGAACATAATACAGGTATGGGTCGCCGGTGGGATTGAGAGCCGCTTCAATCGACGCGACGCTCGGGTTGCAGATAGGGCCGGGCGGCAAACCTTTGTTTTGGTAGGTGTTATAGGGTGAGTCTATCTTTAAATCATCCAGAGTCAACCGGTCTTTCCAAACCGGCAGCGCATACTGGACCGTAGCATCGATTTGGAGAGGCATCCCCTTTGTTATGCGGTTATAAATTACAGAAGCTACCAACCCCCGCTCATCGTCGACCCTCGTCTCGCGCTCTATCATCGACGCGATGACCAGAATCTCGTATCGCGTTCTGCCGTATGTCTGCGCATTATCCCAGTTGAGGTTAGATGTCATCTCTTCGAACCGGCCCAGCTGGATATTGACAAGCTCTTGCACGGTAATATCTTCCCTGATGTTGAAGGTATCGGGGTAAAGATATCCCTCCAGGCTGCTCGTCGGAGCCCCGCTCTCACGCAGGAACTCATACTCCACCAAGATGAGCCGCTCATTTACGGCTGAGAGATACTCTTCTTTCATTAATTTGGTGCGCGCCGCTACACGATCCGCAATCTGAACAGCGGTCCATCCTTCGGGGATGGTCAACTTTACGTACCTTATAGACGGGCCTTTGATGAGCCGGCCTATTACGACCTCGTTATCCATGCCCGTCTTAAACTCGTATTCGCCGGGTTTGAAATCGCCGCCGACGCCCCGCTGCCTTACTAAAAGCCTAAAGACGAGCGCGTTGTTGACGACCTTCTTATCCTCAAGGAGGTCGGCTATCGCGGTCGCCGTCATACCCTCTCGTATCTCGACGGTGACGGCTTTTTGCGCCGCCTTCCCGCTCTTGTTTCCCGCGCTCAACGAATACGTCGCCGCCAACGCGACGACCGCTATTACGAGTACTAGCGATATTATCGCTATGATTTTCTTAAGTATTCCTGCTTTAGCTACGTGTTTTCCTGTTCCCAGTTTCTTTGAGCCCCCGTTTCCTTTGAGTCTAAATATGCTTGAAGTATGAGTGTGGCCGCGACCTTATCTACTACTTCTTTTCTTTTCTTACGGCTGACATCGGCTTCCGCCAACGCCCGCGACGCCGAAAGTGTCGTCATCCGCTCGTCCCAGGTGCGAACCGGCACCCCCACAAATTCTTTGAGCTTCCCCGCAAAGACCAGGGTCGCCTCGGCCTGCGGTCCGACCTCTCCCCTCAAGGAAAGCGGCAAACCGATTACTACCTCGTCGACACCGTGCTTCTCGCACAGCTCCCGAATGTGCGCCAGGTGGGCGTCGTCCGCCCCCCTTACAACAGTCTCCAGCGGCAACGCCGTTCGCCCCGTAGGGTCGGACATCGCCAGGCCGATTCGCCGTTCCCCGAAATCTACGCCCAAGACGCGCATTATTTCGACAACATTCCCTCTATCTCCTTAAGGCCTTCCGCGAGCGCCTTCTCGATACCCTCCGGGTCTTTCCCGCCGGCCTGGGCGAGGTCCGGCCTTCCGCCGCCCCCTCCGCCTACCAGCGGCGCAATCTTCTTTATCAGATTGCCGGCGCTAAAGCCGCCTTTGACCTTGTCGGGCGTCGCAGCCGCGAGCAGCAGCGCCTTACCATCAACGGCGCTAGCGAGAAGCAGCACCGACGAACCGGCCTTTTCGCGCACCAGGTCGGCGTAGACGCGAAGGCTGTCCATATCCGATGCCTCGACCCTTTCGACGATTACCCTCGTAGCCTCGATTAGTCTGGCCCGCGAGATAATCTCAGTTATCCGCTCTCCCGCCGAGCGCATCTTAGCCGACTCCAACTGCTGGGCTTGCTCTCTAATCGTCTTGACAAGCATGCCGACCTTCTCCGCTACGTTGCCGGGGTCGGTCTTGAGGATGCTCGCGACCTCATAGAGTTCGTTCTCCTCATTGTGAAGGTAACGTAGGGCGGCGCCGTTGGTTACCGCCTCGATACGGCGCGTGTTGGCGCCGACGCTTCCCTCGCTCGTTATCTTAAATAAACCTATCTCGCTCGTGTTGCCGACATGGGTTCCGCCGCAAAGTTCCCGGCTGAAATTACCGACCTCCAGCAAGCGGACAAAATCGCCGTATTCCTTGTCGAAGAGCGCCGTTGCGCCGCTCTCGCGCGCGAAGTCGTACGATGTGACAAACGCCCGCACCGGGTGGTTCTCAAAAATCTTGGCGTTCACCAGTTCTTCTACTTTGCGAAGCTGCTCCCTGGTGATCGCGGAGAAATGCGTCAGGTCGAAGCGGAGCCGTTCCGGCTCGACGAGTGAGCCCGCTTGCTTGACATGCTCCCCCAGCACCAGGCGAAGAGCCCACTGGAGCAAGTGCGTCGCGGTATGGTTTCTCTTTATCGATAGGCGCCGTTCGAGTCCGACCTCGAGCCGGACCGCCTCGTCTATGCTTATCTTTCCCCTGGTCACTTTCCCGACGTGGACAACGACGCCCTCTACGGGTTCCCGCGCATCGGTGATGGTCACTTCGCCCGTACCGGTGTCTATAAACCCTTCGTCGCCGACCTGGCCGCCCTTCTCGGCATAGAACGGCGTTCGGTCAAGGACTATCTCTACTTCGTCGCCTTCGGACGCCTCGGTGACGACCACATTGCGCTTGATTATCGCTTTAATCACAGCCCGCGCCTCGTCGACCTCGTACCCGAGAAACTCGGTCTTGCCGAATTCCTCTTTGACCTCTTCGTAGACTTCGCGGTCGACCGCCTCTTTTTCTCCCGCCCAGGACGCCCTGGCACGCTCCCGCTGCTCTTTCATCAACCGGACAAAGGTCTCCTTGTCGACCGATATGTTATGCTCTTCCGCTATCTCTACCGTCAACTCGAGCGGGAAACCGAAAGTGTCGTAAAGCCTGAAAACAAAATCTCCGCTAAGCGCCGCGTTTGAGCGTTGCGCCGGCTCGATCGCTTGTTCGAGCATGTTTAGCCCCTGCTTCAGCGTCTCCATAAACCGCACTTCTTCATGGCCGGCGATGCGGCGTATGAAAGCGGCGTTATCCGACAGCTCGGGGTAGGCGTTCTTCATCGTCTCCACCACCGTATCGACTACCCGCTCGATAAAGGGAGCCTCTAATCCGAGCAAGCGCGCATGCAAGATTGCCCTTCTAAGAAGCCTTCGCAAGACATAACCGCGCCCCTCGTTCGAGGGCAACACCCCGTCGTTTACCATAAAGGTCAACGCCCTGCCATGGTCGACGATTACCTTGAGAGAGATGTCCGTTTGCGGGGATGCCCCGTAAGCGACACCGGTCAGCTTGACGACCTTGTCGACAATCGCCTTGAGCAGATCGGTCTCGAAATTGGTCTTCGTATTTTGGAGGACTCGCGCGATGCGTTCGAGCCCGGCTCCGGTATCGATATTCTTCTTCGGAAGCGGATGGAGGTTCCCCTCGCCATCCCGGTTATACTCCATGAAGACAAGATTCCATATCTCCAGGTAACGGTCGCAGTCACAACCGACACTGCAGCACCCGTCCGCGCACCCGCAATCCGGGCCGAGGTCATACATAATCTCCGAGCAAGGCCCGCACGGGCCGGTCGCCCCGGCCGACCAGAAATTGTCCTCATCGCCCATCCTGAAAATGCGCTCCTCGGCGAGGCCCATTTCGTCGCGCCATATCATGAAAGCCTCGTCGTCGTCCTGGTAGACTGTGACGTACAAGTTCTCCACCGGCAGCTTCAATTGCTCGGTGACAAATTCCCATCCCCACCTTATGGCTTCCTTCTTGAAGTAGTCCCCGAACGAGAAGTTGCCGAGCATCTCAAAGAAGGTCAGGTGGCGCGCCGTTTTACCGACGTTTTCGATATCGGTCGTGCGCAGGCATTTCTGGACCGTCGCGGCCCGGGTATAGTCGACCTTCTTCTCGTCGAGAAAGACCGGTTTGAACTGGACCATCCCCGCCGCCGTAAGCAGCAGGGTGGGGTCATCGGGGACCAACGACGAACTCGGCAAGACCTTGTGTCCCTTACTCTCGAAAAAGGCTAAAAACTTCTTTCTTATTTCGTCCGACTTCATAATTTATGTCACCCTTCAAAGGCAATGTAACGATTGCGGGATTTTTTCTCCATATCATTATAGGCTATTTAGCGCCGCTTTTGCCAAACTTATGTCTTAGAATCCACCGGACACGCGGCCGACTCCTCGGCGCCCGGTGCGCTGTCGCGTTCCCGGAAGTGGAGGTAGAGCGCTTTGCCGACTGCGGCAATCGGTATGGCAATCAGCATCCCGATGAACCCGAAGAGCGTGCCTCCGGCCAAAATCGCGAAAATTACGACCACCGGATGAAGATTTACCTGCCGGCTCATTATCCTGGGGGATATGACGGTGCTGTCGAACTGCTGGATCGCGATGAGGACGAGAACCGTGATAAGCGCCAGTTGCCAGGAGGTTCCCAGAGCGATGAGCACCGCCGGGGCACCCCCTATGATCGGACCCAAATACGGGAGAATATTGAAGAAACCGATGATGAACCCGAGAAGTATCGCGTAATCGACGCCGATTACCCACAAACCGACACCGGACAAGAGACCGACGATAAGCGCGACCATCGCCTGCCCTTTGAGAAAACCGCCGACGATACAATCGATTTTCCTTATTATCTCCATCCCCTCGGCGCGGTGTCTTTCGGGGATCATCTCGTTTATCGTCGTACGCAAGACGCTGAAGTCTTTGAGAACATAGAATGCGATTATCGGGGCGAGGATAAGGTTGAGCACGCCTCCGAACAGGCTGACTGTAAAAGTCGGCACATATAGCGCCGCACGCCGCGCGAACGATGTTATCGAATCCTGCACGCCGATGATGAAACGAGTCACCCCCGAGCCCTTAAAGTAGTGATGGCTCGCTATAAAATCGTTTATATAGAGGCCGACGTTGGCTATATATTCGGGGATTTTCGAGATAAGGCTATTGCTCTCCCTGTAGAGAATGGGTCCGACATACATGCTCGAAAGCGTGAGCGCGACGAGGATTCCAAGATATGTGAGAAGAAGAGCGATGATTCGGGGCATACCCTTGTCGTCGAGGTAGTTGACGACCGGGCGCAATATATAGACGATTGCCATGGCGTACAAAAACGGCATTATTACCGCACGCAGACTGCTCAATACGTAGAGCGCGACCCCTATCGTGATTATCACGCCGACACATGCCCACGCGACTATTCCCACGCTCTTAACACGTTCAAGCCCGTTTTCGGTTTTCAACTACGCCTCCCGGTCACGCAGCATTTTCTCCCTTAAGACCTCAAGCGTGCGCCTGAGAAGTCTAGAAACGTGCATCTGTGATATACCGAGCTGTTGCGCTATCTCCGTCTGGGTCAAACCGCGAAAGAAACGCAGGTAGAGTATTCTTTGCTCTTGCCTGCTCAATTCCTTGAGCGCGTCAGCCAGGCACGTTCTATCCTCGATGCCGATGAGTTCTTTATCGTCTTCACCAATATACTCTAAAAGCGAAAAACTATCATCGGTATCAGAAGACAAATCCCGGTCGAGAGAGACAAAACTATAGACCTCGCTCGTTTCCATCGCTTCGATTACTTGCTCGGAGGTGACGTTGAGGTGCGCCGCGATTTCGGCTACCGTCGGCGACCTCCTTAAATCTTGGGTCAGCGCGTTTACGGCATGTGTGACCAGAAGATTTAGTTCTTGAAGGCGCCGGGGTACCTTGACCGCCCATCCCTTATCTCTAAAGTAGCGCTTGATCTCCCCTACGATGGTCGGTGTAGCATACGTCGTAAACTCGACCGCCCGTTCCACATCGAACCTGTCGATCGCCTTTATCAGGCCGATAGTACCGACCTGTATCAAATCCTCTACCGGCTCACCCCGGTTTTTGAAACGCCTCGCCAAATACTCGACGAGATTTATATACATCGACACGAGTTCATCCCTGACCTCGGGTGATTTGCTCTTTCCATACTCAATGAACAGCTCTAACGTATGGGTTTTATCCCAGGCTAAAGCTTTATTGTTTTTACGTGTTCTTCTCTCCTGCGGGCTGGCCAAAACTACCGCGCCTCCTCGATAAAATAGACGTATGCGCCGCCTAAGCCGAGCTTTAGCCATCCACGCGAGACCTCTTGGATCGCTTCGCACCCTTAGCCTAAACTACGTACTTAACCATAAGTAAATTTCTCGATCTCTCGTCCACACGCGTCCATTCGACTTTGTCCATGACCGAGTTAAGAATCGAAAACCCGAATTTCTGTAAGAGTTCATCCCCGAGGGCCTCGGCGCTGCCCAGGCCGGGTACGAGTATCTCCAAACGGTCCGGGTGAATATTGAATGCGACGTTGAAGACCTCTTGCACAGGGTCGTCCAACGCGATAACGTACGCTTCGTCGATGGCCATCTTAAGGTCCTCCAGCGAATCGACCGTGAAATTCATGCGGCTTGCGATTCCGGCTACGGCTAACCGTATGAGTCGCGCGTATTCCCTGCGCGCCGGGACATTCATCTCTACCCTGTCGATAATCGTCATCTTCGCTTATCACCTCAAATAATAGAATGCGCCCCGATTTTGAGCGACATTCGCCTTTCATCAAAACCCAGACCGCACTCTAACCTTGGCATGCGGCATTCATGCGTATTCGTTAAGTCATCGCGAACGGCTTAGGTCTGATTGGCTTGCTGACGAGCCGGGCTCGTACGGGTGGTTTAGCGCCCTCTAAAAGGATGAGCGCTTTTAGGCTTACATCAATACTTATATCCACAGCGCCGATAATCTAACACTTTTCCCGGATTTATATGCCCCAGGGATTTAAATTGATCGTAGCTTAAGCCCTTTATAGCTGATAGCGGTCACGCATATTCGATTATCAGGGCTAAAGCCCTGAGCTGCTACGAGCGCGGGGCTACGCGAAATAAATCATGCGTTTCAAAATCCCTGTGCCCGATTGCCGATATGACATTAACGGGCGGCACCAAGCTAACGCACGACGCATGTACCACCTTCGAATGAAATTCTATCATATGCAGGCTTTTCATTCCACAAAACTTATGGCATAAAAACAGAACCGACCCTGTGGACTTTTTAGTCCGCAGCGCCGGTCATTACCCATGTGCCGTAGTCGACAACGTCAACTCAACGACCTCGAAGGCCAACTGTAACGGCACGGCCCGAATTCGCAAAGCCGGAAGTCTACCGGGCAGATGATACATTTTTCCCGGTTTGTCACAAGCGTCGACTGTCTAGACGAAGCGTTTCGCCGCACTATGACAGTTTCATGGTACTGGCTACTGTTTGATACGTGCACGTTGTTATTGCCTGGGAATAGCATTTTTAATCCACTGCTCCAATACTTTAGTATCGATGTAACCGTCGTGCTCGTGAAGCCTCTGCCCGGACGCGCTCATCATAAACAGCGCCGGTGTGACCTGGAACTTATAGGTCGCCAAGAGCCGAGTGATGTCGGCTTCGCCGCTATCTATGTCGACGGCGATAAACTCGATATCGCTCGCGTACCGGTCTTTTATGGCATTTATGTCATCGGCGATCTCCCGCGAAACAGCGCAGTCGTCGCTGAAGAACATCAATAATATCGGCCTGCCCTGGTCGGCAAGCGCCGTGTCCAATCGTTGAACGCTCGATGAACTCGCCAAGCCCCGTAGAATATCCTCTGGAGTCTCTGGTATCTTGCCCTCGCTGATATGCCTAAACAAAGCCTTGGCGACCTCTTCGTATCGTCCATCGACATCCGCGTACGCGGCCTTCTTAATAAGACGCGCGCCCTTAACGGGATTCGCTCGCGCATAGTACATAAGACCGCGCATAAAATCGGATTCTGTGAGTGCCGGCTTGATCTCAATCGCTCTTTCGAATGAATCCGCGGCGCTTGCCTCGTTGCCAAGCTCCAAGTACGCGCAGCCGAGCGAAATCCGGGCATCGGCCGAGAGCGGGTTCAACCTTGTCGCTTTGAGAGCGTGTCTAAGGGCCTCCCAGAACATCGGGTTGAGAGAGTCGAGTTCTTCCCGGTAGTCCTCTGATAATAAGGCGACGGCATCCTGATAGGTCGCTTCGCTTAAGACCGTCGGCCGCTCGAAGGCTACCTCGTCGGTCCAGTCGACATCGGGTCTTGCGACAAATGTAGCCGTGGATTCGACCTCCGAGACGGCCCTGCGCACTATATCGCTCTTCAGCGCGTTCGCTTCCCTCAAGCGTAAGTCGCTCTTGACCCGGTAGGCGTCGGAGGAATTGGTGTTGTAGCTCAACACTTTTTCGATATATAGCGCGGCCTCGCGCGCATCGCGCGCGCCAAGGTACGCTATCGCCATAAGCTCTAAAACACGGACGTTGTTCGGCTCGTTCCGCTCGAGCCGTGTCAACGTTGTAAGCGCCTTGCCATAAGCGCGGTGCTCGACGTTGCGCTCGGCGTCGGCGAGGTCTCGCGCGAAGTCACTGAACCGCGCAAATTCTTCCTCGGTAAAGACCTGATCCGCGGGGGGCGCCGTAATCTGATGGTTCTGATTGAAGCCCGTGTAGTCCATTGTAAAGACGCAGGATACGTTTTGCGCCTTGGTTATCGTCAGCTTGACCTCGGTCTTGACCGGAAGCGAAGTAGCCGGGTCTATCCAGACCAGTGATTCGACTGCGGCGTCTTCGAGTCCGTATTCGGAATCGTTCAAGGTTTTAGACGCGAGCGCCGCGAGCCATTCTTTGCGTTTAAGCCCCAGGCGCACCTGGGTCAGCTTTCGCTCGTCGACGGTGACCCTCGTCAGCTCCTTGGCGTCTTTGTAATCCTCAAGATAGTCGGTGGCCTTTAAGAGCGCGTTGGCGTAGCGCCACCCCGGAAACTCGGTAGCCGCTTCGATGACCTCGTTTTGCGGATACTTTATCCACTTCTCACCCGAATTCGCGTCTTTTAAATAGACCGTATCGCCGATTTGCGTTTTGAGCACCGTTCTCTGCCGCTCGGGTGTTTTTACCGTGACGTCGAAGAAGGCCCGGTCGTCCGGCCCTAACGTGTCGTTCGATTTGGCGTCGATAAAACCGGCGACATCTTCGGGCTTGCCGGACCACTTAGCCGAGCCGGATTCGTCTAAAACGCGAATACCGTCGGCGTAAACGACGAGCGAGAAATTCGCCTCGCCGCTCCGTACGGCTCCCACGGCTTCGCCGATTTCGGCCAGCACTCGAGCCGGACGTTGTATAAACATAAATTGGTAGACTAAGAATGTTGCTACGGTGACGACTAGAGCGATTGCGGTGATGGAAAGAATCTTTTTCACCGATATCTCCTTGTAATTTTGTCGGCTTTCGTTCGTGACTTCCTTTTATATCGGCGAGCATGTGGGATACTTTAGCGCTTAGCGGGGTTTATTCGCGCAGGTAATGGCTGGTAATATATGGTATACGCCCAGTTCCGAGAGTAATTCGAGCGCTTTGGACTTGTGGGCATTAGCGGCTACCAAACAAGGGCGCATACAACCGGTGCCGGCTGTATGCGCCCTCTACGTTTCACCTATTACGCCGCCGGCCCGTTTTGCGGGTCGGCCCGACCATGATGGTCATTCAGTTACGGCTCTCATCAAAACGCTTTTCGATAGAGTGCGTTAGCCGGCAGTCGCTTTCGCCCTCTCTTCGAGCGACATCGCGGCTAACTCTTCCACCTCTTTGGCATCCAAGCCTAATCCTTCGGCCACACGGCTGCCGTATTCCGGGTCGGCCTTGTAGAAGACGGCGCTCTGGCGCAACTGGATACGTTTTTCCGCATTGACCAGGTGCGTCGTGATATTGCCGACCAGGTTCGTCCGGTCTTCGTCGGTCATAACGCGCCTGTAAAGCTCTCCGGCCTGGAAGAAATCGTCGTTGGGATGCGTATATGGGTGACGGTCGGCGGTCCCCTCGACCTCGAACGGCGGCTCGGCCGCGCTCGGCTGCGGTTCCGGCCCGCCGAAGCTGTTGGGGTAGTAATTCGGCGCCCCGCCGCCGTTATCGCTGAAGTTCATAGCCCCGTCCCGCTGGTAATAGTTGACCTTCGTCGCTTTGGGGCTGTTTATCGGCAACAGATGATAGTTCGGCCCGAGTCGATGAAGGTGCGTATCATGATACGCGAACAACCTTCCCTGGAGCATCTTATCGGGAGATGCCGCGATCCCCGGAACGAAGTTGGCTGGTGAAAAAGCCGACTGCTCCACTTCGGCGAAGTAGTTTCGCGGGTTTTTGTCGAGCACCATGCGCCCTATCGTTATCGGAGGAAAGTCCGCGTGAAACCAGACCTTCGTCACATCGAACGGGTCGAAGCGGTACTCCTTCGCCTGCTCCGGCGTCATAATCTGCATCTCCAGCCTCCAAGACGGAAAGTCACCGCGCGCAATCGCATCGAAGAGGTCGCGGGTCGCGTGGTCGGGGTCTTCACCCTTCATTCTGGTGGCGTCGTCGCGGGCGAAGTTCTTGATGTGTTGCTCGGTCTTGAAGTGGTACTTCACCCAATAGTGCTCCCCCTTTTCGTTGTACCACTTATAGGTGTGGCTGCTGTAGCCGTTCATATTTCGATATGTCCGCGGAGTTCCCCGGTCGGAAAAGAGAATCGTTACTTGGTGTATCGACTCGGGCGTAAGCGACAGAAAATCCCAAAACATGTCGGCGTCTTTTAGGTTTGTTTCAGGATTGCGTTTTTGCGTGTGTATGAAGTCGGGAAACTTCAGCGGGTCGCGGATGAAGAATACCGGTGTGTTGTTGCCGGTCATGTCGTAGTTGCCCTCTTCGGTATAGAACTTGAGCGCGAAGCCGCGCGGGTCGCGTTCGGCGTCGGCCGAACCCTTCTCCCCGCCGACTGTGGAGAAACGGATGAAGACATCGGTCTTCTTGCCGACCTCGGAGAGAAATTTCGCCTTAGTATACTTGGTGACGTCCGCGGTCACCTCGAAATATCCGTGCGCGCCCGCCCCTTTGGCGTGGACGACTCGCTCGGGGATGCGCTCCCGGTTGAAGTGCCCCAGTTTTTCGAGCAGGTGGACATCGTGCATAAGCACCGGTCCCGGGCTCCCCGCGGTTCTGCTGTTCTGGTCATCGTCGACAGGCGCGCCAAATCCGGTAGTGTAGACATCTTTGTTTTCCGACATACAAAACCTCCAGTTCATGCCTATGGTTATTTCAAACGAAATCAAACGGCTCCATTAGCGCTACGATTTCTCAATCGCATCCCGAGTGGACTCAACGGAGCTTGGTTTTTGTGGGTAAAGTTAGAGACAAAACCTCTATCTATATATCCATGAGCAAGCGTGCTTAAACCACAAAAGCTTTGGCTGGGATGTGCTAATCAAAGAAAGCGCCTCGCTCATCGTCATCGGTCGATTCGCCGGGGCGTTCCCCTTCCCTGTCCTGCGCCGGCTTTTTGCGCGCGGACGGCCTCTGTGGTTGTGGCCCGTCTTCCGTGACCGGTTGCCCATTGTGCATCTTATACACGGTAAGCATAGCGACCGCGATCGCGGCGAAAACAATGACGGCTATCGCGGCGCTCGTCGTCGTCGATGTCTTTCCCGAAACCCCCGGCTGCTGCTGAGCGGGTAGCTCGGATACCGACGGCACATTGGAACTCCGCTGATACTTAATTTCAAAATTCTGCTTTTGACCTACCGCGAGGATCATCGGGGCTACGGAGATAAACTCGCCGCCTTTGGTCGACTCTGTGGGCGTGCTTGCGGGAGGCGACATTTTGAGATCCGACATCTGTGTGGGAACCCTTAAGTTAAAAGAAACGCGCTGTGCCTCATATCGCTGAATCCATTCAAAATTGAGTTCTCTTGCATTGCCGTCGAACTTCAAGCCCACCCATTGCGCTTCGAGTTGGCCAATGCGGCTCTTGGTCAGCGTAAAGACGACCTCATCGTAGTCGTCCTTAGGATTGGTCTTGTGCATTGCCTGGATATCATCGGAGGCCTCGCCGCCTAAAAGCTCACCGACCCAAAGCACCTTCATGTCTTTTGGAACGGCCATCTTGACTTCGATGGGCAGTGGGGTGTTTTCGGGAAATCGAATCCCCTGCAAAAAGAGGACCTGGTTAGTGTCATACTCGGGCCAAAGTGATAAGTGCAGTTCCTCGGGAACAGGTGCCGCCAAGGCAACCGTAGGGACAGCAGTTAAAACGGCCGTCATCACAATGAGAATCAGCAGAAACTTCTTGTTCACGTACATCCTCCTAAAACCGGACATGCGACCACTTTCGCCGCATTGACGTATGCTTATCGCCTACAGAAAGAACTATTCATTGACGTATGCTTATTGCCTACAGAAAGAGCCATATGAATAAAATATAACACAGCCGATCACTAATTACTATGGGATGTAGTAATAGCGAACCTCGGGCTGCCACGTTTGGCTTGTCTATAGAGCAGCGCATTAAACATGGTTTTGACGAAATGCAATTAGAGTTATCCCGATGCTAGTCTCAGGACGAGTCCGTCCGAGGTCCGAGGTTAATCCATGTAGTCCCTGTGAACATTTCTTACCTGGTTTATGAGACTCGCGTTTCTTTTGAAGTAAGGACGAAGGTTGCGCAGTGGATACTTTCTCAGCAACCTAAGTTTATCTGGAAGTAATACGGTCTTTGTGTAAAGCGCTACAAACTCTTGATAGAACTCATCTACCGGCAATTTTGTGGGTAGCAGAGTATGGATAAAATCGTAATAATCATAGTTCTCAATTACAAGCTGCTCTTTCACTTCCTCATAAAAATCCGTACCAGGCAGAGGAGTCAAGACAGTAAACGTGAAAAGGTTAAGCTTGAGACCAAGGCAGTAGTTTCTGAATTCTCCAAAATCAGCCTTGTCGAAATCCTGTCTAACTATAAAGCATGGGTTGATTTCCACATCCAGAGATTTAAGTACATTTATTGCATCAACGTTTGTCTTTATTGACGCGCCCTTTCGCATAGATTTAAGGTCTTTGTCACGGAAGAATTCTAGGCCCACACACACTCGCTCTAGCCCAATATCTTTCCATGTTTCGATTAAATCCGGATGTTTTGTAATAGTATCGCTTCTTCCGTAAAGACAATAGCGTTTCTTAAGTCCCTCTTTCTTAATAAGGTCGGCCAGTATCATCATTCTGTCTACATCAAGCAGGGATTCATCATCGGCAAAGAAGATACAATCCTCTTCTATTTTACTAAGCTCTTCTACAATACACTCCGGTTTCCTTGTCAGGTACTGACCGTTCGCTATTTTCCATTGCGCACAATATTTGCATCTGAACTTGCACCCTTTTGAGGTTCGAATAGAGGCAAGCGGCCTCAACCATTCAGTGAAATAGCTGCTTCTGTATGCTCTCGTAAGGCTTCTATCAGGGAAAGGAAAGGAGTCTAGGTCATCAAAGCCATCCTTCCTGTTTATAATAATCTTGCCGTCAGCACTATATGCTGTTCCTGGAATTCCTTCAACGTTTTTTCCCTGCTCTAGTCGCGATACCAATTCTCTAAATGCAAAAACGCCTTCACCTATGACGACCATATCTACAGATGGCACCATAAAGTCTTCCGGCAGAATGGTTGCATGATGGCCTCCCACCACTGTAAAGATTTTGTGGTTAAAAGCTTTAATCTTTTTAAAAAGCTCTTTAACAGTATTAACATGGACTGTTAAAGAAGTTATTCCTATAATATCCGGCTGAAAACTGTTAAGAGTTGTGTCAAAATTATCATCGATGCGCATGTCGAGGATTTTGACGTCGTGATCGTCCATAACGCCGGCAGCAACATACCCGAGTTCAATGGGCTCAAAAACTGCAGCTTCTTCACCACCGATAGCTTCAGCGGGTTTCTTGGGTTGAATTAAGAGAATTTTCACAGGAACACTCCTATAATTAACGCTGCGCTAAATGTGATTCGGCATCACAGTTACATCTTATAGAAAAGATGCCCAGGCATGGAAGCGATTAAGACAAACTTTGCTTATAATTCTCGTCAAAATATGATTTAGAGTATCTTCGGCGGGTCGCCCTTCCCTCTGAAATCAAGGCCTTCCAAGAACCACTTATAAACATCGCCTTCGCGCTTCATAAGATTCGCGTAAGCTTGTTCGAGGTCTAATACGGCTGGATATGTTAACGCACCCTTATAGTGCTTGCCTTCGCCGATTATCTTAAAGGGAAAGCCTTGGAATCCTAATGCCCGTAGAAATCTCTTTTCAGCAACAGCATACCAATACCTAACCCTGTTCGAAATGCTCCACTGCCCCATAGCCTTATATAGCCACTGAGCGACAGGATAGCTGTTTCTATGCGGATGCCTAAAACTATCACTCACGAGGAGCGACGATACCTCGGCACTGCTAGCCGATTTCCATGCGGGGATAAAATCCGGATATAGGTCATCCCTAAATTCATTAAATATCTGCAAACCAGCTTTGTCGGATGGCAGAATCAGCCGACTGCAGGCTTGAAGCTCGCCGTCTTCCGTAAAAACACCGAAGGGTATGGAGAATGGGTCATACTTATCATACTCCAGTTTCTTACCCGATTCTGGAGCCTCCGCCCATTGATATTTCTCCACTCGCAACCGATAACGTAGTTCCTGATACCTCAGTACATCAATGGGGTTTTCAGTATTGATCATCCTAACGATGAAGGCTGACTCATTAAACATAAGCGGCCTGCTTGCCCGTCTTTTGGTTTTCTTGATCATAATGTCACTCTTTGTCATTTCACACTCGGATATGTGGCCTATATGTTTTTTCACTTCATAAACTAGAACGACCACATAAAGCCATGACGCTATGAAAACGTCGAAGCTTCTCTTTATGGCTAACCTATGTCTTATTCAGTCATCCCTTCTGGTTCAAACAAGAATTTCTTGTCGACCGAATTGAGTTCAAGTTAAGAATATTTGTTTTATAATCGTACGATGTTCTGGTTCAAAAGCAGCGGTGAATTTCATCGACCAATACGATGCAAAGTTGGATTTATAGTGAGCTGTTCGCATTTTAATATAGTTATTATGACCATAGTATGCGTAAGTCCTGCATGTTGGCGCTTAAAAAACTAGTCTATACTAATTTATCACATATGAATATGCAGATTAATAGTTCTTTGGTATGATTAATAATTTCAACAATCGCAGGACAAAATCATCACATAGCAGAATGCATATATACGCAGTCGAATGTCTGCCAAACAAAGAAAACAGAATCGGGCGAGCGGAAAGAAGGCTCCCTGTGAGATAAATCGGCAGAACTTTTAGCACTAAAACGAATGCCTGCTTGCGCTTATAGGATTTTCTGTCCGGCGTCAATTATTTCAATAAAAAACACTCATCTTTAGCATGCTTGCAGTTTAGAAGAGTTCGAAAAAATCGACGGTCAGGTACGCCGGCACCGCAGGTAATTCCTTTATCTTAAGGATTTTCGATATTACGGCCATGAGCAATAATGATGCGGCAGCCATACAACCAAGACTTATTGCAGGTATGTGAACTTCTTGTTTGACGATTTTATCGACGAGTTGAGCCTCCACATATTGGGGAATTTGTGGACAGAACTTATCGGCAGGCACGACGAAATCCTTTATTTCAGTTTCACTGGCATTTATCGGCAGACCGATATACTCGTGAAAAGTGACGCCATCGGGTTCAAAAACGAAGACTGTGGCACCATATCCCAGAGCTTGGCCAGCCAACACAGTCTTCCCTGCATCTCGTGCAGCACTATGTAAATCAACCGAGTATTGCAACAGATTATACTCTATAGCGTTTATCGCTATATCGACATCGACAAAAGACATGACGTTGTTCTTGGTCACGCCTTCAGACCATGTCTCAATATTTAGCTGCGGGTTAATTTTCAAGAGTTCTACTTCGAAGATCTCCGCTTTATTCTTACCGTATGTTTCAATATTACTTAAGGCTTGCCGGTTTGAATTGCTAGGCTCAAAATGGTCAGGGTCGCTTATGTGCAACGTGCCGATTCCTAACCTTGCAAGCCTCTCAGCAGTTATGCCGCCGACACCGCCGAGACCCGCTATTGCGACGCTCGAGTTTTTCAACTTCATCTGCTGTTCGGCTGTGAACATGCCGATATTTCTGCGAAATAATTCATTGCCCCAATCCATAATTACTCCAATCGTTTACTAGGGGAATCCACTCCATCGAAAATCATAAAGCTTTTGTGTGTAGGCGGTTTCTTGAGTCGAATGTTCTTGTTGTCACCATCAATGCACTCTATGACTTATACTAACATGCCGATTGACCGTTCAATAATAATACAGTAGCTTTCTTAGTGAAAACTGTAGTTAAATATGGGAAATAATTCGCTCCAAGCCGAACAGGATACCACTGTAAACCGACACCCACACCGCCACAAAGAGTACGCTGCTTAGTGTTGCAACAAGATAGTTAAACGGCCGCTTGTAGCCGAGCGCATGTATAAGAAAGGCTGTCGGCAACGCGCCTAAGATGACTGCAGACGTCAGGATGCCTGTTGTTTTGCTAATTCGAATCACCTTTTGCACCGGCATACTAAGACGCTCCTGCCTATATAGCACTGTTTCCCGAAGTCTTTCGACAAAACGAAACTTTGTCTTAGTGTCGAGCGTAAAGATAATCGTATTCGCGAGCAGCGTAATTGTTGCAGCCAGTATTATAAATGACCAAAAGGGGTCTAGCAGTATCACTGAGGCTATAATCAACGCTTCTCCGTGAATAAATCCCAGTATAGCTAGCCCTAAAGTCCCAATGCTCGCGGTTACCGTACTATTTTTAAAACTTTTAATCTCTTGCTTGCCTGCCTATCCTAAATCACACTAAAACTACTTCCAATGCAATGCGGCTTGCGTGATCAGAAAATCGCTTTCCGCATATCGGGCTATCCTATTTCAACATAGAATGCGGCTTGTCTGTGCAACCCAGAGTTATTGGCTTATCCATGGTCTTCCTTAGCCTCACCGAGCCTGACATAGACGCAACGGCATTAAGGTCGACATTATAAGCTTAGAATTTTTGAGTCTATTTTAGGTGCATCTGCGAGTATCGCCATCGGAAGCCTGCAATCGAGAAATTTGTCGGCGTGTTGTGACGGCACATAAAATACGATTAGGAACTCACGGCTTTTGCTACCGCATATTTACTCTCAGAGGCTTGACTCTTTTTGTCTGGAAATAACTGCAGGAATACTTTAGCGATATTGGGGTCGAACTGAGTTCCAGAACATCTAGCGATTTCCGCTAGAGCATCCTCAATAGAGAGCGCTTTCCTGTACGGTCTGTCTGTGGTCATCGCGTCAAATGTATCCGCAACTGCGAGAATTCTTGCTTCTAATGGAATCTCCTCGGCCTTCAGGCCATCTGGATACCCTTGACCATCCCAGCGCTCATGATGGGCTCTGACGATTCCAACCATCTCTGTCAGGCTTGTCGACTGAATTATCTGGGCACTCATAATAGGGTGGCTCTCGATAGTATACATCTCTTCGTCGGTTAATCTACTAGGCTTGTTTAAGATGGAATCCGGTATCCCTATTTTACCTACGTCATGCAACAAGCCGGCCATTCGAATTCTGTTGACAGTATCCTTACCGAGCCTCATATTCCTTGCTAGCCGAGTTGCCAACTTGCTCACACCTATCGAGTGCTGACGGGTATAAGGGTCTCTTGCATCGACTGCTCTCGCTAGACTCGAAACCATATCGACTAAAGCAACCTCTTCAGCTTTTTTCGCCCGCTCTCCCGGACTCAAAGCCTTAACCGTTCTGGCATCATATGCCGTTATCTTGTTTTTTCCATGCAGCTTACACCAATAGAGAGCACCCTCTGCGGTTTGTAACAGTTCTTTTTTGTTTTTGGCAAACTTCGGATAAGTGCTCAAGCCAATCGAAACAGTTATTTCGGCTATATCGAAGTCCGTGCTAAGTTTTTTATAGACCGCTTCTCGAGTAGCTTCCGCTATAATCATGGCCTCGACCCCACTTGTGTTCGGCAATATTACCCCAAATTCATCCCCATTAAGCCTACACGCTTCGTCGTCTTCGCGTGTGTTTGCTAAAATTGTCTTTCCAATCAACGTTAATAACGCATCCCCACGAGCATGCCCATAAGCGTTGTTGATTTTTGAAAACTCGTCTATATCGATGATCAATAGTGATACATTTTGATTCAATCTCTTGGCTTTGGCCACAGCACGGTCGAGCGCTTCATGGAAGTACCTATGGTTGTTGAGGCCGGTTAAGCGGTCTCTCATACTCTTGGCGAAGAGCGCGGCATTATCGAGAGCAAGCTTATGATTGCGATAGACCGCCATAAGAATGATTATGGTAGAAACGGCAAACAATAACGGCAGCCCACCCGCGTAGCCATTTTTAAAATGGAGAAGCCATGCTATCGGAATTGTCATAGTCGCAATGAACGGCAGGATAGTCGTGAATACAGGCTGTGCGCGCCGCGCTTGTTCACTAACAATGTCGCTCTTTTTTTTCATACAGCGCTCTTTCTTCCCAATGAAAGCCCCGGTTACCTCGTCAATCGCCGCAAAGGCAATGAGTATTGCCGTTATTCTAATGATTATCATTGATATTAGATTGGTCTGGTAGCCTAATATGAAAGCCGGGATATCGGCTAAAATGCTCACGCCGAATGCGGCTATTAGGAGCACGGCAAATCCTTCAATATGATTCTCTAAGAGTTTGTGAGACGCGAATACTAGTGCTGCCAGAATCATAAAGTCGAGCGTAGGGTATGCAATAATAAATAAGCGCTCCATGAAGCTCGTGTTCGTTACCTCGTACCATAACCGCAATATTATAAGCTCATAGCCCAACATGAACATTGCCAACAGAGCCAGGGTCGTATTCGCGAAGAATTGCTTTTTTGCACGATCGAATGGTCGTCGTATTCTTGCCATACTCAGTATTACGCCGAACATTATCGGCACATAAGCAACACCGAACAAGTCTGCCAATGAAGGTGAGGGTATCCCCGAATAGCCGGGGGCTAGCATATACGCTTGCATGCAAACGATTCCAGAGAGCCAGAGAAACATACCGATTGACATCAAACGCCACAACTTTTTATAGGAATCGCTGTTTTTTGCGGCCCACAGACAGGCCAAAAGCGTCATTGTAATCGGTATAGAGTAGATAATATTGACGACCGTATCGGTCAGCGGATTCCCGGTAGTAAACGAAAGTCGTGGTGAAACAAGAATAACGTGAGTTGCTAGCGCACCAAGATAAACCAGACCGGCTATACCTGCGATTAACCGTATCTTCTTTCTTGCATCTTGCGTGAACTCTTTAGCCATAATAAATACCTTAGACGCCTAAGACTCGTTTCCGCAGCATAATAGTACAGTGTAGAAGTTATCGGCGTATGGTAGAAATACTTTATATTCGTAAATCAGCGTCTCTCCAAATACAACCGGGCAAAAATATTAAACAGCAACGACTTCGCGGACTATTGTGGAATTGCGGACCAAAACAAAAACACCAGGCCTAAACCCGGTGTTTAATAAGTTATCGTTATTAGGAGCTCCGCCTTGCCGCTTCCCGAAATACATATTGAAGCCCGCGCGCACGCAGGTGGGTGATTGCCTGTCCGCTTTACAAGTCCCTAATCAAGAGGGCGTTTGTGCCGCCGGCAGAGTTAATCTCCCTATGTAATAGTGTTGGCTCAAATATACACTACGTTCCACGTACAAGGCAGAGCCAGATTCTCTATATCTATTTTATCACAGCGCTCGCGCATTGTGTCAATAAATATCGTCTAATTTAGCTTGATGTGCAATTCCCTGAGCTGCGGGTCGGTAACGGTGTCGGGCGCGCCCGTCATGAGGCACGAGCCCGTCTGCGTCTTCGGGAAAGCGATGACCTCTCGAATGGTCTTCTTCTTCATCAGCGTCGCCACCAGCCTATCGAGGCCTATCGCCAGGCCGCCATGGGGCGGCGCGCCGTATTGGAACGCCTCCAGCAAGAACCCGAACTTCTCGCGCGCGTCTTCGATATCTAGTCCGAGCAGGCCGAATATCTTCTCCTGCAACTCCTCGTCGTAGATTCTAAGGCTTCCTCCTCCCACCTCGACGCCGTTGATAATAATATCATAAGCGTAAGAGTGGACCTTTAGCGGCTCGGAATCGAGGAGCGGAATGTGCTCTTTTTTCGGCATCGTAAACGGGTGGTGGTTCGAGCTTAGTCGCCCGTTCGTCTCGTCCCACTCGAAGAGCGGACAATCGACCAGCCACATGAATTTGAAATCATCGGGGTCGATCAAACCGAGTTCGCTGCCTAAGCGCAGCCTGAGCGCCCCGAGGACCGTCGAGGCTTTGACCGGCGTGTCCGCGGCGAACATGCAGAGGTCGCCGGGCTTGGCGTGGAGGCGCGTTAGAATCGATTCGAGCTGCTCTTCGGAGAAGAACTTCGCAATCGGTGAGCGGATGTTCCCCTCGGCCTCGATAGCGACCCAGGCCAAGCCTTTCGCCCCGTGCTCGACCGCGTATTCGGTCAATTCCTCGATTTGGCCGCGTGAATAAGTCGCGCAGCCCGGCGCGCAGATGCCGCGCACCGCCCCGCCGTTCTTGACCGCGTCGGCGAAGACCTTGAAATCGACGCCGCCCGCTATATCGCTGACATCCCGTATCTCCATCCCGAAGCGCAAGTCGGGCTTGTCGCTGCCGTATTTGGCGATGGCCTCGTCGAAGGGCATCCGCATGATGGGCTCGCCGATATCGACGCCGATCAGCGAGAAGACCTCTTTTAGCATGCCCTCGATTAGCGCGATGACGCCTTCGACGTCCATAAACGACATCTCCATATCGATTTGGGTGTGCTCGGGCTGCCTATCGGCGCGCAGATCCTCGTCGCGAAAAGCGCGGGCGAACTGGAAGTAGCGCTCGATACCGGCTACCATGAGCACCTGTTTGAAGAGCTGCGGCGACTGCGGCAACGCGTAGAAATGGTGCGGTTGCATACGGCTCGGCACAAGGAAGTCGCGTGCGCCCTCCGGTGTGCTCTTGGTGAGCATGGGTGTCTCCACCTCGATAAAGCCGTTCTCATCGAGGTAATTGCGGACGGTTTTGACTATGTTGTGGCGCATGATGAGGTTGTCCTGCATCTCCGAGCGGCGCAAATCCACGTAGCGATAGCGTAGGCGCAAGCTTTCATCGCTCGGCGCGTCGCTGTCGATTTCAAACGGAGGCGTCTTCGATTTATTGAGGATTTCGATATTGTCGGCCTCGACCTCAACCTCTCCGGTCGCGAGCCCCGGGTTTATCGTCCCCTCGGGTCTCACCCGCACCTTGCCGTTGACCGACACGACATACTCGCTCCGTACCTTCCGCGCTTCTTCAAACGCGCATGCCATGCTCGGGTCGATGACGACCTGGACAACCCCCGAGCGGTCGCGTATGTCGAGAAATATCAGCCCTCCGTGGTCGCGCCTCGTCTGTGCCCAACCGGCCAGCACGACAGCCGCCCCGACATCGTCTTTCTTAAGAACGCCGCACGCGTGCGTCCTCGTCGCATACTTTGCCAGACTCTCCATTAATATCGCTCCAGTTTAAAGTGACTTACCTTACTCGCGTTCTTGAATATTCGACAACGGCTCGATTGCCGGTGCGTTAATTGGCTGCGCCGACGAGGCCGGTGAGGTGTTCGACCAGTTCGTTTAGTTTTACCTCTACCTGCGCGCCGTCCTCCATATCCTTTACCACAACGGCGCCCGCCTCAAGCTCGCGCGAGCCTAGAAAAACAAAATACCTGACGCCCCGGCGATTTGCCGCCTTGAGCTGGGCTTTGAGGCTTCTGTCCATATAGTCGATATCCGCGCTTATATCGTTTGCCCGGAGTTCATATAGTATGTTGACCGCGGCGTGTTTCGCCGCCGGGTCGGCCACCGCTATAAAGACCTCGGTCGTATTTTCGTCAACATCGAAGGCGCCCTCTTTTTCGACGGCGAGCGCGAGCCGCTCGGTGCCGAGCGCGAAACCGATTCCCGGTGTCGACGGACCGCCGAACTCCTCGACGAGCTTGTTATATCTGCCGCCCCCGCCTATCGCGTTCTGCGCTCCGAGCAGCGGGCTAACGATTTCGAAGGTCGTTTTGGTGTAATAATCTAGGCCGCGCACCAGCTCGGGTTTGATTACGTAGTTGACGCATTGCATCTCAAGATAGTGTTTTACCTCGTCGAAGTGGTTGCGGCAGCTTTCGCAGAGATGGTCGATTAATTTCGGCGCATCCGACATAACTGCTTGGCATGTCTCGTTCTTGCAATCGAAGAGGCGCAACGGGTTGAGGTCGACGCGTTTTACACAGTCGTTGCAGAGACTTTCGCGCTTCGCTTCAGCGTATGCCTTGAGCGTCTCGATATATTGCGGGCGGTCGTTTTCGCAGCCCATGCTATTGATATAGAGTGTCAGCTCTTTCAGCCCTACCGCTTTGAAGTAGTTTACAAGAAGCAGAATCGACTCGGCATCGAGTGCCGGGTCGTCGGAGCCGATAGCTTCGACGCCTATCTGCCAAAACTGGCGAAACCGCCCTGCTTGCGGGCGTTCATAGCGAAACATCGGTCCGGTGTAATAGAGCTTGACCGGCTGCGGGAGCTGGTTCATATTTTGCTCGACATACGACCGTATGACCGGGGCCGTCCCCTCGGGGCGCAGCGTGAGACTCCGTTTGCCCTTGTCCTCGAAGGTATACATCTCTTTTTGAACGATATCGGTCGACGAGCCTATGCCGCGCGTAAAGACTTCGGTATGCTCAAAAATCGGCGTGATTATTGGTTTGTATCCGTACTTCTCGAACAACTCGACCGCTTTGCGCTCAAGATATTGCCATTTTACGGCTACATCGGGAACGATGTCGGTTGTCCCTTTCGGTACTTTAAATTGCAAGCTCTTTGCCTCCTTAAAAGACAATGTCGGGCGCGCGTCCATCCACCTTGTCGATTGGATAATACGAGTCGTTTACGCGCGTCACATTATGCGTGTGCCTCAATCGAAATACGGGTTCTCTCGTTTTTCGGCGCCGACACTCGTCGCCGGGCCGTGTCCGGGATAGACCTTGACTTGGTCGGGATAGATAAAAATCCGCTCCCTCACAGATTTTAACAGTCCTTCATGCGAACCGCCAGGAAAGTCCGTCCTGCCGATTGAGCGCTGAAACAAGAGGTCCCCGGTGAAAAGGTGGTCGTCGACGCGTATGGTGATGCTCCCCGGGCTGTGACCCGGTGTGTGCAACACTTCGGCCTCGTGGTCTCCGAATTTGATGCGTTGACCGTCATCGAGTTCGATCACGGTCGCCGGGTCGACATTTACGACGTCTCCGAAGATATAAGCAAGGCTAAGTTTCGGGTCGGTTATCGCGTCCCGGTCGAGCGCGTGTATTCCAATCCGCGCACCGGTCTCGCGGGCTAGTTCCGCGGCCGCCGCATAGTGGTCCCAGTGGGCATGGGTGAGGATGATATATTTTACGGTCAGGTCCTGCGCGGCAATCGTGTCGAGAATCATCTGGGCGTTGCCGCCGGGGTCTATGACAATCGTCTCTCCTCCCGATTCCGCCGCCACTATATAGCAATTCGCGTCGATATCGCCTACAACAAGTGTCTCAAGATACATTTTGTCTCCCTTATCTATCTTTTGAAGCGCGGCTCTCTCCGCGCCGCCGTTTTTCGCGCCCCGGGCGCAGCCGCCGCAGGCTAGCGCTTCCCGCCGCCCTCATCGCCCGACTTCGCTACGATTTTCTGGCGGCGCGGCGTATTCGGCTCTACACGATAGACCTCATAGACCGCCGGCACCTTTCGCACATTACCGATTATCGTCTGGAGGTGGCTGATGTCGCCAATCTCGAAGACGAACCGCAGAACCGCGATGTGTTCCCTGTTAGTCGTGACCGCCGCCGAAAGAATGTTGACTCCCGCGTCGCCCAAGACCGTGCTGACGTCGCGTAAGAGTTTCGGCCTGTCGAGCGCCTCGATTTCCACCTCTACCTGGAACGCGGATGGCCTGCGCTCATCCCAGGAGACCTCTATCAGCCTATCCGGCGCGGTCTGTTTTAACTGTTTGGCGTTGGAGCAATCGCTTCTGTGAACCGAGACACCCCTGCCCCTGGTCACAAAGCCCATGATGTCGTCGCCGGGTACCGGGTTGCAGCAGTGCGCGACCCGCACGAGGACGTCGTCGAGGCCTTTGACGATGACACCCGAACGGCTTACCCGACGCGGTTTGCGTTTCTGGGTAATTTCGAGTTGAAGCTCTTCAATCCCGTAATCGGCCTCCGCCCTTTCGCCGTCTTTGCTTTTGGCGATTGCGTCGGCAATCCGACCCACGACCTGCTTGGCAGAGGTTTTACCAGCCCCGATGCTCGCGTAGACATCTTCAATCCTCGTGAAGTTGAGTTCTTTGACGACCGCTTCGAGCACCTTAACGGTCATCGGCGATTTCATCCCTGTCTCTATTTTGCGCAGCTCTTTCTGGAGCATATCGCGACCCGCATCTTCGCTCTCCTCGCGGTTCTCTTTGGTGAACCATTGGCGAATCTTGTTCCTGGCGCGCGAGCTTTTTACTATCTTGAGCCAGTCTTTGCTCGGGCCCGAGGTCGTCTTGGAGGTCAAGATTTCGACGAAGTCCCCTGTCTTCAGCTTATATTCGAGCGTGACTATCTGGTTGTTTACTTTAGCCCCGATACACCTATGCCCCACGTCGGTGTGGATGGTGTACGCGAAATCCAGCGGGGTCGAGCCGGCCGGCAGGTTTATGACGTCGCCTTTTGGCGTAAAGACATAGACCTCGTCCTGGAAGAGGTCTATCTTGAGCGACTCCATAAAATCGCGCGGGTCGTTCAGCTCACTTTGCCATTCAAGCATCTGGCGCAACCAGATGAGGCGCTCGTCGAACTTATCCTCTTTTCCGCCTTCTTTATAATGCCAGTGCGCCGCGATTCCGTATTCGGCGGTGCGGTGCATCTGGTAGGTGCGTATCTGTATTTCGAGAGGCTTTCCCATCGGGCCGACGACAGTCGTGTGGAGCGACTGGTACATGTTGAACTTGGGCATCGCCACAAAATCTTTAAAACGCCCCGGCACCGGCTTCCACATCGCGTGGATTATACCGAGCGCGCCGTAGCAGTCTTTTATCGAATCGACGAGTACGCGAACGGCCGAAAGGTCGTAAATCTCGCTGAAATCTCGCCCCTTCTTGACCATCTTCTCGTAGATGCTGTAAAAATGCTTGGGGCGCCCGCTTATCTCCGCTTCGATATGGACGGCTTTGAGTTCGCGGTCGAGCGCCTTTATGACATTTCTAAGGTACTCTTCGCGCTCGGAACGGCGCTCGGCGACCATGTTCTGTATTTTATCGTACATCTTTGTCTCTAACGCCTGAAAAGAGAGGTCTTCGAGTTCCCATTTGAGGGACATGATGCCGAGCCGGTGCGCGAGCGGCGCGTAAATTTCGAGGGTCTCCTCCGCTTTCAGCTGCTGTTTGGGCAAATCCAGGTGGCGGATGGTGCGCATATTATGGAGCCGGTCGGCCAGCTTGATGATGATTACCCTTATGTCTTTGGCCATGGCGATGAACATTTTTCGTAAGTTCTCCGCCTGCTCTTCCTCGCGGCTTCGAAATTCGATTTTGCCGAGCTTGGTGACGCCGTCGATGAGGGCGACGACGTCCTCGCTTACCTCGTCTCGCAGGTCGTCCAGGGAGATGCTCGTATCCTCGACGACATCGTGGAGGAGCGCCGCCAAAATAGTCGTAGTATCCATACCTAAATCGGCGAGGATATCGGCGACCTCGACCGGGTGCGAGACAAAGTCCTCACCCGACTTCCTGTATTGGTCTACATGGAGTTTGCGGGCAAGATTGTATGCCTTGCGTATCGCATCGATATCGGCGCCCGGATTATATCGTTTTACTTTGTTTATGAGACTTCGGATTCTCGCCAAAATATCGCCCCCAGTATACAAGATTTTAGCAGATAACCGGGGCCCTTAATAGACAACGCGCATGATGTTATGAGGGCCTGCCCGCCATACCGGGGCTTATCTTTTTATGCTATTCCCAGGCAAATATGGTAGATTATAAACGTCGGCCCTACGCGTAACCATGATTTATAATCCCGCGTCGCCTTTTGTTTCAATGTTTTAGACCATTTGGAGGATAGCGCTTGTGGAACTAGCATTCTTGCAGGACATCGTCGCTGTATTCGCGCTGGCTATAATTATAATCTTCTTCTGCCATCGGCTTCGCATCCCGACGATAGTCGGCTTTCTGGTCACCGGCATACTCGCCGGCCCCCATGTATTCGGAATCATCAGCGCCGATCATGACGTCGAGAGTCTGGCTGAAATCGGCGTCGTCCTTCTGCTCTTCACTATCGGCTTGGAATTCTCGTTCAAGCATCTGCTCCAAATCAAGAAATCGGTGCTCTTGGGCGGCTCGCTCCAGGTAGTCCTAACGTTCTTGGCCGGTTTCGGGATTGCCGCGCAATTGGGGCGGCCCTTCGGCCAATCGGTCTTCATCGGCTTTCTGCTCTCGCTCAGCAGTACCGCTATCGTTATGAAGCTCATCCAAGAGAGGGCCGAGATAGACAGCCCGCATGGGCGAACCGCGCTCGGAATTCTTATCTTCCAGGATATAATCATCGTGCCGATGATTCTCTTTACACCGCTACTCGCCGGCGCCCAGGATGATGTCTGGGCGTCGCTCTTAATACTTCTGGGTAAGGGTATAGCGATAATCGCGCTGGTTATAGTGAGCGCCCGGTGGCTCGCGCCGTATCTCTTATACCAAATCGCGCGCACCCGCGACCGCGAACTCTTTCTCTTCGGCATCATGGTTCTCGGCCTCGCGGTGGCGTGGCTTACATCGAGCGTGGGGCTTTCGCTCGCTCTCGGAGCGTTCCTGGCGGGCCTTATCATATCCGAATCCGAATATAGCCATCAGGCACTCGGCAACATCCTGCCGTTTAAGGATATCTTTACGAGCTTCTTCTTTATTTCTATCGGCATGCTCCTCGATGCCGAGGTCATCCTCGCTCAACCGCTCTTCATCGCTTTCATCACGTTAGGCGTACTGCTGCTCAAGGCCGTTATCGCAAGCTTTTCGGTCGCGCTATTGGGGCTACCCATAAGAACCGCGATTCTCTCCGGATTCGCGCTCGGCCAGGTCGGCGAGTTCGCGTTTGTGCTGGCGGGTACCGGCACAACCTACGGCTTGCTCGCGGGCGATACCTATCAGCTCTTTCTCGCCGTATCTATCATGACGATGGCGCTGACACCGGTTATGATAGCGGTATCACCGCGTGCAGCGGATTTTGTGGCGGCGCTGCCTATGCCCGATAGAATCAAGTTCGGCTTCAGCCCGACCGTCTACAAAAAAGCCGAGTCCAAGGCGGAACATCTCGTTATTGTCGGCTTCGGTTTTAACGGCAGAAACGTAGCGCGCGCGGCCGCCGCCGCGAATATCCCCTACTACATAATCGAAATGAACGCCGAGGCGGTAAGGGCCGAGCGAAAGCAAGGTGAGCCTATTATTTATGGCGACGCTACACACGAGGCGGTCCTGGAGCAAGTCGATATACAAGACGCGCGCGTCGTAGTCATCGCAATCTCCGACCCGGCGGCTACCAGGCGCATTACCGAGATTGTCCGGCGCCTTAGCCCGAAAGCTTATATTATCGTGAGAACGAGGTATGTGCTCGAACTCGAGCCGCTCCATGAAATCGGCGCCGACGAGGTGATTCCGGAAGAGTTTGAGACCTCGGTCGAGATTTTCACGCGCGTTCTTAAGAAATATCTGGTACCCGCCGACGAGATAGAGGAGTTCGTCGACGATGTTCGCGCCGGCAGTTATGAGATGTTTAGAAGCCTCTCTAAGCGGACGACGTCGTTCTCCGATTTCAAACTCCACCTGCCCGATATTCAGATAAGGACCTTTCGCATAGGCGAAAACTCCATCGTCAATGGGAAGACTCTCGGCGATATCGCGATGAGAAAGAGCTACGGGGTCTCTGTTCTCGCCATCCGCAGAGATGGCGAGATGATATCGAACCCGCATGGAGACACCGATGTTCATGCGGGAGACCTGGTCGTAGTGGTAGGGACGCGCGATAAAATAGTCACGGTCGCTCCGATGCTCAGAGGTTAGCTGTAGGCCTGGTTTTCCGCAATTCACGGAATCGTTAAAGGCCCGCGATGTGCTCGCGGGCCTTCTATTTTAGTATTAGACGGCGTATTTTACGCTTGCGCTTCCAGGGCGTTTCGTACCTACGACGTTGAAGCCCGTGCTATGGCGTCCTTGCCGTATTTGTTTTTCAAGTTGCGGTAATACGGCTCCGCCTCCTTCCAGACGACGAAGATCGGCGCGGCGAAGAATATCGATGAGTACGCACCGACGATTGTCCCCACCATCAGCGCGAACGCGAAATCTTTCAAAGTCTCGCCACCGAAGAGCATGATCGCTACAATCGGCAGAAGCGTCGTCAACGAGGTGTTTACCGACCTCATGAAGACCTGATTGATCGACTTGTTCGCCATCGCCTCATAGGTCGTGCGAACTATGCCGGGGGAGTTCTCCTTGATTCTATGGAAGACGACAATCGTGTCATAGAGCGAGTAGCCCAGGATAGTTATGAGCGCCGCTATCATGTTCGGGTTCACCTCACGCCCGACAAGCGCGTATACTCCGGCCGTTATGATTATGTCGTGGAAGAGCGCGAGAATCGCCGCTACCGACATCTTGAACTCGTAGCGCACCGTGATAAAGACCAAGAGCAGGATTAACGCGGCGACAAACGCGTACACCGCGCGCTCGGTAATTAGCGCTCCCCAACTCGCGTCGACCGTCTTCGTTTGCCGGTCGACAACACCGAATTTCGCGTCGAGCGCCTTGAAAAGCTCGGCCTCCTGCTCGGTCGATAGTTCCGTCGTGCGTAAGAGCATCATCGAACCCTTCGTTGTCGAGGTAAGCGCGCCCGCGTCGGTGCCGACGATGTTCTCTATAGGCTGAATCTTGCTCTCACCCAGTCCCTGCTCTTTAAGTACCGAGCGGATCTCCTCGACCGACGCGGCCTTTTCGAACTTGACATCCGAGGAGCTTCCGCCTTTGAAATCGATACTATAGTTGAACCCTATTACCAGCATTCCGATGAGGCTCAACGCAAGCACTACTCCGGATATCGCAAACCACACATTCTTCTTGCCTAAGATATCGAGATTAAGCATTTTGCCTCACCTTCCCGACTCTGACAAGGAGGTTCGGACTCTTGATCGGCCATATCTGAGCCAGCAAACCAAGCGTCGGCCTCGTAAATAAGAGCATCAAAACGATATCTAGGGCCAAGCCGATGATGAGCGCGAGCGCGAAGCCGCGAATCTGGCTCACACCCACTAAGAAGACCACGAACATTACGAGCATCGTCACCAAATCGGCGTCGAGACTCGTCTTGAAGCCGTGCCAGAACCCGCTGTCCGCCGCCGTCCTAAAGGTCTTTCCTTCGCGCACCTCTTCCTTTATGCGCTCGAAGATGATTATTTTAGAGTCGGCCGCTATGCCCAGGCTTAAGATAAGGCCGGCGATACCGGGGAGCGTTAGCGTCCAACCATAAAACTGCCCCATCGCGGCGACGACTCCCCAGAATAATATCGCGTAGGTCGTAATGCCCAACCACGTAATAAGACCGAGGCCCTGATAGTAGAAGAGCAGATATAACGCGACAAACAAATAGCCCGCGATGCCGGCGATAACACCCGCCCGCAGCGCTTCGGCACCGAGCGTGGCGCCGACCCGGCGATACTCGAGGATTTCGAGGGTCACTGGGATGGAGCCGCTATTTAAGACGATAGCGATCTCTTTCGCCTCATCTATCGAGCCGATACCCTCGATGACGGCTTTTCCGTCCGGGATGGCGCCCCTAATATTGGGAGCCGTGATTATCTGGTCATCGAGGACTATGGCGAGTCGCTTGTCGACATTGTTCGCGGTGATTTGGCCGAACTTCACAGCGCCCTCGTTGTTGAAGGTCATATTGACTATCGGCTGGGCGCCGATTTCCCCACCGAAAGTCGCTTGCGCGCTGCTGATTGTGTCGCCGGTCAATTCTACCGGACCCAGCACGGGCTTGCCTTCAAGCTTCTGCTTGTTCAACTCGGCCATGTCGTTGATTGCGGCATACGCGTCCTGAACGATTGCGAACTCGAGAACGGCGGCTTTTCCAAGAATCTCTTTCGCCCGCTCCGGGTCTTTTACTCCCGGGAGCTGAACGACGATGTTGCGCGCGCCTTCCCGCTGAATCTCGGGTTCGGCGACACCGAGCGCGTTGACGCGCTGGTTGAGTACGAATTCCGCCTGCTCCATCCGTTCTTCCGTTACCTTGACTTCAGGCGAGTCCTTCGCCTCGTAAGTAACTTGCAGGCCGCCCCTCAGGTCAAGGCCGAGTTTAGCCGATTTTTCGATCGGAAATATCATTACGATAGAAAGCCCAATCATGATCAGCACTAGACCGAGGGATAACAGGTGCTTTTGCTTGTCAGTCAATTCCTTTCCCCCCTACAGAAGTTTTACTCCGTTTATAACCAGACCGAACTCGCATCCTAGAAATTCGGCCGCCCTACGGCATATTACCATACGCGATAGGAATATCTCAAAATACTCCATCACCTGGCTGATAGTGGTATCGATATCTATTTCCAGCTCGATCAGCTTGCGGTCGTTATCGACCCGCAAAAACGAGCGCTGAGCGGCGAGGTTGACCCGGTCGTGGATGTCGCGCGTCAACGGGTCCGGTGTGCGAACCCTGCTGCGATGAACATCGGTCTTATCGCCAAGAATAATCGCCGCGCTTATCGTGCTCGTCGCCATTCCATAATCTTCCTCGTGGTTGCCGATAGCGTTCATGACAACCATCATCTCCTCGGGAGACATGCCGAGACGTATCAGTACCGACTGCGCGAGCATCGCGGCCGAGACCGCGTGGAAGCTACGCCCTATCGCGTTCCCGATATCGTGCAAATAACCGGCCATCCCGGCCAGTTCGGCTTCACGGTCCGGGAAATGCAGCCTGCGCAAGACATTCATGGAGATATTGGAGACGAGTTCGGCGTGGCGGAATCCGTGTTCCGTGAAGCCGATGGCTTCCATGTGTTTGTCCGCCTGCGTGATATACGCTTTCACATAAGAGTCTTCTTTGATTTCAGCTAGAGTTACGGGCATCCCCTGCAGCCACCTTCTTCAATTTTGTCATTATATTCATCGTTACACATGCCAACTTCGATCTTACATCATTGCGACATAACATCGCCATTATACTATTTAGCGAGGCCATTGTCAGTGAATTCATGCGTATATTAGCTATAAACCCGTACCCGGCAAACGAGTAAGCTATTTCCGCGCGCTCAGTCGCATGCGGCGGCGGTGTTTTGGCAGGGTTTACGCGTTGACTCGTTCAAAGTAGCGGCCTTTCGCGCGGAGCGTAAAGATATCCGATAGGGCTGCCGCTCAACATCGTCGCCGAATTGTTTATCGTGTTGGCGACAGAGAGCGGTCGCGGCGGGCGAAAACTATTTTATGCGCAGATAGCAACCGTCGATATCGCGCCTGATAAACCCGGATATCTCCAGCGTTAAAAGTAGAACCGAAGCCGTAGCGTTATCGACCGGAATACCGCGCGTGACCTCATCGAAGCGCTTGGGCTCCCAGCCGAGCTGTGTAAGAAAGTCTTTTTCGGGACCGGAGAGCCTTTCGAGGGGTTCACCCCGGTCGAGCGTTATGCCCGTTAAACTCAGCGCATCCAACACATCCTGCGCGGACTCTATCAGGTGCGCCCCTTGCTTGATTAGCGCGTTAGTCCCTTTACTCATCGGGCTCTTACTGTAACCGGGCGCCGCGAAGACATCGCGCCCGTACTCGAGAGCAAAGTCGGCGGTAATAAGGGCGCCGCTTTTCAGGCCCGCCTCGACCACAACGACGCCGTTGCACATGCCTGCGACAATACGGTTTCGCGCCGGAAAATTGCGCGGAAACGGCTCCGTCCCCAGCGGGTATTCTGAGATTAGAGCGGCGCGCTCCCCTATCCGCGCAAAGAGGTTCCGGTTCTCCGGCGGATAGACGAGGTCGAGCCCGCACCCGAGCACCGCCGCCGTAAGCCCGCCCGCCTCGAGCGCGCCGGTATGCGCGGCCGTATCGATGCCGCGCGCCCCGCCGGAGACGACGAGCACGCCGGCGGCGGCTAGCGCCGAAGCCAACTCCATGGCGAAAGCCTTCCCCCGAAGGGTCGCATGCCTCGAGCCGACGATAGCTATCGAGGCATCGCAGGCGGGCAGCGCGCCTTTGATGAAAAACGCCTTCGGGCGCCAAGGCGCATCGAGAAGAAGTCGCGGAAAACCTTCGTCTTCGTCGGTCATGACGGCGATACCTAGAGCACGAAGTTTCTCTAATTCCGCGTCTAAGTCGATAGCCGCGCGCAAAGCGACCGTCTCGGCTACATCTTTATCGGCGAGTCCGAGAGCGCTCAGTGCCATATGGTCGCAATCCCAGAGCGCCCGGGGACCGCCGGCCTTCTTAGCCAAGATATATTGGCGGTTGCGAAAAGCCGGCACCAGCTTTATGCCCAACCAATACTTTTTGTCGCCTCCATCGGGCATGCCGTCATACGTCTCTAATCGCATAAGCCGACCCCCTTGGACGGCGGTAGCGCGACAACGCGCTGATAATACGTGCTGCTTCCCATCATATATACTCTCTGTCCAGCGCGCGATATTGAACCGCTTCGGCGATATGCTCGATTTCAATCCGCTCGCTCACGGAGAGGTCGGCTATGGTGCGCGAGACCTTCAAGACACGCTCGAACGCCCTTCCGCTCAAGCCCAACTTATCGACCGATGTTTCCAGAAAAGAGGTCGCTTCGGAGGTTAAGACGCAAAACTTTTTGACTTCTCTCGCCTTCATGTGCGAATTGGTCACGAGCAACCGTCCGTTGCCGTTTATGGTCTTTAAGCGCTCGCTCTGCGCATTGCGGGCCGAATCGATGCGGCGTTTTATGGTCGAGGAGGCCTCCCCATCGGGCGAGCGCATGAGTTCGTCCTTGCTGAGGCGGGGAACCTCGATGTGAATGTCTATCCTATCGAGAAGCGGCCCCGAGATACGCCCGCGGTACTGCTGAACCCGGTGCGGTCCGCAAATGCATTGCTTCACCCGATCTCCCAGGTGCCCGCACGGGCACGGGTTCATCGCGGCGACTAGCGTAAATCGCGCCGGGTAGGTGAGCGAGCCCGACGCCCGCGAAATCGTCACTTTGCCCTCCTCCAAAGGCTGGCGCAACACCTGGAGGACACCCTTAGCGAACTCGGGGAACTCGTCGAGAAACAAGATGCCGTTGTGCGATAGCGAGACCTCGCCCGGCCTTGGATAACTGCCGCCGCCGATGAGGCCCGCATGGCTTATCGTGTGGTGCGGTTCGCGAAACGGCCGCGTCGTTATCAGCGACTGCTCGGGGCCGAGCATGCCCGCTACCGAATATACTTTGGTCACGTCGATAGCTTCGTCGAGGCTGAGCGAGGGCAAAATCGAGGGCAGGCGTGACGCCAACATCGTCTTACCGGAACCCGGAGGGCCGATAAGAAGGATGTTGTGCCCACCCGCCGCGGCGACCTCTAGCGCCCTCTTTATGTGCTCCTGCCCTTTAACATCCGCAAAATCCGGCTCGAACTCACCCGCATCCGACCTCTCTGCCCGGTAACTCACCGGCTCTATGGGTGCCTTGCCGGCAAAGAAGTCGACGACCTGGTTGAGGTTGGCGACCGGGAGAATATCTATCCCATCGATAATGGAGGCTTCGCGCGCGCTCTGTGCGGGCAACACCACGCCCCGTTTTCCCTGCGCCTTAGCGCAAATAGCCAATAGCAGCGCCCCGTTTATCCGCCTTATCTCGCCGGTAAGCGACAACTCGCCGGCGAGCAAATAATCCCCAAAGCGCTCGGCCGGCACCTGTCCGGTAACGGCAAGTACTCCTAACGCTATCGGAAGGTCGAAGACCGGGCCTTCTTTTCGGATATCCGCCGGGGCCATGTTGACGACGATTCGTTTCAAGGGAAACTCGAACTCGGAGTTTTCGATGCCGCTGCGAACCCGCTCTTTCGACTCCTGGACCGCCGTGTCGGCAAGGCCGACTATGCTTACTCTCGGCAGCCCGAGCGAAGCGTCTACCTCTACCTCAACCGGCACGGCACTCATACCCACGACCGTTGCTGAAAGTACCTTAGCCGGCACGAGTCCCTCCATGTGTTTAGATATCCGCCGCCAATAGTGCGTTTGCGCTATTACGTATAATAGCGTTTGCACGCGCCCAATGCAATGGCTCGCGGCGGAAATTAAAGGGCGTCTCGGAGTAGTGAAGAAAGCGGGTGCGTATCCGATATCCGGGCGGCACCGGTCACGATTTGGGGACGGCTTGTCGCCGCAACACTATTTCGGCAGGGCGACGACCTTTAGACGCTCCGTCTCGGACTCGTAGTTTTCACAAGTCAATAAGGTCAATCGCTCATCGTCGGTAGGAGCGTATAATTCCGGGTCCTCCGCTCCAAAGGTCTCTTTGGTTTTTACAATATACGCGTAAACGCGGCCGCGATATGCGACGAGAACCTCGTCGCCGTCTTCCAACTCGCCGAGAAGGCCAAAGGTGGTCTGAGGCACCCAGTTTGCGGGGTCATAATTGTGCCCGACGATAATGACGTTCTTACCCTCGCCGGGAAACCCGCTCTCCGGGACATGCGCGACGCCTCGCCTCAAGGAATCCTCCGTGACCACAGGCAGCACCGGAGAGTCGACCCTGATTTTCGGTATGACGACCCAGAAATGCCCCTGCTCTAGAACGATCTTGTTTATCGCCGGCGCGGGGCCGACCGCGACATATACTCTTGGGTACAGCAACGTCCCTAGAATCGCTAAGCCGCAAACTAGAAAAATCGCCCCGAGCGCCATGCTGAGACCGCGCTTCCGGGTGTGCGCGGTATCCTTTTTTTTGCCGCCCTTTGTAATGGCCCGAACATCCTTTATGGCCCGAACATCCTTTTTACCCATGCGCATCCTTTAATTGGTACCGGTTCCCGCTCATTACGGCTGTCGTCTTGTTGCGTCGTGCGTTGCGCCGATTGCCCGGCACCGAAAAATTCACCGATATCGTTTAACAAATATATTATACATCGCTTAGGGCACGGTTTTACAGAATATATTGCTCTGCCTAGTCGCGGCCCATGGCTATCGCGCAACGGCTTGATTGTCAAGGCATCGAGAGCGCTAACCGTGGGCACGCATGTAAACCTTGTCATGCATCTCGATCGCCGCGGTTCTTTCGAGGCTGTTGGAGAAATTATCCACATCACTTCCTTCAACGCCAACGTTAGGGATTTGCTCGTAGGAATCGAATATATTCAAATAGACAAAGCGAGCCTGGAAACGCTGATGAGCTTTATACAGGAGCAGGTCGACTTCGAACACAAAGGAGACCCGACCGAAGCCGGAGCCGAAAACGCGGGATTACTCCGCGACGACGAAAGAGACTAGACGGTTATGCGCTCCTTACGCGAAAGGCGTAAAGTTTCCGCTCGCATCTACCGATTAAATAGTTATTGCATCCCTAAGCGACTGAGTAAAGCGTAGAAAAGCCTATGCGGCCACCGACTGGTGGCCCTCAGTCTTTTTAGGAATAGTTTTCAAATCATTTCTCGGTACCTCCGGCCACATTGTTCCTAGGCCCGAACACGCGGATTGTCGCCCAAATGTTGCGCGTTTCGTGCGGGTTTTGATAAGCTGTTTAAAACTCGATTATGCGGAAAGCAAAGGACGATGGGTAGACAAGACAAAGTTCGAGCGCTAAGCGATTTTAGTAAAGTGAATTTCAAGATGAAGCGGTTGTTGTTGGCGACTGACGGCTCGGTCCCCGCCATAATGGCTACTAAGTATGCGATTGCCCTGGCTAAGGTCTTTAACGCGGCCTTAAAAATAATCTTCGTAGACACTAGCGAGGATGAGCACGACTATTCCCGCAACATCGTCATGTTGGAGACCCCCAAGGAAATACGCCAAAGCACGGCGGGTGTCTCCATTGCGAAAATATACGCGGACAAAAACAAGATCAACTACAACATCGAGATAGTAAAGGGCAACGTTCCAAAGACAATTATCAAGGCGGCCGCCGATTATGAGGCGGATCTTATTATTATTGGAAATACCGGCCGCACCGGCTTGAAACGACTCGCTCTCGGCAGCGTGTCGGATGCGGTTGTCAAAGAATCCACTATACCTGTCCTTGTAATAAAGGGCAGTTAGAGCCGGATACGGTAAATGTTGTTCCACTTAAACCTCGTTTTGTGCCGTTTACCGACTTTTACTGTTTTGAGCACAACTTCTGGATTACGCTAATAACGTCAAGCTTTTCACTAAATGGTTGCGAAAAGCGATGCGACTCTAAGGGAGCCAAATGATAGATAATCTTTACAAATCGACGGCGACGTCGAAAGCGTCGGATGTGCAAGAGTTATTTATCGATATAAAAAAGATATTATTGGCGACAGACGGGTCTCAATCATCTATTATGGCAACCGAGCAAGCGATAGCTTGGGCGGGTTTTTTCGGGGCCGCTGTAAGAGCGATTTATGTCGAAAGCGACTACGAAATGCTTGAATCGCCCTACCTCGAAACCGAAAAGCACCTTAAGGGTAAGCCGGGAGTTGGCCGATGCGCGGAACTGCTAGATGCTGTGAAGCGTTACGCGGAGCAAAACAACGTAAGAATAGAGACGCGTGTGCTCCGAGGGCAAGTCGCTAGAACGATAGCCGACTATGCCGAGGTATACGGACCGGACTTGATTGTTATCGGCAACTCGGAAAAATCAGGAATAAAACGGTCACTCGGAAGTGTCGTAGACGCGGTTATGAAAAACACGGATGTACCGGTACTTGTGATATCGGATAACTAGTTGAAAACTAAATAGTTGGGACAATGGGCAGGTGCTCGACTCCCCCAGTAGGCTTCAGGCCTAAAAACTTTTTCCCAAACCTTAATGGCTATTGCTCCCGATAGACCATAAAGGATCCCCTTTTAACACCTGCCCATTTTCTTTTTTTTTGCCCTAAAACGCGTCTTCGATGTGGGTTATTTGAAAGCCTTCTCCTTGCGCCAGCACGGAGATAACATCGAATCTCACGCTCTCGAGTTCGGCCAGACTGCGAGCGGTAGCCAAGTATAGCTCCGCCACGTTCCTGATAATTCTTTGCTTTGATACCGTTACCGCTTCGAAAGGCTCGCCGAACGCCTTGTTTAGCCTGGTCTTGACCTCGCAAAAGACTAGCGTACGACCGGTTACCGCGATAATATCGATCTCACCCAACTTCGAGCGGTGGTTTCTTTTTATGATGCGGTAATCCTTACCTTTAAGATAATGGACCGCGACATCTTCGCCGGCCTTACCTATAGACATGGACCCCTCACTTAGCTTACGCCCGCATTTAAGGTTCTATCGCAAAAAGCCCACGAGCAGTCGATAGACTGCGGTCATGGGCTACCCGAATGCCGATCGGGCCTATTTTACCGCGCTCATATAATCATCGAGTTCTTTCTTGAGCAATAACGATTTCATCTGCGCCGAGAGGTCGCTCAATATCTCTAGAACCTCAGCGATACGCCGGTCGCGATCATCGCTCTTGTGTCGGATCATCGGTAATAATATCTGCTGAAAAAGCGCCGCTTCTTTGTCGGCCAGGGTCGCGTACATGCGCAGGTGCCGCGGCTCGATGCCGTATCTGTTCATCTCTCTGGCGATGGTCATGAGGCGTATATCGGCCGATGTGTAGCTCTTGCCTTCAGAGGTTTTAACCGACTGGATTATCCCGAAATTCTCGAGCATCTTTGCGACATCCGCTGAAATACCAATGCTGTTGATGGCCTTCTCGGCCGAGACGGGCCCCGCGGTTTCGGAACCGATTTCTCCTTCGCTATTCTCACGCGCGATTTGCCTGATATCGGTAGTCACCTGCCCCATATCCATCATATCGAGGTTTTGCCTGATAACGTTGAGGGGCATGTATTTTTCTTTCTGAAGGCGCAGCGCGAGGTCTAGCCGGCGGACATCATCTTTCGAGAACTTTCGATATCCACCCGCCGTGCGCTCCGGCTTGATCAGATTCTCTTCTTCATAGTAACGAATCTTGCTGATCGACAGGTCAGGATAGCGCGGTTTCAGCTGCTGAACTACTTCACCTATCGTTAAATAGTCTCTCTTTGTCGCCATTGCCTGTCCTCCCTCCAAATAATCGCTTGCTTGGGTCACATGATTTTCCATAGGTGCTCTTATACTTGGAGACATCTTATTGTCCGTCCCGTCTCCGTTTGTCTCAACTAATGCTTTCTAGACATGAAGACCAGCCGGAACTTTCCGATTTGGAGTTCGTCGTTTGAATGAAGTACCGTCGGCTCTTCGATGCGCTCGTGGTTGACATACGTTCCGTTCAAGCTTCCGGAATCGCTAACAGTAACGCGGTTACGCTTCATCTTTAACTTCGCGTGGTGCCTCGATATCGTAATGTCGTCCAGAAATATGTCGCTGGCGGGGTCGCGGCCGAGAGTTATCTCTTCCTTCGCCAGGCTGAACTTCTGCCCGACATAGGCGCCTTTCTTGACGACCAAGACCGGCTCGTCCTCTACGGCTAACTCGATTTCCGCCTGGGCCTGCTCTAAATCGGCCCGCGAAAGAGAAACCGTCTTTTCCGCGTCGGATACTAGCAACTCCCCGCATTGGCGGCAGACATTATCGCCGTTTTCGTTTTTGCCGCCGCATTTACCGCACTCCATTTTAACCCACCAAGTTCAATATACGTAGTAATAATCGCCTTACTTAACAGCCTCTTTAAGCTTGTCTTCATAAGCCCGCAAGACTTCCTTGCGTTCCAGGACGTACGCCAAGTGACCGTCGCTTATTCTGCCCTTGATATTCGGGTCTTCCAGTATCTCGCCGAGCTTTCTGCCTTTACGGACCTCGCTCACGATATACTCGGTCAAACGGTCTTCTTGAATATTCGCGCCCGCTTCTTTAAAGAATTGCTCAATTATCTCGGTGATTCTTGATTTTGACACCCGCGTCTCCCCTCACCTCAATCGACTAAGGCCGCATTTATCGCCGGCTTAACCGTGCGACCTCTTTAGCGTCTGCTGGTTGCGCGCATATTAAAACGCGTCTTCGTCAGAGACGTCTACTTTAGAAACACTCGTCAAGCCGCGTGCCAGAATCTCGCTCAGCCTGTCTACATCGGCCTCGGAGATGACTCGTCCGCCCTCTCTGGAACTCTTCATCCTGTCGACGAGTTCCGCCTTGAGGATATCGATTTTTCCATGGAGCACCCGTCGCTTAAACGAAACTCGTTCTTCTTCGCCGCAAAGTTGATCCAGGATTTCCCTGAGTTCTTCGTCTGATTTTTCGGAAATGTCAACTAATACGTTACTCAGGTCTAACTCGTTCTTCTTATCCATGACACATCCCTCTTTGTTTTGTTTGTCCGAGTTTGGCGCGGAACCCAGGCCGCTCCTAGATTCATGCTTCAGCCTGCGTAGACTGCCTAAACGCCCTCTGTTTCGATTGAGCCGCGATTGCTTGGTGGTGATTATTGCGTTTAATAGTGTGAATATTACGGGCTAACCGACGTTCGGCTAATTTACTCTATAATCTAAAGATAAACTTGAGTGTTTAAAAAATCCAGTACTTTGACGAATTATTTTTGTTTTTTTACGCCTACAGCCCCTTTACGTATTCGGCGTACTCGGTTTCGTTCATCAGCGTCTCGAGTTCGGCCGCGTCGCTAAGCTCTACCTTATACATCCAGCCGTCGCCATACGGGTCCCCGTTGATCACCTCCGGCGTATCCGCCGGCTTTCGGTTTATCTCGATTATCTTTCCGCTTACCGGGGCGTAAAGGTCCGATGTCGACTTTACCGATTCTATCTCGCCGATGACATCGCCTGCCGCAATCGCATCGCCGTCATCCGGGATATCGAGATAGACGATATCTCCGAGCGTGTCTTGCGCGTAATCCGATATTCCGACGACGACAGTGCCGTTGGCGACGCGCACCCAACCATGCTCTTTGTGGAATAATAGGCCTTCCGTCGACATCGACCGACTCCTTTCAATCGTTCAACTTCGGTGGACTCTTGGTCATGCAAATGCCAATTACGACATCTTGCCCAGAAGATACGAGATTACCTCTTCGTTCGGACGCGGCAGGCCCGCAATCCTCCAGGCTTTTAATGGGTCGATAAACTCCTCATTTACGCAATCCCGGGCTTGATGGACGTTCTTGCAGACATTACCCAGGATGGGATAAGAGTTGTATTTTTCGTAATATGTGCGCATGAATTTGATGATTTCCATCTTGTCGGGCGTAAGCTCACCTACCCCCTCTTTCTCGGCTAACGCATGGGCGATAGATTCATCCCATCGATGATAGTCGATCAAATACCCTTCTTCGTCAACGTCTACGCCGACGGCCATTCCCATATTTACTCCCTCCGACATCGCATACCTCCAAGTCTGTTATTGCCGACACGACCTGCCCAAATACAGACCGTTCGGCTCTTCCCCAATAGAGCAATCGCTCATCGCGCTGTCCTTATTGATACCCGTTTTCGTGTGGTTTCTACCTGTTATCAACACAAAACTAGTACTCCACCACACATACATCGACTGGTATCCGTCATTCTGAGGGGGTTGAAAACGACCGAACAATCTCAAGCTTTAGAGATTCTTCGTTTCACTCAGAATGACAACCCATAAAACGTGTGATGGAGTACTAGCCGTTCTTGTCCCTTAAGATAGTTCTATAGCTTTTTTCCAATCGCTCTTTTTGCGCCTGGTAATCTTTCTTGTCGGCGAGAAACGCCAGCTCTTGCTGGAGTTTGAGGTAGCTTTCGTAGCGGGTAGCGTCGAGGGTTCCGTCTTCAATGGCTTTTTTTACCGCGCAACCGGGTTCGCTCTCGTGGTTGCAATCGTTAAAACGGCATTCGCCCGCAAAAGCATCTATGTCTTCGAAAGCGTCGCTTAGGCCCTCGTCGGTGCCCCAAAGCTGAATCTCGCGCAGACCCGGCGTATCTATGACCAGGCCGCCGGAGGGCAAAGCGATGAGCCTGCGATATGTCGTCGTGTGCCGGCCCTTGCCGTCGCTCTCGCGTATCTCGGCCACTTTTTGGACCTCTTCCCCGAAGAGGGTGTTGATCAGCGTAGACTTCCCCGTTCCCGAAGAGCCGAGCAACGCCGCGGTGGAGCCCTTTTTGAGGTATGGGTCGAGCGCTTGCAGGCCCTGCTTTTTTATAGCGCTGACGACATGAACCGGTACCCCTATCGCGATACCCTCGACTTCGGCCAGCTTTTCATCGAGGTTGTCGCAGAGGTCGGCCTTGTTGAGAATGAGCACGGGTTTTGCCCCGCTCTCCCAAGCGAGAGTGATATAGCGCTCCATGCGCCTCAGGTTAAAGTCATCGTTGAGGGCGTTTACGAGAAATACGGTATCGATATTGGCGGCTATGACCTGCACGTCTATCATGTTGCCCGCTACCTGGCGCGTAAACTTGCTCCGCCGCTCAAGGATGTCGTGGATGACGGCGCGGTCTTCGCCCGCACGCAGGAGCATCACGACCCAATCGCCGACCGCCGGAAACGCCGCACGCCGCCGGCTGTCGTGGCGCATCTTTCCGGATACGGTCGCCAGCACTTCGCCGTCCTCTGTAAAGACCCTGTATATATGTTTGTGCTCCGCCGAGACCCTGCCCGTTAAATATCCCTGCTCCGCATAGTCGGCAAAGCTCGCTTCAAAGAAAGCGTTCCAACCGAGTGATTCTAAATCCAACTGAACTCCTCTATGATGTAGCTAATAGGCCTTATGTGATGATAGCACCTTTTCACACAGGGGCGGTAACGGCCCGGGGTCGATATAGGTCCCTTTAGTGAGGCGGAAACCGGTTAGAAGAAGACCATCTTGAGCCCGATTAGGATGACAATGATGCCGCCGATGATGTTGAGCGGTAGTTTTACAAAACGTATTCCGTACGCCAAAAGCATCCCGCCCGCCGTCACTCCGACCGGGTCGCAAACCAACACGATCGCGGTTTGCGCGAAGTCTTGTTTGGCGATTCCTTCAGCGGCTATTATCGCGTAAGGTCCGGGAGTGAGGGCGAGTATGAATGCGGTGATGATGACCTCGCGCCTAGACTTGCCATGCACTTCTGCTTCGGCGGCCCTCTTCTCATACGAGCCTCTAAATAGCATTCGAACGCCGGTGATGCAAATAATGATGCCGCCGATAGTGGAGAGCGGTATCTTAGCTAAAGAGGCGCCCGCCGCGACGAGCGCGGTCGATAGGCTCACGCCCGCCAGGACGGCCAGGGCGATGAGGGCGACCGTCCTTCTGTCATTGCGCGCCAGGGCATCCGCGACATAAACATTGTGCGGCGGCCACGCCGCCGACAAGAAGAGAATCGATAGCGCGAGGCCGAAGTATGCGAGCAATATCATCTTTCCCCTCGAGTGCCCGATTAGGTTCTGTCGTGCTTTATATCCGCGCGGCGCCTTCAGAGATACTAAAGACGCTCTTTACTCCGTCTGTGTCATACCCGGCAAACGCCTCTCTACATTCATCCAACGAATAGCGCTTATGGATGACCTTACTCAGGGTCGTCCCGTATTCTTCCTTTAGGTTCCGCAGGTCTTGGAGTGCTCGCGTGAAGTGAATCCGGCTGGAGTTGACGCTCCCAAAAACAATCTGGTTTTCGAGCACGAGCGTTCGGGCCATAAAATCACCGTTCAGACAGACTTCTCGCGAACCGCTTGGAATGCCGATCAACACGCAAACGCCGTTTCTCGCCAGCCCTGTCGTCAGGTTCAGGGCGAGTTCTGTTACCCCACTCGTTTCGATGATGATATCCGGATTGCCGGTTTCATTTATCACATCCGCCGCGCTTCTATCCTTGGCGTTTACATATTGCGCTCCTAATTCTTTAACAAGCCGCACCTTGAGTGAGTCCTCCGGGGCTATCTCGGCGACAAACGTCTGTACGCCACTCAAACGAAGTACCGCAGTCGACAGAAATCCCAGCGAGCCCGCTCCTATGACCAGTCCTACCTTGCAATTGCCCCAAGCTTTGGACTCGATATTGTGGTCGGGATAATCGCACGACCAAAATGCGCGTGACCGGAAGTGTTTGATTTCATCTACCGCCTTCTCGGCGATACTTAAAGGCTCGGCGAGTACGGCATACGCTTCGATGCCTTCGGGAACACGCACTATGTAGACCTCGTCGTCAACAAAGTATTCAGTAAAATAACCGTTGGCGCCTTTGATTCCGCGCTCGGTGTATAAACCGGTTTGACACATATCGCTCCGATTATGCAGACAGGGGGCGCACAGGCCGCAACCCCTCCGTACCGTCGAAACGACTATATCACCGATAGCAACAGACGTTACCTCTCTGCCGATATCCTCGACGATGCCGATAACTTCGTGACCGACTATCATCGTATCCTCGCCCCGAGGCATGTTGAACTTGTTGCGAGCAACGGTTTCGAGGTCCGTTCCATCGATACCGGCTTCGATTACCCTGACAAGCACTTGCCGTGACGATGTAACGGCGGGTTTCGACACATCGAATAGTTGAATGCCGTCTTTGCCCCGGATTAAACCTATAGCCTTCATTTAAAGCTCCTTTATGACGTTTGCTCAGGCTCGAAGCGACTCCAGATCTTCGTGTCGAGTATCCGATTGATGCATATTACGGCCGACAAAGAGCAACCATCAGGTCCTTGTTAAAACTTATAATTAACATACCCTTCTAGTACTCCATCACAGATACATCGACTAGTATCCGTCATTCTGAGGGAGTTGAAAACGACCGAACAATCTCAAGCTTTAGAGATTCTTCGTTTCACTCAGAATGACGACTCATAAAACGTGTGATGGAGTACTAGGCCGTTCAACACAGAATCCGAGTTTAGACTCCAGCGCTTGCGGGTAACTGTGCTGTAATTGCTGTAATTGCCGTAATTAATCACAAGATCAACATACCCATCGGACGGCATTTTCAGCCCTAAGGAGGCGCTATGACGTTTGAAATAGTCGGGCTTCGGCGGGCATCCCTTCGGGCCGGACGAAGCGCTTAAGAAAGAGAGAAGGTAAATCCGGCTGAGCCTCCTGCTTAGCCTTAAACCTTAAAGGTGTCGGTCTGCCTGCGCCCTTTAGATAAATCAGCAATTTGTTATTTAAGTGTAACAAGAAATTAAGATACGAGGAGGTGTGCAACATGGCAAAGTGTATCGCATGCGCGGCAAACGGTTTTGATATCGATGTTGATGAGAAACAAGCGCAACAAGACCACATGACCGTTGAGTATCAGGGCAGGACTTATTACTTCGAGAGCGCGGAACATATGAACATGTTCAAAGAAGATCCGGACCGCTACATTCAGATGGCGCGAGAAAAAGGGTTTGCGGCATAGGCTGTCTCGGTTGCGGCCCGCAAAAGGGATACTCTCGGGTCCGATGGAGATTATCCCTTTTAGTTTATTTGCCGGCTTTCAATTGAAATACAAGGATGGTCACTATGGACTACAATCTTTTGGTTATCGGTTCCGGGAGCGCCGGCTCCGCCGCCGCGATGCGCGCGCGCTCCTTCGGGGCCAAGGTCGCGTTGGTCGAAAAAGCGAAGCTAGGCGGTACCTGACCGAATTACGGATGTTTGCCGAGCAAGTCTTTGCTGGCATCGGCCGCGGCATTTCGCTCCCTAAAAAGAGCCGCTGAGTTCGGCCTCAAAGCCGAGAATATCGGCTTCGACTTCTCAAAGGTCATCGACAGAAAAGACTGGGTTGTCTCGCAGATCAGCGGGCCCGGGTTGCGGCGATACTTTGAGAGCCAGGGAGTCCAGGTTCTTGAGGGCTCTGCCCGTTTCAGCTCTCTCAACGAAATTGACATCAACGGACAAAAGGTTACCTTCGAGAAAGCCGTCGTCGCGTCGGGTTCGGCACCGTTTGTGCCGCCCATAGAGGGTCTCGATACTGTCGATTATATGACGAGCAACGAAGCAATCAACCTGCGGGAATTGCCTTCGTCGATAATCATCATCGGCGGCTCGTCGGTCGGGCTCGAATTCGCAACGATATATCGCTCGTTCGGGTCTGAGGTGACCATTGTCGAAGCGCTGCCGCGTATCGCCTTTAAAGAGGACGCGGAGGTATCTTTGGCGCTTTCGAAATATCTTGCGGAGCAGGGTATCGCGATATACACAAACGTAAGGATAAAGAGCGTCTTTTCCGAGGATTCCACAAAATCATTGGTCATCGATACTGCCGATGGCGAAGCGAAATTGAGCGCGGGCAAGCTTCTGGTCGCTACCGGCAGGCATGCGCTCACGGCCGGCCTCGGTTTGGAGAGCATAGGAATCGATGTCGTTAAAGGCGGCATTGACGTAAACGAGTACCTTCAAACAAGCGTCCCGCACATATATGCTGCCGGTGATGTCGTGCCGTTCTTCCAGCTCGCACAGGCGGCCGCATACGAGGGCGACCTGGCGGGCTACAACGCCTTCGCCAAAGAGAAGAAGGCGCTGGATTTACGGGTGATGCCGAGGGCAACCTGGAGTTACCCCGAGGTAGCCGGCGTCGGAATCACCGAAGAAGAAGCAAAGGAGAGCAATCTCTCCTATATCGTCCAGAAGTTTCCGTTTGCCGGACTCGCCAGGGCGCTGGCCGACGGCGAGCGCAAGGGTTTTATTAAGGTGATAGCCGATGCGGATTCCGAGGAAGTACTGGGGTGCCACATAATCGGCAGCCACGCCGACGAGATGATACACCAAGCCGCTCAAGCGATGCAGACAAGGGCGCGTATCGGTGAGCTTGCGAAGACGATACACTGCGAGCTTACGATGTCGGAGGGTTTCGGCGATGCCTTCATCGACCTTGACGATGCGCTCAATGAATACAGGGCGAAAAGAAAGACCGCCTAGAAAGACAGACAGCGCGGCGACCGACATGGGTCGCCGCGCTGTCATCGACCATACCCTACTGCTTTTCCAGACGGATTTTAAACGAACCCGGATTCTCCAGGATGTTGATGTTTGGCTCGCCCCGCTCCATGAGCACCTCAAAGCTCAACCGGGTTCCGCCGACGCGAACACCGGCTAGAAATACCCGGTAAATATCGGCGGGAAGTCTCGGGTTGAGGGTAAGAACCTTCTCCTCAGCGTTTGCGTCCATACCGAGCATAGCCGTGAGCATGAGCATCGGCGCGCCGGCGGCCCAAGCCTGCGGACTGCCGGCTGCGGGATAGTCGATAGGTACCCGCGAGCTGCTGCGCTCGAATCCGCAGAAAAGCTCCGGCAGCCGCTGGAACGAGAAGTACTGGCCGGCATCGAGGACTGCGTCGATGACGCGGAGCGCTTCGGCGTGATATCCGTAAGCGATGAGCCCTTTCATGATGAACGCGTTGTCATGGGGCCAAATGCTGCCGTTGTGGTAACTCATGGCATTATAAGCCGCCATCTTCGAACTCATCGTGCGAATCCCCCAGCCTGAGAACATGTCGGGCTCGAATAGGCGCTCGCGGACGATGTCGGCCTTATCGCGGTCGACGATGCCCGTCCACAGGAGTTGCCCGGCGTTCGAAGTTATCGAGTCGACATGCACTTTGTCTTTATCGAGCGCCTCGGCAAAGAAGCCCGGCTCGTCCATCCAAAAATCCTTATTGAAAGAGGTTTTAAGCGCAAGCGCGCTCGCTCGCAGTCTCTTAGCCTCGGCCGTCTCGTCTAACACGTCCATAAGCTCGGCCGCGGCCAATTTGGCCATATAAGCATATCCTTGCACCTCGCATAGCGCTATCGGCGCTTCGGCGAACCTGCCGTCGGCGAATCGCACCGAATCCCACGAATCTTTCCAGCCCTGGTTTTCGAGGCCGGTCCCTTGTGACCGGACGTATTCGACATAGCCGTCATTGTCCTTGTCGCCGTACGCTTCTATCCACTCTGTCGCCCTGATGAGATTGCCTTTGAGTTCCTCGACAATCCCCTTGTCGGCGGTCCACTTATAGAGTTCATTGAGGAGGATTATATAGAGCATGGTGCCGTCCACGGAACCGTAGTAGACGCTGTGGTCGGTGTCGCCCGCCGGCGTCACGCCGCTCCATCGTATCTCATGAAGTATCTTCCCCGGCTCTTCTTCGATTAGTGGATTGACCTCCGCGCCCTGATATATCGCCAGGCTTCTCAAGACCCCATACGCCAGGTCCGGCAAGTACGGCAGCGTTTGATACGCCGCGATGATGCCGTCCCGGCCAAAACACGTAGCGTACCAGGGAATTCCAGCCGCCGGAACGATGCCTACTTTATTCATGCGCGGCCCTTTGAGCCGGAGCGCCGCCATATCGAATATGCTCTGGTCGTAGGCGTGCTGAAGGGCATCGTAATCGGAGAATAGCTTTGGCGCATGTCTAATCCAATCCACCCGATATTCCGGGGCGGGGCCGGCGACCGATTCGAACGAACCACAACCGCGCTTTGGTTTTGCCGGCTCCCCGGCAAGGAGCGTCATGAAATCGATGCAAAGCCGACGGCTCTGTTGCGGCTCTAGCGCTACGCTTAGAGAGGCCGTTTTGTAGTCGAAATCGGGCTTCTCGCTAAAGATAATTCGCGTTTCGAAGTAACCATTACGCGTGTCATGGATAAAGCTTAGACTTGCCTCCTCCCGGTCCGACATAACCACATACGCCTTCTCGTCCGGCTTCTTGCCCGACTTAACTTCGAAGATGTGGGCAAAATCCGCGGCAAAGTCAAAGAGCAGCTTCAAACTAACGGGCTCCATGCCGTAGTTTACGATAACGATTTCTTCGTGTAGGCCGTCGCCGATAAAACGCTTTCGGGCGATGCTTACGGTATTTGGTTCAATATGGTCTAACTTGGGAAGTTGCAGGTAGTGAACTGCGGAATAGTAGTCGACTTGCCTGCCGGTCATCACGAGCGGCTTGTGACCGTTTATCGACAAGTCATAGTAATTCAAGAAGCGATAATCCTCGTGATAGAGGCCGTCTTCGCTGTCGGCCACGATGTTCCCCAGCTCGTCGGAGATGAGAAACGACATTCCTTCGCTGATTGTGACATTCATAGACACCTCGCTATAGCTGCCGGGTCTTAAATGAACCAGTTATAGTCTTTAATGCCCACGTTTTCGATGATTAAACGGTGAGAGCTTGCGGGTGTGCGATGAGGTATGTCTGAGGTGCGTTAGCTATCGGCACTTATTAGTTGTAACGGCAAAAAGTTGGCGATTGCCTTAAAAGCTTCGTCTAAACTTAGAAGTGGCAGGTCATGCTTTATACAAACTGCGGCAATCAGGGCGTCGATTGTTCCGATCTGAATTCCCTGTTTCTTGCAAGTATTCCTCAGTCTAGCCGCTTCGATAAAATCATTTTCATAGAGATCTATTATTGGAAAGGCGGCTAAATGATCAATAAGCTGATTGAACAGTTTTATGCTGGTCACTCCTGAGAGAATCTCTTGCAGAATAATTCCAATAACGAAAACCTGCTCACCGCTCTCGATGTATTCCGTAAGAAGTTTTACCGCCTGAGACTCAACATCATGCTTGCGTCTTAATGCAAGCGACCATACAGACGTATCTACGAGAACCCTCATCGAGAATTTCTTTCTTATAATCGTGATTATCTTCGTAATCTACCTTGCCGAATAATGAGACAATCTCTTTCTGCTTTCTGCGCTGGATATACTCGACTAACGCTTCGTTCACCGTATCTTTCTTAGTCTTCTTCCCGCCAAGCTTCTGAGCTTCTTCTAACAATGTCTGATCGATTGCAAGATTGTGTTACGGGCCACGCTTTTTGTCCGTCCTCCGGCCAGAATCTTTGCCGTCGTTCGGCGTAATGATTCGATTCAATAGACCCATCCAAAATCTCCTTCGCCCTTCAATCAGCCTCCATCTCTGCCAC
>Ga0207951_100017_pt1 | contig 169203 bp, 152 predicted proteins | sample Subbio12Aug_8Bad_FD_184830 | JGI IMG/M metagenome (GOLD analysis project Ga0207951, IMG submission 184830) | Serpentinite rock and fluid subsurface biosphere microbial communities from McLaughlin Reserve, California, USA - CR12Aug_8Bad (SPAdes) | ecosystem: Environmental > Terrestrial > Deep... | reverse complement strand
CTGTCGGCGATCGCCCGAAGCGAAAGGCCGGCTTGGCGGAGGACGTGAATCCGGTATCGTTCTTGCTGGTTCAGGCGGCCGTCGGCCATGGGCAACTCCACTTGGCGGTGAAGTCGCTCAGGCTAGGCCGCCTGAATCACTTCAGCACCTTGGGTGTTGCGTTACGGGGTTGAACTCACCGGGAGATTCAACCGACTCACGCCAGCGTTGTCGTAACAACAAACGCTGCGGCAATCAGCCCGTTGTAGGCTGCGTGTGCAAGAGCACACAACAGCACCGATCCACCCACGCGCCGTATCCACGTGAAGACAAGCGACAGCAGGAAAATCACCACGACATGGACAATGGCCAGCTCGCCCTTCTCGCCACTCTCGCCACCCATGAAAATCGCGATGACCAGGCCGATATGCATGAGTACGAAAACTTCCGCCACAACCACGTAGGCCAGCCAAGGTGGCATTTGGCTGAACAGTTTTTCGTGGAGCCAGCCTCGGAATATTGCTTCTTCTGGGAATGCTGCCAGCACCATCAGGATTAAAAAAGGCAGCACAGCAAGCAGACTTTCATGAGATGGCTGAAACATTCGGAGCTCGGGTCCGACAGCCCCGCCATTTACCGAAGCCAGCGAAGACATGTTCGCGATCAGCACAGCGGCCACCGCAGCCAGAAGAATCGGCGGCAGTATCAACAAGGCGGCTTTGAATCCGAGTTCCCGCAGCTCCCGCACGCCCCAGCCGGATGCTGTCCTCCAGACGATGGCCCAGCCGAGCAGAACATAGACACCAGCTGCAAGCAGCACAGCCCAGGCCTCAGCGGCGGCAGAGATAGTATCTTGTATATTGCCGACAAGCGACCAGCCGCGCTCTTCAATCGCAGTATCTAAATGGTAACCGCTCCAGCCATCGGTATCCAGCGCGGTGCAGGATATTTCCTTCCGGTTTGTCCCGGAAACGGCGGCAGCGGTATTGCAGACAAACCGCGTCCCTTCCTTTTCGAAACCCATGAATTCCGTGGCATCGGATGGCGGGTAGGCTATGAATTTGGCTTCGACCCGGAATGTGTCCGTGGCCAGGATCGGAATGAACCCGATCACGAAAATCAAGGCGCTTAAAACCAAGGCGGTGCCGATGGCACCGCCGACCTCTGCCGCTCTGCGGTGGCGTGAGGAACCTTCGTGCATCAAGGCGTTATGAAATGGAAAGTTTCGCGCAGTACCACGCAACTGGTTTGCTTGCCCTGTCCGCAAACGCCCGAGTTATTGATCTGCAAAACTCGCCCACTTCGCCGGCACCAGTTATCGGCCCTGCGGGCCGCTGCAGTTGCACCTGCCTGGCATACCGACCAAGCCACGGGAATGAGAATCATACAACCGGCAAAAGCAGGCAATCCCGCGAGACACAGTATATTCTTGACGCTCTCGGGGGTTGCCGCGTTGAAATGCACATCCTGATCCGGCGTCCAAGCCCCAGACACCACGCCATCGTTTCCTACACGCAGCCACCTGCGATCGACGAAGTTGACGTAAAGGGTGTCAACCTCGTTATCGAAGTTGTTTTGGATCTGGAGGATCATCTCCTGATGATTGACCACATGCCCAGGCAGAAGCTTCGCCTCATACATCGGCAAGACCAAGGGCTCGGCTTTCGCCTGCGCCAGAAAAAGAAGCGTTGAAAGGAAAAGGAACCCTTTGAGAAAACGTTTCATTTTGCACTCCATAAGAAGAACGCCACGCCAAACGTTGGCCAAATCAGTTATGCCCCCCCCCTGCGTGAGGCTTATGTGAATTTGGCTGCCTTTCACTGAGATGGTGCCAAAACTCAAGCGCCTCAGGCATCGGCCGGCACGGTGCGGCCGCGCAGCAGCAGCCGGCCGATCAACAGGCCAAGCTCGAACAACAGCCACATCGGCAGCATCAGCAGCAGCATCGAAACCCCGTCCGGCGGGGTGACGAGGGCGGCGACGATGGCGATCAGCACGATCACGTAACCGCGCCACTCGGCAAGCTGGGCCGGTGTCACCCAGCCCAGCAGCAGGGCGACCAGCACCGCCACCGGCATCTCGAAGGCGAAGGCCGAGGCCAGCGCCATCACCAGCACGAAGCTCAGGTAGGCATTGATGTCGGTCATCATCGCCACGCCCTCGGGCACGGTGGCGGTGAGGAAAGCAAACACCGCCGGCAGCATCACGCCCCAAGCAAAAGCGATGCCGACGTAGAACAGCAGCACCGCCGCCACCAGCAGCGGCAGCGCCATGCGCTTCTCGCTGCGGTAGAGACCGGGCGCGATGAAGGCCCAGGCCTGGTAGAGCATCCAGGGCATGGTCAGCAGCAGGGCGCTGAAGAAGGCGAGCTTGATCGGCGCGAAGAACGGCGAAGCCACATCGATGGCGATCAACTGGCCGCCCTCGGGCAGAAAGCGCAGCAGCGGCTCGGCCAGGGTGGTGTAGAGGGTGTCGGCGAAGGGCAACAGGGCGACAAAGACCAGCACCACGCCCAGCACCGCGCGCAGCAGGCGGGCGCGCAGTTCGAGCAGATGAGCCATCAGGCTGGCGCTTTCGTCGGCGCCGTCGGGGGCGGAAGGATCCTCGCTCATGGGCCCGGCCGTTCGGGCGGCGCGGCGGCGGGCGGCGCGGCGGCGGGCGGTGCCTCGAAGCCGGCAGGTGGCGGCACGGCGGCGGGCGGGGCCTCGAAATCCTCGCGCAGCTCGGCCGAGGTCTTGCGCAGATCGGCAGCGGCTTCGCGCAGCACCCGGGCCTCGGCCTCGAGGCCGGCCTTGAGGCCGTCGGCGGCGATCTCGCGCTCCAGTTCGGCCTTGACCGCGAACCACTGCGCCCGCGCCTTGCGCACCCAGAGCCCGGTGAAACGCGCTGCCTTGGGCAGTCGCTCGGGCCCGAGCACCACCAGCGCGATCACACCGATCAGGGCGATCTCGATCCAGCCAAGTTCAAACATGGTCGTGGCCTGCGGCCGGCCTCAGGCTCAGGGCGCCGGGCGGTCGCGCTCGCCGGTCTGGCCGGAAACACCGGTCGGGCCGGCCGCCGGGGGCAGCGGCGATTCCGTGGCCGGTGGGTCGAGTCGCGCCGGCGGGGTGGCCGCGTCGTCGTCGCCCGGCTCGCGCATGCCCTTGCGGAAACTCTGCAGGGCCTTGCCGAGGTCACCGCCAACGCCGACCAGACGCTTCGCACCGAAGATCACCAGGACGATCAGCAGGATGAAGATGAGTTCACGCAGGCCGAGACCCATGGCAGCACTCCTGAAGGGAGGGAAAGCATAGCGCAGCGACCCGCCAGCATTGTGGCAGCCGGCCTCAGCGCCGACGCGCGGCCTCGGCGCTGGCTTCCTCCAGCTTGTCGCGGAAAGCCACCACCGCATCGACCTGTGGCCGGGCACGGTTCTCGAGGATCATCCGGGCGGTCACGTCCGGGCCGTAGACGCGGCGGTTGGCGCGGTTGTCGATGGCGATGACGGCACCGTCCAGGGCGATGCCGGCGAACAGGCCGCGAGCACGCGAGTAGCTGAAGATCTCGGCCTCGAGCCGGCCGTCGGTGCTGGCGGCGGCTTGCCGGCCGAGCGGCCCGGCGGCCACGGCGGCATCGGCGCCGAGGGTGAATTTGCCGTTGACGATGTTGTCGACGCCGCGCCGGGTACGGAACACCAGCACCACATCGGCGGCCTGTACCCCGGCCTGGAAGCCGATGCTGCCGCCGCCCAGGGTGATGAAACTCGGGTTCGACCAGGTGCCGTCGGCCCCGCGCACGGCGATCAGGCCGCGGCCACCGCGGCCGCCGAAGCCGAGCCCGGCCTTGATGACATCGGGCAGCACGGCGATCGCCTCGGCCTCGCGGATCAGACGCTCGGGGATCGACTCCTCGGGGATGCGCAGCACCTCCTCCAGCACCCGGACGGCGTTCTGGGTGCGCTCGATCTCGCGCTGTTGTGCGGGTGCGGCGATGGGCAGCAGCAGGGCCAGCAGGGCGATCGGCAACAGGCGCATGGTCGACTCCGGGTGAAGGTCTTGCCGGCAGTGTCGGCAGCCGCGCTTGAGCGGGGCATGAACCCGCACTGACACGGCCAGGCGGATAATGCCGCTTTCGTCGTGAGTCCGCCCAGCGCATGCACACCGCCTTCCGCCCCGCCCCGACCACGGCCGCCGACCGCAGCGGCCTGCTGCTGGTCAACTTGGGCACGCCCGATGCGCCGACCGCCGCCGCGGTCCGCCGCTACCTCGCCGAGTTCCTCCACGACCACCGGGTGGTCGATCTCAACCGCTGGCTCTGGTGCCCGCTGCTGCACGGCGTGATCCTGCCGCTGCGCTCGCCCAAGGTGGCCAAGGCCTATGCCGGCATCTGGACCGAGCAGGGCTCGCCCTTGCTGGCCGGCACCCGACGCCTGGGCGAGGGTCTGGCGCGCGCCCTGCCGGAGCTCGAGGTGCGGGTGGCGATGCGCTATGGCCAGCCCTCGATCCCTTCGGTGCTGCAGGCCATGGACGAGGCCGGCGTCGGCCGCCTCGCCGTGCTGCCGCTCTACCCGCAGTATTCGGCCAGCACCTCGGCCAGCGTGCACGACGCGGTGATGCGCGAGCTGCTGCGCTGGCGCCGGCAACCCTCGCTGCACCTGCTGCAGGACTACCACCGCGACCCGGCCTGGGTGGCCGCGATTGCCGCCTCGGTGCGCGCGCATTGGGCCGCCAAGGGCCGCGGTGACCGGCTGTTGATGAGCTTCCACGGCATTCCGCAGCGCTTCGTGCGTGGCGGTGATCCCTACCAGGCGCAATGCGAGGCCAGTGCGCGCGCCATCGCCGCCGAACTCGGTCTTGCCGAGGGCGAATGGTGGCTGAGCTTCCAGTCGCGCTTCGGCCGCGAACCCTGGTTGCAGCCCTACACCGACAAGACCCTGGAGCAGTGGGGCCGTGAACGGGCCGGCAGCATCGACGTGCTCTGCCCCGGTTTCGCCATCGACTGCCTCGAGACCCTGGAAGAAATCGCCGAGGAGAACGCCCACACCTACGTGGCGGCCGGCGGCACGGCCCTGCGCTACATCCCCTGCCTGAACGACGATCCGGCCCATGTCGCCGCCCTGGCCGGTCTGGCCCGGCGCCTGCTGGGCCTGCCCGAACCCTCGGCCTGAACGGCCCGCAGGGGCTCGCTCAAGGCCCGCCGATCAGGCTGCGGCAGCGCGATTTCAGCGCCAGGCCCTGCGCCGAGCGCAGAAAGCCGCGCTGCTCGCGCCAGCCCGGGCAGCGTGCCTCGACCTCGCGCCAGAAGGCCGGCGAATGGTTGGCCTGGATCAGGTGGCAGAGTTCGTGGACCAGCACGTACTCGAAGGCCTCGGGCGGGCCGAGCACGAGGCCGAGATCCATCGACACCGTGCCGTTGACGGCGAGGCTGCCCCAGAGCGAGCGCAAAGGGCGGAAGCGGAAGGCCCGAGGCGGTCGCGGCAGGCCGGGCAGGTAGCGCGGCAGGCAGCGGCCGAGCAGGGCGCGCGCCTCGGCCATGTAGAACTCCTGCAAGGCTCGCCGCAGGGCCGCCGGTGAAGCCGTGGGTGGCGCATGAAAATGCAACAGGGCGGTGTCGGACGGGGCTGCAGCGGGCCGCTCGATGCGCGTGCTGCGCGCTTCGAGCCAGTCGAGACGATGCTCGATCCCGGCCAACGGCAGCCTCTCGACGGCGGCGAAGGCCCAGACGACCGGCACGGCGGTGTCGCGCAGGCGCAGCCATTGCGTGGCGATCCAGCCGGCATGGTCCTGCACGAAGGCCGTGGCCAGGCTTTCCGTCAGGCGCCAGGGCACCGAGAGCCGCACGCCGCTCTCGCTGACGGTGAGGCGCAGGCGGCGGGCGCGGCGGTCGCGCACCCGCAGCAGCGGCACGCTGGCGCCATCGGGCAGCAGCAAGCGGTCCGCGACCGCTTCGCGGGTGGGCCGGGCATCGGCTGCCCGCTGGAAGGCGCGAAACAGGCTCACGCCCGCCAGCTTACTCGGCGCGGCTCAGTTTCAGGGCTTTTTCCAGCACGCCGAACAGGCTGTGCAGCTCGGCACTGAACAGGGCGTAGCGGGCATCGAGTTCGGCGGCCAACGAATCGCGTTCGGTGTTTTCAAGCGAGTCGACGGCACCGTCGAGGAACTTCAGCTTGCGCACGACCAGATCCTCGCCCAGCACGAAGCTGATGTGGTCGTCGAGCACGAGGGCCAGCCGGGTGACCTGCTTGCCGGTCTCCAGATGCTTGGTGATCTCGGCGGCGGTGAGTTCCTGGCGCTGCGCCTTGACGATGGCGCCGCCATCGACCGGATCCTTCAGCTCGCATTCGTCACCCAGGCTCAAACCCTGCGGCAGCGGCTGGCCACTGAGCCAGCCGGTCATCACCGCACGCACCGAAACCTCGGCATTCACCGGCACCGCCGGGAAGCTGCCCATCGCGTGGCGCAACTCGGAGACGAGGTTCTCGGCCGATTTTTTCGAGGAAGCATCCACCGCCAGCAGGCCGTGCTTGGCATCGATCGAGGCCGAACAGCGCGAGCCCTTGATGAAGGCCTTGGGCAGCATCTCGTGGATCAGCTCGTCCTTCAGTTGCCGGCGCGCCTTGCCACCCAGCTTGCGGCCCTCCTTGGCTTCGATCTCGGCGAGCTTGCGGGCCAGCGCCTCGTTCACCACCGAACCCGGCAGCAGGCGGTCCTCGCGACCGAGCGTGATCCAGATGGCATCACCCAGCCGGTGCGTCATCGCCGTGCCGGCACTGCCCATCGGGGCCACGAAACCGCGGCTGCCGAGTTCGAGCGGACCGACCGGCTTGAGCGGGTGCTCGATCAAGCGGTCTTCGAGGGTGTCGAGTGCGCTCCTGAGGCTGGGCGGAAAGCGGAAGAAAGTGAGGTTGCGGAAGAACATCAGGGGTTTCCGATTGGATCGAAGGCCTTGGTGGCTGGTGTGCCGGCCATCAAGGCGTGGAGTTCGGGCAGTGGTGCATCACCGCGGCGACCGAGTGCCATGAAATCGAACAGCCTGCGGTCGGAGAGTTGCGAGGGTCGCACATCGCCCAGGGCCCGGCTGATGGTTTCGAGCCGGCCCGGCGATTCCTTCTCCCAGGTTTCGAGCATGCGCTTGACGACCTTGCGTTGCAGGTTCTCCTGCGAGCCGCAGAGCGTGCACGGGATGATCGGGAAGGCCCGGGCCTCGGCGTAGGCGGCGATGTCGTCCTCCTTGGCGTAGGCCAGCGGCCGGATGACGACGTGGCGGCCATCGTCGCTCTGCAGCTTGGGCGGCATGCCGCTGATCTTGGCGTGGAAGAACAGGTTGAGGAAGAAGGTGGCGAGCAGATCGTCGCGGTGGTGGCCAAGCGCGATCTTGCTGATGCCGTTCGCAGCCGCCCAGGTGTAGAGCGCACCGCGACGCATCCGCGAACACAGCGAGCAAAGCGTCTTGCCCTCGGGCACCACGCGCTTCACCACCGCGTAGGTGTCCTGCTCGATGATGTGGAAGGGCTGGTCGATCGAGCGCAGGTATTCGGGCAGCACATGCTCCGGGAAGCCCGGCTGCTTCTGGTCGAGGTTGACCGCGATCAGCTCGAAACGCACCGGCGCCCGAACCTGCAACTGCCGCAGGATATCGAGCAGGGTGTGGCTGTCCTTGCCACCGGAGAGGCAGACCATGACGCGGTCGCCGTCCTCGATCATCCCGAAATCGGCGATCGCCTGGCCCACCTGGTGGCAAAGGCGCTTCTGCAGCTTGTTGAATTCGTGCGCATCGAGCGCCGGCGGGGCGGGACGCGGCTCGGGAGAGGACAGGGCCATGGGCGTGGGAACCGGCCGGAGACGGGGCCGGGCGGCGCATTCTACGGCCTGCGGCGCGGCCGGCGAGATGCCGGGTGTAAGCTCAGAGGTGCGCCCCCTCGCCCCGCCCGGCATGAACAGCCTCGATCCCGGCCAGATCGCCTTCCGTCTTATCGAGTTGCGCAGCGAACACCGCGACCTCGACGCCGCCATCGCCGTCCTGGCGATGCAGCCCGACTGCGACGAAGTGCGGCTGAAGCGCATGAAGAAGCGCAAGCTGGCGGTGAAGGACCAGATCGCCTGGCTGGAGAACAAACTGATCCCCGACCTCGACGCCTGAACGGACGGCTCAGCCCTTGAACGCCGGCCCCTCGCCGGTGGTGCGCGGGCTGGCGCTGGCATCGCTGGTGATGTGCTGGATGGTGTGGCGCAGTTCGCGCCCCAGCACGATCTTGGCGTCCTTGTCCCAGGCCATCAGGGTCTCGTCGAAATCGAGCTTGCCATCGGCGCACAGCCAGACCAGTTTCATGTCGCGCAGCCGAGCGATGAAGCCGCGGAACAGGCTCTTGTCGAAGAACTCCGGGGCAGCCGGCGCGTAGAGCAGCGAGAGCCGTTGCGCCGCCAGCTGGCAGAAGCTCTCCAGCTCGCTGGCGCTGATCGTGCGCGGGCCGCGCCGGACCAGGCTGGCGATGGCGATGAAATAGCGCTCGAAAGCCTGCTGCAGGGAATACGCCACCGCTCGCAGGCGAAAGACCTCGTCGGTCTGGCCGGGGCCGCGGGTGAGGAAACCACCCTCGTCCTCACTGGTCAGCGCGAGCAGGCCCTCGGCAACGAACAGGTTGATGGTGGCATCGAGCCGGGCGGCGAACTCCTCGGCGGTCCACGGCAGGAACAGCTCGGCCTTGATGAAGGGGTAGATGGTGCGGCCAAGGCGCAGCACGCCGGCACGGCTGATCCGGCGGTTGTTCTGGAAGCACAGCGCGATCCATGCCGGGGCCGCGAACAGGTGCAGCACGTTGTTGCGGAAATAACTCTGCAGCACCGCCGTGTCGCCTTCCATGGCGAGCACATCGCCCAGCGGATGCTGGATGCGGCGCAGCACGCCCATCGCCTCGCCGTAGGCAACGATCTCGGCCGGCGAGTAGGGCGTGACCGTGACCCGGTCGGAGTACGGCAAGGCCGCCAGCAGCTTCTTCGACAGCGCCAGTTGGGCGAGCAGGTCGGCCTCGTCCATCGCATGCTTGGGCGTCGAGAGCACGGCCAGCGCCAGCAGGTTGATCGGATTGACGTCGGCGGCGCGGTTGATGTTCTCCTGGATGCGCAGCGCCACCTCGTCGACCGCCTCGCCGAACCAGAGCGGCCGGCCCTCCGGGTCTGCGGTCTCGTCGCGCCAGCCCGGCGCGTGGCGGGCCAGAACATCCTCCAGATGGATCGGCTCGCCGAAGCTCACCGCCACCTGGCCGTAGCGGCGGCGCAGGGTGCCGAGTGCGGCCACCGCCAGTGCGCCGATGTTTTCCTTCTGCTTGGGCCGGCCGGTGAGTTCATCGAGGTAAGAATCGCCCTCGATCAGCTTCTCGTAGCCGATGTAGACCGGCTGGAACACCACCGGGCGGCGCGGTGCGCGCAGGAAGGCGCGCAGGGTCATGGCGATCATGCCGCCCTTGGGTTGCAGCAGCCGGCCGGTGCGCGAGCGCCCGCCCTCGATGAAGTACTCGATCGAGAAACCCTCGCCGACCAGCTGCGCCACGTACTCGCCGAGCACGGCGGTGTAGAGCGCATTGCCCTTGATGCTGCGGCGGATGAAAAACGCACCGCCGCGGCGCAGGATCGGGCCGATCAGCGGCAGATTGAGGTTGATGCCGGCAACGATGTGCGGCGGCACGATGCCGTTGCGGTAGAGCAGGTAGCTCAGCAGCAGGTAATCCATGTGGCTGCGGTGGCTCGGCACATAGATCACCTCGTGCCCCGGCGCCACGTCCTTCAGCTTGTCGAGGTGATGGACCTGCACGCCGTCGTAGATGCGGTTCCAGAAGGCGGTGAGCACGAAGGAGAGCGAACGCACCACGGGGTGCGAGTAGTCGGCGGCGATCTCCCAGGCGTAGCGGTAGGCCTTGCTCCAGACCTCGGTGGGGGTGCTGCCCTCACGGCGGGCGGTGTCGGCGATGGCACGACGGACCGGCTCGGCACCGAGCACGCGGTCGACCAGCAGGCGGCGGGTCGAGAGGTCGGGGCCGATGATGGCCTCGCGGACGCGGCGGAAATGCACGCGCAGCACCCGCGAGGCCTTGCGCACGGTGCGCTCGTGCGGAATGTCCTCGTTGACGATCTCGCGCACCGGAAAGCCGGGCGAGAAGCGCACCAGGGTGTCGCGGCCATTGAGCAGGATGGCGAGCAGGCGGCGGAATCGGCCGACCAGGGCCCAGTTCTCCGAGAACAGCACCGAGAACCAGCCGCTCTGCCGCTCGGGCGTACGACCCACCAGGATCGACACCGGCACCAGTTGCACGTCCTGCTGCGGGTTCAACCGGTGCGCCATCAACAAGCGGGCCAGCGCACCGGAGTGGCTGCGGTGGGCCGGCCGGCCGAGGCTGCCCTTGCGCCGCCGCGACAGCGCGACGTAGGCACGGCTGCGACCGAGCGGATCGCCCGGCAGCGGGGCCAGCGGCGAGGGCAGGCCGGCCTCGCGGCAAGCCCGGTCGAGGATCAGCATGTTCGACAGCCCGTAGTGCTCCAGCACGTAGCAGACCGGCCGATCGAGCTGGATCGGCGGCACTTCGGGGTCGCGGGTCAGTTCGATCCAGGGTTTGAGAATGGCACCCGCCAACCGCGCCCACCAGGGCGGACGCAGGTAACCGGGTACGGGCAGGACCGGATCCACGGGCGAGCTTTGCTCAGGGCGTCGCAGCGGGCGCGGCGGGCACGGCGGCGGGCGCGGTGGCAGGCGCGGCAGCAGCATCGGGTGCTGGCGCCGCCAGCATCGCCATCGCCCGGCGGTGCGCCTCGATCGCTTCAAGGCGGTACCAGCCGCCGTCGATGCGGACCATCGGCTGCTCGAAGACGATGCTCTGGCCGAGCAGCGGGTAACGGACCCGCAGCGTGGCCCGGTCACCGTCGAGGGCGATCACCTCGGCCTCGACCCCGGCCAGCGCGGCATCGATGTCGATGCCGTAGGTCGCGGCCAGGGCCTTGCCGCCTTGGAGCGCGATGCTGCCCTTGGCCAGCGCGGCCTCGCGCTCCAGTGCCCAGAAGGCTTCCGGATCGGGCAATTGCAGGGCATGGGCGGTGCGAACCACCACCGCGATCGCTGCCTGTGCGCGGGCGCGGTCGGTGAACAAGGCGGGTTCGCCGGCCCAGCCGCTCACGGCCTCGATGAGGCTCTGGGCATGGGCCTTCTGCGCCGGCTTGAGGCTGGTGTCGGCAGTGATGGCGGCACTGGCGAAGCCCGCCATCATGCCGACGACCACGCCCCAGGAGGGCCCGGCCTGCTGTTCCAGGTCCTGCAGGCGCGGTTCGAGCCGGGCCCAGAGCCGGGCTTCGGCATCGGGCGCGGTGAGCTGGGCCATCCAGTTGCGCCAGCGCTCGGCTTCGGCGGGATCGAGCAGCACTCGCCCAGCCGGCGCCTGCTGCCACAGCAGCGCCTGTTCGGCCTGCATGGCGGGCGGCACGCTGAGTCGGGCGAACCGCACCAGATCGCCCTCGCGCAGCGCCCCGGCCAAGGCCTGCACGGCCGCCACCGGCTCGGTCGGCGCGCCTTCGATGGCGGGCGGCTCGCGGCGGCAACCGCTGCCCAGAACCACGAGCAGCAGCAGGCCGAGCAGCAGCAGGCCGCGGACCGCCGGTGGGGGCTGTGGCGTTCGGGACCAGCGGTTCGGCAAGTGGAGTCCCCGGCAGGGTCGAAGGACGGCGGAGGTTAGCAGATCAAGCCGTAAGGAGCCGTTGCCCGGCGCTTCAAAGTGCCGGCAGACGCGGCTGCACCGGGTCGATGCGGCCGAGGCCGGCCATGATCTTCTTGAACTCGGCGCGCGAGACCGAAACGTAGCGCTCGTTGCCGCCGATCTCGACCTGCGGGCCGTCGTTGACGGCGCGACCGTGCTCGTCCACCCGCACCACCATGGTCGCCTTGCGGCCGCTGTGGCAGATGGTCTTGATCTCGACCAGGTGGTCGGCCCAGGCCAGCAGGTACTGGCTGCCCTCGAACAGCTCGCCACGGAAATCGGTGCGCAGGCCATAGGTCAGCACCGGCACGCCCTGTGCATCGACGATTTCGGTGAGTTGCCAGACCTGCGCCTTCGAGAGGAACTGCGCCTCGTCGACCAGCAGGCAGTGCAGCGGCCCGTTCGCGGCGGTGTCGGCGGCGACGATGCGCGGCAGGTCTTCGTCGCGGCCGAAGGCGGTGCCGCGCGCCGAAAGGCCGATCCGCGAGGCCACCACGCCCGCGCCGGCGCGGGTGTCCAGCCGCGGCGTGAGAATGAGCGTGCGCAGGCCGCGCTCGTGGTAGTTGTGCGCGCTCTGCAGCAGGGTGGTGGTCTTCCCGGCGTTCATCGCCGAGTAGTAGAAGTAGAGCTTGGCCATGCCGGCATTCTAGATCGACACCGCCGTGGCGGCACCCGTCGCGGGCTGCGACAATGCGCGCCGCTTTGCCCTCTGGTTCGCGTCCATGCCCCTCAACGCCCCGCAGCGCGACGCCGTGCTGTACACGCAAGGGCCGCTGCTCGTGCTGGCGGGTGCCGGTTCCGGAAAGACCCGCGTCATCACCGAGAAGATCGCCCACCTCATCGCCAGCGGTCAGCGCGAGGCCCGGCACATCGCGGCCATCACCTTCACCAACAAATCGGCGAAGGAGATGAAGGAGCGCGTGGCGAAGCGCGTACGCGGCGACGCGGCGGAGGGGCTGACGATCAGCACCTTCCATGCACTGGGCCTGCGCTTTTTGCAGCAGGAGGCCGGGCGGGCGGGTTTGAAGCGCGGCTTCTCGGTGTTCGACGCCGATGACCAGATCGGCATCGTCAAGGACCTGATGCCACCCGGCACCAAGAACGAGGTGCTGGAACGCCTGCGCGGTCTGGTTGCACGCGCCAAGAACGAGGCGATGACGCCGGAACAGGCGATGGCGGCGGCGAAATCCGCCATCGAGCGCGAAGCGGCGAACCTGTACGCCAAGTACCAGCAGCGGCTTGCCGCGTTCAACGCGGTGGATTTCGATGACCTGATCCGGCTGCCGGTGCAGTTGCTCGAAGCCGATGCCGATTTCGCCGCCGGCTGGCGCGAGCGCATCCGCTACCTGCTGGTCGATGAGTGCCAGGACACCAATGGCGCGCAGTACCGCTTGCTGAAAGCCTTGGCCGGGCCGAAGGGCGCTTTCACCTGCGTCGGCGATGACGACCAGAGCATCTACGCCTGGCGCGGTGCGCAACCGGAGAACCTCGAGCTGCTCGGCCGGGATTTTCCGGCCTTGCGGATCATCAAGCTCGAGCAGAACTACCGCTGCAACGCGCGCATCCTGCGCCTGGCGAACACGCTGATCGCCCACAACCCGCATGCCCATCTGAAAACCTTGTGGAGCGAGCAGCGCGAGGGTGAGAAGGTGCGCGTGTGGCGCTCGGAGAACAGCGAGCACGAGGCCGACCGCGTCGCTGCCGAGATCGACTACCTGAGCAAGGCCAAGGAGATTCCGTTTGGCGAGTTTGCCGTGCTGTTCCGCGGCAACCACCAGAGCCGGGCGCTCGAGAAATCGCTGCAACTGCTGCGTATTCCCTACCACCTGAGCGGCGGCACGGCTTTCCTTGAGCGCAGCGAGGTGAAGGATGCGCTGGCCTGGCTGCGGCTCATCGCCACCCCTGCCGACGATGCGGCCTTCCTGCGCGCGGTGGCCTCGCCGGTCCGTGGTATCGGCGGCACCTCGCTGGCAAGGCTCGCGGAACTGGCGCAACAGCATCACCTGCCGCTGGATGGCGCGGCGCGGCAGCTGTCGATCCTGAAGACGCTGCAGCCGCGCATCGCCGCCGCGCTGGCCGAGTTCACCGGCATCATCGATCGCCTGCGTGACGATGCCGAGCGCATGCCGGCCAAGGACCTGGTGCTGGCGCTGGCCGAACGCAGCGGCATGCTGGCCGCACTGCGCGAGGCCAGCAAGGACAAGGCCGGTTTCGAACGCCGCAAGGCCAACCTCGATGAACTCGCCGAGTGGTTCAGCGGGCCGAAGAGCAGTGTTGGCGACCTCGCGGCACAGATGATGCTGCTCAGTCACGCCGACCGCGGCGAGCCCGGCAACGCGGTGCGGCTGATGAGCCTGCATGCCAGCAAAGGCCTCGAGTTCCGCGCGGTGTTCCTCATCGGCCTGGAGGACGGCACCCTGCCGCACGAAGCCAGCCTGGAGGAGGGCCGCCTCGAGGAGGAGCGGCGCCTGCTCTACGTCGGCATCACCCGCGCCAAGGAGCACCTCGTGCTCTCGCATTCGCTGGAGACGAAGCGCTGGGGCGACACCCTCAAACTGCAGCCCAGCCGCTTCCTCGATGAACTGCCGCAGAGCGATCTGCAGCGCGACGGTGCCGACCCCGAGGCCGAGGCCGAATCGCGGAAAGCCCGGGGCCGCACCCAGCTGGCGGCGATGGCTGCCTTGTTCGAGGGCACCAAGCCGGGGACCGGGTCGCAGTTCGCCAAGTGAAGATGGCGTAAGCTCGCTGGGTAACCCTCCTGCAAAGCACGCCATGCCCTCGTCTGCTCGCCTGGCACCGCCGGATTTCCAGACCCTCGGTTGCCGACAATGCCGTGATGCCTCGACACTCGGCTTCGCGATGTCGATGGCCTTCCAGCCGATCGTCAACGTCGAAGACAACACGGTGTTCGCCTACGAAGCCCTGGTGCGGGGGCCTGCCGGCGAATCCGCCGCCTCGATCTTCGCGCAGGTCAACGACAGCAACCGCTACCGCTTCGACCAGACCTGCCGCTGCACGGCCATTGAACTGGCCTCACGCCTCGGCATGAGCACCGCCCTCAGCATCAATTTCCTGCCGAACGCCGTGTACCGGCCCGAGCTGTGCATCCGCACCACGCTGGAGGCCGCCGAGACCTTCGGCTTCCCGATCGAGCGCATCATTTTCGAGATCACCGAAGGTGAAAAGATCGAAGACCAGCGGCATCTGCGCAACATCGTCGACTACTACCGCAGCAGCGGTTTCCGCACCGCGATCGATGATTTCGGGGCCGGCTACTCCGGCTTGAACCTGCTTGCCGAGATCGGTGCCGACATCATCAAGATCGACCTCGCGCTGGTCCGCGACATCCACAAGCATGCGGCTAAGAAAGCGATCGTTCGCGGCATCTGCAGCGTGGCTGCCGACCTCGGCACGACCGTGATCGCCGAGGGCATCGAGCAAAGCGAGGAACTGGCCGTGCTGCGGGAGCTCGGTATCCGCCTGTTCCAGGGCTATCTGCTCGCCCGGCCGGCCTTCGAGGCCTTGCCGGCCATCGACCCCAAGGCTTGGGCGAATGCCGGCTGAGGCCTGACGGGCTTCGCTGCCCCGGGTTCGCGTGAAGACCGGATTGGCGGCTTGAAAATCCGGTGGGGCTATAATTCCGAGTCTTTGCTCGACCGCCCCCGAGGCCCCATCGATGTCTGCCGTCCTGCCCACCGCCACGGACCGCTCCACCGCCGCGTCGTCCATCGTCGATGGCGATTACACCCTCGACCACAAGTACACGCGCAGCCAAGGCCGCATCTACCTCAGCGGTGTGCAGGCTCTGGTGCGCCTGCCGTTGATGCAGCAGATGCGCGACCGCGCCGCCGGCCTGAACACCGCCGGCTTCATCTCGGGCTACCGCGGTTCGCCGCTGGGCGGTTTCGATCTGGAATTGTGGAAAGCGCGCAAACACCTCGCCGCCTCGGGCATCGAGTTCCAACCCGGCATCAACGAGGACCTCGGCGCCACCATGGTCTGGGGTAGCCAGCAGACCCACCTGTGGCCGGGTGCGAAGTACGACGGCGTGTTCGGCCTCTGGTACGGCAAGGGCCCCGGCGTGGACCGCTCGGGCGATGTGTTCAAACACGCCAACGCCGCCGGCACCCACAAAAACGGTGGCGTGCTGGTGCTGGCCGCGGATGATCACGCCTGCCGCAGCTCGACCCTGCCGCACGGTTCGGAAGGCGAGTTCGTCAGCGCGATGATGCCGGTGCTGAATCCCGCCGGCGTGCAGGACATCCTCGACATGGGCCTGCTGGGCTGGGCGATGAGCCGTTACACCGGCCGCTGGGTGGGCTTCAAGACGATTGCCGAGACGGTCGAATCCTCGGCCTCGGTCAACGTCGATCCGCACCAGCTCGACATCGTCATTCCGACCGACCTCGAACTGCCTGCAGGCGGCCTCAACATCCGCTGGCCGGACCCGCCGCTCGATCAGGAGATGCGTCTGCACCAGTACGCGGTGAAAGCCGCGCACGCCTTCGCCCGGGCCAATCGGCTCGACAAGATCATCTACGACTCGCCGAAGGCGAGGCTGGGCATCGCCGCCACCGGCAAGAGCTACCTCGACGTGCTGCAGGCCCTCGAATACCTCGGCATCGGTCACAAGGATGCCGAAGCCATCGGCATCCGCGTCTACAAGGTCGGCATGACCTGGCCGCTCGAGCCGCAGGGCATCCGCGCCTTTGCCCGCGGCCTCGAGGACATCGTGGTCGTTGAAGAGAAGCACGCCTTCATCGAGGCGCAGATGAAGGAGCTGTTCTACAACTTCGATTTCGGCCTCGACGGTGGGCGACGGCCGTCGATCGTTGGCAAGTACGACGAGAGCGGCGAGTGGATTTTGCCCAGCACCAGCGAGCTCACGCCGGCGCGCATCGCGCGCGTCATCGCCAAGCGCTTGAACCGCTTCTTCAATTCGGAAGCCATCACCACGCGGCTCAAGTGGATCGCCGAGAAGGAGCAGGAACTCGCCCTGCCGCGCCCACTGTTCCCGCGCGTGCCGACCTACTGCTCGGGCTGCCCGCACAACACCAGCACCCAGGTGCCGGAGGGCCACCGCGCGCTCGGCGGCATCGGCTGCCACTACATGGTCACCTGGATGGACCGCCGCACCGACACCTTCACCCAGATGGGCGGCGAAGGGGCGACGTGGTGCGGCCAAGCACCCTTCGTCGAGACGCCGCACGTCTTCCAGAACCTCGGCGACGGCACCTACTTCCACTCCGGCTCGCTGGCGATCCGTCAGGCGGTCGCGGCCAAGGTCAACATCACCTACAAGATTCTCTACAACGATGCGGTGGCGATGACCGGCGGCCAGCCGGTGGACGGCACGCTCAGCGTGCCGGACATCGCGCGGCAGATGCGCGCCGAGGGCATCCAGACGATCGTCGTCGTGTCCGATGACATCGAGAAGTGGTCCGACCCATCGATCTTCCCGGACGGCGTTCAGTTCTTTGATCGCGCCGAACTGGACGACGTGCACAAAAAACTGTCGGAAGTGAAGGGCGCTTCGATCCTTATTTATGATCAAACGTGCGCGGCAGAAAAACGCCGACGCCGCAAGCGCAAGACCATGGTCGATCCGGCCAAGCGGGTCGTCATCAACTCGCTCGTCTGCGAAGGCTGCGGCGACTGCTCGGTGAAATCGGCCTGCGTCTCGGTGCTGCCCAAGGAGACCGAATACGGCCGCAAGCGCGAGATCGACCAGAGCGGCTGCAACAAGGATTTCTCCTGCGTGCGCGGCTTCTGCCCGAGCTTCGTCTCGGTGGTGGACGCCCCCCTCAAGAAACGCAAGCCGAAGGCCCAGGTCGACTTCACCGCGCTGCCGATGCCGGTGATCCGCTCGAAGCTCGATCAGCCCTGGAACATCCTGATCACCGGTGTCGGCGGCACCGGTGTGGTCACCATCGGCGCGCTGCTCGGCATGGCTGCGCACCTCGAAGGCAAGGGCAGCTCGGTGCTCGACCAGACCGGTCTCGCCCAGAAGGGTGGCGCGGTCACCACGCATATCCGGATTGGCAAGAACCCGGCCGAGCTGCACGCGGTTCGGATCGCCGCCGGTGAGGCCGACCTCGTGCTCGGCTGCGACATGGTGGTGGTCAACGACTACTGGTCGCTCTCCAAGATCCGTGCCGATCGCACCGAGGTCGTGCTCAACACCTACCAGGCGATGCCGGCCGCCTTCCTCAAGGCGCCCGACCTTGCTTTCCCGGCCGAAGCGATCATCGAGACGGTGCGCAAGAGCCTCGGCGGCCGCGCGCCGTTCACGGTGGATGCCAACCGGCTCGCCACCGCCCTGTGCGGCGACGCCATCGCCACCAACCTGTTCATGCTGGGCTACGCCTGGCAGCTGGGTCTGGTGCCGGTGGGCCTCGATGCGCTGATGCGCGCGGTCGAGTTGAACGGTGCGGCGGTGGCGATGAACCAACAGGCCTTCGGCTGGGGGCGACTGGCCGCCCTCGATACCGACCAGGTGATCGAAGCCGCCGACGCCGCACCCGCTGCACGCAGCGGCAACGCTGACGCGCTGGACGACGAAGCGCTCTCGCTCACGCTGGAGGAAACCATCGCCCGTCGCGTGGCCTTCCTCACCGACTACCAGAACGCCGCCTACGCGAAGCGCTACAGCGATCTCGTCAATGAAGTACGCGCCGCCGAGGCCGCGAAGGTGCCGGGCCGTGATGCACTCACCCATGCCGTCGCGCGCTACGCCTTCAAGTTGATGGCCTACAAGGACGAGTACGAAGTCGCCCGGCTCTACACCTCGGGCGAGTTCGAGGCGCGCCTGAAAGAGCAGTTCGAGGACGGCGGCTCGCTGCGCTTCCATCTGGCGCCGCCCCTGCTCTCGAAGAAAGATGCCGACGGGCATCTGGTGAAGCAGGAGTTCGGCCCGTGGATCTTCACCGCCTTCAAGGTGCTCAAGCGTCTGAAGTTCCTGCGCGGCACCGCACTCGATCCGGTGGGCCACACCGACGAGCGGAAGATGGAACGCCGCCTGCGCGACGAGTACGTGGCAACGATCCGCGGGCTGCTGCCGAAGCTCACGGTCGAGAACCATGCGCTCCTCGTCGAGATCGCTGAAGTGCCGGAGCAGATCCGCGGCTTCGGCCACGTCAAGGAACAGCACGTCGAGAAGGCGGAAAAACTGCGCGCCGAACTGCTGCGCCGGCTGGCCAAGCCCGGCTTCCCGCTCAGCGTGCAGCCGGCGGACTGAGCACCGCGGCAGCGCGGCCGGGGCCTTGGCTCCCCGGCCGCCGTGCTGGCATGCGAGCATCCGCGCATGCCCCTCGACCCTGGCGATCTGCTGCTCGCGCTGACGGCCGGTCTGGCCGCCGCCACCGCCTCGCCCTGGCTGGTGGTGGTCTGGCTGACCTACGTGCTGATCCTGGCCGCCTGGATCCTGCGCCAGCGCCGTGAACCGGTGGCCACGCTGGCCTGGCTGCTGGTGCTGGCCTGGCTGCCGGTGATCGGCTGGGCGGTGTACTGGTGGCTGGGGCCGCAACGCATCCGCCGTCGCCTGCTGCGCCGCAGCCGGGCCCGGCTGGCCCTGGCCGGGGCGGCCCTGCCGCCCTGCGGTGAAACCGCCGAATGGGGGGCCGAGCGCCTGGTGGAAGCCACCACCGGCTTCGCCCCGACCCGCGCCAGCCGACTGGAGCTCCTGAGCAGCGGCGAATCGACCTATGCCGCGCTGTTCGGGGCGATCGCCGAGGCGCAAAGCGCGGTGCATCTGGAGTACTACATCTTCGAGCCGGACGGCGTTGGCACCCGGCTGCGCGACCTGCTGATCGCCCGCGCCCGGGCTGGCGTCGAGGTCCGGCTGCTGCTCGACGGCCTCGGCTCGCGGCGCTGTTCGCCGCGCTTTCTCGCCCCGCTGCGGGCGGCCGGGGCCGAGGTCGGCTGGTTCCATCCGCTGACCTGGGGTCACATGCTCTGGCGGCCGACCCTCAACCTGCGCACCCACCGCAAGATCGCGGTGATCGACGGCCGGATCGGCTTCACCGGCGGTGTCAACATCAGCGACACCCAGAGCGAACGCGCCTCGGCGGCGGCGTTCCACGACCTCCACCTGCGGCTCGAAGGCGAGGCGGTCCGCGCCCTGCAACTGGTGTTCGCCGAAGACTGGTACTACGCCACCGGGCGCACCCTGGTGGCGACCCGGCACTGGCCGACGCAGCCTGCCGGCAGCATCCGCTGCCAGCTTTTGCCCTCCGGTCCCGACGATTCGCAGGCTCCCCTGCACCGGCTGTTCGTCGAAGCCGTGCACGGCGCTCGGCAACGGGTCTGGGTGATGACGCCCTACTTCGTGCCGACCCCGCCGGTGCTGCTGGCGTTGACCTCGGCGGCCCTGCGCGGGCTGGACGTGCGCCTGCTGCTGCCGGCCCGCAACGACAACCAACTGGTGCGCGCCGCCGCCCGCAGCTTCTACCCCGAACTGCTCGCCGCTGGCGTGCACATCGCCGAGTTCCAACCGCGCATGCTGCACGGCAAGGCCCTGCTGATCGACGAAGACACCACCCTGATCGGCAGCGGCAATGTCGATCCGCGCAGCTTCTTCCTCAATTTCGAGCTGGGTGTGCTGGCCCGTGACGAGGGCGTGGCCTCGGCACTGGCGGCCCGCATCAGCGCCGACCTTGCCCACGCCCGGGCGGTCGATCCGCACTGGCAGGCGCGAGGCCTGCAGGCCTACCTTGACAGCGCGGCCCGCCTGCTGACGCCGGTGCTTTGAGATCCGGCACGGCTGCTAGACTGTCGACGATTCAGAATGAGTGCCCGCATGGTCTGGTTGCTGCCGCTCGCCGCGCTTGCCTGCTTCGTGCTGGCCCTACGCCTGCCGCTTGGCACCTTAGGCGTGCTGCTCTTGCTGCTGACCGCCTTGGTACTGCTGCTGGGCTTTGTGCTGCAGCGGCTGTGGCGGCCGACCGGTGAGCGCAGGCCCCTGCTCGACGTGGCAGCCTTCCAAGGCCTCCGTACTCAGCTCGAACGCCGTCGGCAGGCGTCCGAGCAGTAGATCACCTGCGCCCAATGGCGCGACCATTGGCGCCGCCACTCGAAGGGCCGTTGGCAGACCGGGCAGATCTTGGCCGGTCGTGGCGGCCGTCGCGATTCACGCCTCGGCATACTGAACCCGGTTGCGACCCGCGCGCTTGGCCGCGTACAGGGCCATGTCGGCCTCACGGATCAGCCGCGACGACGACTCGCCGGCCGCGGGCACCCGCACCGCCACACCGATGCTCACGGTCACGCCAACCCGGCTCAAGGCCACCGCCTCGCGCAGCCGCTCGGCCCGCTCCAGAGCCTGCTCCGGGCGAACGCCGGGCAGCAGCAGCACGAACTCCTCACCGCCGTAGCGGGCCAGCATCTCGCGGGGCGGCTGCAGGCCCTGGCCCAGCACAGAAGCGAGGCCGACCAGAGCACGATCGCCCTCCAGATGACCGAAACGGTCGTTGAAGGCCTTGAAATGGTCGGCGTCGATCATTAGGGCGGCCAGTGGCTGGCCGGACTGCATGCAGCGCGCCCATTCACGGCCGAGCGCCAGATCGAAGGCCCGGCGGTTGTTGACCTGGGTGAGCGGGTCGATCACCGCGATCGCCGACAACTGCGCATTGGCCTGTTCCAGCGCCTCGGTGCGTTCGGCGATGCGCTGTTCGAGCAGGCGGTTGGCCGCCTCGACCCGCGCCACGCGGCGGCGGGCGAATGACCGCACCGCCCATGCCGAACCCAACAGCAGCAGGGTCAAGGCCGCCAGGCGCAGCAGTGGATGCTGGTACCAAGACGGCTCAACCAGCAGACGCAGCCGCATCGGGGCCACCGGCCGACCGCTCGGCAGCCGGCCCTCAACCTCAAAGTCGTACTCACCCGGCGAAAGGCTGCGAATGGCGAGATCGCGGTCGGCCCATTCGGTGAACGCATCGACCACGCCGCTCAGGCGGTAGCGGTAGGTGGCGCCGGCTTCCAGGGTCTGCAGGCCAAAGCGCAGGCGCAAAGCCTCGCCGGAGCGCAGGCGCAGAACACCGTGCTCAGGCTGTGCTGGTTGCCAGTCGCCGTCCTGCCAGCGTGTTTGCAATCGATCGAAGGCCACCGCCAGGGGCTGCAAGGTCGGCAGTGGGCCTTCCGGGTTGTATTGCAGAAGGCCGTTCCACGCCGGCACTCGCAGCACGCCACTGGCACCGAGTCGCGGCATACCAAAACCGCTGCTTGCCGCACCACCGAACTGCACGCGTTCCCAGTCGCGGCTGTCCTTGCGGCGCAGCAGCAGATCGCGCGGACTGACCGCGAACAGGCCCATCGCGGTCTCGACGATGTCCAAGCGCTCGGGTTGATGCAACTCCCGCATCCAGGCCGCGGGCTCGGTCACGGCAAAGCCGGTGCCGGCCGGATCGAGACGATGGAGTTGCCCGTCCGCCCAGGCCATCACCTCGCCATCGATGGCGAACAGCCGCGGCCGGATCGGTCCGTTCTGCGGCAAGCCGCGCTCGGGACCGAAGACCTGGCGATCGAGCCGGCCGTCATCGTCGATCCGCCAGCGCTGCGGCGCGCCGCGGTCATCGCTGAACCACAACTCGCCCGGCAGCAGCTCCAGCACCTGCTGCGGCACCATCCCCGCCAGCGGCCAGCGTCGCATGATTGTCCAGCCGCCCGGCCCATGCTGCAGGTCGAGCAGGTGCGTGTCGGCCACCGCCCAGACCCGGTTCGGATCACCACGGGCGGGCAGCAGGTGGGTCACGCCACTCTCGCCATGCAGGCGCTGCGGCTGGGTTTCACCGCGCCGCAACAGCCACAGGCCCTGCCGCTCGGCCACCAGCAGACCGCGCTCGTCGGCCAGCAGGGCATAGGCTTCCAGCGGCACCCAGGGCAGGCGTTCGATGCGGACGCCGCCCTGGCCATCAGCGCTGAGCCGCTGCAGGCCGCGCCCGCCCACCACCCAGAGCGCGCCGTCGAACTCGGCGCTGTCGGTCACCAGACCCCGCAGACCCTCGTAGCGCCCGAGCAGGGACCACCGCGAGGGCAGATCGATGCGCAGCACCTCGGTTTCGGTCGCGACCCACAGTCGACCCTCGGGGTCGTGGCGCAGATCGACCACCATCTGCTCGCTGGCCTTGAAGATCTGGCGCAGGCTCAAACCGGCATCGACATGCAGCAGCTCGCCATCGGCGGTGCCCAGCACGAAGCCGCCGTTCTCGAGCGGCGCCACGGCATAGACCGCCAGTTCCGGGCGCGGCCAGGCCAGCACCCGGCGGAAGCCCTAACGCTCGATCCGCCAGACGCCGTCGGCAGCGACCACGTAACGGTTACCGCCCCAAGCCAGCACGGCGGCCACCGCGGTCTCGGCGAAGCGCTCGCCGCCCGGCAGCGGCTGCCACTCGCCCTGCCGCAAGCGACCCAGGCCCTGGCCTTCGAAACGGGTGAACACCTCGCCCCCGGACACCAGCAGCGAACGCATCGCCGGTGGCGTCGGCCAGACCTGCAAGGGCCCGCCATCGGCCGGCAGCAGCTGCAGGAATCGCTCCGAATGCACCAGCACGCCCTCGGCGGTCTGGGCGATCTCCCAGACCACGCCGAGCCTGCGGGACTCGGCATCCAGACCGCTTGCCGCCAGCAGGTCGACGTAGTGGTAACCGTTGACCGGATCGTGGTCCAGCCGGCCCCAGGTGTCGTGGCCGCCGACCATCACCGTGCCGTCCGGCAGACGACGCACCACCGTGGCATCCACGCCACCCGGTAACCGCACCAGGGTCCAGGCCACGCTGTCGTAGCTCAGCAGACCGTCGGCTGATCCGACGTACAAACGGCCCGGCGCGGTGGCCAGCGACCACAGCAAGGGCGTGGCCTGGTACTCGTGTGGACCGATGCGCTGCAGGATCGGCTTGCCGGCAAACACCGCCGCCAGCAGCGGCAGACTCGCCAACGACAGACCCAGCCACAGTGCGCCGGTGGCGGCCAAGGTCGCGAACCGGCGGTGCAGGGCGGTGGCGGGCATAACTTCCATTATCGCCATGACCGTCACGGGCAAGTGTGAAAGCGGCCGACGCACGGCTTGCCGGCGGGGTCCGCCACGGGCCAAGCTCGACACTTGACCGAGGCCCGCCGATGACCCTGCTCAGCGTCAACATCAACAAGATCGCCGTGTTGCGCGAGTCCCGCGGTGGCCGCCATCCCTGCCCGCTCGAGTTCGCCCGCCTCAGCGTGGCGGCCGGTGCTCGCGGCATCACCGTGCACCCACGCCCGGACCGACGCCACATCAGCGCCGAGGACGTGTTGGCGATCGCCGCCGCCCTGCCGGCCGGGGTGGAGTTCAACATCGAGGGCAACCCCTTCGCCGCGCCGCGCCCCGGATACCCCGGCCTGCTGGCCTTGGCCCAGGCCACGCGACCGGCACAGGTTACTTTTGTTCCCGATGGCGATGGCCAGATCACTTCGGACCACGGTTTCGATCCGACGGCGCTGCCCGACGATCTTGCCGCGCAGGTGGCGGCCTTTCGCGCTCTGGGCGCGCGGGTGTCCCTGTTTGTCGACCCAGGCACCACCGCGCTGCAGCCGATTCGCGACTGCGGTGCCACACGCATCGAGATCTACACCGGTCCCTACGCCGAAGCCCATGCCCGGGGCGAGGCGGCAGCCGCTCTGGCCGCCGCCCGGCGTAGCGCCGAGGCCGCCCAGGCGCTGGGGCTAGGCGTCAACGCCGGGCACGACCTGTCGCAGTACAACCTTGACGATTTTCTGGCGGGTGTGCCCGGGGTGCTGGAGGTCTCGATCGGCCACGCCCTCGTCGCCGAGGCTCTGATCGAGGGCTGGGCCAGCACCATCGGCCGCTACCGGGCGATCACCGGCGGCTGAATCGGGCCGGGCCGCTCATTCAGAATCACTGCGGCAAAAACGACAACGCCGCCCGGAGGCGGCGTCGCGTTAGGTGCTGTGGGGCCGCAATCAGGGCGTGGTTTCGTCCACGAAACTGATTTTTTCCAACTGGGCATTGCGGGCGCGGGCCAACACCTGGGCCAAGACCTCGTACTCGGCATCCAGATCAACATTGATCTCCAGCCTGGGCTGTTGATCAACCGGCAGCAGCTGAGTGCGGACCTGGGTGATGTCCTCGAAATACGCCTGCAGGGTCGCCATCGGTTGCAAGGTGTTGTTCACCGTCACCTCGCCGGCCGAAGAAATCCGCAGCTGCAGCGGCGGCGGCGGCTCGGTACGAGGCGGTTCGACATTGGGTGAGCGTTGCGGCAGGTTGACATTGATCCGCAGCGAGGGCGTGGGCGCGGTCACCATGAAGATGATGAGCAGCACCAGCAGGATGTCGATCAGCGGCACCACGTTCATGTCGGCTTTGGGGCTGGAGCCGCCACGGGATGAGAAAGCCATGGCTCAAAACTCCGGTTCGGACACGAAATTGATGGACCGCATGCCGGCCTGGCGGACTCGGGTGGTGATCTCCCGGATCTGGGCGTAACGGATGTCCTTGTCGGCCCGCAGCATGATGTCGGGCTGCGGCAGTCTCTGGGCCTCGACGGCGAGTCGGGCCTCGAGCTGGCTCTTGTCGGCGAGGAGCTCGTTGTTCCAGAAAAGTTCGCCGTTCTCACGCAGGGTGATCGCCACCGGTGGAGCGTCAGCCAAAGGCCTTCGCACCTCCACCGTGGCATTCGGCAATTCCACCCGGACACCGTGCGACACCGTGGAGGCCACCATGAAGATGATGAGCAACACCAGCATCACGTCGACCAAGGGGACGACATTCGGCGCAGTGAAGCCGGCGCCTTCATTTGCGTCAGAATCGAATGCCATGGGTCATTCTCCCGCCGGTGAGGCCTGCGGCCTCAGCGGCTGTCGCCGACGCGCGCACCAGTGGCGAAGTAGTCGTGCAGATCGTGCGCGAAGGCATCGAACTGGGCGATCAACTTGCGATTGATGCGGTTGAAGTAGTTGAAGGCCATGACCGCCGGGATCGCCACGAACAGGCCGAGGAAGGTCATGATCAAGGCTTCGCCGACCGGACCGGCCACGGCCTGGATCGAGGTCTCACCAGCCGCGCCGAGGCGGACCAGAGCGAGCAGAATGCCCCAGACGGTGCCGAGCAGACCGATGAAGGGGGCGATGGCGCCGGTGGTGGCCAGCCAGGTCTGACCGTCTTCGAGGGTCTGCGATTCACGCGACACGGCCTGACGCAGGGCACGGTCGATGAACTCGGAGCGGTTCAGGGTTTCGGCCAGACGGCCTTCCGACTTCTGGTGGTGCGAAGCGGCCTGGGCGCATTCCAGAGCGATCTTCGAGAAGGGCTCCCACGAGGGCTGCTCTTCCATGAAGCGGATCGCTTCCTGGGCGTTCTGGGTCTGCCAGAACGTGGTGGTGACGCGTGCCGCGCGGCTGTTGATGCGGCTGTACTTGATGGACTTCATGACCGTGTAGTACCAGCCCACCAGCGACAGGAGCACGAGGGCAATGAAGGCTGCCCAATTGACCACGCCCATGTAGGACATGGCGTGCTGGATGGAGAAGTCCGCGGCGCCCTCGACCTGCTGGGTCTGGGCGGCAGCCGGAGCGGCGAGCGCGACATTGGTGGCGGCCGTGACGGCGGAAGCCGACGTCGGGACGATGATGGTGATGTCCTGCAACATGCGGGGGTACCTTCGGTGAGTGGTTTCAGCAGGGGGGAGTGAAATTGACGGGGACGAGGACGTCGCCACCAACGGGCTGGCCGTTGTTCATGCCGGGGTTGAAACGCCAACGCCTAGCCGCATCTTCCGCCGAGCGGTCGAGGTTGCGGTTACGGCTGGTTTGTTGAACAGCGACATTGAGCACGGCACCGGTCGCGTCGATGGTGACCCGCAGGAGCACCTCACCACCGATGCAGCGGCGGGCTTCCTGCGGCGGGTAACGCGGCGGGTTGAGGCGCCGGCCGGTGATGTCTTCGGAAGCGGCGAACGTGGCCACCATGGGCGGCGGCGACGGTGGTGAGGGCGGCGGTGCCGCAATGTCCATCGCGGTGGGGTCATCAAAGATGACCGGCGGCTCCTCGGGCGCCGGCGGCACCGGCGTGGCTGCGACGATCGGCGTTTGAACAATGCGCTGGACCACGCGCGGCGGCTCCGGCGGCGGCGGCGGCGGCGGCGGCGGCGGCGGCGGCGGCGGCTCGATGAAACTGACCGCCATCACCATCTCCGCCTCGTCCTCAGCCTGCTGGGCCTGGAGCGGCATCATCAAAGCGAGGCCACCGGCCGCATGCAAGGCGATGGCGAAGGCAAGGCCGATGGTCCGCGGCCAACTGAATGGCGCAGGAACCCGGGTGCCGTAGATGCGATTGTCCGTCATGCGGGATGCCGATTCAGGAGAGGGCCGCGAGAGTGCGGGTCTGAGAGTGTAATTGAAGAGTGCTGCACGGGGAATGCGTCATCGCGGAAAAGATGTGAAGCCATCAACGGTTCTGCCGAAGCATGCGGTTGGCCTGCTCGGCGGTTTCAGGGAAGCGCGCGGCCTCTTGCAGTGCAGCACGGGTGCTGGCAGTCGTACCGATCTGCGATTCGGCGCGGGCAATCACCATCCAGGCCTCACCCGGGCGCTGCAAGCCCTTGGCGATCGCGGCCCGCGCTGCGGCGCGGGCTTCCTCGTCACGTCCTTCGGCGGAGAGCACCTTGGCGTAATTCAGGCCGGTTTCACCGCGCGGGTCAAGGGCTGCCGCTTCACGGTAGGTGGCGATGGCGCGCTCCATGTCGTCGGAGAAGTAAGCCGCCTGCGCCAACGCGCTCAGGCTCTGCAGGTCGCGTGGCAGCACGCCCTTGGCGAAGCCTTCCTCGATCACCGCGATGACATCACGCTCGCGGCCTTCGGCATTGAAGTAGAGGGAGTAAAGCGTGCGGTAATCGCGTGCTTCGGTGAAGAGTCCACGGGTCCGGGCATCCTCCAACAGCTTGATCGCATCGTCGTAGCGTTCGAGATCGATGTGATTGGAGGCCAAAGCGAAGATCGCCTGCTTGTCATTGGGCGTCTTAGCCAAAACCTGCTTGCCCACATCCAGGGCAGCCTGAAGATCGCCCGTCTCGACATGAGCCGCTTGGAGAAGGCGCAGCCATTCGGCACGCGGCTCGGGCAAGAGGCTGATTGCCTTGCGGATCGCGGCGACCGCCTCAGGGAACTGCTCCGCACGGAAATGCGCGCTGCCCAGCGCGTGGTGGATTACCGGATCGCGCGTCTGGGTTTCATTGATCAAGCGCAACAAGGTGAGCACCGCGGCCTCGGGCTGATCGCTATTGAGTTGAGCGATCGCCAGATTCTGCATGGTGTTGTAGTGGCCTTCGTTGTTAAGGCCACCCGTCTCGATCACGCGCTTCATGTAGGCCATCGCCGCCTCGAGATCGTCTTGATCGCTGGCTGCGCTGGCTGCGACCTGAGCAGCAAACGAGATTTCGTATGCATTCGCCCGCTCGTTGGCAAGGATCGCATCGGCAAGCTCACGAGCCTTCGCAGGATCGCCGTCGTTGTAGACCTCGACCAACTGCGAAAGCTGGCGCTGAAGGCGAGGGCTCGAGCGCAGTCGTGGCTCTTGCCGCGTGGCGTCAGGGAAGGAAGGCGCGGCTTCCGCGCCACGGCGTTGCTCGCGACGATCGTCGCGCGCCGACGCCGGTGAAGCCGGCATGGCGATCAGCAAGGCGGTGAACACGGCGAGGCCGAGCAAAGAACGGGTGACGGCCATGGCAGGCTCCGGGCGCAGTCTAGCGAAAGGCTGTCGAGGTTAGCCGCAGCCGATGGCCGGCTCAAGACGCTTGGCCGCCCATCCGGGCCTTCGCCCCCGTCTTTCGTCGTGTTGAACGAAGATTTAACGCAGCCGTTCAGCCGGTGGTGGGGAAGTTCGCCTTGGCGAAGGCCACGCGCTCGGCCGGGTCCTTCGACAAGCGCTCCGCGGCGGCCAGCGCCTCGACTTTGGCCAGGCGCGGGTGCAGGCCGTTGCCGTTGGCCATCTGGATCGACAGGCCCGGGCGGGCGTTGAGTTCGAGGATCATCGGGCCGTGATCGCGGTCGAGCACGAAATCAACACCGATGTAGCCCAGTTCCGAGAGTTCGAAGCAGCGTGCGGCCATGTGCAGCAGCTCGTCCCAGCGCGGGATCGTGAGGCCGATGATGCTGTTCTCGGTGTCGGGATGGTCGCGGATGATCTCGGTGCCCCAGACGCCACGCTTGGTGATGCCGGTCGGCAGGTCGATGCCGACGCCGATGGCGCCCTGGTGCAGGTTGGCCTTGCCGTCCGAAAGCCGCGTCGGCAGGCGGATCATCGCCATCACCGGGTAGCCCAGAAAGACAATGATGCGGACATCGGGCACACCCTTGAAACTGACCCGCTCGAACACCGGATCGAACTTAACGCAGTACTCGACCAGCAGGTGATCGGGCTGACCGCCCAGCGAGAACAGGCCGGACAGGCCGTTGCTCAGGTGGTGCTCAAACTCCTCACGGCTCATCAACGCGCCGTTGGCGCGTCGGTATTTGTCGCCGCGGCGACCGTGGATGACCAGGATGCCGTCGCCACCGGAACCGTGTGCGGGCTTCACCACAAAGCTGTCGCGGTGCTTGATCTTCTCGTGCAGCTCGGCGATCTCGTGCTCCTCGCGCACCACCGCGTAGAGCTCGGGCACCGGCAGGCCGGCTTCGATCGCCAGCTTCTTGGTGATCAGCTTGTCGTCGACCCGCGGGTAGAACTTGCGCGGGTTGTGCATCAGCACGTAATGGGCATTGCGCTGGCCGATGCCGATCAAGCCGATCTTGCGAAGGCGCCGGGCGATCTCCAGCGGATTCCAGAGCACCATGGCCTCAGGCCTTCGGTGCACTGTCGGGCGATGTTGCCGCAACGGCTGTCGGAACCACCGGCAGCGGAGCGATCGGATCGGCCTCGCGGGCCAGAGCGCGGAAACGGAACAGTTCGGTCAGTCGGTAGCCGGAGTAACGGCCGAGCAGCAGGGAGGCGGCGAACAGCCAGAGCAGGAACTCCGGGTAGACATAGATCAGGTGCTCTAACCGATCCCAGCTCATCACCAGATAAGCGAGCGCGGCAACGATCATCGTGCCGATGCCCTCGCGGATGGCGGTGCCGGCACCACGTTCGTCCCAAGCCACCGACATGCGTTCGATCGTCATCGCCATGATCACCATCGGGAACAGCGCGACCGAGAGCCCAACCTCGAGGTCGAGGCGGTTGGCGACGATTGAGATCAACGCCATCAGCAACACCACGAGGATCAAGATGGCGGTGAGTCTGGGCACCAGCAGCAGGCGCAATCGTTCGAGGTAGAAGCGGAACAGCAGGCCGGAGCCGACCACCAGCACGAACAGGATGATGCCCGCGACCAGAGCGGTTTCCCGGAAAGCCAAGGCCACCAGCACCGGCATGAAGGTGCCGTAGGTCTTGATGCCGACGATGTTGCGCAGGATCAGCATGATGAAGGCGCCGACCGGCACCAGCAGCAGCACTTTGTAGACCTCCTGCGCCTGCAAGGGCAGCGAAAGCAGTGACCATTGCAGGTAGGCGGCGTCCTGCACCTCCAGCCGGCGCTCGGCCATGGCCATGGCATCGGCAAGGTTGAAGCTGACGGTGAACATCAGAGCCGGCTTCACCGCACTGTCGGTGGCCAGCAAGGGTTCCGGTGAGACGTTCCAGAGCAGCAGATCGCGCGGCAGCCCCTCGGAGGCATCACGCGGGTTGAGCAGGGTCCACTCCAGACCGTTGTGGACGAGCAACCAGGTCTCGATGCGCGCCGTACCCTCCACCCCGCCCTCGGGCAGGCGCAGGGCATGCACCATCCGGGCCGGAATGTTACGCAGGGCGAGCAGGTCAACGAGAAACCGGGTTCGCAGTTCATCGTCGATCTGGGCGCCGAAGCCACGTCGGGCATAGCGATCGAGCAACAGCCGGGCACCCTCATCGGGTGACAACGCGATGCGCCGAATCAGTTCACGGGCGAAGGTGGTGACGTTGGCCGAACGCTCACGGACCTGCTCGAGCAGTTCCTGCGCCGCGATGTTGTAAGGCTCCTCCAGTGTCGGTGGGGTCGGCAGCTCCGGCAGCAATTCCGGCAGCAGCGTCTCCTGCTCGAGCTGTGAGCGCACCAGGGTGGCGCGATAGTAGAGGTCCTGCTCACCGACCGCGTTGCGGGTCGCCCATTGCACCTCGCGGCCCTGCGCCTCGCGCTCGGGGATCTTGGAATAACCACGGGCGACGAAACGCTCATCGAGCACGATCCAGCCCGGCGTCAGAAACGGCAGCTGCAAGGTCAGGACGTTGGCGGGCCGCTGCGGGCGGTACTCGATGTGCGCCTGCACCGTCCAGACCTGCACGGTCTGGTCGGGTTGCAGGGGGAATTGCAGCACCTTCCACTTGTAGATGATCGCCGCCGTCGAGACCGCGAAGATGGCAAAAGCGAGGATGTAGAGGTGTCGCTTGCTCATGCGGCGGTCCGATGCGGCTCGGGGGGCTCAGACGTCGAGGTTGCCGACTCTCAGGGCATTGTCCTCGATGAAGGCGCGGCGCGGCTCGACCACATCGCCCATGAGGGTGCTGAACAGGGTGTCGGCGGCGATCGCGTCCTCGATGCGCACGCGCAGCAGGCGGCGGGTCTCCGGGTTCACCGTGGTGTCCCAGAGCTGCTCGGGGTTCATTTCGCCCAAGCCCTTGAAACGCTGGATGCTGCGGCCCTTCTTGGCCTCCTCGAGCAGCCAGGCGTGCGCGGTGGTGAAGTCGCGCAGGCCGAGCGACTTGCCGCCACGGCTGACGGTGGCCCCTTCGCCAAGCGCCAGTTCGGCGAGCTTGCCGGCGGTGTCGGTGAGGGCCTTCAGCTCACCGGTGAGCAGCTGGCCGGCGGCGATGGTCTGCGTGCTGCTCAGGCCATGGTGCTGCTTTTCGACCAGGATCGCGCCGGAGGTATCGCCCACTTCGGCTTGGCCGCGCAGGGTGTAGCGCGGTTTGCCGAGGCTCGAGGCTTTCAGCTTGGCGTTTTGTGCATCGCACCATGCATCAAGCAAGCCGGCGTCGGCGAAGTGCGCCGGGGTCAGCGGTTCGGCCTGGTAGAGGGTGGCCAACACGGCGGCATCGACACGGTGACGGTGGCGCTCGACCGTCTCCTGCGCGGTGGCCACGGCCTGCATCAGGGCCTCGAGCGCGACCCCGCGCACCGGCGGTGCACCGGCAGCCGGCACCAGCTCGGCGTTCTCGATGGCGTTGGCGATCAGGTAGGCGTTGAGTGCAGTGTCGTCCTTGAGGTAGAGCTCGGTCTTGCCCTGCTTGATCTTGTACAGCGGCGGCAGGCCGATGTAGATGTGGCCGCGCTCGATCAACTCCGGCATCTGCCGGTAAAAGAAGGTCAGCAGCAGGGTCCGGATGTGCGAGCCGTCGACGTCGGCGTCGGTCATCAGGATGATGCGGTGGTAACGCAGCTTGTCGGGGTTGTACTCGTCCTTGCCGATGCCGCAGCCGAGCGCGGTGATCAGCGTGCCGACCTCGGCCGAGCCCAACATGCGGTCGAAGCGGGCGCGCTCGACGTTGAGGATCTTGCCCTTGAGCGGCAGGATCGCCTGGGTCTTGCGGTTGCGGCCCTGCTTTGCGGAGCCGCCGGCCGAGTCGCCCTCGACGATGAAGAGCTCGGAGAGCGCCGGGTCTTTCTCCTGGCAGTCGGCGAGCTTGCCCGGCAGGCCGGCGATGTCGAGCGCGCCTTTGCGGCGGGTCAGGTCGCGGGCCTTGCGGGCGGCCTCGCGGGCGCGGGCAGCGTCGACGATTTTGCCGGTGATGGCGCGGGCTTCGTGGGGGTTTTCCTGCAGGAATTCCTCCAGCTTGGCGGCGAAAATCGCATCGACCACGGGACGCACGGCCTCGGTGACCAGCTTTTCCTTGGTCTGCGACGAAAAACTCGGGTCCGGCACCTTCACCGAGAGCACGGCAATCATGCCCTCGCGCATGTCATCGCCCGACATCGCGATCTTGGCCTGTTTGGCAACGCCGCTTTTCTCGATGTAGCGGGTGAGGGTGCGGGTCAGGGCCGAGCGGAAGCCCGTCAGGTGCGTGCCGCCATCCTTCTGCGGGATGTTGTTGGTGAAGCAGTAGATCGTCTCGTGGTAGGCGTCGCTCCACTGCACGGCGCAGTCGACCACGATGCCGTCCTGCTCGCCGCTGATCGAGATCACATTCGGGTGCAGCGGGGTCTTCAACTGGGCCAGATGCTCGACGAAGCTTTTGATGCCGCCCTCGTACTCGAACAGGTCGCGCTTGCCGTCCGGGCGTTCGTCGATCAGTTCGATCCGGACGCCGGAATTCAAGAAAGACAGCTCGCGCAGACGGCGCGCCAGAATGTCGTAGTGAAACTCGGTGTTGTGGCTGAAGGCCGTGACCGAGGGCCAGAAACGGACCTCGGTGCCGCGCTTGTCGGAGGGCTCCAGCTGCTTCAGCGGGTAGACGGGCACGCCGTGGCGGTACTCCTGCTGGTAGTGGTGGCCCTCGCGCCAGATGTCGAGCAGCAGCCGCTCGGACAGCGCGTTGACCACGGACACACCGACGCCGTGCAGGCCACCGGAGACCTTGTAGCTGTTGTCGTCGAACTTGCCGCCGGCGTGCAGCACGGTCATCACCACCTCGGCGGCGGAAATGTCGCGGCCCTGCTTTTCGCTCTCCTTGGCGTGACGACCGACGGGAATGCCGCGGCCGTTGTCGGCCACCGACACCGAGCCGTCCTCGTGGATCGTGACGAGCACCATGTTCGCGTGGCCGGCGAGGGCCTCGTCGACCGAGTTGTCGACGACCTCAAAGACCATGTGGTGCAGACCGGTGCCGTCGTGGACGTTGCCGATGTACATCCCGGGACGCTTGCGGACGGCCTCCAAGCCCTCCAAGGCAGTGATGCTGTTGGCGTCGTAGGCCGGGGTCGCCGGGGTGCCGCTGCTGGGTTCCGTCATGCCTGGGCGCTGGGCTGTAAAACGCCGATTATAGGGCTTGGCGAGGGGCTTCGACCGTCGACTCGGTACGCAATTGACCTTGTTCCACGTGGAACACCTGCAGGGGCGTGAGCCGCGCCTGCGCCCGCGGATCCGGCTCGGTGCCACTGATCCAGACCTGCCCGCCACGCGCAGCCAGCCAGTCCAGCACCGCCTCGAAATGACCGAGATCCAGCTCGGCGCGCAAGTCGTCGAGCAGGAGCAGGGCATGGCTGCCGTTCCACTGCCTCAGGGCGTCGACCTGGGCAAGGCTGAGGGCCAAGGCCAGCACCTTGGCTTGCCCACGCGAGCATTGCGGGCTTTCAACCCCGAACGGACGACCCAGCAGCAGGTCGGCGCGGTGCGGGCCTATCGTGGTGTAGCCCAATTCGCGATCACGCTCACGTTGCAGGTAAAGCAGATCACGCAAGGGTGCCGCTTCTTCGCGCCAGCCGGCCCGCCACTGCAGACGCGGCGCCGGCGCGGCACCGGCCAAGCCGGGCCAGACGCGCTCCAAAGCGTGCTCGAGGGCGGCAACTGCCGCCCGGCGGGCGCGGGTCATCGCCTCGGCGGCGTCGGCCAAGGCGGTTTCCCAGAAATCGAACTCGACGGCCTCGGCCTGTGCTCGCAACAGATGATTGCGTTGTCGCAGTGCTCGACTGGCCCGCTGGCTGTTATCGGCGAAGATTGGTTCCACGTGGAACGCCAACCAATCGACCAGACGCCGGCGCTCCTCGGCCGGACCGCTGACCCAGCGTGATGACTCCGGGTGATGGGCCAGCACCGGGAAGGGTGTGGCCAAGGCGCTAAGACGATCCTGCGCCACACCGTCCAGCCGCGCCTCCCAACGGTCGCCCCAATGACGCAGTCCGGAGATACGTTCGGACCCCGCCGCGTCGATCCAGTGCGCCACCACCTGAACCGGGCCGCCCGTTCGAGCCAACACACCATCACTGACCCGGCCACGGAAACTGCGTCCAAAGCCGAGCAAGGCGATGGCCTCCAAGACGCTGGTCTTGCCCGCGCCGTTCGGGCCGGCCAGCCAGATCGCCTTGCTGTTCACGCTCAGATCGACCTCGCGCAGGCAGCGCAAGCCCTCGATCTGCAGGCGAGTCAGGTGCATGCCGGGTCGGCCCAAACGGACGACGCCCGGGTCAGCCGGGCGTCGTCGCTCGCGGAAGAGAGACCGGGGTGCTTCACAAGCGCAGCGGCATCACCACATGCCGGCTGCGATCGCTGTCCTTCTCGCGGACCAGCACCGAGGAGTTGGCGTCGCGCAGGTTGAGCAGCACGGTGTCGCTCTTGAGGGCGCTCAGGGCTTCCAGCAGGTAGGTGACATTGAAGCCGATCGCCAGCGACTCGATCCGGGTGTCGGCTTCCAGTTCCTCCTGGGCTTCCTCCTGTTCCGGGTTGTGGGCGACGATCCGCAGCTGGCCGGGCGAGGCCTCCAGCTTGACCCCGCGGAACTTCTCGTTGGACAAGATGGCGGCGCGCTGCAAGGCTGAGCGCAGCACTTCGCGGTCGATCGCCACGGTCTTGTCCGCTCCGATCGGAATGACCGCCTCGTAATCCGGGAAGCGGCCGTCGATCAGCTTGGAAGTGAAGCTGACATCGGCCCGTCGCATCCGCAGGTGGTTGCGGGCGAGTTCCAGTTCGATCAGGCCGTCGCCGGCTTCGAGCAGACGTTGCAGTTCGAGCACCCCCTTGCGCGGCAGGATCAACTGACGCTTGGTGCTGCCGCCCCCCGGCAGGTGGGCTTCGCAAAGGGCGAGCCGGTGGCCATCGGTGGCCACGCAGCGCAGACGCTCACCCGCGAGGTCGAACAGCAGCCCGTTCAGGTAATAACGCACGTCCTGTTGGGCCATGGCAAAGGCGCTGCGTTCGATCAGGTCCTTGAGCAGGGCCTCCGAAAGCGAAACCCGCTCCACGCCTTCCAGCGCGTCGACGGTGGGAAAGTCCCGGGCCGGCAGGGTGGCAAGAGTGAACCGGCTGCGCCCGGTCGACACCGTGGCCTTGTCCTGGGCCAGGGTGACCGTGACGCGGCTGCCGTCGGGCAGGGCGCGGACGATTTCGAAGAATTTCCGGGCCGGGATGGTGGTTTCGCCGTCCTGGGCATCCTCGACCACGGTCCGGGCGAGCATTTCGACCTCAAGGTCGGTGCCGGTCAAGGCCAAGTCGCTGCCGCGCACTTGCACCAACAGGTTGGAGAGCACGGGCAAGGTCTGGCGGCGTTCGACCACCCCGACCACGTGCTGGAGGGGCTTCAGGAGGGCTTCGCGGGAGAGGGAGAAGCGCATGCGTCGTGGCCTGTTTCCATCGTTGGATAACTTGATACAAGGTGGTGGTGGAGACCCGAAGAAACCCGGGGAAACTTCTCAACCGCCTGTTTTTATTGAACTTTTTCCAAGTTTGCCGGTGTGCAGCGCAAGGAATAAACCTGTGGACAACGGTGGATCGTTTCGGTGCAGGCCGAGCGTTCAAGAAGCATCCACAGCTTGTGCACGGCCTGTGCCCATCCAGCAACAGGCCATCATTCGGTGAGTTTGCGCAACAACTTGTCCCAGTCCTCACGCAGTTTGCCATCGGTCAGCATCAGCTCGCGGATCACCCGGCAGCCGTGCAGCACCGTCGTGTGGTCGCGGCCGCCAAAGGCATCGCCGATCTCCGGCAGACTGTGCTCGGTGAGCTCCTTGGACAAGGCCATCGCCACCTGGCGCGGGCGCGCCAACGAGCGGGTCCGGCGCTTGGACAGGAGATCGGCCATGCGCAACTGGTAGTAGTCTGCCACGGCCTTCTGGATGTTCGGGATCGAGATGGCCTGCTGCTGGGCCCGCAACAGGTCGCGCAGGGTTTCCTGGGCGAACTCGGCGGTGATCGGGCGGCCGAGGAAATTGGCTCGCGCGGCCAGGGTGTTGAGCGCGCCTTCGAGGTCGCGCACGTTCGAGCGCATCCGCTTGGCGATCAGCAAGGCCACGTCCTCGGGCAGGGCGATCTGGCGAGCCTCGGCCTTGGCGGTGAGGATGGCGGCCCGGGTCTCGAAGTCGGGCGGTTCGATCGCCACCGACAGGCCCCAGCCCAGCCGTGATTTCAGGCGCGGCTCGAGGTTCTCGACCTCGCGCGGGTAGCGGTCGCAGGTCAGGATGATCTGCTGGTTGCCGTCGAACAGGGCGTTGAAGGTGTGGAAGAACTCCTCCTGCGTCGTGGTCTTGCCGGCGAAGAACTGGATGTCGTCGATCAGGAGCGCGTCCACCGTCTGGAACTGGCGCTTGAACTGCTCCATCGACTTCTCCTGCAGCGCCTTCATCATCGCCGAGAAGAACTGCTCGGAGCGCAGGTAGAGCACGCGCATGCCGGGGTTCTGCATGCGCATCAGGTTGCCGGCAGCGTGCATCAGGTGGGTCTTGCCAAGCCCGGTGCCGCCGTACAGCAGCAAGGGGTTGTAGTCGCGCCGGCCGGGGTTCTGCGCCACCTGCATCGCGGCCGATTTGCCGAGCTGGTTGCTGCGGCCCTCGACGAAATTGGCGAAGGTGTAGGCCGGGTCGACATGGCCCTGGTAGTCGGCGGCCTCGGCCCGGACGAGCGGCGGCGGCAAGGGCGGAGCGCTGCCCGGCTCGCGACCGGCGGCCGCGGCGCGCGGCGCGCTGCCGACGGTGAGCTGCACCGTCAACGGCCCGCCGTAATGCGCGAGCAACTCGCGGATGCGGTCGAGGTAGCGCTCGCGCACGGTGTCGACGACAAAGGCGTTCGGTGCGTAGAGGGTGAGGTTCTCGCCGCGCCAGTCGGCGTGGAGGGGGCGGAGCCAGGTCTGCACTTCGTCGGCCGGGTATTCGGCTTCGAGGTGCTCCAGGCATCGGGGCCAGGCGGGATCCATGTCGGGCTTGCGCTCCTTGGGCGACGCGTCCAGCGCCCCGGCGGTGAACGAGGCTGTGGATAAGTTGGGTGGTGCGGCAGCATACCGTCCGGCTCCCGACCCGCCAAGCGCGGCTCGACTTGACGTCGCGCTGCGGGCTGCGTAATGTCCCGCCTCTTTTCCCACCTTCGACGGGTGACCCATGGCCACCAAGCGCACCTACCAGCCCAGCAACCTCAAGCGCGCCCGCGATCACGGCTTCCGTGCCCGCATGGCGACGCCCGAAGGGCGCAAGATTCTGGCCCGCCGCCGCGCCAAGGGCCGCAAGCGCCTCTGCGCCTGATCCGGCCTTGGGGGCGGTGGAGGGGGGCGTGACATGAACGCCCGTTTTCCGCCGCTGGTCCGTGTCCGCACCGGACGCGAGTACCGCCAGGTCTTCGCCGACAGCCAAAGGCTCAGCACCCGCTGTTTCAGCCTCCATCTGCACGTCCGCGATGGGGGCTTTTGCCGTTTAGGCATGGCGGTGAGCCGCAAGGTCAGCCCGGAGGCGGTGGCGCGCAACCGCATCAAGCGGCAGATCCGTGAAAGTTTCCGCCTGCACCGGGCCCGCTTGCCGGCTGCCGACCTAGTGGTGGTGGCACGACCGGCCGCCGCCGGCTTGGGTGGTGCTGCCCTGCGTGCTGAACTCGCCCAGCTCTGGTCGCGTGCTGAAGCGTTGCCGCTGCCGGCCCCCACCGGCACAATCGCGGCGGCCACCGGCACGCCGGTCCTTCCGTCCCCGACCCCGCCTTCGAATCACACGCCTTCCGTCGCCCCGAGCGGCGAGGGGCCGAGCCCTGCATGAACCAGAACCGCGCCTTGCTCCTGTTCGCCTGGGTGGCCGTTGCCATCCTGTTGGCCTTTGAATGGACCCGCTTTGTTGCCAGCCCGGCGCCCGGCAGCCTGCCGCCGCCCGTGCCGGCAGTGACAATGCCGGCGGCCTCGGCCATGCCCGGCAGCGAGGCCCTGCCGGTGCTCGCCGCCCCGACCCCGGCGGCCCCGAGCTTGGCCGCGGCCCAGCCCGGCCTCGATGCCGCCCCGGTGGCCACCGCCACCCCCACCGCGCCGGCCGTGCTCAGCCCGGTCGCGACGGCGGCCGAGCAGGTCGAAATCCGCACCGATGTGCTGCGCCTCAGGGTCAGCAGCCAGGGCGGCAGCCTGGTGTTCGCCGAGCTTCTGGCCTACCCGCTCGACCAGGAAAACCCCGAGCGCGGCAACGTCATTCTGCTCAACGAAGACCCCACCACCCTCGATGTCGCCCAGACCGGCTGGATCAGCACGACCGCTGCGCCCGGCCTCGACAGCCTCTGGCGTTTCGAGGGTGGGAACGCGCCCCGTGAACTGGCCCCGGGCCAGGACCGCATCGAACTGCCCTTGCTCTGGGAGGACCCGGCCTCCGGGCTGAGCGTGCGCAAGGTCTTCACCTTCACCCGCGGCAGCTACGCCATCGGCCTGCGCCACGAACTGCGCAACGAGGGCAGCGCGCCCTTCAGCGGCCACCTGTTCCAGCAGCTGCTGCGGGTGCCACCGCCGCCGCCGCCACGCATGGCGATGTTCACCAGCCCCGAGGTGTTCAGCTTCGTCGGCGCCGCCTGGTACAGCCCGCAGGACCATTTCGAGACCCGCGCCTTCGAGGATTTCGCCGGCGACGGCCCGCTCAACAAGGGCGTGACCGACGGCTGGATCGCCATGCTGCGCCATCACTTCGCCACCGTCTGGCTGCCGCCGGCCGGCACCGCGCAGCAGTTCTCGCTGGCCCCGCTCGAAGGCAACCGCTTCGCCATCCGCAGCGTCGGCCAGGCCACCACCGTGGCCCCCGGCCAGCAGGTGGCGATCGAGCTCAACCTCTGGCTCGGCCCCAAGCTGCAGGAGCCGATGCGCGCCCTGAAGCCCTCGCTGCCGCTGACCCTCGATTACGGCATCTTCAGCTTCCTCGCCCAGCCGCTGTTCTGGGTGCTGGAGAAGCTCTACGGCCTGTTCGGCAACTGGGGTTGGGCCATCGTCGGCATCGTGGTCATCTTGAAGCTGCTGCTGTTGCCGCTCTCGGCCAAGCAGTACAAGAGCTTCGCCCGGATGCGCGCAGTGGCACCGCGCATCGAGCAGCTCAAGGAGCGCTACGGCGAGGACAAGGCCAAGTTCAACCAAGCGATGATGGAGCTCTACCAGAAGGAGAAGATCAATCCGCTGGGCGGCTGCCTGCCGATGCTGCTGCCGATCCCGATCTTCCTCGCGCTGTACTGGGTGCTGCTGGAATCGGTCGAGCTGCGCCAGGCGCCCTGGGTGCTGTGGATCGACAACCTCACCGCACCCGACCCGCTGTTCATCCTGCCGGCCTTGAACCTCGCCGTGATGTACGCCACCCAGGCGCTGACGCCCAGCCCCGGCATGGACCCCACCCACAAGAAGATCATGCAGTGGATGCCGGTGGTGTTCGGTATCCTGTTCGCCTTCTTCCCCTCCGGGCTGGTGCTGTACTGGCTGACCAACGGCGTACTCGGCCTCGGCCAGCAGTGGTGGATGACCAAGCGCTACGGCGAGAACCCGCCGCCGGCCGGCCCGCCGGCACCGGCCAAGGTCCGGCCGAAGTGAAGCCCCGGACCACCGCCGCGGGGGCATGAGCGGGCGCGACACCATCGTCGCCATCGCCACCGCCGCCGGCCGTGCCGGCATCGGTGTGCTGCGGCTCTCCGGGCCGTGTGCGCAGGCCATCGCGACGGCGCTCTGCGGCCGGCCGCCGGTGGTCGGAGCCGTCCGCCGGGCGCGTTTCCGCGATGCCGCAGGCGGCTTGATCGATGACGGGCTGGTGCTGGCCTTCGCCGCACCGCGCAGCTTCACCGGCGAGGACGTGGTGGAGCTGCAAGGCCACGGCAACCCGCTGCTGCTGGCCAAGCTGCAGGCGCGCTGTATCGAACTGGGCGCCCGCGCCGCCCGCCCGGGCGAGTTCAGCGAACGCGCTTTCCTCGAAGGCAAGCTCGACCTCGCCCAGGCCGAGGCCGTGGCCGACCTGATCGCGGCCTCGTCCGATGCCGCCTTGCGCGCCGCCCGGCGCTCGCTCGACGGTGTTTTCAGCGCGCGCGTCGATGACCTGGTCGATGCCTTGACCGCTTTGCGCGTCCACGTCGAGGCGGCGATCGATTTTCCGGAGGAGGAGATCGATGTTCTTGCCGCCCCCGAGCTGGCGGCGCGTCTGGCCAGGGTCGAGGCCCTGCACGCCGCGCTGGTCCGCGACGCCGAACGCGGCCGGCGTCTGAGCGACGGCCTGCACGTGGTGATCGCCGGTGCGCCGAACGCCGGCAAGAGCGCGCTGATGAACGCCCTGGCCGGGTCTGAACGGGCCATCGTCACCGACATGCCCGGCACCACCCGTGACCTGCTGCGCGAGTCGATCGAGTTGGGCGGCATCGAACTCACCCTGGTCGACACCGCCGGCCTGCGCGACAGCGCCGATCCGGTCGAGACCGAGGGCATCCGCCGCGCCCGGGCCGAACTGGCGAAGGCCGACCTTGTGCTGGCCGTGCTCGACGACCGCGAGGCAGACGCGGCGTGTGCGCGGCTGAGGGACGAACTGGCCCAATCGCAGGCAGCAGGCGGCAGCGCTGCGACCGCGACGCCGCCGGCGGTGCTCTGGTTGCACAGCCACGCCGACCTGACGGCGCGCGTCGGCCACGACGAGCAGCGCGACGACGGCCGGCACCTGTGGCTGGACACGCCAGGCGGTGGCGGGCTCGACACACTGCGTGCGGCCCTGCGCGCCGCCGCCGGCGCCTCGGCAGACACGCACGGGGGCGAGGGCGGCGATGGCGAGTTCTCCGCTCGCGCCCGCCATGTCGAGGCGATCCAGCGCGCCGGCCTGCACCTGCGGCAGGCCTCGGCGCAGCTGCGCGCAGGTCACGGCGAGCTGGCCGCCGAGGACCTGCGGCTGGCCCAGGACGCCTTGGGCGAGATCACCGGCCGTGTCAGCGCCGATGCGCTGCTGGGCCGGATCTTTTCGAGCTTCTGCATCGGCAAGTAGGGCCGGTCGCCGGGATCGTCGCAGCCGTTGCGCTGGGAAGAAGTCGAACCACACCTCGACCTGGGGGGCGCGTCCGCATTGGAGTCCTCCCAGGCGTCCTACCCGACGTGCGAGGCTTTGCCGATCATCGATTGGCTGCCGGACTGGGGATCCGGAAACCTCGAGACCCTGCTCGCCATGGACCCCGATGCGCCCTTCGTTCTGGGGCCACGTATCCTAGGTCGAGCCACCACGGAGAGGCCGGATGCCGCTGAGCTGGAACGAGATCAAGGACCGCGCGCTGGCCTTCAGTCGCGAGTGGGCGGACGAGGCCAACGAGGACGCCGAGGCCAAGTCCTTCTGGGACGGCTTCTTCGAGGTGTTCGGCGTGCCGCGCCGCCGCGTCGGCACCTTCGAGCGCAAGGTCAAGAAGCTCGACGGCAAGGACGGCTTCATCGACCTCTTGTGGAAGGGCGTGCTGCTGGTCGAGCACAAGTCGCGCGGGCGCGACCTCGACCGCGCCCACGCGCAGGCCCGCGACTACTTCGCCGGCCTCGCCGACGCCGAGCTGCCGAAGGTGCTGCTGGTGTCCGACTTCGCCCGCTTCAGGCTCTACGACCTCGAAAGCGGCGAGCCGCCGGTCGAGTTCGCGCTGAAGGACCTGCACAAGCACGTGCGGCGCTTCGGCTTCATCGCCGGCTACCAGGCGCGCAGCTTCAAGGACGAAGACCCCGTCAACGTGCAGGCCGCCGAGCGCATGGGCCGCCTGCACGACGCGCTCAAAGGCGCCGGTTTCGACGGCCACGCGCTGGAAGTGCTTTTGGTGCGCCTGCTGTTCTGCCTGTTCGCCGACGACACCGGCATCTTCCCGCGCCACGCCTTCAGCGAGTTCGTCGCGCAGCGCACCGGCGTGGACGGCAGCGACCTCGGGCCGCGGCTGGGGCAGCTGTTCCAGACGCTGAACACGCCCAACGATAAGCGCCAGACCACGCTCGACGCGCAGCTCGCCGAGTTCCCCTACGTCAACGGCAAGCTGTTCGACGAGGCGCTGCCGCTCGCCGACTTCAACGCCGCGATGCGCCAGCAGCTGCTCGATGCCGCTGCGCTCGACTGGAGCCGCATCAGTCCGGCCATCTTCGGCTCGATGTTCCAGAGCGTGATGGACGCCAAGGCGCGGCGGAACTTGGGCGCGCACTACACCAGCGAGAAGAACATCCTGAAGCTGATCGGCCCGCTGTTCCTCGATGGGCTGAAAGCGGAGCTGGAGAAGATCGGCACGCACGAGGCGAAGCTGCGCGAGTTCCACGCCCGCCTCGCCAGCCTGCGTTTCCTCGACCCGGCCTGCGGCTGCGGCAACTTCCTCGTCATTGCCTACCGCGAGCTGCGGCTGGTCGAATTGGAAGTATTGAGGCGCCTGTACGCCACGCAGGGCAGCGTGTTCACCCGTGTGGGCGACCACGTGCTGGTGGACGTGGACCAGTTCTACGGCATCGAGATCGAGGAGTTTCCGGCGCAGATCGCCCAAGTGGCGCTGTGGCTGATGGACCACCAGATGAACCTGCAGGTGGCGGAACTCTTCGGCGAGTACTTCGCGCGCCTGCCGCTCAAGAAGAGCCCCACCATCGTGCACGGCAACGCGCTGCGCATCGACTGGAACGAGGTGGTGCCGAAGGAGAGGCTGAGCTACATCCTCGGGAATCCGCCGTTCATCGGATCGAAGCTGATGACGGAAGGCCAGCGGGCTGATCTGCTGGCGGTCGCGGGCAAGCTGAAGGGCGCAGGCGTGCTGGATTTTGTATGCGCTTGGCACCTCAAGGCGACGGCTTATGCCGAGGGCACAGGCATTGGCATCGCCTTCGTTTCCACCAACTCCATTTGCCAAGGCGAGCAGGTCGGTATTCTGTGGGGTGAGCTGCTGTCGCGTGGATGGCACGTCGCTTTCGCGCATCGCACGTTCCGGTGGAACAACGAAGCCAAGGGCGTGGCGGCGGTGCACTGCATCATCGTCGGGATGAGCCGCACGCCGTCCAGTCCGCGGCGATTGTTCGATTACGAGACGGTAGGCGGTGAGCCGCTGGAAGTCTCAGCAGCCAACGTCAATCCGTACCTCGTGGATGCGACGAACGTTCTGCTTCCGAGTCGAACGAAGCCCATTTGTCTGGTTCCCAGCATTGGGATCGGAAACAAGCCGATCGACGGCGGCAACTATTTGTTCAGCGCGGATGAGAAGGCAACGTTCGTCGCTGCGGAGCCGACGTCGTCCATGTGGTTTCGTCGCTGGCTCGGCTCCGACGAATTCATCAACGGCTGGCATCGCTACTGCCTGTACTTGCGAGAGTGCCATCCCGCGGTTCTGAGGTCGATGCCTCACGTTCTTGATCGCGTCGAGCGGGTCCGCGCGTTCCGGGTCAGCAGCACAAGCGAGCCGACTCGGAAGTTGGCGGCGACGCCGACGCGCTTCCACGTCGAGAACGCGCCAGAAGCGCCCTATTTGGTGATTCCGAAGGTTTCTTCAGAGCGGCGCGACTTCGTTCCTATCGGCTTCGAGCAGCCCAGCACGTTGTGCAGTGACTTGGTGTTCATCGTTCCGCAGGCGACGCTGCTGCACTTGGGCGTGGTGCAGTCCACCATGCACATGGCGTGGCTGCGGGCTGTGTGCGGTCGCCTAGAAAGCCGCTACCGCTACTCCGCCGGCATCGTCTACAACAACTTCCCGTGGCCCGAGCCGCTCGACGCTAAGACTCGCGCCGCGATCGAAGCCGCCGCTCAAGGCGTGCTCGACGCCCGTGCGCAGTTCCCCGGCAGCACGCTGGCCGATCTGTACGACCCGCTGACGATGCCGCCCGCACTCGTCAAGGCCCATCAGCAGCTCGACAAGGCCGTGGATGCGGCCTACGTCGCCGCCGAGAAGACCGCCGGGCGCAAAGCGCCGAAGCTCGGCACCGACGCCGAGCGCGTGGCCTTCCTGTTCGAGCGCTACCAGGCCCTGACCTCGATGCTGCCGGCGGCGAAGGCGAAGAAGGCGCGCGCCTCGCGTCGCGCGACGCCCGCATCGCCATGAATGACGATCGCTGGCGGCTTGATGACGTGCGCCGCATCCAGATCCGCGGTGAGCCCGGCTGCGGGAGTGAATCGACGGCTGCGAGGCCGCCCCTCTCACCGCCTACGGCGCTCCACAGGCGCCGGAGGATGCCCTGTTCGATGGGGGTGTCCGCTGGTTCTGCCGATACCGAGGATGAGGAGGCGAAGGCTGACGCCCGGACGCTGTGAACGCCGACGCTGCTGCCAGCAAGCCTCGTGGAGCACTGGCGCGCGGCAAACGCACGGTGAAGTCCTTGGCGTGGCGAGCAAGAAGACCCTGGCGAAGTGGGTGATGGATCGATGGGTGCGGATTTGCCGGCGTCGATGCGACGGCAGGGTGGAAACCTATAAAAAGGATAGGTAGAGTGCCAAGCAAAGGAAGGCCGCCATCGCCCTTGGACCTCAGCCCGGCAGCCGCGGCTCGGATCATCCGGCGGCTCGCGGTGGATGACGCCAGCGTTTTCTTCACCCGCCATGCGGAGCGCCGCATGTTCGAGCGTCATGTGTCGGTTCCCGAGGTGCTTTCGGTTCTGCGAAGGGGCCGCATCGTGGAGGGTCCGGCGCGGGGTGCGCGATGGCACTGGCGCTGCTCGCTTGCCCACGCGCTGCGCGAGCGCGAGCTGACGGTCGCGGTGGCGCTGGGCTGGGATGCCGAGCGGAGCCGGCAGATCATCGTCATCACGGTGTTTGGAGATCGTTGAATGCACCACTACCTCGGCAGCGGCCTCGCCAACGTCTGGTTGCGCAACGGCTACCGCAAGCAGAAGACGCCGTTCGGCGTCGCGGTGTCGCTGGATGACGTGGCGGGCCTGCACCGCGCGATCGGCCTGAGCCTCGCCCGGCAACTCCGGCTTTCCGGCCGTGAGTTCCGTTTCCTGCGCAAGGAACTCGGCATCACCCAGCAGGCACTGGCCGATGCGCTGGGCTACGCGGATGCACAGGCCCTGGCGAAGTGGGAGAGGAGCGCCCGCGTGCCGCACGCACCGGGGCTGATCCTCCGACAGCTCTACCTGGAGTCTGCCGAGCGCCGCCACACGAAGCTTGGCAAGCTGTTGGCCGTACTCCAGGCCACCAGCGATGCACCCGTACCCGCGAAGCTGGTGTTCGAGGAGCGCCCGCGCAAGGGATGGGTGCGCGAGGCGGTTTGATAACAAATCGCATGCTTTAAGGCGCTCGATGGAAGACCACTGCACACAACCGATGGTGTTTCAGACATCACCCTCGCTCGCCCAACCCTCGCCACTGCCGCGGTTGATCACCCAGTCGCTGTCCAGCACCGCGCCGGCCGGCAGGCTGGGCAGGTCGGAGAGACGCGCATAGATCGGCGCGAAATCGGGGCGGGTGGCGTCCATCAACTGCCGGTAGCTGTCGATCACGAAGTAGGTTTTCTGGAAGGTGTCGATGCGGTAGCGCGTGCGCATCACCCGCTCCAGCTCGAAGCCGATCCGGTTCGGTGCGGCCGATTCGATGCAGTGGATCGACTCGCCCTTGCTGCTCAGGATGCCGGCACCGTAGATGCGCAGCCCCTCCGCCGTGTGGATCAGGCCGAACTCCACCGTGTACCAGTACAGGCGCGTGAGCTGCGCCAGCGCCTCGGGGCCGAAGCCGTGGGCGCGCACGCCGCCCTGGCCGTAGGCCTGCATGTAGTCGGCGAAGGCCGGGTTCATCAGCAGCGGCACGTGGCCGAACAGGTCGTGGAAGAGGTCCGGCTCGGAAAGGTAGTCGAGCTGCTCGGGCGTGCGGATCCACCAGGTCACCGGAAAGCGCCGCGCTGCCAGATGCTCGAAGAAGGTGAGTTCGGGCAGCAGGCCTTCGACGCCGATCAGCTCCCAGCCGGTGCGCGCGCGCAGCAGGCGATTGAGCTCGTCGAACTTCGGGATGCGGTCCTCGCCCATGCCCATGGCGTCCTGGGTGCGCAGGAATTCGGCCTCGGCGCGGCCGATGAGCAGCGCGCGCTGGCGGCGGAAGAGCTCGGCCCAGACCGCGTGGTCGGTGCTGCTGTAGCTCGACCAGGGCTGCTCGACGACGGCCGTGGTGTAGACCGGCACGCTGCCCTTCTCGGTCTGCAGGTGTTCGACGCGGCGGGGCGTGGCGTTCATGGCGGCACTCGCGAGGCAGGGCGTAAGCCGTATTGTGGCGCCTGGGCCGCGCAACAGGCTTGCGAAGTTGCGCGACAGGGCTGAACAGGCGCAATAATCCGCCGCAGAACCATCCCGAAGCGCAGTGATCCAGCGCTGCCCGCCCCGCCGCCCGGAGCCCCCATGGCCGACCTGCGACTCGACCGCACCGACCTCGCCCTGCTCGCCGCCCTGCGCGCCGACGGCCGGCTCAGCAATGTCGAACTCGCCCAGCGGGTGAAGCTCTCGCCTTCGGCCTGCCTGCGCCGCGTGCAGCGTCTCGAGGCCGAGGGCGTCATCACCGGGTACCGCGCGGAGGTCGACGCCGCCAAGCTGGGCCTGGGCCTGCAGGCCTTCGTGCGCGTGCAGCTGAAGGGCCACGGTGCCGCCGACATCGCCCGCTTCGCCGAGGACATCCGCGGCTGGGACGAGGTCGAACGCTGCTTCGCCCTGACCGGCGACATGGATTACCTGATCGATGTGCGGGTGCAGGATCTCGCCCATTTCTCGCGCTTCCTGCTCGACCGCCTGCTGGCCGGCGGGCAGGTGGCGGACGTCAATTCGAGCTTCGTTCTTCGGGCGGTGAAGTAGGCCGCCGGAACGGCAGCACCTTGCCCTCGCCCTCCGCGGGCGACGCCTCCGCGGCAGGGCGCTGCCACAGCACCGGCACCTCGGCCGGACGCGCGGGTTCGTAGGTGGCGGCATCGAGGGCCTTGTCCTCGGCCAGGGCCTGCGCGGCGGCTTCGTCCTCTTCCCAGGAATAGCGCCGGCGGGGTGGCGGCGGGTCGTGCCAGCGCCAGAGCAGGGCGCCGACCACGCCCATCAGCGCGCCGCCGGCGTGCATCTCCCAGCTGACGCGCCACTCGCCCGGCAACACGGTCAGGGCCATGCCGCCGAACAGCAGCACGGCGACGAAACCGGCCACCAGGGCCGGGCGATCGCGGCGCAGCAGGGCCAGCGTGAACAACGCGAAGAACAGCGCATGCACCAGGCCGGAGGCGCCGATGTGGGTGCTCGGCCGGCCGATCAGCCAGGCCACCGCACCGGCCCCGATCCAGCCGAGCAGCACGATGCGCGGGGCCGTGCGCGGGTAAAGGCCGCCGAGCAGGGTGCCCAGCACCAGCAAGCCGACCGCGTTCGAGGCGAAATGGCCCCAGTCGGCGTGCAGCAGCGGCGCGGCGAGCAGGCCGGCCAGGCCGCTGGCGCTCAGCGGCACCACGCCCCAGGCCTTGAGGCCGGGCCAGACCAGGGCGGCCACCTGCAGCACGGCCAGCAGCGCGACGAAGGCCAGCGCCAGAAACAGCGCATCGCGCACGCGGCCGGCCTGTGCGCTGGACCAGGCTCGGTAGGCGGCATCGTCGGTGGGGGTCTCCATACCGGCCAGATGGGGTCGCGGAGGGCTGCGTACAATGCCCGGATGAATGCCGCCATCACCGAGAACCCCGCCGTCCGCCTGAAGATCGAGCGCCGCTCGAACCATCCCTGGATCTTCCAGAAGATGGTCGAAAAGCCGCCGACCAAGCCGCGGCCCGGCAGCGTCGTCGAGGTGGTCGACCGCGACGGCCGCTGGTGCGGCCGCGGCTTCTACAACGGCCATTCGCGCATCGCGCTGCGCATTCTCACCATCGACCCGGACGAGGCCATCGACGCCGCCTGGTTCGCGCGCAAGATCGGCGCCGCCGTGGCGCTGCGCCGCGAGCTGCTGAAGCTCGACGCGGTGAGCGATGCCTGGCGCGTGCTGCATTCGGAAGGTGACGGCATCTCCGGGCTGGTCGTCGACCGCTACGGCGATCTGCTAGTGGTCGAGTTCTTCTCGGCCGGCGCCTTTCGCCACCGCGAATGGATCTTCGCCGCCCTCGAGGCCGAATTCCCCGGCTGCCGCTTCTGGTGGTTCGCCGACGAGCACGTGCAGAAGCAGGAGAGCTTCGACCTGCACCCGCGTGAGATCCCCAAGCCGGCGACCATCACCGAGCACGGCATCCAGTTCCGTGCCGCCCCGGGCAGCGCGCACAAGACCGGCTTCTTCGCCGACCAGCGCGACAACCGCGAGTGGCTGTCCCGCCAGGTCGAAGGCAAGACCGTGCTGGATCTGTGCTGCAACACCGGCGGCTTCGCCGTGTACGCGGCGGTACGCGGTGCCGCCGACGTGCTGGGCGTCGACATCGACGAGGACGTGATCGAGATCGCCAAGGGCAACGCCCGCTTGAACGGTGTGCGCCCGCGTTTCGTGCAGGCCGATATCTTCCCGTGGCTGCGCGATGCCGCCGCGCGCGGCGAGCAGTACGACGTGGTCATCCTCGACCCGGCCAAGATGACCCGCGACCGCGAGCAGGTCATTCCGGCGCTGAAGAAATACCTCGACATGAACAAGCTGGCCCTCGGCGTGTGCAAGCCGGGTGCTTTGTTCGCCACCTTCTCGTGCACGGGGCTGGTCAGCGAGGAGGAGTTCCTCGACATGCTGCGCCGCGCCGCCTTCTACGCCAACCGCACGGTGCAGGTGATCAAGGTGGCCGGTGCCGGCGCCGACCACCCGTGGCTGGCGCAGGTGCCGGAGAGCCGCTACCTGAAGGCCGCGTTCTGCCGCGTGCTGGATTGATTCCGGCGCCGCCGCAAGGTCGCCTGCCACTCAGACCGGGCAGCGGCCATCGCGGCAGCGCCCCGGCAGGCGAAGCCGGCAGAACAGCGCGTACGCCCAGGCCAAGGCCCGCGAGTCGATCAGCCAGCGCAGCCGCCGCGCCCAGGGCGCGTAGCGCGGCAGCCGCAACCAGATCTCGCGGAAGGCCGGCATGCCGATGTGCCAGTGGCCACTCGCATCGAGCGCGTGCAGGGTGGCGATGGCGGCGATCGGCGCGAGGGACACTTCGGCGAGGCGGGCGGTGTCGTGGGCGGCATCGGTGAAGCGGATCGCCTCGGCACCCGGCTGCGCGCGGTAATGCGCCATCTCGCGGCGGCAGGCCGGGCAACCGCCATCGAAGAACACTTCCAGCGTGGCGGTGGGGATGACAGCGGCGGGCATGGCGGAACCCTCCAGAACGGAAGGCCCACAGCCTGCCCGCTCCGGCGTTTCGCCGGGTGAAAGCCCGGCCCGATGCCCGTGTGGCGGCGGGCTGCGGCTAGAATCCGGGCATGGACCTGCCCCTTCGCCCCCTGCTGCTGGACTGCCGGATCGAACTCCGCAAAGCCCTGCGCACCTACGACCAGAGCGAACTCGGCCAGCGTCTCGACACCGCTTTGGCCCTGCTCGCCCCGCCCGAGCCCGGCAGCGCCCGCGCCGATGCCACCACGGCCGCACGTGCCGCCTACGCTTGGCAGATGGCGGCACGGGTGCTCAAGACCACCCACCCGGTGCTGTTCGGTGAGCTGCAGCGCGAGGTGCAGCGCCTGCTCGACAGCGGTGCTCCCGCCGATGCCAATGCCGAGATCGCCCGTCTGGAGCAGGACCTCGAGGCTGCCGAGGCGGCTGCCGGCAGCGCCAAACTGACACGGATGAAAGCCACCGCCCAGCTCAACACCGTCTGCAAGGCGCTGGCGGCGGTGGCGCCGCAGGTGCCTGAACAGGGCGATGCCCAGGCCACCGCGTTGGCCCGCATCGAGGCCCTGGTGCAGGGCCTGGGCGTGGCGGCGGCGGCCCAGATGGCCGGCGTGCGTGCCGATGCGGCCGACCCCGAGGCGGTGCCGCCGCCCGGCTTCGTGCTGGAGCTGGTCAAGGCCGGCCAGCGCGGCTTCAACAAGGCCCAGCGCGAGTTCGCGGTGGCCGAGGCGATGATCGTCACCGGCTGGCAGTTCACGCCGGTCGAGTTGCTGGAACGCGGCGAACCCTGGCTGGCCGGTCTGCTGCTCGATCCCGAATCGGCGACCTGAATGCCGGACGCTGCGCCACCCGGCCCCGGCGCGCTGCTGGTTGAGCGCCTGCAGACCAGCCGCTACCGGCTCTCCGACAGCGTGCGGGCCTCGGCGCTGTGGCTGGCGGTGCTCGACGGCCCGCTCGACCCGCGCGAGTTCCACGAGGTCGGCCTTGCCTTGACCCACGAACCGGAAGGACTGCCCCTGCACGAGGTGGCCGAGGCGTTGGCGGCCGATCCCTTCTCGCCGGCTCTGCCGCGGCTGTTCCGTTTCCTGCGCGGCCAGCGCAGCCCCAAGCGCACCGAATCCCTGCTCGATCTCTACGTCCGCGTGGTCGCCGCCGACGGCCGCATCAGCGAGATCGAACGCCATGCCCTGATCTTCCTCTCCGACCTGCTGGCCGCCCCGCAGACCCTGCTCGGCGAGCGTTTCGAGGCCCTGCTCGGGATCGAATTCCGGCCTCCGGCCGATCTTTCCGACCCCGACTGGTACCGCGCCGCCGAGTCGCTGGCGCAATCCCGCGAGGCCGCAGCCCGGGCACGGGCCCGCGATGCGGGTCTGGCCGCCCGTGAAGCGGCCGCCCGCAGCGAGGCCCTGCGCGTGCTGGGGCTCAAGAGCGAAGCCACACCGATCGCCATCAAGGCGGCCTGGCGGCGTTTGTCGCGGCAGCACCATCCCGATCGTCAACCGCAGGACGACACGGCCCGCTTGGCGGCGGCGGCGGCGAGTTTCCACGCCGTCCAGCAGGCCTGGGCCGTGCTCGAAGCCGAGGCCCGCGATGCGTGACCTCTACGCCCGCCTTGGCCTCGGTTTTGGCGCCGACGAGACGGCCCTGCGCCGTGCTCTGCGTGCCAGCGACGATGCCGAACTGGCCCGCCGCGCCGAGGCAGTGCTGCTCGATCCGGGCCGGCGTGCCGGCCACGATGCGGTCTACCGGGTGGCCCGTGGCCTGCGCGACTGGCGGATCGAACTGCATCTGGAGGACGGCGACTGGGCGCGGGCCTTGGCCGACAGCGATCTGGTCCGTCCGGATCTGCCGACCGAGCCGCTGCGCCGCCCGCCGGCGACGAGCACTCAGGCCGGCCTGCGTGGCTGGCTCGCACGCCTGTTCGGGGCTTAGCGCCGGCCCGACGGGCGGTTCATTCGCGGCTGCTGGCCGTGGGGGCCGTGCGCGGCAGCAACAGCCGGAAGCGGGCACCGGCGCCCGGTGTGCTCTCGACCGTGACCCGCCCGCCCAGGCTGCGCTCGACCAGGCTGTAGACGATGTGCAGGCCGAGCCCGCTGCCGCCTTCGCCGAGCGTGGTGGTGAAGAAGGGATCGAACAGCCGCGGCAGGTGCTCGGCCGGGATGCCGACGCCATCGTCCTCCACCTCGATCTGCAGCGTTTCGGCATCCTGGATCGAAGCCGACAAGCGGATCCGGCCGGGGCGCTCGGCCAGGCCATGGACCAGCGCGTTCATCACCAGGTTGGTCAACACCTGGCCGAGCGGCCCGGGGTAGCTGTCCATCGACAGCCCCGCGGGCACATCCAGTTCGAGTCGATGCGAGGTGTGCCGCAGCCGCGGTTGCAGGGTGGCGACGACCTCCTCGACCACTTCGGCCAGTTCGAACACCCGCCGCTGCTCCGAGGTCTGGTCCACCGCCAGCTGCTTGAAGCGCCGGATCAGCTCGGCCGCGCGCCGGGCATTGCGCACCACCAGCGCGTGCGATTCGGCCTGGCGGGCGAGGAACTCGACCAAGGTCGAGCGTTTGAGCTCGCCCCGTTCGAGTTGTTCGCGCAGCGAGGCGAGGCCATCGTCCAAAGTGCTGGCCATCAGCAACACGCTGCCGAGCGGCGTGTCCAGTTCGTGCGCCACGCCGGCCACCAGGGTGCCGAGCGAGGCCAGGCGCTCGCTGCGCACCAGTTCGTCCTGCGTCCTCCGGAGCTGCTCGATCGTGCTCGACAGTTCGGCATTGGCCACCTCGAGCTCGCGGGTGCGGTCGAGCACCCGCGTGGTGAGCAGGGTGTTGGTCTCGCGCAGGGCGGCGGCGGCGGCCTTGCGTTCGGTCACGTCGAACAGGCTGGCCAGCAGCATCGGTGCACCGCTGCTGTCGAAGCGGCTCAGATGCACTTCGGCGTCGAACTCGCTGCCATCGGGTCGGCGGTGCCGCCACTCGTAAACCTGCGGTTGACCGGCCAACGCGGCGGCGGTGTAAGGCCGGATCGCCTCTTCCGAGGGCATGCCGTCGTACTGGCGCGGCGCGGACACATCGAAGACGCTGGCGGCGAGCAGCTGATCGCGGCTTTGGAAGCCGTAGATCGCCACCGCGGCGGCATTGGCATCGACGCTGAGGTTGCGACGGGCATCGATGACGACGATCGGCAGGGGCGATTGCTGGAACAGCACGCGGGTGTAGTCGGCCTGCTCGCGCAGATCGCGGGCCTGCGCTTCCAACCGCTCGAGCATGCGGTTGAAAGCCTGCGCCAGCTCGCCGGTCTCGTCGCGGCTTTCAACCACGGCGCGCACCGAGGTGTCGCCGCCGGCCACCACCACCCGTTCGGCCACCGCCGCCAGCCGACGGACCGGGCCGGTGATCAGGGGCTCCAGGCCATAGGCCAGCAACAGCGCCAGCAGCACCGCGATCGCCGCCGTCGTCAGCCAGCGTTCGCCCTGGGCGGCAACGCGTTGCTGCAGCGGCGCGAGGCTGCTCTCCAGCACCAGGGTGCCGGCGGACGCGGCATCGTCGGGCGCCACCCGCACCTGCACCCACAGCAGGCCGTCACGCTCGGAGGCGGAAGCCGCCATCCCGTGCATCGGGCAGGGCGAGGGCGCGGCCACGCCGGCATTGCTGTATTCGGCGAAGGTCCGACCATCGGCGCTGTACAGGCAGGCGCGCCGGATGTTGGGCATGGCGGCCAGCGCGGCGAGGTTCTCGCGGGCCAGCGCGACATCGCCGAACAGCAGGGCCGCCGCGCTGCGGTTGGCGATCAGGGTGGCCACGGCCTGCAGTTCGGTCGCCAGCACCTCACGGGCGGCCACCTGTTCGGCACGCAGGGCGAGCAGGGCGAAGGCCGCCATCGCGAAGGCGCAGACCAGGCCGACCACCAGCAGCAGGCGACCGCGGATGGTCAGGCGGCGAAAGGGGGCCTTGGCGTGGGTGCTGGTCATCAGCTGCTTTTGTGCAGCGTCGGGTGCGGGTGCTTGGCCAGTTCCAGCAGCTTGGCGCTGAACTGCAGGCGCGAGGCGCGGATGCTGGAGAGATTGACGTGCAAGCGGATCGGCCCGCCCTCGGTGATGAGGGCCAGCATGCCGCCTTGGTCGGTGAAGCCGGTATCGCCCGCCACGCCCAGCAGCTTGGGCAAGCGACCGTCCTGGGCGGCCATGCGCAACTCGTCGTCGGCGGCAGGGCCGAAATAGGCAATCTGGCAGCGCGCGAGTTCGGCCAAGCTGTGCACGGCCTCGACCCGCAGCGGCCGTCCGGCCACGGCCTGCCCCTGCAGCGAAGCCAACGGCGCTTCGAAGGACGCGGCACCGGCCAGGCACAGCCGGAACGGCGCCTCGGGCGAGGCGAAGGCGCTGTCCGGCCAGGTGACAAAGCGGATGATGTGGCCCAGCCATTCGGCCTTGGCGCTCAGGGTCGATTCCGGTCCGGTCACGCCGCCCGGCTCGGCCGCCGGCAGACCGATCGGCAGCAGCGCCAGGGCGAGGGCCAGCCGTTTCATGCCGGGCGCCCCGGCCCGGCGGCGGCCTGCGCCAGCCAGACGGGCAGCTCATCGACCGGCATCGGCTTTGCGAACAGGTAGCCCTGCATCTCGTGGCAGCCGAGTGCCTGCAGGCGTTGCTGCTGCCGGACGGTCTCCACGCCCTCGGCCACTACCTTGACGCCGAGCGAGCGGGCCAGTTCGACGATCATCGCGGCGATGCCGTCACCGCCCTCGGCATCGAGGCCGATGATGAAGCTGCGGTCGATCTTGAGGCGGTCGGGGGCCAGTTTTTCCAGGCTCGACAGCGAGGAATAGCCGGTGCCGAAGTCGTCGATGGCGACCCCCACGCCCAATGCTTTCAGCGCGGCCAGCCGGGGCAGCACGATGTCCGGTGACTGCATCGCCACCGACTCGGTGATTTCGATTTCCAGCGCACTGGCCGGCAGCCCGCCCTCGGCCAGGGCTTCGGCGACCAGCTGTTCGAAACCGGGCAGCAGCAATTGGCTCATCGAAACATTGACCGCCATCCGCAAGGGATGGCCGGCGGCACGCAGGCTCACGGCCTGATCGATCGCGCAGCGCAGTGCCCAGGCGCCCAACTCCTTGATCAGGCCCGACTGTTCGGCGACCGGGATGAAGCGGTCGGGCGGCACCAGCCGGTCGTCGTCGGCGCGCCAGCGCATCAGGGCCTCAAGGCCAAGCGTGCGGCCGCTCGCCGCATCGACCTGCGGCTGGTACATCAGGAACAGCCGCTGCTGGTCGAAGGCTGCGCGCAGGCCGTGCAACAGCCGGGTGCGTTCCTTGATCTCGCTGGCCATAGAAGGCCACCGAGCGGTGTCCGGCCTGCTTGGCGCGTTTCAGCGCCGAGTAGGCCATCTTGACCGCCTCGCCACCGCTGCCGCAGCCGGCATCCACCTCGACCCCCACCGAAGGACACCGAAAGCCCGATCTCCAGGCCGTCCACCTCGAAGGGCGCGTCCATCCGCCGCGCCCAGTCCCCCGGTGCCAGAGCCTCGCGCGGGCCGAAGGCGGCGAAGGTGTCGTTGGCCACCCGCGCCACCCGCACCGCGCTGCCGGCGCCGGCTTCGAGGCGGGCAGCCACACCGTGCAGCAAAGCATCGCCGATGCGGTCGCCGAAGGTCTCGTTGATCTCGGAGAACTGGTCGATGTCGACCAGCAGCAGGCGGTGCGGCAGCTCGGGCGGGTCGCGCAGCATGGCGTCGATGGCTTCGACCAGCGCCGAGCGGTTGGCCAGTCGGGTCAGGCCATCGACGTAGGCCGCCTCGCGCAGGCGATCGACCAGACGCACGCCGTCGGCGGCCACGGCAGTGCTCTGCGCGAACATGGCGAACAGCCCCGGATCCAGCCGATGGCCGCGTTCCACCCCGGCCAGCCAAGCCACGGCATCACTGCCGGTGCGCGAGGGCAAATACAGGGCCAAACCGCCGCCGGCGTGGACACTGCGACGGTCGGCCAAAGCTTTCTGCATCGCCTGCACCGCCGGTTCGGCACCGAGCAGGTCGATGCGTTGCCAGGCCCAGTGGGCGTAGGCGCCGCGGCCGGCGACCACGCGATGCGCTTCGCCACCGTCGCTGGCCCGGCGGCCGCCCGCGCAGAACAGTCCCTCGACGGGCACCCGGAACAGCGCCGCCATACGCTCCAGAACGCCTTCGGCAAAGGCCGGCAGGGTGTCGGCGGCGAGCAGGCTGGTCTGGGCCTCGAGCAGGGCCTGCAGGTCGGCGCGGTTGGCCTCGACCGCGTCCAGGGTCTGGTAGCTGCGCAGGGCAGCAGTCAGTACGGTGAACAGCCGGGTGCGGGTCAGCTCGCTCTTGATCCGGTAGTCGTTGATGTCGTATTCGCGGATCGCCCGCATTTCCGGGGCGTAGCCGGGCTGGCCGGTGCGCAGGATGATCCGCGGCTTGTGCAGCCGGCATTCGTTGCGGATGCGGGCGACCAGATCGAGGCCGGCGCTCTCGGATTCCATCACCACATCGAGCAGGATCACGGCGACGTTGGGCTCGGCCTGCAGCAGCGCGAGCGCGGCGCTGGCGGAATCGGCGTGCAGGAAATGCAGCGGCCGGCCGAGGATCTCGACATCGCGCAGCAGGGCGAGACAGGTGGCGGCGAACACGTCCGGTTCGTCGTCGACCACGAGCACGTTCCAGGCCTTGGCCACAGCGGTGGCTACCGCCTCGCCTTCGGCCGCGAACACCAGCGGCTCGTCGCTTTCCTTCGTCCACTCAGGATGGCTCATGCGCCCACCGTTTTTTTCGCCACCCCCCTTGGCGGCGCCACCGTCCTAGCATAGCCACGGATGGCCGTCGTGTGCGGGGCAAACAGCGCCGTTCGCCGGCAAAAAACGTGCTGCGCTGCAGCTATCCTGACGCACGTCGGGCCGTAGCTTCGGCCACGCAGCGCTCGTACTCGGCCACTTCGTTCTTCGAGCCGAGCACCACCGGCACGCGCTGGTGCAGGCCGGTCGGTTGCACCTCGAGCAGGCGCTGGCTGCCGGTGCTGGCCGCGCCGCCGGCCTGTTCGATCAGCAGGGCCATCGGGTTGGCTTCGTACATCAGCCGCAGGCGGCCGCCCTTGTCGCGGCACTTGGCATCCGCCGGGTACAGGAAAATGCCGCCGCGACTGATGATGCGGTGCACATCGGCGACCATGCTGGCCACCCAGCGCATGTTGAAATCGCGGCCGCGCGGGCCGGTGCTGCCGGCTTCCAGTTCGCCGATGTAGCGCCGCGCCGGCGCGTCCCAGTGGCGGGCGTTGCTGCTGTTGATGGCGTACTCGGCGGTGTCGGCCGGGATGCGGATGTCGCGGCGGGTGAGGATGAAGCTGCCGGTGTCGCGGTCCAGCGTGAAGCAGTGCGTGCCAAAACCCACGGTCAGCACCAGCACCGTGCTCGGCCCGTACACCGTGTAGCCGGCCGCCACCTGGGTACGGCCCGGTTGCAGGAAGTCGCGGGTGGTCGGCGGGCTCGCGCCGTCCGGGCAGCGCAGCACCGAGAAGATGGTGCCCACACTGACGTTGACGTCGATGTTCGAGCTGCCGTCGAGCGGATCGAACAGGAGCAGGAAATTGCCCTTCGGGTAGGCGTCGGGGATGGCGTGCGGCTCGTCCAGTTCCTCGCTGGCGATGCCGGCCAGATGACCGCCCCAGGCATTGGCCTCGAGCAGGATCTCGTTGGAGAGCACATCGAGTTTCTTCTGCGCCTCGCCTTGCACATTGCCGGTGCCGGCATCGCCCAGCACACCGCCTAACGCACCCTTTCTCACCTCGTTGGCGATGCTCTTGCAGGCGCGGGCCACCACCTCGATCAGCAGGCGCAGCTCGGGCGTGATCTGCCCGGCGCGCTCGGCCTCGATCAGGAAGCGGGTCAGGGGCGTGCGGTTCGGCATGGCCTTCGGCTCCGGGAGGAAGTGCCGGATTCTACCCGTCCACCTGCGGTGCCGCCTCGGCGAAATCGCCGCCCAGGGCTTTGTAGAGCGCCGCTAGCGCGGTCGCCCGGGCGGTTTCGGCCTGCACGGCGGCGTCTTCCAGTTCGATCCGCGATTGCTCGGTCTGCAACAGGCTGAGCGGATCGTCGGTACCGGCCCGGAAGCGCAGCCGCGACAAGCGCGCCGCTTCGCGCGCGGCCTGGGCGGCCTGGCCCAGTTCGACGGCCGCCTGCTGGCTGCTGCGGAAACCGGCCAGGGCGTTCTCGGTGTCTTCGAGCGCGCGCAGCACGGTCTCCTGGTAGCGCGCCACCGCCCCCTCGGCGCGGGCCTCGGCGGCCCGCACCTGCTGGCGCACGCGGCCGGCATCGAGAAAACGCCAGGACAGCACCGGGCCCCACTGCCAACGCTCGGCGCCGGCGCTGCCCAACGCAGCGGCCTGTTGGCCGGTCCAGCCGAAGCCTCCCTGCAGGTTCAGGCGCGGAAAGTACTGGGCGATCTCGGTGCCGACATCGTGGCGCGCCGCCGCCAACTGCCGCTCGGCGGCAGCGATGTCGGGCCGCCGCTTCAGCCATTGCTCTGGCGTGCCGGTGGCGACAAGCGCGGGCAGGGCGGGCACCCGGTCCGGGGCCACGCCAACCCGCTCGCGCACCGCCGCCACCGGCTGCGCACCCAGCACCGCAAGGCGGTGCTCGTGGGCGATCCGCTCGGCCTCGCGTTGCGGCAGGGCGGCGGCCAGGGCATCGCGCTGGGCCTGGGCGCGTGCGGCATCGACGGCATCAAGGCGACCGGCGGCGGCCAGCACGCGGATGATCCGCAGCACCTCGTCGGCGGCGGCCAGGTTCTCCCGCGCCAGAGCCTCGCGGCGCTGCGCCCCACGCAGGGCGAAGTAGGCTTGCGCGGTTTCCGCCACCATGCTGAGCCGCACCGCCGCGAGCTGGGCGGCCTCGGCCTCGGTGCGCCGGGCCTGGGCGCGGCTGGGGTTGCGCAGCGCGCCGAACAGATCGATCTCCCAGACCGCATCGAAACCGGCGCGGAAGGTGTCGGTGGTCGGCTGACCGGGGGGCAGGAAAGGGTCTTCGCGACTGGGGCGATTGCGGTTGGCGTCGGCCCCGGCGGTGAGGGTGGGCAGCCGGGCGAAGCTGCTCAAGCCGCTCAGGGCGCGGGCTTCCTCGAAACGGGCGCTGGCCTGCGCGATCGTGGTGTTGGCGGCCAGGGTCTGTGCGATCAGGGCCTCCAGCACCGGGTCGTCGAAGGCCTGCCAGACCGCAGAGGTGAGCGGTTCGGCCGCGGCGGGATCGGCCTGGTCGAAGCGTTCCGGCAGGGCCACCTCGGGCCGTACATGCGGCGGGCCGAGCGTGCAGCCGGCCAGCCCGAGGACGGCGAGAGCAAGGAGCAGCGGCTTAGGCATGACGGGCCTCGCGGGCAGCGCGGCGGGCGATCATGCGCGCCTCCAGTTTGCGGATCACAACGTAGAACACCGGGGTGAAGAACAGGCCGAGGAACGTGACGCCGAGCATGCCGAAGAACACCGTCACGCCCATCACATGCCGCACCTCGAAGCCGGCACCGCTGGCGAACACCAGCGGCAGTACGGCAGCGCAGAAGGCAAAACTGGTCATCAGGATCGGCCGCAGGCGCAGTCGGCAGGCCTCGACGGCCGCCTCGACGATGCCGCGACCCTCTCGCTCCAGGTCGCGGGCGAACTCGACGATCAGGATGGCGTTCTTGCAGGCCAGGCCCATCAGCACCACGAGGCCGATCTGGGTGAACACGTTCATGTCGATGATGGTGGGTGGTGCGGCGGTCATCGGGTTGATCGTGCCCATCGCCATCTGGGCGACGAACCACAGGCCGTTGACGGTATTGAGCACCCAGATCGCACCGATCGCCGAGAGCAGGCAGAGCGGCACGATCAGGATCACCGCCAGCGGCAGCGACCAGCTCTCGTAGAGCGCGGCCAGCACCAGATAGACCAGCAGCACACAAAGCACCAGCACGAGGTAGGGCGCCATCCCCTGCTGCACCTGCTGGTAGGTGAGTCCGGTGAAGGCCAGCGACATGCCCTGCGGCAGCACGCTGGCGGCGGTTTCGGCGGCGATCCGCACGGCATCGCTGCTGCTCACCGCCGCCGGATCAAAAGGATTGGCGCTGAAGTCGGCGGCCGGGTGGCCGTTGTAGCGGACCACTGGGTCGGGGCCGTAGTCGGGGCGCAGTTCGACAACGCTGCCCAGCGGCACCATCTGGCCCTGTGCATTGCGCACCTGCAGGCGTGCGATGTCGGAGGCCTCGTCGCGGAAGGGCGCATCGGCCTGCGCGTACACCGCGAAGGTGCGGCCAAACAGATTGAAGTCGTTGACGTAGGCGCTGCCCAGGTAGATCTGCAAGGTGGCGAACACATCGCTGAGTGCCAGACCGGCGGCCTTGGCCTGCTCGCGGTCGACCACGGCTTCGAGCTGCGGCACGTTGGCCTGGAACGAGGAAAACGCCGAGCCCTGCCCGAAACCGGGCTGCTCGCTGATCGCGGCGACCAGTGCTTGGGTAGCGTTGAACAGTTCGCCGTAGCCCAGTCGACCGTGGTCCATGACATAGGCCTCGACACCGGCGGCATTGCCGTAGCCGGCCACCGGTGGTGGCATGAAGGCAAAAGCCAAGCCGTCCTGGATGCCGCCAAAGGCGGCGGTCAATTCACCGGCGATGGCCGCGGCTGGCTTCGGCAGCTCCTCCTGCGGATCGAGGCCGATGAACATCACGCCAACGTTCGGGGTGGCGACGAAATGCACCGCATTGAGGCCCGGAAACTGCACCACGTTGGCCACGCCGGGTGTCGCCAGTGCGATCTCGCCCATCTGCCGCATCGCCGCTTCGGTGCGCTCCAGCGTGGCCCCTTCGGGCAGCTGCACGGCGGCGAACAGGTACTGCTTGTCCTGGGTCGGGATGAAGCCACCGGGAATCTGGGTGAAGCCCAGCACGGTCACGCCGATCAGGCCGGCGTACAGCACGAGCAGGCGCGGCGCACGGGCGATGGTGCCGCCGATACGGCCGGCGTAGCGGTCGCTGCTGCGCTTGAAGCGGGCATTGAAGCCGACGAAGAAGCGTCCGAACAGGCGGTCGATGCCGCGGGCGAGGCGGTCTTTGCGGGCACCCACCGGTTGCAGCAAGCTGGCCGCCAGTGCCGGGCTCAGCGTCAGCGAATTGAACGCCGAGATCAGCACCGAAACGGCGATGGTCACCGCGAACTGCCGGTAGAACTCGCCGGTCACGCCGCCGATGAAGGCAAGCGGCACGAACACCGCCGCCAGCACCAGCGAGATCGCCACGATCGGCCCACTCACTTCGCCCATCGCCTTGTGTGCGGCGTCGCGGGGCGAGAGGCCGTCTTCGATGTGGCGCTCGACGTTTTCGACCACCACGATGGCGTCGTCGACCACGATGCCGATGGCCAACACCAGGCCGAACAAGGTCAGCACATTGATCGAATAACCAAGCAGCCAGAGCACCGCGAAGGTACCGACGATCGAGACTGGCACCGCCAGCAGCGGAATGATCGAGGCGCGCCAGGTCTGCAGGAACACCACCACCACCAGCACCACCAGCAGCACGGCCACCAGCAGTTTCTGCACCACCGCGTCGATCGAGGCGCGGACGAACACCGTGGGGTCGTAGGCCACTTCCCAGGCGATGCCTTCGGGGAAGCCGGTGGCCAGTTCCGCCATGGTCGCCCGCACCGCGTCGGACAGCGCGATGGCGTTGGCGCCCGGGGCCTGGAAGATGGCGATGGCGGCGGCTTCGCGGTTGTCGAGCAGCGAGTTCAGCGCATAGGTGTTGGCCCCGAGTTCGATGCGGGCGATATCGCGCAGGCGGGTCATTGCGCCGCCTTCGCCGGTGCGGACGATGATGGCGCCGAATTCCTCGGGCGTTTCCAGCCGGCCACGGACATTGACCAGAAGCTGCGTGCTGGAACCAGCGGGTTGCGGTGCAGCACCGAGGGCGCCGGCCGAGACCTGGACATTCTGGTCGCGGATCGCGCCGACAATATCGAGCGCGGTGAGCCCGCGTTCGGCGGCGCGGTCGGGGTCGATCCAGATCCGCATGGCGTACAGTCCGGCACCGAAGGCCTGGGCATTGCCCACGCCCTCCAGCCGGGCCAGTGCGTCACGCACGTTCATGGCCGCGAAATTGGACAGGTAGAGCCCGTCGTAGCGCCCGTCCGGCGAGGTCAGGTGGACCACCATGGTGATGTTGGGCGAGACCTTCGCCGTCGTCACGCCCAGTGCCCGCACCGCCTCCGGCAAGCGCGGCAGGGCCTGGGCCACGCGGTTCTGCACCTGCATGGCGGCGAGGTCGATGTCGGTGCCGAGCGCGAAGGTGACCGAGAGCACCACGGTGCCGTCGGAGGCCGAGGCCGAGCGCATGTAGATCATGTTCTCGACGCCGTTGATCGCCTCCTCGAGCGGTGCCGCCACGGTGTCGGCGATGGTGCGCGGGTTGGCGCCGGGGTAGATCGCCGTGACCTGCACGGTGGGCGGTGCCACCTCGGGGTACTCGGTGATCGGCAGTGTGGGCAGGGCCAGCAGGCCGGCGACGAAGATCGCGATCGACAGCACCGCGGCCAGGATCGGCCGGTCGATGAAGACGCGGGAGAGATCGGCGTGCGCCATGCCTCAGCCCTCGTCCGGGCGGCGGCTGTCGGAGCCGCTGGCGGCGTCCGGCGCATCCATCGCCACCTCGCGGGCGAGCACCGGCGCACCGGGGAAAAAGATGCGGCGCATGCCATTGACCACCACGCGGTCACCGGCGGCAAGGCCCTGTTCGACCACCACAAGGCCGTCGATCTGCGGCCCCAGCACCACGTCGCGGCGCAAGGCCACGTTGCCACCTTCAGGGCCCTCGCCCAGCACGAAGACGTAACGGCGATCCTGGTCGGTCAGCACCGCCTGCGGATGGATCAGCACCGCCTCGCGCTCGCCGGAACCGAGCAGGCGGACGCGGGCGAACAGGCCCGGCGTGAAGCGGCCGTCCGGGTTGGCCAACTCGGCGCGGGCGAGGATGGTGCCGGTGGCCGGATCGACGATGTTGTCAACGAACACCATGCGACCCTCGTGGGGGAAGCCCTGCTCGTTGGCCAACGCCACCCGCACCGGGTTGGCGGCATCGCGCGAGCTGGGCCGCTCGCCTTCGCGGGCCATGGCCTGGTAGCGCAGGTAGGCGCGCTCGTCGCTGCGGAAGCTGACGTGCACCGGGTCCTTGCTGACCACGCGGGTGAGCACCGGTTCGCCCACCCCGACCAGGTTGCCGGTGCGCAGCAGGATGGCGCCGGCGCGGCCATCGATCGGCGCGCTGATCCGGGTGAAGGACAGCTCCAGTTCGGCCTGCGCCACCCGGGCGCGGGCGGCCAGGGTGTCGGCCTCGGCCTGCCCGGCCTCGTTTTCGCGGGCCTCCACTTCGCCGGCTGAAACCGCGTTCTCGGCAAGCAATGAGCGGCTGCGCGCCAGTTCGCTGCGTGCCAGCCGTTGCCGTGCCTCGGCGCGGGCGAGGTCGGCGCGGGCCACATCGAGCGCCGCCCGGTAGGGGCGGTCGTCGATCTCGAACAGCAGCTGGCCGCGACGCAGCAGGGCGCCTTCGCGGAAATGCACGGCGGTGATGGTGCCGGCCACCTGCGGCCGGATTTCGGCCTGCTCGATGGCCTCGATCCGGCCGGTGAACTCGTCCCATTGCGCCACGCTGCGCACCAGAACCGGGGCGGCGCTGACCTCGGCCGGTGGCATGACGAACTCGCCGCCCCCGCTGCAGGCGGCGAGCAGCAGGGCCAGTGCGGCGGTCAGCAGTGGGCGGGGGCCTGGCCCCAGGGGCTTGCGGCGGGCGGTGGTGGGGATCGAAGCGGCCATGGTTCAGGGGTCGGAAGACGGGGATGAGGGGAAAGACGACGGGGCTTCGCTGGCGGCCAGGCCGGTCAGATCGCGCAGCCGCTGTTCGATCCGTGCGGCCAAGCGCAGGCGGACCTCGGCTGACACCGGCGAGAGGCCGAACAGGCGTGACCAGAACAGGCCATCGGCGGCCAGCAGGAGCAGGTAGCGTTCAAGATCGGCCTCGTCCCAGCGCCAGTCGGCGAACTCGCGCTGCACATGGGCGCGGACCGGGTCGAGCAATTCGGGGTCGGCCATCGCCGCACTGAGCAGGCCGGAAACGAAGCGCCGATGCCCGTCGTCATCCTCGGCCAGGCTGCACCGCACATGGCCGAGCAGGCGGGCGGCCTGGGCCCGGCGTGGGCAGGTGGTGCCGTCGTCCAGGGCTTGCACCTCGACTTGGGCGGCCTCTTCCCATTGCGCCAGATCGGCCTCGATCAGAGCCTTGAGCAGGGCTTCCTTGGTCGGGAAGTGGTAGGTGATGCCGCCCCGGGTGATGCCGCTTTCCTCGGCCAGGGTCTCGAAGGTGAGCTGGCCGGCGCCGCGCGTCTCGACGATGCGGCGGGCGGCGTCGAGCACGGTCTGGCGGGCACGCGGTGGGCGATTCATGCCATAACTTTACAGAACGTTCTGTCAAGAAAAAAGCAAACGACCGCCCCGTCCGCCGTCTTTGCCCTGCCGCTGCGGCGGAGCCGGCGATATACTGTGGCGTCCGATTGGTCCGTCCTTGCCACCAGGGGTTCGAAGTGCGCAACCACGATTCCGTTTTCCTCAAGAATTTCACCCTGGTCATCGTCGCGCTGTTCGTTTTCATGCTCGTGTTGATCGCCTTGGCGCTCTACCTCAACTCGCGCAAGGTGCATGCACCCAACCCGGTGGCCGAAGCCGCCGTGGTCCAGCGCATCCAGCCCTTGGGTGCGGTGTTCGCGGGTGAGACCGGTGCCGCTGCCGCGGCTGCCGCAGCACAAGCCGCCGCCCTGGCGGCCGCAGCCGGTGGCGCAGCCTTCGGTGGCACGCTGGACGGCGCGCTCATTTACCAGAACTCCTGCGCCGCCTGCCACGGCACCGGTGCCGGCGGTGCCCCGGCCCCGACCGCGGCGGCCTGGGTCGCGCGTCTGGCCCAAGGCCAGGAGGTGCTGGTGCGTCACGCCATCGAGGGCTTCCAGGGCAGCCAGGGCTTCATGCCGCCGCGTGGCGGCAACCCGCGGCTGACCGACGAGCAGGTGACCGTCACGGTCGAGTACATGATCCAGAAATACCGTTGAGGCAGCTCGCCGCGCCACTGGCGCTGCTGCTGGCCGGCGCATCGCTGCCGGCCCTCGTCGCTGCCGCGCCAGCCGTGGCCATCGCCGAGGTGCAGGGCCGCGGGGCGCAAAGCCCGCTGCTGGGCCGCACCGTGCAAATCGAAGGCGTGGTCACCCTGGCCTTCCGCGATGCCCGCGGCGGGGTGTTCGTGCAGTCTCTGCTGCCCGATGCCGACCCGGCCAGCGCTGAGGGCCTGTTCCTGCTGCCGGCCAAGGGCCAGCCCGCCCTGCAGCCCGGCCAGCACCTGCGCGCCACCGGCCGGGTGGTCGAATCCGGCGGTGGCGCCAGCCTCACCAGCCTAGCCGCCGCTCGTATCGAGGTGCTGGGCCGGGCCGCCTTGCCCGAGGCCCAGGTGCTGCATGCCCCGCCCGCCGACTGGGAGGCGCTGGAGGGCATGCGGGTGCGCGTGGCGGCCCCGCTCACGGTCAGCGGCAACCACACGTTGCAGCGATTCGGCGAGGTCGAGCTGGCTTTCGGCGGCCGCTTGTTCACGCCCACCGAAAAAGTCGCACCGGGGGCAGCCGCGCGCCAACGGCTGGCCGAGAACCGCGCCCGTCGCCTGCTGCTCGACGACGCCCGTGCCGACCCGGAGCCGGCCACGATCGACTGGCTGCCCGAGCCGCTTTCCGATGCCGCGCCCTTGCGCGCCGGCAGCGTCCTGCACGGTGTGAGCGGTGTGGTCGATGAACGCTTCGGCCGCCATCGCCTGCAGGCCGAGCGGCCGGTGCAGCGCATCGAGCAGGCCCCGCGTCCGCCGGTGCCGGAGGTCGCGGGCGATCTGCGCATCGTCGGCATGAACCTGCTCAACCTGTTCAATGGCGACGGCCGCGGTGGTGGTTTCCCGACCGCGCGCGGTGCCCGCAACGCCGAGGCCTGGCAGCGGCAATTGGCGAAGCATGTGGCGGCGATCCGTGCGCTCGATCCCGACCTGCTGGCCCTGCAGGAAGTCGAGAACGACGGCAGCGGCCCGGATTCGGCGATCGGCCAGCTGGCCGCCGCCCTCAATGCCGCACAGCCGGCTGCGCGCTGGGCCGTGGTGGTGCCGCCCGATCGGCCGGGCGGCGATGCCATCGCCGTGGGTCTGCTCTACCGCGCCGATCGCCTCGAGGCGCTTGGCCGCCCGGCCTTGCGGCTCGGCCGGCCCTTCGACTGGGGCAACCGCCCTCCGCTGGCGATGAGCTTCCGTTCGCCGGGCGGTACCCCCTTCACCGTGGTCAGCCTGCACTTCAAGAGCAAGGGCGGCTGCGAGGACGCCGACCCGGCCAACCGCGACCAGGGCGACGGCCAGGGCTGCTTCAACCCGATGCGGGTGACCGCCAACCGCGCGCTGGCCGAGTGGATCGCCACCGACCCCACCGGTAGCGGTGCCGAGGCGGTGGCCCTGATCGGTGATTTCAACGCCTACGCGCAAGAGGACCCGATCCGCCTGCTGCGCGATGCCGGCTGGCTGGACGCCTTCGCCGCCGTTCCCGCCGAACGGCAGTACAGCTTCGTGTTCGATGGCCAGGCCGGCCGGCTCGACCACGCCCTGATCAACCCTGCCATGGCCGCCAGACTGCGCGGCGCGGCCAAATGGCACAACAACAGCGATGAATCGGCGGCCTTCGGCTACGACGGCAGCCACGGCCGCCGCGCCACCGCGAGCCCGTGGCGCGCCTCTGACCACGATCCTTTGCTGATCGGGATCGATTCGCGCTGAGGCCGCCATTGCGGGGCGCTGCTAGACTTCGCGCCGCATGCCCCCGTCCCCCGACTTCCCCGCGCAGTCCGCGGCACTCACGCTCGAAGGCCCGGCCGGTGCCCTGGAGGCCTTGGTTGATCGCCCGGCTATCGAGCAGGAGCGTCGGGCCGTGGCGGTGATCGGCCATCCGCACCCGCCGGACGGCGGCACCATGCACAACAAGGTGGTCGGCACCATCGCCCGGGCCCTTTCCGATCTCGGCATCACTTCGGTGCGTTTCAATTTCCGCGGGGTCGGTGCCAGTGCCGGCAGCTACGATCGGGGTCGTGGCGAGACGCTCGATTTCCTTGCCGTCGCGCAGTGGGTGCAGGCGCAGCGGCCGGACGATGCGCTCTGGCTGTGCGGCTTCTCCTTCGGGGCCTGGGTGGCGCTGGGCGCCGCCCGCCAGTTGCCGGTGCAGCAGATGATCGTGGTCGCACCGCCGGTGGGCTTCCGTGATTTCGTTGGCGTGCCGCCGCCGCCCTGCCCGTGGCTCGTGGTGCAGGGCGAGGCCGATGACGTGATCGCCCCGCAGGCGGTCTTCGACTGGGCCGCCGCCGCCCGACCGGCCCCCACCCTCGTGCGCATGGCCGAGGCCGGGCATTTCTTTCACGGCCGGCTGGTCGATCTGCGCGGCGCGATCCGCCATGGCGTGGCCAAGCCGTTGCCGCCGTTCCGGGCCGGGGTTTGAGCGGCGTGCCGGATCGGCCCTCGCAGCGCTACCTCGCCGGTGTGGCCGAGGGTCGATGGCGGCAGGACGCGGGGCAGCTCGCCGCACTGGTCGAACTCGACCGGGTTGCGCTGGACCTGCTGGCGCGGCGTCGCGCCGGCACCCTGAAGCGGCTCGGTCTGCGCCTGGCCGGCCACGGCGGGGTGCGCGGGCTGTACCTGTGGGGCGGGGTCGGCCGCGGCAAGACCCTGCTCTGCGATCTGCTGCTTGAGGCCTGCGCCGAACTGGCGCCGGTGCGCCTGCACTTCCACCGCTTCATGCAGGACATCCACGCCCGGGTGAAGGCCCTGCCCGACACCGCCGACACCCTGAGCGAGGTCGCCGCACAGTACGTGCAACGCTCGCGGCTGCTCGTGCTCGACGAGTTCTTCGTCGCCGACATCGCCGATGCGATGATCCTCTCGCGCCTGCTGGAGCGCCTGTTCGAGCTTGGCGTCACCCTGGTCGCCACCTCCAACATCGCGCCGCAGGGCCTCTACGCCAATGGCCTGCAGCGCGCCCGTTTTTTGCCGGCGATCGCCCGGATCGAGCAGCACTGCGTGGTCCACCGGCTGCTGGGCGAGACCGATTTCCGGCTGCGCCAGCTCAGTGCCGCCGAGACCTGGCATGTGCCGCCGGACGCCGCCGGCGAGGCCGCACTGGCGGCCTGCTTTGGCGCACTCAACGGCGCCGGTAGCACCGCGCCCGGCCCCTTGCTGCTGCATGGCCGCGAGATTCCGGCCAAAGCCTTGGGCGAGGGCGTGGCCTGGTTCGATTTCGAGGCCCTGTGCGAAGGCCCGCGTTCGGCCGCCGACTACATCGAGCTGGCCCGCGAGCACCACACCCTGCTGCTGTCGAATGTGCCCCGCTTCGATGACACGGCCCTCGATGCGGCGCGCCGCTTCATCCATTTGATTGATGAGCTTTACGACCGCAACGTCAACCTGCTGGCCACTGCCGCCGCGCCGCCGCAGGCGCTCTACAGCGGACAGAAACTGCGGCTCGAATTCGAGCGCTGCGCCTCGCGGCTGATCGAGATGCAAAGCCACGACCACCTGGCCCGGGCCCATCGGCCATAAGCGTAGAGGGCGGCGGCTCCGCAATGACCGTCAGAAGCGCCGCTCGCGCCTGCCGACGCGCGACCTGCCGACGCGCGACCTGCCGACGCGCGACCTGCCGACGCGCGACCTGCCGACGCGACGGCTCAGGCTCCGCGCCCCGTGGCGCTCGCTGACGGCCATCGGCCGAAGGACCCTTGGCCTCAGGAGCGTTATCCTTGTCGACGATGAACACCCCCGAATCCTCGACGCTCGGCCAGAGCGTGGCCTGCCCCTCGGCCTACGATGCCGCTTTGCTGTTTCCCATCCCGCGCGCGCAGGCCCGGGCAGCCCTAGGGCTCGACGAGGCCTTGCCCTTCGCCGGCGTCGATCTGTGGAACGCCTACGAGCTGTCCTGGCTCGATCCTCGCGGCAAGCCACAGGTGGCGCTGGCCGAGTTCCGCGTGCCGGCCAGTTCGCCGAACCTCATCGAATCGAAAAGCTTCAAGCTCTACCTCAACAGCTTCGCCCAGGAAAAACTCGCCAACGCCGAGGCCCTGCGTGCCCTGCTCACCGCCGATCTTTCCGCTGCCGCCGGCGCGCCGGTGGCGGTGAACCTGATCGCTCCGACCTCGCCGCAGGCTTTTCCAGTGAGCGTGCTGCCCGGCGAGTTGATCGACAGCGTGGCCATCGCCATCGAGCACTACGGTCCGCCGGCACCGGAATTGCTTAAAGCCGATGCCGAGCAGCCGGTCGAGGAAACCCTGGTCTCGCACCTGTTCCGCTCGAACTGCCCGGTCACCGGCCAGCCCGATTGGGCCAGTCTGCAGATCGTCTACGCCGGCCCGCGCATCGATCGCGCCAGCCTGCTGCGCTACCTGGTGAGCTTCCGCACCCACAGTGATTTCCACGAGGCCTGCGTCGAACGCATCTTCCTCGACCTGCGCGCCCGTTGCGGCTGCACCCGGCTCGCCGTGTACGCCCGCTTCACCCGTCGCGGCGGCCTGGACATCAACCCGTTCCGGGCCTTGCCGGGCACGCCGATGCCGGACAATCTGCGCCTCTCGCGCCAATGAGCGGGGCCGTACCGATGCCGCCTTCCGACCTGCCGCTTCGCCGCCTGCCGCGCCGCCTGGCGGGCGTGCTGTTCGCCCTGCTTCTGGTCGCTTGCGCGCCCGAGCCGGCACCCGACGATGCTCCGGCGGATGCGACGGTGGTGGCAGCCCCGGACCGAACTGCGATGGCGGCACAGCCGGTGGGCGATCTGGAGGCGGTGGCTTTGGAGCTGGGCAGCCGGCTCGATGCCGACGGCCGGGTGGCGGAGGTGCAGGAGCGTTTCCGCCCCAGCGACACCGTGCAGGTCAGCCTGATCACGGTGGGCAGCGCCCCAACGGCGCGCTTGCGCGTCGAATGGCGCGATGCCGAGGGCCGTGTGCTGGCCAGCGATGAGCAGAGCATCGCGCCGACCGGACCGGCGGTGCACCGTTTCAGCCGGGCCGTCGAAGGCGGCTGGCCGCCGGGCCGTTACGCGGTCGAGGTGCATCTGGATGCCGCCAGTGCCGGCGTGCGCGAGTTCGACGTGCGCTGAAGCGCCAGCTCAGGGCCGCAGCAGGAAGTTCAGCAGGTTGTTCTGGAAGTAGCGGTTCGCCAGCAGGCGGGCGTGGTTCTCGCACAGGAAGAAGCTCTGGCTGATCGGCACGAAGCCGAAATCGGCGGCGTCCTGCGAGGCGCGGGTCACCAGACCGTCGCCGGCGGCTTGAAACAGCTGGGTAAGATCAAACCCAGACCGAGGCGCTCGCACATCCTGCGGCCGGAAGGCGAGCCGCGCATGCGAACCCTCCACCTCCAGCACCGCGCCGGCCAAAGTGGGTTCGCAGTCGCCACCGAAGGCGGCGATCCGCACGCCACTGCGCGGGAACGGCCGCGCCAGCACGTCATTGAACTGGCGGGCGCGACGCAGGTTGCGGCTGAATTCGTCCTGCAGCACGGCCAGTACCGCCGGGCCATCGTTGCCGAAATTGCGCAGCACCCGCTGCTCGACCTCGGCCGAGAACACCGACCAGCGGTTGTCGCGCCAGACGCTGACATCGAACAGATCGATCGCCAGCGGCCGACCCTCCAGGTCGTGGACCACCCGGGTGAGCGGGTGCGGCAGGGTCTCGAACACGGTGGGGAAGGTCGCCAACGCCTCCACCGGCACCGTTCGCAAGGTGAAGCGGTAGCCCTCCAGCAGCCGCTGCAGGCTGGCCACCGCGCCGAGCTTGGGCGTGCCCAGCATGGCCACCCGCCGCAGCCGCTGCCGGCCTTCGGTCCAGGGCTGTGGATCGGGGTGTTCCAGCACATCGTGCGGGCCGTAGCGCAGGTAGTACTGGGCGATCAGCCCGCCATTGCTGTGGGCGATCAGATCGACCCGCAGCGTGGGGTCGCCGTGGTCGATGCGGATCTGGTCGATCAGGGCATGCAGCTGCCGCACGGCGACGATGTTGGGCTGCCGCCAGTCGTAGGCCAGGGTGTAGAAACGACGGCGGTCGGGCCCGTACACCGGCTCGCCGGGGCGGCCCTCGCTGAAGCGCCCGGCCTGCACCAGGGTGTCGAGCAGAGCACCGTAGATGTCGATGCCACCCAGTCGGCGGATCACCGCGCCAGCGCGGATGCTGTCATCGCCCTCCCAGGCCGGACCGATCCGCGCCAGCCGCGCATGGTCGCTGAAAGCGAGCTCGCGCAGGGTGCCGGGCCAGAGTTCGACACCGCTGCGGGCATCAACGAGGCTCGTGCCCATCAGGCCGGGAATGACGATGACCGGTGGCGGTGCCGGTACGCTGGCGGCCTCGGCATAGAGTGCCATCAGGTTCGGGCCACGCGGCGTGGCGCAGCCCACGAGCAGCAGGGCGAGGAGGAGGGCGGCGAGCACGCCGCCGCGGCGGTTCGGCGTCATCGGCCGAGCATAAGCGGCGAACCCGGTCACGAAATGAACGATGGCCTCGTCAAGGCGCGGCTGAAGCCGCGCTGCCTACTCGACCGGGTCGGACACCACCGGCATCGGATCGAAGCGGGGTTCGGACCGCTCGATCGGGCGCGGCGACTCGAAACGTGCGGGTGGCTCCTCGAAGCGCTGTGGGCGTTCGAAACGGGCCGGGGGTTCTTCGAAACGCGGCTGAGGCTCCTCAAAACGCTGCGGCCGCTCGAAACGTTCCGGAGCCTCCTCAAAACGCGGCTGAGGCTCCTCAAAACGCTGCGGCCGCTCGAAGCGGACCGGTGCTTCCTCAAAACGCGGTTGAGGCTCCTCAAAACGCTGCGGCCGCTCGAAGTGGACCGGTGCTTCCTCGACGCGGCGCGGCTCTTCGAAGCGACGCGGGCGTTCAAAACGGGCCGGTACGTCCTCGACGCGGCGCGGCTCGCCGAACTGGCGTGGGCCATCGCGGAACACCGCGGCGGGCAGCGCGGGCGTGGCCTCGATCACCTGCGGCCGCGGCTTGGGCATGGGCTGCGGGACGGCGGGGCGCGGCGCCGGAGCCGGCACCACCCACACCGTGCCCGGCCCGATCCAGCCGTGCCGGTAGGGATGGCCCCAGCCGTGACCCCAGCCGTGTCGCCAGCCACTGCCCCAGCCGGGGTGGCCCCAGCCGTGACCCCAACCGTGCCGCCAGCTGCCACCCCAGCCCGGGTGGCCCCAGTGCGGTGAACGGCCCCAGCCCCAGCCGAGTGAGCCGCCCCAGTGCGGGCTGCCCCAGCCCCAGCCGAGTGAGCCGCCCCAGTGCGGGCTGCCCCAGCCCCAGCCGATGTGGCTGGACCAGCTCCAGTGATCGATGGCGTGGATCGTGGCGGGGCGGGTGGGATGCAGGAAATAATCGCCGTGGCCGGCATGCCCCGGCACATGGCGCAGGCCGTCGTGCAATTCGTAGAACCCGCCGCGATCGACCACCTGGTAGGTGACGCAGCCGGTGAGCGGCAGGACGAGCAGGGCGGCAAACGCGGTGCGGCGCAGCATGACGGCGGTCTCCGGGGCGAAAGGCCATCTTGGCCGGTGGTGGTGAATCGCGACTTAAGGCGGCTTCACGAGGGGCGCCAGCAGCGGCCGCCGGCGATCGTGGTTTTCAGGGCCAGCGTAGCGCGATCGAGCAGCAGCAGATCGGCGTCCATGCCCGGCGCGATCCGGCCCTTGCGGGCCAGGCCCCAGATCGCCGCCGGTGTGGCGGTGGCGGCGGCCAGCGCGGTCGCCAGCGGCACACCGTGGGTCTGCACGGCACTTTGGACCGCCGCCAGCAGGCTGCCGATCGGTGCCACCTCCAGCGAGCACAGCCGGCCCTCGGCATCGAAATGCGGCAGGCTGGCCTGGCCGTCCGAGCTCAGGCTCAGGCGGGCGATGGGCAGGCCGGCGGCCAGGGCCTCGGCCAACGCCCGTGCGGCCGGCACCTCGCCGGCAGCGGCGAAGCCCGGCGTGCTGCTGGTGGTGAAGTCGATGCTGCCGCCTTCGCGGACGAAGGCGAAACCGTCGGCCAGCAGCCGGGCGTTGCGGTTGACGTGGGTGGGGTGCCATTGCCGGATCGGCACGGGCCAGCGCGTGCTCGCCTCGCGCAGCAGGGCCAGGCCCTCCGGCGCGTCGCCGCAGTGCACCAGCACGGTGCCGGATTTGCCGGCCAGCATGCCGCCGACGCGGGCATCGGCGGCGATGCGCGCGAGCTCCGCCGCACTGGGCTGCGAACCGCGGTGGTCGGCGATGGCGATTTCGCCGACGCCGATCATCTCCGGCACCAGCACCAGATCGCGGCGGATGCAGCCGGTCAGGGTCACCGCCGGCACCCGGTAGGAGCCGCTCAGGATGTAGACCGACAGGCCGCGGGTGGCGAGCGCCCGGGCGCAGGCCAGCAGATCGGCGTGGCTGCGGGTCACGTCGTCGGTGCCGAGCGCGCCGATGAGGGTGGTGACGCCGGCCGCCAGCGCGGTCCCGGCGTTCAGCGGGGCCATGCGCGTGGCGAAACCGCCCTCGCCGCCGCCGCCGCCGGGGTGGACCAGGCCATCGACCAGGCCGGGAGCGAGCACATCGCCGGCGGCCTCGATCACCGTCACCGGCACACCGCAGCCGCGTGGATCGAGGCCCTGACCGATCGCCAGAATCCGGCCGTGGGCCAGCAGCACATCGCACCGGCCGAGCGCCTCGGGGGCATGCAGCTCGGCATCGCGCAGCAGGAGCAGCGGCGGGGCGGGGGGAGAATCAAGCTCGGCGGACGTCATGGGCCGGGTTCCGGGTGAAGGGCAAGGCAGCGCAGCAGGGCGGCTTCGACCTCGGCGCGCTCCGGCCAGTGGCCGTCGCCGCCCAGCACCTGGGCACGCGGCGACCAGGGGCGGCAGCGGGCCGGCGAGGTGGGGCCGAAAACCGCCACCAGCGGCGCACCGGCGGCGGCGGCGAGGTGGGCCGGACCGCAATCCGGCGCCAGCACCACGCTGGCCCCGGCGGCGAGCAGGCCGAGCGCGGCGAGGTCGAGGCCCTCCAGCAGTTCGGCGGCCGGGGCCGCCTGCACGAAGGCCGCGGCCTCGCCAGGGCCGGGTGCCATCAGCAGGCGCAGGCCGGCACGCTGCAGCAGCGGCAGCACGGCAGCGAAATGCGGCCAGTCCTTGCTGGCACCGCCATGGCCGCCACCGGCACGCGGCACCAGCAGGGCGTAGCGGCCACCGCGTCCGAGGCGGGCATCGAGGCGCTGCCGGGCAGCGGTCAGCTGGGCCGGGTCGGCGCGCGGGCCGGGCCAGGGCGGTGTCCAGACGCTGGCGGCCGGGGCCACGCCGGGCAGACCCTCGACGAGGCCAGCGTAGCCCGCCACCAGATGCCCGGCCAGTGCCGGCCCGGCCGATTCGGCGAGCAGCCAGCCCCGGCCGTCTTTGGCGTAGCCCCGCGGCCGCAGCCCGGCCAGTCGGGCCTCCAGCGCGCTGCTGAAGCTCTGGGTCAGCAGCAGGATGCGGCGTGTGCCGAGCGCGCCGGCCGCTTCGCGCAGGGCGGTGACGCGGGCCGCCAAGTCCTTCGGGTAGGGCCGCGCGGCGATGCCGGCCGCCGCCAGCAGGGGCAGCGCCCAGGGGCGGCCGAGCGCCAGCAGTGGGCCCGCCGCCGCCAGCCGCTGCAGGGCCGGCAGCGCGCAGACCGTGTCGCCCACGTAGTTGGGCAGACGCAGCAGCCAGCCGGTGTCGGGCGGCGTGGCCACGGCGCGGCTCAGGCGGCGAGGCCGTGGCTGCGCAGCAGGGCCTGCGGGTCGGGCGCGCGGCCACGGAAGGCGATGAAGCTCTCCAGCGCCGGGCGTGAGCCGCCCACGGCCAGCACTTCGCGGCGCAACCGCGCCCCGGTGGCGGCATCGAACACGCTGCCGCCCGCCGCCGCCGCTTCCTCGAAGGCGGCGAAGGCATCGGCGCTCAGCACTTCGGCCCACAGGTAGCTGTAGTAGCCGGCCGCGTAACCGCCACCGAAAATGTGGGTGAAGCTGTGCGGAAAACGCTGCCAGCAAGGCGGCGTGATCACGCTCACTTCGGCGCGCACCGCATCGAGCAGTTCGAGCGTGCGCGGCCCCAGCACCGGGTCGTACTCCAAGTGCAGGCGGAAGTCGTAGAGCGCGAACTCCAGCTGGCGCACCAGAAACAGCCCGGCCTGGAAATGCCGCGCGGCGCTCATCTTGGCGAACAGATCGTCGGGCAGTGCTTCGCCGGTCTGCCCGTGGCGCGCGAAGCGGTCGAGCGCCTCGCGCTTCCAGCCGAAGTTCTCCATGAACTGGCTGGGCAGTTCGACCGCGTCCCACTCCACGCCGTGGATGCCCGACACCGACGGCCAGCCGATTTCGGTGAGCAGGTGATGCAGGCCGTGGCCGAACTCGTGGAACAGGGTCAGCACATCGTCGTGGGTGAGCAGGCTGGGCCGACCCTCGCCGGGCGGTGCGGCGTTGCAGGTGAGGTAGGCCACCGGGATCTGGCCGGTCAGCCCGAAGCGCGAACGGCAGACGTCCATCCAGGCGCCGCCGCGCTTGCCCTCGCGGGCGTAGTGGTCGAAGTAGACGCCGGCGCGCAGCACGCCGTCGGCATCGAGCACATCGAAGTACTGCACGTCCGGGTGCCAGCGCGGCACATCGAAGCGTTCGGCAAAGCGCACATCGAACAGCTCACCACTGAGGGCGAGCAGGCCTTCCAGCACCCTGGGCAGGGCGAAGTAGGCCTTGAGCTGTTCCTCCTCGAAGGTGTAGCGCGCGACGCGCAGTTTTTCGCTGGCATACGCCACATCCCAGGGCTGCAGGGTGTGCAGGCCGAGCTCGGTGGCCGCGAAGGCGCGCAGCTCGTCCAGCTCGCGCAGCGCCACCGGTCTCGCCTTGGCCGCCAGTTCGCGCAGAAAGCCCAGCACGCGCTCCGGCGTGCCGGCCATCTTGTCCTCCAGCGATTCGTGCGCCGCACTCGCCAAGCCAAGCAGCTGCGCCGCCTCGTGGCGCAAGGCGAGGATGCGGGCGATGCGCTCGCTGTTGTCGAAGCGCCCCGCGTGCGGGCCCTGATCGGACGCGCGGGTGTTGTACGCCGTGTAGACGGTCTCGCGGAGTGCCCGGTCATCGGCATGGCTGAGCAGGGCCTGCACCACCGGGCCTTTCAGCGTGGCCAAAAAGCCCTCCTGGCCCTTGTCGCGGGCCTGGCCGGCCAGCAGATCGCGGGCCGAGGGCGGCAGGCCGGCGAGCTGCGCCTCGGCAAGCGGCAGCGTCCATGCTTCGGTGGCATCGAGCACGGCCTCCTCGAAGGCGGTGTCGAGCTTCGAGAGTTCGGTCTGGATCGCCCGGAAGCGTGTACGCGCCGGCTCCTCCAACGCCACGCCGGCAAGACGGAAACCGCGCAGACTGTCCTCGACGAGGGTGCGCTGCGCGCGGTCGAGTGCTTCAAAGCCAGCGCCCTCGCGTACCGCCTTCATCGCCTCATAAAGGCCGCGGTGCTGACCCAGCGCCGTGGTGAATTCGGTGATGGCCTCATCGGCCTGGCCGTAGACCTCGCGCAGTTCGGACGAATCCCTCACCCCGTGCAGGTGCGCGATCGGCGACCAGAGCCCCGCCAGGGCCTCGTCGAGCCGTTCGAGCGGTGCCACCAGCGAGTCGAAATCGCGGGCGGCCGGGTCGGCGACCAGAGTCTCGACGGTGGCCCGGTACTCGGTGAGCACCGTCTCGACGGCGGGCATCACGTGCTCGGGCCGGATGGCGGGAAAGTCCGGCAGCAGGGCCGGCGAGAGCAAAGGATTGGAGGCGGCGTGGGCGGTCGTGGTCATCGACCAAGGATGGGGGTCGGGGGCGGGCCGGGCAAGGCGTGGATCCGCTATTCGCGTTCGCGGCGATCCTCGCGGCGATCCTCGCGGTGATGCAAGACGCGGAGGACAATCAGGGACTCGGTCGAGACCATGTAGCGAACGAGATAGGCATCGAAAGCAAATTCTCGAACCCGCAGCACGTCGGGTGCGGATTCAACGCTGCGACCCATTTCCGGAAAGTCTGCGAGACGTTCCACGCGGGCGATCAAGCCTTCGACGATGCGCAGCGCGGCAGCCGGGTCGTGTTCAGCGATGAAGGCCCGCAGTCGATCAAGGTCTGCTGTCGCCGCGGTCGAGTAAAGCAGCTTCACGCGCCCGGCTTCGGAATGGGCAGCTCATTCGCCGTGCCCCACGAGCGCATCCAGCGATGCACGGCATCACCGTCGACCACACGGCCTGCTGCGACATCGTCAATGGCCTCGAGCGTTTCCTTCCAGCGCAAATCATCGAGGGACTGGCGGGCGACGTATTCGCGCACCGCTTCATTGATGATCCAGTTGCGGCTGCGCTGGAGTTTTTCGGTCACGGCATCGAGGCCGGCCTCGACATCGGGCTGCAAGCGGACGCTGGTGACGGTCATGCCCGGATCCTCGGGGTGTGCGAAGGGCGCTGATGCAATGTAATACATTGTAGCCGAATGGGGCAAGCCGTCACGATTTGCGTCGTGTTGGGCAAGCCGCAGCGCCCCGAGGCCCTACCGCGTCAAAAAATCCAGCACGCGCTTGATCAGCTTCGAATACGGCGGGTCGAACAGGCCCATGCCGTTGAGCCGCGCCTGGTGCATCACCGGCATCGCCTTGCTGAAAGTGAGAAAGCCCTGGTGGCCGTGGTAGTGGCCCATGCCCGAGGCGCCGACGCCGCCGATCGGCAGCTCGTGCTGGCCGAACTGGATCAGGGTGTCGTTGACGCAGACGCTGCCGGCCACCACGGTGTCGAGCGTGCGCTCGAGGCGGTCGCGGTCGCGGTCGAAGGGGTAGAAGGCGAGCGGCCGGTCGCGGCCGAGGATGTAGGCGAGGGCCTCCTCATGCGTGCGGTAGCCCTTCACCGGCAGCAGCGGGCCGAAGATCTCCTCCTGCATCACCCGCGCCTCGTCGGGCGGGTCGATCAGCACGGTCGGCGGGATGATCTCGCCCGGTGCTTGAGTGCCGTCGTCCGGCGCGTGCTGGCGGATCGCCACCCCGCGCTGCCTCGCGTCGTCGAGCCACTCGCGCAGGCGGCTGGCCTGCCGCGGGTTGATGACGCAGGTCACATCGCTATTGCCGGCCAGCTGCGGGTGGCGTTTGGCGACCGCTGCAAGGTAGGCGCTGATGAAGGCGTCGCGCTGGGTTTCGGGCACCAGCACGTAGTCGGGCGCCACACAAGTCTGGCCGGCATTGAACAGCTTGCCGGTGGCGATGCGCTCGGCGGCGTGGGCGATATCGTAGTCCGGGGCGATCAAGGCCGGCGATTTGCCGCCGAGCTCCAAGGTCACCGGGGTCAGGTTCGACGCGGCCGCCGCCATCACTTTGCGGCCCACGGCGGTGCTGCCGGTGAACAGCAGGTGGTCGAAGGGCAGTGCCGTGAACGCCGCGCCGACGCTGGCATCGCCTTCGATCACCGCCACGCGATCGGCCGGGAACACCGCCGCGCAGAGTTCGCGGATCAGCGCGCTGGTGCGCGGCGTGAACTCGCTCGGCTTGAGCATCACGTGGTTGCCGGCGGCGATGGCGTCGACGAGCGGGATGATGGCGAGCTGGAACGGGTAGTTCCACGGCGCGACGATGCCGACCACGCCAAGCGGCAGGTAGCGGATCTCGCCGCGCGCCGGCAGGAACAGCGGGTTGATCGGCGCGCGCTTCGGCTTCATCCACGAGCGCAGGTGCCGACGGACGTGCTTGATCTCCTCCAGCGTCACCATCACGTCGGCGGCCAGGGTCTCGACCCGGGCGCGGCGGCCGAAGTCGGCGCTGATGGCCTCGACGATGGATTCGCGGTGGGCCCGGATGGTCACGGCGAGCTGGTCGAGATCGGCCATGCGCTGGGCGTGGTCCGGGCGCTGCCGCTGCCAGGCGGCGCGCAGGCGGTCGAGGGTTTCGGCAAGGGGCGGCGGGCTCGCGGCCGGACGGTGCAGGGCGGTGTCCATGGGTGGGCAGCGGCGGGGCGGGCTTGCAGTCTACCTTCACCGAAAGTCGCAGCGACGCGCTGCGTCGGTCGTGGCAGGCTGAGCGCATGGGCACCCCCGGTTTCGATTTCGGCACGCCACCGTTCGACCTGCTCGATGCGGTCGGCCAGGCCCGCGTCGAGGCCGCCATCGACCTCGCCTTCTTCCCGCCGGGCAGTGTGCTGATCGAGGCCGGCAAGCCCTCCGCGCAGGTGTTCGTGGTGCTGCGCGGCGAGGTCGAGGCCGGCGACATCGAGGACGGCCAGGAGCGCCTGTTCTCCGACTATGGCCCCGGCGAGGTGTTCGGTGCCTTCGCGGTCATCACCGGCCGCGCCCGCCACCGCTACCGCGCCCGCGGCGAGGTGCTGGCTTTCCTGCTGCCGGCCGCCGTGTTCCGTGAACTGCTGGCCGGGCAGCCGCGCTTTGCCGCCTGGTTCCACGAGGGCCTGTCGGCCAAGCGCCAGTTGCTGGCCGAGAAGAACGCACCGGCCGAATCGAACCGGCTGATGTTGACCCGTGTCCGCGATGCCCGGCTGGCACCGGCGGTGCGGGTGCCGCCGGCCACGCCGATCGGTACGGCGGTGGCCGCCCTGCGCCAGCATGGCGTCGAGTGCCTGCTGGTTGGTGCCGCGGACGGCGAGGATGGCGAGGACGTCGATGATGGCCCGGGCATCGTCACCCGCACCGACCTGCTCGATGCGCTGGCGCTCGAAGGCCATGGCCTCGCGTCGCCGATCGGCCCCCTGGCGCACCGTCCGCTCATCGGCGTGCGCGAGGACGATGTGCTGTTCCAGGCCTTGGTGACCATGACCGAGGCGCACATCGAGCGCGTCGCGGTGCGGCGCGGGGCCGAGGTGGTGGGCACCATCGGCTTGGCCGAGGTGCTGAGCCACTACGCCAGCCAGTCGCACCTCATCAGCCTGCGGCTGGCCCGTGCCAGCAGCGAGGCCGAAGTGGTCGAGGCGGCCCGCGAGATGACCGGGCTGGTGCGCACCCTGTTCGCGCAGGGCGCCAAGATCAGTTACCTGATGGAACTGGTGAGCGCGCTCAATTCGCGGCTGCTGGCGCGGCTGTTCGAGTTCTGCCTGCCGGCCGAAACCCGTGCCGGACTCTGCCTGCTGGTGCTGGGCAGCGAGGGTCGGCGCGAGCAGATCCTCAAGACCGATCAGGACAACGCCCTCATCATCGCCGGCGAGCAGGCGCCACCGGGCTTGGCCGAGGCCATGGCGCGCTTCTCCGCGCAGCTCGCGGCGATCGGCTACCCGCCCTGCGCCGGCGGTGTGATGGCGAGCAACCCGCACTGGCGGCAGACCCTGGCCGGCTGGCGTGGGCGGATCGCCGCCTGGCGTCGGCAGGGCGACCCGGTGTCGCTGATGGAGCTGGCCATGGTGGTCGATGCCCGTCCGGTCGCCGGAGACCGTCACTTGGTGCAAGCGCTGCACGAGGACCTGATGGCGCTCGGCCGCGACGAGCTGCTGATGCACCGGATGATCGAGGCGGCGTTCCACTTCGACACCCCGCTGACCCTGTTCGGCCGCGTCCGCCAAGGGGAGGCCGGGACCGACATCAAGAAAGGCGGCATCTTCCCGCTGGTCCACGGCCTGCGCACGCTGGCGCTGCGCCACGGTGTGGCACGCAACAACAGCTTCGCGCGCTGTGAGGGGCTGGTGGCGGCCGGTGCCTTGCCCGGCGAGCTGGGCCGCGATGTGCCGCAGGCGCTCGCGGTGTTCCAACGGCTGCGCCTGGCCCAGCAGTTCGACGCCCTGGCCGCTGGCCGCCTGCCCGACAACACGCTCGACATCGCCGCGCTGCGCCACCTCGACCGCGAACTGCTGCGCGATGCCCTGCGCGTGGTCAATCGCTTCAAGGCGCATCTGCGCGAGGTCTTCCACCTGCGCGGCATGGCATGAACCCGCTGCATCGCCGCTGGTTGGTCTGGCGTCATGCCGACAGCCCCTGGGGACACCTGTTTGGCCCCGCGCCGGCCGATGAGGTGGTCAGCCTCGATCTCGAAACCACCGGCCTCGATCCAAGCCGCGACCGCATCCTGCGGCTGGCCGCGGTGCCGGTGCGCGGCCACCGCGTGCTGCTCTCCGAACGCTTCGAGCGCTGGGTCGCGCCGGGGCGGAGTTTCGGCATCGAATCGATCCGCCACCATCGCATCCTGCCCGGCGACCTGGTCGACGCCGAGGCGGTGCCGGCAGTGGTGGCCGATTTCCTGCGCTGGCTGGGCCCTCGGCCGCTGCTCGGCTACTGCATCGATTTCGACATCGCCATGCTCGACCCCTGGGTGCGGGCGCTCACCGGCTTTCCGCTGCCGCACCGGCGCATCGACCTCGCCCTGGTGCACCTCGCCCACCTCGAACGCCGCCAGCCGGAACGGGCGCAGCGGATGAACCTCGATGCCATCCTCGCCGACACCGGCGTGCCGGCTTTGAACCGTCACGATGCGCTGGCCGATGCCACCGCCACCGCCTTGGCCTGGCGCGTGCTGCATGCGCGCTGAGCACCGGCACGGCGGCCTAGAATCGCCGGCGTAAAGCCACGCAACGGGAGCATCGATGGTCCACGGGCTGAGCCTGCTGCTGGTGTCGCTGCTCTACGTCGGCCTGCTGCTGGCGGTGGCCTGGCGGGGTGACCGCGCCGGGCCGGCGCGTGGGCCGCTGCGACCCCTGCTGTTCGCCCTGACGCTGGCGGTCTACTGCAGTTCCTGGACCCTGCTGGGCGCGGTCGGGGTGGCCGCCGACAACCTCTGGAGCTACCTGCCGATCTACCTCGGGCCGCTGCTGCTGCTGGCCTTCGGCGGTGGGCTGATGCGGCGCATGGTGCTGATCGGCCAGCGCCAGCGCACCGCCTCGGTGGCCGATTTCCTGGCCGCCCGCTACGGCCGCGCCCGCGAACTGGCGGCCCTGGTGGCGGTGATCTCGGTGGTGGCGGCGATCCCCTATTTCGCTCTGCAACTCAAGGCCATCGCGCTCTCGGTCGAGGTGCTGACCGGCCGGCCGTCCAGCGGCGGGCTCGATGATCCGGCCCTGCTCGCGGCGGCGCTGCTCGCGGTCTTCGGCATCCTGTTCGGCACCCGCCATGTCGATGCCACACGCCACCATCGCGGCTTCATGTGGGCCATCGCGCTCGAATCGGTGGTCAAGCTGCTGGCGCTGGTGCTGGTGGCACTGTTCGCCTGGCAACTGCTGGGCGGACGGTTGCCCGCAGAAGTGCGCGAGGCGCCCCTGCCGGAGCTGCCCTCGCCTTTCATCGCCCAGACCCTGCTGGCCTTCCTCGCCCTGTTCTGCCTGCCGCGGCAGTTCCAGGTGCTGGTGGTGGAATGCCAGAACCCGCAGGACCTCCATCCGGCGCGCTGGGCCTTTGGCCTCTACCTCGTGGTGGTCTGCCTGGCGGTGCTGCCGATCACCTGGGCCGGCGCGGTCTGGGTGCCCGAAGGCGTCAGTGCGGACGCCTGGGTGCTGGCCCTGCCGCTGTCGCAGGGGCGCACCGATCTCGCCCTGATCGCCTTCCTCGGCGGCGTCTCGGCGGCCACCGGCATGGTGCTGGTGGCCAGCCTGGCGATCGCCACCATGGTCAGCAACGACCTCGCCATGCCCTGGCTGCTGCGCAACGCCGACGATTCGGCGCGCTTCGGCCGGCGCATCCTGCGAGTGCGGCGGGCCACCATCGTCGGCCTGTGCCTGGCCGCCTGGGCCTACTACCAGACGGTCACCGGCCAAGAGGCGCTGGCCGCGCACGGCCTGCTGGCGTTCGCGGCGGTGGCGCAGTTCGCCCCGGCCCTGCTCGGCGGCCTGTACTGGCGCGGTGCCAGCCGGATCGGGGCGCGCTGGGGCATTGCTGTGGGCTTTGCGCTTTACGTCTACACCCTGCTGCTGCCGGCGGTGGCGCGCGGCCTGGATGTCGGTGCGGGCTGGTTGGAACACGGACCGTTCGGTCTCGCCTTGCTGCGCCCGGAGGCCTTGTTCGGCCTGTCCGGTGGCGACCCGCTGACCCACGGCGCCGTGGTGTCGCTGGCGGCCAATGCCCTGGTGTTCGTGCTGGCTTCGCTGCGCTACCGGCCGAGCCTGGAGGCGCGGCTGGCCGCCGAGCCCTTCCTGCGGCCGGATGCCGAGCGGCCCGAGGCCGCGCCCGATGCCACCGGACGCGCCACCGAGGGCGATGTGCTGGCGCTGTGCGCGCGCGTACTGGGCGAGGCGGCGGTGCGTGCCGATTTCGCCACTTACGCCCTCGAGCGTGGCCGTCCACTGGCCGAAACGGCTTTGGCCGACCGCCATTTCCTGCTGTTCGGCGAGCGCCTGCTGGCCTCGGCGGTGGGTGCCGCCTCGGCGCGTGCCCTGCTTACCGCCGCCCTGCGGGGCAGCGGCATGGCCTTCGGCGAAGTGGTGGCCCTGCTCGACGATGCCGGCCAGCAACGCCGCTTCAACCGCGAGCTTTTGAACACCACGCTCGAGCATGTGAGCCACGGGGTCAGCGTGGTCGATGCCGACCTGCGGCTGATCGCCTGGAACCAAGCCTACCAGCGGCTGTTCGATTACCCCGACGGCCTGCTCCATGTCGGCAAGCCGGTGGCCGAGCTGATCCGCTGGAACGCCCTGCGCGGCGAGTGCGGCCCCGGCGATGTCGAGGCGCATGTGCGCCGCCGGCTGGAGCACCTGCGGCGCGGCGCGGCGCATGTGTTCGAGCGGATCCGGCCGAGTGGGCAGGTGCTGGAGATGCGCGGCCAGCCGCTGCCAGGCGGCGGCTACGTCACCACCTACACCGACGTGAGCGACTACAAGCGCGTCGAATTGGAATTGCGTGACGCCGCCCAGCAGCTCGAACGCCGGGTCGAGGACCGCACCCGGGCGCTCTCGGCGGCCTTGGCCGAAACCGCCCGCGCCCAGGGCCATGCCGAACAGGCCCGCCAGGCCACCACCCGCTTCATGACCGCGCTCAGCCACGACCTGCTGCAACCGCTGCATGCCGCACGGCTGTTCTCGGCGGCGCTGCACGAATCGGAGGGCCGCGACGAACAGCGCCAGATCAGTGGCCGCATCGACGCCTCGCTGCGGGCGGCCGAGGAACTGCTCGACGGCCTGCTCGATCTCTCGCGCATCGAGTCCGGGCAGTGGCAGGCGCGACCGGTGGCGGTCGCGCTCGACCCGCTGTTGCGTGGCCTGCTCGACCAGTACGAACCGCTGGCCCGCGCCCGTGGCCTGTCGCTGCGTGCCGTGCCGACCCGCGCCTGGGTGCGCACCGACCCGGCCCTGCTGCGCCGGGTGCTGCAGAACTTCATCGCCAACGCCCTGCGCTACACCGTGGCCGGCGGTGTGCGCATCGGCGTGCGCTGGCACGCGGCGGGTTGGGCGGTGGAAGTCTGGGACACCGGCCCCGGCATCGCCGAGACCCATCGCGAGCTGATCTTCGAGGAGTTCCGCCGGATTGGCGAAAGCGCCACCGCCGGCGAGCGCGGTCTGGGCCTCGGCTTGTCGATCTGCCAGCGCATCGCCCAGAGCCTCGGTCATCCGCTGACCCTGCGCTCGCGGCCCGGCCGCGGCAGCGTGTTCGGCATCCTGCTGCCGCGCACGGCCGCCGTGCTGCCGGTTGCACCTGCACCGCTGCCCGAGGCCGGCAACGGCCTGGCCGGCCTCACGGTGTTGTGCATCGACGACGACGCCGACATCCGCGATGCCCTGCAGACCCTGCTGTCGCGCTGGGGCTTGCGGGTGCAGTGCCTGGGCACCGTCGCCGAAGCCCTGGCGCTCACCGGGGCCGCAGCGCCGGACCGGCTGGTGGTCGATTACCACCTGCACGATGCGCTCGATGGCCTGGCTTTGGCCGAGCGTCTGCGCAGCCACTGGGGGCCGGTGCCGACCCTGCTGCTCACCGCTGAGGGCGGCAACCTGCTGCGCGAGCGCGTGCGCGAGGCCGGCTTCACCTTGGCGCACAAGCCGATCCGGCCGGCGGTGCTGCGCGCCTGGCTGGCGGCGGCGGCCCGGCCAGCCCATGACGACGCCGCGACGACACGGCCTGCGTTGGGATGACATCCCTTTCACGATGGAGCCCACCATGGCCCTGAGCTCGACCCTGCTGGCCGCCGCCCTCGCCTCCACCAGTGCGCCGCTGCCACCCCTGCCCGAGGCCACGGTGCTGTCGGCACGGAACGTGCCGATCGAGCCGGGTGCCCGCCGCGAAGTGCTCGCCGAGGGCCTGGAGCACCCCTGGGGGCTGGCCTTCCTGCCGGATGGCAGCGCCCTCATCACCGAGCGGCCCGGTCGGCTGCGGCTGTTCCGCGACGGCGTGCTGCTGCCGGAGCCGGTGGCCGGCGTGCCGACGGTGTTCGCGCAGAACCAGGGCGGCCTGCTGGATGTCGTCATCCATCCGCGCTTCGCCGAAAACCGCCTCGTCTACCTCGCCTACGCCCACGGCACCGCCGAGGCCAACACCACCCGCGTCGCCCGCGCCCGCCTCGAGGATGGCGCCCTGCAGGCGCTCGAGGTGATCTTCGAGAGCAACCAGCCCAAGCCGGCGGCCGGGCATTTCGGTTCGCGACTGGCCTGGAAGCCGGACGGCACGCTGCTGATCGCGATCGGTGACGGCGGCAACCCGCCGACCCGGCTCGGTGGCGTGCTGATCCGCGAAAAAGCCCAGGACCCGGCCAGCCACTGGGGCAAGATCGTCCGCCTCAACGACGACGGCAGCCTGCCGGCCGAGCGGCCTTTCGCCGCTGCCAACCCGGCCCCGGGCGTCTGGTCGATCGGCCATCGCAACATCCAGGGCTTGGCCTTCGATGCTGGTCGCGGTCTGGTCTGGGCGAGCGAGCACGGTTCGCTCGGTGGCGATGAACTCAACCGTGTGCAGGCCGGCCAGAACTTCGGCTGGCCGATCGTCAGCCTGACCCGCGAGTACGTCGGTGGCGCGCCGATCGGCGAGGCCACCCAGCGCGAGGGCATGATCGACCCGGTGCTGCTCTGGGACACCGCGGTGGCGCCCTCGGGCCTGGCCGTGTACGAGGGATCGGCCTTCCCGCAGTGGCAGGGCGATCTGTTCTCCGGTTCGCTGGTCAGCCTCGATGTGCGCCGCATTGATCTCGACGAGGCCGGGCGCGTGATCGGCGAGACGGCCCTGCGGGTCGGCCAGCGCGTGCGCGAGGTCGAGGTCGGGCCGGACGGTTTGCTGTACGTGCTCACCGATGAGCGTGCCGGCCGCATGATGCGCTTCGTGCCGGTCGCGGCGGCGGCCTCGCCGACCGCGCCGCAGGCGATCGAGCGCCGCTGAGCGGCGGAGTGCGCTCAGCCCTCGTCGGGGATCGGTGCCGGCGGCTCCAGCCCGAGCCGGCCCAGCATCAGCACGGCCTGGGTGCGGTTGCTGGCCCCCAGCTTGTCCAGCACTGCGCCCATGTGTGCCTTGACGGTGGCCTCGCCGATGCCCAGCTCGAACGCGATCTGCTTGTTCAAGAGGCCGGCCGCGACCCGGCTCAACACGCGGAACTGCGCCGGCGTCAGGCGGGCCAGGCGGGCGGCGATGGCGCGCTCGTCGGGATCGACCGGTCGGGCGCTGGGCGGCGGTTCCGGCGGCTCGCCGGCGAGCACGGCGTCCAGCGTGCGCTGCATCTCGGCCGGTGATGCGGATTTCGACAGGAAACCCACGGCGCCGTGTTCGAGCGCGCGGCGGCGGGTATCGGCATCGTCGCGGGCGCTGACCATCACCACCGGCAGGGCCGGGTGCTGGGCCCGCAGATGCACCAGCACGCCAAAGCCCCGGGCACCGGGCATGCTCAGGTCGAGCAGCAGCAGATCGGCCTGCGGCTGGGCTTCCACCAGCGCGAACACGCCTTCGGCGTCGGCGGCTTCAAAGACCTCGACCTCCGGCCAGAAACCGGCCACCAGACGCTTGAGCGCATCGCGGAACAGCGGGTGGTCGTCGGCGATCAGCAGGGTGGGGGGCATCGTGGTGGCGTATCAGGGCGCGGCGGGCTGCACCAGATAAAGCCCGGCACCGGTCGGGTCGTCGATGCGGGCGATGCGGCCCACGCCCGGTGCCTCGAAAGCCGGCACGCTGATCGTGCCGCCGGCCGCCAAGGTGGCCGCCAGCCGGGCATCGAGGTCGGGCACCAGCACGTAGAGCGACCAGTGCGCCGGCACCTCGCCCCACTCCGGCGGCATCTGCAGCAGGCCGCCGTAGTGGGTGTCGCCGACCGCGTATTCGCTGTAGCGGGTGCCGGCCGGGGCGTGCGCGGAATCGCTGAAGCGCCAGCCGAACAATTCGCCGTAGAAGCCCTGCGCGATGGCCACGTCGTGGGTCGCCAGTTCGACCCAGCCGAAACTCAAGTCCTCGAACAAGGCCAGCCCACCGGCTGCGGCCTTGGCCGGCTGCCAGAGGTGGAACAGTGCGCCGCCCGGATCGGCCAGCACCGCGCCACGGCCGTGGCCCGGCACCTCGAAGGGATCGGCCAGCACGCGACCACCGATCAGGAAGGCGCGGGCGAGGCTGGCGTCGAGATCGCGGGTGGCGAAGTACACGCCCCAGAACGAGCCGGTGCCTTCAACATCGGGCGGCAGGCCGCCGACCGCCCCCACCAGGCCGTTGGCGTTGCTGAGAAAACTGTAGGTGCCGGCCGGATCGTTGAGGTCCGTGGCCTCCCCGCGCCAGCCGAACACCGCCTGCAAAAAGGCCAACGAACGAGCCGGATCGCCGCTCGACAGCTCGAACCAGCAGGGCGCGCCGGGGGGCGGGGCATGGCGGGGCATGGGGGCAGTCTCGACAGGCGCGGAACGCGGGAGCGCTGAGACTGCCTCGCTTCGCGTCCGCCGACCAGTCCCTGACAGCCACTGCACTATGGTTAAAGCCTGACGTCCATGCACACCGCCATGCCTGCCCTGCCGAAACACCCCTGGCGCTGGATCGCCGCCGCCCTGCTGCTGCTGTTTCTGGTCGTTCGCCTGCCGGGCTGGTGGTTCGGGCCGGAGGTGACGGTCTACCGGGTCGAGGCGCGGCCGATCATCGCCAACGTGGTGGCCACCGGACGGGTCGAGTCGCCCTCGCGGGTGCTGATCGGCAGCGAGATCGTCGGCACCGTGGTCGAGCGCCCGGTGTTCGAAGGCCAGCACCTCGCCGCCGGCGCGCTGGTGGCGCGGCTCGACGACGCCAACGAGCAGGCCGCGCTGGCCGAGGCCGAGGCCGCCCTGGCGCAGCTGCTGGAGCGCGATCGCCCGGCCGACGCCGCTCTCCGCGACGAAGCCCGTGCCCGGGCCGTGCAAGCCGGCCGCGATGCCGAACGGCTGGTCGCGCTCGCCGAGCGCCGGCTCGTCGCCACCGATCGCGTCGAACAGGCCGAGCAGGCCCGGCGTATCGCCGTGGCCGCGCTGGCCGCCGCCGAGGCCCGTGCCCGCGCCTCCGGTCCGGCGGGCAGCAGCGAACGCCTGCTGCGCGAACGGATCGCCGCCGCCCGTGCGGCCCTCGAACAGACCGTGGTGCGGACCCGCGTCTCCGGCACCGTGCTGCGCCGGCTGGCCGAACCCGGCGACGTGGTGCAGCCCGGTCGCGGTATCGTCGAGCTGGCCCGCGACGGCAGCACCCTGGTGGTTGCCCAGGTCGACGAGCGCAACCTCGACCGGCTGGTCGAAGACCTGCCGGCGCTGGTCTCGCCGGATGCCTTTCCGCAGCAGCGCCTGCCGGGGCGGCTGGTGTTCCTCGCGCCGGCGGTCGATCCGCAGACCGGTACCGTCGAGGTGCGTGTCGAAGTGCCGGACGCACCGCCCACGCTGCGTCAGGACATGACCGTCTCGGTCGACATCGAGGTGGGCCGCCGCGAGCGCGCTCTGGTGCTGCCGATCGACGCGATCGAAGCGGCCCGTGGCGATGCCCCGGCACAGGTGCTTGCGATCCGCGAGGGCCGGGTGAAGCGGGTGCCGGTCACGCTCGGCCTGCGCGGCCTTGACCGGGTCGAGGTGATCGAGGGTCTGGCTGAGGGCGAGGCGGTGCTGCCGCTGGCCAATGCACCGGCACCGGGCCGTCGCGTGCGCATCGCCCGGGACGGCGGTTGAAATGCGTCGGCGCTGGTTCGAGTGGACCTTGGCCACCCGCCTGCTGCGCGAGGGTCGCACCCAGACCCTGCTGATCATCACCGGCATCGCCGTGGGCGTGGCGGTGATCGTTTTCCTCACTGCACTGATCGGTGGTCTGCAACGGCAGATCATCGAACGCACCCTGGGCACCCAGGCGCACATCCGCATCAGCGCCCCGGAGGACGTCGCCCGGCCCTTGCGCGAGGAGGGTGAGGCGGTGCTGCTCTCGCGCATCGACCAGCGCGCCCAGCGGCTGCGCTCGGTCGACCAGTGGCAGCGGCTGGAGCAGGCTCTGGCCGAGTTCCCGGAGGTGACCGCGATCTCGCCGCTGGTGTCCGGTCCGGCCCTGGCCCGGCGCGGCGAGGCCAGCCGGGCGGTGGTGCTGATGGGCATCGACCCCGAGCGTTACACCCGGATCGTGCCGGTGCCCGATTTCCTCGTCGAAGGCCGCTGGCGGATCGTCGGCAACGACATCGCCATCGGTCGGCAACTGGCCGAGGATCTCGGCGCCCGCCTCGGTGACCGGCTGCGGCTGGACACCGGCGATGGCCGCAGCGAGGTGTTCACCGTGGTCGCGGTGTTCGAACTGGGCGCCCGCGATCTCGACGCGCGCTTTGTCTACATGGCCATGAAGCCGGCCCAGGGCCTGCTTGGCCTGCCCGGCGGTGCCACCAGCATCGACCTGCGGGTGCGCGAGATCTTCGCCGCCGAGGCAGTCGCCCAGCGCATCGCCGGCCGGCTGGGCATCCGCGCCGAGAGCTGGATGACGCTCAACAGCAACATCCTCGACGCCTTGGCCGCGCAGAGCATGTCCACCAACCTGATCAAGGTCTTCGTCGGCCTCTCGGTGGCCTTCGCCATCGCCAGCGTGCTCGCGGTCAGCGTGGTCCAGCGGGGCCGCGAGATCGGCATCCTGCGGGCGATGGGCACCGGTCGCGGCCAGGTGTTGCGCATCTTTTTGATCCAGGGCGCGCTGGTCGGCTTGCTGGGCGCGGCCCTGGGCAGCCTGATGGGCGGCGGCCTGCTCGGCCTCTGGGAACTGCTGGGCCTCGCCCGCTCCGGTCGCGGGGCCTTCAGCCTGCTGGTCACGCCCTCGCTGTTCTTCGGCGCCACCGTGCTCGCCACCGTGGTCGGCATGTTGGCGGCCATGGCCCCGGCCCGCCGTGCCGCGCGACTCGATCCGGTGGAGGCGATGCGTGGCGGCTGATCCGGTGTTGCGCCTCGAAGGCGTCCACAAGCGTTACAACCTCGGCCTGCCGAGCGAGGTCGAGGTGCTGCACGGCATCGATTTGGAGCTGCGACGTGGCGAGTTCGCCGCCCTGATCGGCCCCTCCGGCTCGGGCAAGACCACCCTGCTCAACCTGCTGGGCCAGCTCGATTCGCCCACCGCGGGCGAGATCCACCTGCTCGGCCAGCCGACACGCCAGCTCGACGACGCCCGTCGCACCCGTCTGCGCGGCGAGGCCATCGGCTTCGTCTTCCAGTTCCACCACCTGCTGCCGGCCTTCAGCGCGCTGGAAAACGTGATGATGCCGCGCATGGCCCGCGAAGGCTGGCCCACGCCCGCCCTCGTGGCCGAAGCGAAGGAACTGCTCGATGCGGTCGGCCTGGGTGCCTTGGCCGCTCGTCGGCCGATGGAGCTCTCCGGCGGCCAACAGCAACGGGTGGCCATCGTGCGCGCCCTGATGGCGCGGCCCGCCCTGCTGCTCGCCGACGAGCCCACCGGCAACCTCGACACCAGAACCGCCGACGAGGTCTTTGCCCTGCTGCGTCGCCTGCACGCCGAACGCGGTTTCGCCGTGCTCGTGGTGACCCACGACCCACGCCTGGCCGAGCGCTGCGATCGCATCATCGAACTGGTCGATGGCCGCATCGTCCGCGATGGGCCGCGACGCCCATCGCCGGTAGTCTTGGGCACTTGACTGCCGCCGAGCGCACCCCGAGGCCTGAACGCATGGATGCCGAAACCTTCATCGCCAAATGGCAGGGCGTCAAAGTGAACCGCCCCGGCTTTTCCGGAGGCTGTTTTCATTGAGTCACGCCGCTTAGCTTGCCTCGGCATACCGGGCATTAAAGGGCTGTTCGCTGTCGGCGTGCTGCTTCCAGGTGAGTCGAGGCGGCTAAGCCTTACATCCGATTCGCCGATGAAGTATAAAGATTATACATCGATGGGAAATCCGCTATGACCTCCTCCACCGCCACGCCGCCGTTCGGCTATTTCCCCCGTCCGGAGCTGCTGCAGGTCATTCGAGCCCGCTTCGATGGCCGCGAGAACGTTGCCCTGTTCGCACGGCGTCGCAACGGCAAGACCACGTTCGTGCTGAACGAGCTGTTGCCGGCCGCGGCGACGTGGCGATGGGAGTTCATCTACGCGAACCTGTGGGAAGACAAGGAGCGGCCGATGGACGTCATTGTCGACGCCGTCGAGAAGGCGGCGGGCATCACGCCAGCGCTTCGCGTGGATCGCGAGCTGTCGGGCGGTATCGCGGTGGGCTTCGGCTCGGCATCGGGCAAGCGGACTGTGATCGGCGTCGAAGCCACGGTATTGCAGCGCTGGAAGCGGGCGATCGAGGCCTTGGCCAAGCGCGGGCGCACGACGCTGCTTGTTATCGACGAGTTCCAGACGCTCCATCACCGCGACCCGGAAGCGCGGGCCACCGCTGCACTGCGGACGGCGTTCGAGGCGAACAGCGGTTGGCTGCGCGTGCTGATGACCGGCAGCGACCGCGCGGCGCTCACCGAGATTTTCCGGCGCCACCAGTCGCCGCTGCTCGGGCAAGCCGCCAGGGTGGACCTGCCCGCGCTGGGCCCTGAGTTCGACGCCCATCGTGTGGCGGGTGTGGAAGCGGCCACGTCGCGGCGTCCCGTGCCTTCCGCCCTCGACGTCGGGGCTGCTCGCATCCGCTTGGGCAACTCGCCCGAACTGTTGAACAAGGCCCTGTCGCGCTGGGTCAGTGGCGAAGCGGCAACGCTGGACGATGCCGCCGCGCTGGTCGAGGCCGAATTGGGTGATGCGGGCTACGAGGCGCTGTTCGAGGCTCTGGGTGACGTGGCGCAGCAGGTGCTGGTGGTCTGCGCCTTCGAGCGGGCGATCTACACCAACATCCCCACGATGGCGGCGAACCTCGGCCGGCCGCTGAAGGCCACCACGGTGCAGTCGGCGGAGCGCACGCTGGTCAAGCGCGAGTTGATCGGCCTGACCGGCGAGAACGGGCTGCGCGAGGTGCTGGATCCCGGCCTTGCCATCTGGCTGCAGCGCCGTTACCGCGCGCTGGAGTGGAAGCCCGCGAAGCCGCGCGGGGCGCCGCGGCGCCGGAAGTAACAGGCCATTCGTGCCGCGCCCTCCGGCCGGCGGAGGGCGGTAAGCCTCAGCGCACCAGCCGGTGCTCCACGAGGTGCTGCACCACCGCCGGATCGGCCAGCGTGCTGGTGTCGCCCAAGCTCTCCGCGCTGGGCGCCACGTCGCCGGCCTCGGCGATCTTGCGCAGGATGCGGCGCATGATCTTGCCGCTGCGGGTCTTGGGTAGGCCGGGCGCGAACTGGATGTGGTCGGGCTGGGCGATGGCGCCGATCTCGCGGCGCACCTGCTGCTTCAGTTCGGCCAGCAGCGCCTCGTCCATGGCGATGCCGGCCTTCAGCGTCACGTAGGCGTAGATGCCCTGGCCCTTGAGCTCGTGCGGGAAGCCGACCACCGCGGCTTCTGCCACCTTGGCGTGCGACACCAGAGCGCTCTCCACTTCCGCGGTGCCGATGCGGTGGCCGCTGACGTTGATGACGTCATCGACGCGGCCGGTGATCCAGTAAAAGCCGTCTTCATCGCGACGGCAGCCGTCGCCGGTGAAGTACATGCCCGGGTAGGCCTTGAAGTAGGTCTCGATGAAGCGCGCATGGTCGCCGAACACGCTGCGCATCTGGCCGGGCCAAGAGCCCAGCAGCACGAGGTTGCCGCTGCTGGCGCCCTCGAGCAGCCGCCCTTCCGCATCGACCAGCGCGGGGCGCACGCCGGGCAGGGGCAGCGAAGCCGAACCCGGCTTCATCGGTGTGGCCCCCGGCAGCGGCGCGATCAGCATGCCGCCGGTTTCGGTCTGCCACCAGGTGTCGACCACCGGGCAGCGACCGTCGCCGACCACGCGGTGGTACCAGCGCCAGGCTTCGGGGTTGATCGGCTCGCCGACGGTGCCGAGCAGGCGCAGCGTTTTGCGCGAGCGCGATTGCACCGGTGCGTCGCCGTCGCGCATCAGCGCGCGGATGGCGGTGGGCGCGGTGTAGAGGATGGTGACGCCGTGGCGGTCGACGATGTCCCACAGGCGGCCGGCATCCGGCCAGGTCGGCACGCCCTCGAACATCACCGAAGTGGCGCCGTTGGCGAGCGGGCCGTAGACGAGGTAGCTGTGGCCGGTGATCCAGCCCACGTCCGCCGTGCAGAAGAACACGTCTTCGGGGCGGTGATCGAACACGGCATGGAAGGTCCAGCTCGCCCAGGCGAGGTAGCCGCCCGAGCTGTGCAGCACGCCTTTCGGTTTGCCGGTCGAGCCCGAGGTGTAGAGGATGAACAGCGGGTCTTCGGCGTTCATCGCCGGCGCGGCGTGCGTGGCGGGCTGGCCCTCGACCACCGAGGCGTACCAGCGGTCGCGCGGCATCTGCATGGCCACCGGAGCGCCGGTGTGGCGCACCACCAGCACGGTTTCCACCGAGGTGGTGCCGGGCAGGGTCAGCGCGGCATCGACCGTGGCCTTGAGCGGGATGCGCTTGCCGCCGCGGCGGGCCTCGTCGGCGGTGATGACGAGCGTGCTGCCGCAGTCGGCGATGCGGTCGGCCACGGCACTGGCGGCAAAGCCGCCGAACACCACCGAGTGCACGGCACCGATGCGCGCGCAGGCCAGCATCGCCACCGCCGCTTCGGGGATCATCGGCAGGTAGATGGTGACGCGATCACCACGCTTGACGCCGAGGTTCGTCAGCGCGTTGGCCAGCCGGCAGACGCGGGCGTGCAGCTCGCGGTAGCTGATGTGCTGCGCTGCTTCGGTCGGGTCATCGGGCTCGAACAGGATCGCCGTTTTGTCGCCATGGGCCGCGAGCTGGCGGTCGAGGCAGTTGGCGGCCACGTTCAATTCACCGTCGGCGTACCAGCGGATGCGGAAATCCTCGACGTGGAAACTCACATCGCTGGTTTCGGTGGGTGCGCGCGACCACAGCAGGCGCTCGGCGAGCGAGCGCCACCAGGCCTCCGGATCGCGCTCGAAGCAGGCGCGCGCTTGCGCGAGGCCGGCAGCATCGTAGTGCGCGCGCGCGGCGAACTCGGCGGGAACCGGCAGGTGGTCGGCGGGCGTGGCCATGGGCGGCTCCTTCGGGGCGATGGCGGCAGTGTGCGGCTGACGCCACGCCGCCCGCGTTCGACTTTGGGCGAAGGTCGGTACCGGCTTCGACCAAAGGCGAATGGTGGGCGCCGTGGCATGGGTGGAGCCTCAGCCGTCGGGAAACGTCCCGGTAGGAAGGGGAAATCCGAATGCCACGCCAACGAAACGATGCGACGAACCTGGCGACCCGGCTGCTCATGGCCGGTGCCCTGTTGCCCTTGCCCGCGCTTGCGCAGGCCCCGCCCGAGGCCCCACCCAGCCCGCGCGAACAGGCGCTCGAAGCCCGCGTCGCCGCGCTCGAGGCGGTGATCGCCACGCTGAAGGCCGAACGCCCGCCGGCCCCTGCACCGGCTCCCGCCGCGGCTGCTGCGCCGGCGCCGGCCACGCCTGCGGCACCGGCGATCCAGACCACGCCGATCAACACGGCGGGTTTCCCCGGCACGCGCTTTTCGTTCGGCGGGTTCATCAAGATGGAGGCCCTGGCCACCGCCACCGACGGTGGCGAACTGCCCGACGGCGGCGCGGCGCGCCTGCTCTACCTGCCCGGTGCCATCCCGGTGGGTGCGGCCGACGAGGGCACCGACCTCGACAGCAGCGCGCAGTTCTCGCGCTTGTGGTTCGCCAGCGACGCCACGCTCGACGATGGCACGCCGCTGCGCGCCTACATCGAGCTCGATCTGTTCGGTTCGGCGCTCGGCAACGAGATGGCGACGAACACCTACGGCGTCTCCCTTCGCCACGCTTGGGCGAGCTGGGGGCGCTGGATGGTCGGGCAGAACTGGAGCAACTTCCAGGACCCCGCCTCGATGGTCGACAGCATCGATCTGGTCGGCGCCACCGATGCCACGGTGTTCGTCCGCCAGCCGCAGGTTCGCTACACGCACGGGGCCTGGTCGCTGGCGTTGGAAAACCCGGAGACGGTGTTCAGCCCGCGCGGCGGCAACTTCGCACGGATCAGCAGCGACGACAACGTTTTGCCGGACCTCACCGCACGCTGGACCCATCGTGGGGCTTGGGGGCATGTCAGCGTCGCCGGCCTGCTGCGCGAACTGCGCCACGAGACCACCACCGGCATCGACGATGCCAGCACCGGCTTCGGCCTCTCCGTCACCGGTCGGCAGATCATCAACCCCGCCAACGACCTGCGCTACGGCGTCACCCTGGGCCGTGGCATCAGCCGCTACATTGGTTTCGCCATCGGCCCGGACGCCATCCTCGACGGCAACCGGCTGGAGGCGGTCGATACCCAGGCGGTGTTCGCCGGTTGGCGGCATGTCTTCTCGCCGCAGTGGCGCGGCAACCTCTACGCCTCGGCCTCGTTCTTTGACAACGACCCGCTGCAGACCGGTGGTGGCGCCATCGAACGCGTCGGCTCGGTGGCCGGCAACCTGATCTACAGCCCGCACCCGCGCATCGACGTCGGCCTCGAAGGCCGGCTTGGCCGGCGCTGGCTGGAGAACGGCAGTGAGGGCGATCTGTCCCGCCTGCACTTCCACGTCCGCTACAACTTCTGAGGGGAAGGCCCATGAGCACACACCATGAAGGGCAGCCACTGGCGTCCGGCGAAGGCATCGACGATGCCGGCGTCAAGCGCAAGCGCGGTACCGCGATCAAGCTGCTGCTGATCTTCTGCGCCATGTATTTCACCGCTGCAGTGATCGCCACCCGCGAGTTCGCCCACATCGCCGGCATCGAAATTTTCGGCATACCGCTGGCCATCTACACCGGGCTTCTGGTGTTCGTGGTCGGCATCGTCGTCACGCGCATGTGCCTTACGCAAGACAAGGGGGCCTGAGCATGGACAATCCCATTGCCTTCGCCATCCTCGCCGTCAGCCTGCTGGCCGTCGTCTACATCAGCTGGTGGGGACGCAAGTTCACCAGCAGCACCAAGGACTTCTACGTTGCCGGCGGCAAGATCTCGCCTCGGCTCAACGGCTGGGCCATGTTCGGCGACTACTGCAGCGCCGCCAGCTTTCTCGGCGTGGCCGGCGCCATCGCGCTGGCTGGTGTGGACAGTTGGTGGGTCGCCATCGGCTTCTTCGGCGCTTGGATCTTCGTGCTGGTGGCGCTGGCCGGGCCGCTCAAGAGCTCGGGCAAGTTCACCGTCGGCGATGTGCTGGTGGGTCGTTTCGGTGGCCGCAGCCTGAAGTTCCTCGCGATGTTCACCACCGTCGTCATCGGCACCCTCTACCTCGTGCCGCAGATCGTCGGTGCCGGCCATCTGTTCGAGCTGCTGTTGGGCTGGGACTACATGGTCACGGTGGTCGTTGCTGCGGTCGTGATGGGCCTGATGGTGGTGCTAGGCGGCATGATGGGCACCACCTACAACCAGGCGATCCAGGGCGTGATCCTGCTGGTGGCGATGCTGCTGCTGTTCGTGCTGGCGGCGGCGCTGTATTTTGGTGGCAATCCGCTCGGCATCATCGGCAGTGCCATGGACACGGTGCCACCGACCGAAGCCGTCAAAGTGATTGGCCAGGTGGTGGTGCCGCCGCCGGCCGAGGGTGTCGCGCACGGGCCCTTCGTGCTGGCCGAGGCGGTGCGGCAGGGTTTTGCCGATCTGCCCAACGCCCTGACGCCGGGTGTCGGCGTGCCGGACGTGTGGAGCCAGCTCAGCCTGGTGCTCGGCCTGCTGCTCGGCGTGGCCGGCCTGCCGCACATCCTGATCCGTTTCTACACGGTCAAGGACGCCAAGGACGCCAAGAAGGGTGCCGAGATCACCATCATCGGCCTCGCGGTGTTCTACATCGCCGTGCTGTTCGTCGGCTTCGCCACGATGATGATCCTCTACGACGAGCTGATCCAGATGCTGGCCGCCGGCGAGCGTGGTCGCGCCACCAACATGGCGATCCCGCTGCTCGGCATGGAACTGGGCGGCGAGGTGGTGCTCGGCATCATCGCTGCCGGCGCCATGGCCGCCATGCTCAGCACGGCGGTGGGCCTGCTGATCTCGATGACCACCAGCCTCTCGCACGATGTCTATGCCGGCGTGCTGCGGCCGCAGAGCTCGGACCGCGAGCGCCTGGTGTTCGCCAAGCTCGGTGCCGTGGTGCTGACCGTGATCGCTCTGGCGGCCTCGGTCTGGCTGAAGGACCAAAACGTCGCGATCCTGGTGGCCATGTGCTTCGGTATCGCCGCCAGCACCTTCGCGCCGGTGCTCATCCTGTCGGTCTGGTGGAAGGGCCTGACCAAGGAGGGCGTGATCACCGGCCTGCTGGTGGGTCTGGTGGTCTCGCTGGTGTTCACCTTCGCCCGCTTCGCCGAAGTGCCGGAGCTGCTGGGCATCCGTGTACTGGGCAACCCGGCGCTCTACGGTGTGCCCGCAGCCCTGTTCTCGATCGTGGTGGTCAGCCTGCTGACCAAGACCACCGGCAACGCCCGCGAGTTCATGGCCTTGGCCCACCGCGACACCTGAATCGGCCGCGCCCGCGGCTCTTGGAACGGAGGCGGCGCCCGACCGGCGCCGCCTTTTCCGTGCTCAGGGCCGCGGTTGCGCCTGTGACTGCACCGGCCGGCGGTGGCGGATCTCGAACGGTGGGATCGCATCGGCCGGTGCGAAGCCGAACACCGCCCCGTAGAAGGCCAGTTCCGCCTCTTGGGCGCGGATGATGTTCTCGGCCTTGCGGAAGCCGTGCTGCTCGCCGGCGAACTCGAAGTAGGCGTGCATCACGCCTTGGGCCTCCAAGGCGGCGACGATGGCGCGGCTCTGCTCCGGCGGCACGATGCGGTCCTCGTCGCCCTGGAAGGTGATCAGCGGCTCGGTGAAGCCCTCCAGATGAAACAGCGGCGAGCGGGCGCGGTAGAGCGCCTCGTCCGGCGGGCCGACCAGCGAGACATCGTAGAGCCGTTCGAACTTGTGGCTGGTCGCCGCCAGCGCCTGGATGTCGCTCACGCCGAAGTAATTGGCGCCAGCCTTGAAACGGTCGGTGAAGGCCAGCGCGGCCAGCGTGGTGAAGCCGCCGGCGCTGCCGCCACGGATCGCCACCCGTGCCGGATCGGCCTTGCCCAGCGCCACCAGGTGATCGACCGCCGCCACCGCGTCCTGCACATCGACCACGCCCCACTGGCCGTTGAGGCGTCGGCGGTAATCGCGGCCGAAGGTGGTGGAGCCGCCGTAGTTCACGTCGATCAGGGCGAAGCCGCGAGTCGTCCAGAACTGCCGCGAGAGCGCGAAGGTGGGCTTGGACACCGAGGTGGGGCCACCGTGGATCAGCACGATCAGGATCGGCTTCTCGCCCTCGGGGCCGCGGAAACCCGGGTTCAGCGGCGGGTAGAAGGTGGCGTGGGCGGTGCGCGCCTCGCCGTCGGGGCCGGGCGCGGTGGGAAACTCGATGCGCTCACCGATCGAGACGAAGGCGCGGTCGAGCGTGCGCTGGGCAGTGCGGTGCAGCACTTCGAAGCGGCCATCGGCCGGGTCCACGGCGATCAGCGCGGTCTCGTCATCGACCGGGGTGGCCAGGGTGATGATCCGGCCGCGCGCGTCCAGCCGGACATCGCCGAAGGCCACGAAGGGCAGGTCGAGCCGGCGGTAGCTGCCGCGGGCCAGGTCGATGACGCCTAGGGTGTCGACCGCCTTGTGGCTGGTGCGGACCACGGCATGGCCGTTGCCGGTCAAGGCGTAGGTCTGCATGCCAAGCTGCCAGAGCGGCCCGCCGAACTCGCGCTGCATCGGCGCCACCGCCCGCACCGAGCGGCCGTCCCAGGCGTAGAGGTTCCACCAGCCGCTGCGCTCGTCGATGAAATACAGGCTGCCGTCGCGGTCCCATTGCGGTTCCAGCAGGGCGCGGTCGCCGCCGAGCACCACCTGCGGATCGGTCGGGCGACCGTCTTCGCCCAGGGGAGCGATGTGGATGCGGGTGTGCTCCCAGGGCATCTGCGGGTGCTCCCAGCTCATCCAGGCCAGTCGGCGGCCGCTGGGATCGAGCCGTGGGTAGGCGACGAAATCGTGGCCGGTCACCAGCACGCTGCCGGCCGAGGCCAGGGCCTCGGCATCGTGCGCCGCGCCAGCGACGGGCACCGTCACCCGCACGATCTCGTTGCGCTCCTCGCCGTTGGCGCGGCGGGTGGACGGGGTGTGGTCCTCGCGCACGCAGATCAGAGCATGGCGGGCGGTTTCGACCGTGCAGTCGGCGTAGCGGAAGCCAGCCGGCGTGATCGGCCGCGGCGCATCATCGCCCCGTTGCAGGTGGAGCCGCTGGTCGGCGAACTGGACGAACACCGTGGCATCGCCAACCCGCCAATGGCTGCTGCCGCCGTATTCGTGGACGCGGCTGCGAACGCTGAAGCCCTCCGGGGTGAGCGTGCTCAGGCGACCTTGGGCATCGCGCCGCACCAGCACCTGCCGCCCGGCTTCGGCCGGCCGGCTCTCGCGCCAGACCAGGGCATCGCCCTCGACCCGCACATCGCTCATCGCCACCGCAGCGCGGGCGAGGTCGGCGGCGGCCACCGGACTGACCCAGCTGCCGTGCGGGGCGATCGTCGGCGCGGGGCTGCCGCTGGCGCCGGCCGTGCTGCCGAGGGCGGCGCAGAGGGCGAGGGCCAGGGGGCGAAGCGGGGTTCGGCGGGACGGGGGCATGGCGGGCGCTCGACAAAGGCGGGAAACGCACTCTGCCATCGAGTGCGGCTCTGCGGTACGGGTTGGCCGGCATCCCCTGCGCCGGGCTACCCGCATCGTATCGTCCGCGCTTTCCCCGCCGGGCCGGAAACCGCGACAATGGCGGTCCACGCTTTCCTTGGAGGCTTCATGTCGCACACCCCCACGCCGCCCGCCGGCGGCGAGAAGATCAGCATCCACGGCGGCAAGCTGCATGTGCCGGCGAACCCGATCATCCCCTTCATCGAGGGTGACGGTATCGGCCCGGACATCTGGCGTGCCTCGGTGCGCGTGCTCGACGCGGCCGTGGCCAAGGCCTACGGCGATTCGCGCAAAATCCACTGGATGGAGGTGCTGGCCGGCGAGAAGGCCTTCAACCAGACACAGAACTGGCTGCCCGACGCCACCGTCGAGGCCTGCCGCGACTACCTCGTCAGCATCAAGGGCCCGCTGACCACGCCGGTCGGCGGCGGCATCCGCTCGCTCAACGTCGCGCTGCGGCAGATGCTCGACCTCTACGTCTGCCTGCGCCCGGTGCGCTGGTTCAACGGCGTGCCCTCGCCGGTGAAGCGGCCGCAGGACACCGACATGACGATCTTCCGCGAGAACACCGAGGACATCTACGCCGGCATCGAGTTCGAGCCGGGCTCGGCCGACGCGCAGAAGGTGCTCGACTTCCTCGCGAAGGAATTCCCGAAGCCCTTCGACAAGATCCGTTTCGGCACGCAGGCGAAGAACGACGCGTGGACGAAGCAGCTCGAATCGATCGGCTCGCCGCCGCGTTCGCTGCCGGTGCAGGTCGGCATCGGCATCAAGCCGGTGAGTTACCTCGGCACCGAGCGCCTCGTACACAGCGCCATCGGCTACGCGATCCAGAACAAGCGCAAGTCGGTCACGCTCGTCCACAAGGGCAACATCATGAAGTTCTCGGAAGGCGCCTTCCGTGACTTCGGCTACCACGTCGCCCGTGAGTTCTTCGGCGCGGTGCCGCTGGACGGCGGCCCGTGGCACGTCATCCCGGAAGGCAAGCCGGGTGCCGGCCTCGTCATCAAGGACGCGATCGCCGATGCCTTCCTGCAGCAGATCCTGCTGCGCCCGAAGGACTACGACGTCGTCGCCACGCTGAACCTCAACGGCGACTACTTGAGCGACGCGCTGGCCGCGCAGGTCGGCGGCATCGGCATCGCGCCGGGGGCGAACATCAACTACGTCACCGGCCACGCCGTGTTCGAGGCCACGCACGGCACCGCGCCGAAGTACGCCGGCCAGGACAAGGTCAACCCGGGTTCGGTCATCCTCTCCGGCGAGATGATGCTGCGCTACCTGGGCTGGACCGAGGCCGCCGACGCCATCATCCGGGCGATGGACGGTGCGATCGCCAGCAAGCGCGTCACCTACGACTTCGCGCGGCTCATGGAAGGCAGCACCGAGGTGAAGTGCAGCGAGTTCGCCGACGGGATCATCCAGCAGCTCTGAACCCGAGAAAGGCCACCAGCGCGGCCAAGGTCGCGCCGGTGAGCAGCAGCACGGCAAGGCAGGCGGGCAGGGTGCGGCGCAGCAGCTCCGATTCGCGCCCGGCCAGCCCGACGGCGGCGGCGGCGGCGATCAGGTTGTGCGGGCAGACGATGTTGCCGATGGCCGCCCCAACACCCTGACCCGCCAGCAGCCAGACCACCGGCAGGCCAAGTTGCGCGGCGGTTTCCGCCTGCAGGGCACCGAACAGCAGGTTCGAGGCGGTGGCCGAGCCGGTGACGAAACTGCCGAGCGCCCCGAGTGCTGGCGCCACCCACGGCCAAGCGCCGCCGACGCTGGCGGCAAGGCCAGCCTGCAGGGCCTCGACCATGCCGGCGTGCAGCATCAGCCGCGCCAGCGCCAGCATGGCGAACAGGGCCAGCGCCACCGGCAGCAGGCGCCGTGCCGAGGCGGCCAAGGCGGGCCGCAGCGAAGCAAGCGGCCGAGCCTGCACGCGGCAGCCGATCAGCAGGGCGAGCAGCAGCAGGCTGCCCGGATGCAGCAGCGGGTGCAGTTCGGCAGCAAAGCCGCCCGGCAGCGTCCACGACCAGTGCAGTTGGCGCAGCAGGGCATCGAGCTCCGGCAGGCCGCGCAACAGCAGCACCAGCACGATCAGCACGAGATAGGGTGCCAGCAGCCGGCCAAGGCCGGGCCGGTCGAGCGCGGCCGGGCTTGGCTCGCCGCTTCTGGCGCTGGCGCGTTGGCCTCGCTGCCAGACCGCGAACACGGCGAGGCCGAAGCCGGCGGCGGCCAGCGTGGCCAGTTCCGGCCCGAGCGTCAGGGCAAGACCGATCTGCGGCAGCAGGAAGGCCAGCAGGGCCAGCAGGGCCGCACCCGCCGGCACCCGCAGGTCGAGGCCGGCCGTCGCCGTCGTTCCGGCCTCTGCACCCTCGCCGGCGACCCGGTACAGGGCCAGCATCAGGGCGGCCGCGGCGCCGGCATTGAGCAGGGCGGTGGGGCCGGCCAGGCTGGCGACCGGCAGGCCGGTGACCGCCGCCTGCGCAACCAGCGGCGTGCCGAGTGCTCCGAACACCACGCCGGCGGCATGGCCGAGCAGGGCGATCACCACCGCCTGCACGGCCGGCACGCCCAGCGCCAAGAGCAGCGGCGCGACGATGGCGGCCGGTGTGCCGAAGCCGGCGGCACCCTCCAAGAACAGGGCGAGAAACCAGCCCAGCAGCAGCACCTGCACACCGGGCCGCGGACTGATCCGGGCGAGTTGGCCCTGCAGGGCGTCGAGCACGCCGCCCGACTGCTGGTGCTGGTACAGGGCCAGCGCCGGCCAGAGGATCCAGAGGATGCTGGCGGTGTGGAACAGCGCCTCGGCGCCGACCCCGAGCAGGGCCGGCAGGGCGCCGTGCTGCGCACCGAAACCGAAGGCCGTGAACGCCAGCAGCAGGGCCAGCGCCAAGCCAAGGGCACCGGCCTGCGCCGCCGAGCCGCCGCGTCGCAGCATCAGTCCGAGGGTGAGGGCCAGCGGCAGGGCAGCCAGCAGGGCCTGGCCGGTCGCTCCTTCAGGCATGGCCGACCGGATGCAACGGCCGGCCATCGCGTTCGAAGGCCAAGGCATTGGCCAGCGTGGTCTCGGCGATGGCGGTCAGGGCCTGCACGGTGAAAAAACCCTGGTGCCCGGTGATCAGCACGTTCGGGAAGGTGAGCAGGCGGGCGAACACATCATCGTCGAAGCCTTCGGCCGAGAGGTCGCGGAAGAACAGGTTGTCTTCCTCCTCGTAGACATCGAGCGCCAGCCCGCCGAGGCTGCGGCGCTTGAGCGCACCGATCAGCGCACGGGTGTCGACCACCGCGCCACGGCTGGTGTTGATGAGCAGCGCGCCGGGTTTCATGCGGCGCAGCGCGGCCTCGTCGATCAGATGGCGGGTGGCCGGCGTCAGCGGGCAGTGCAGGCTGACCACATCACTGGCGGCCAGCAGTTCGGCGAGCGGCACGTAGCGCACGCCGGATTGTTCCAGCAGCGCGTCGGGCTCGGGGTCGAAGGCCAGCACCCGCGACCCGAAAGCCAGCAGGATGCGGGCGAAGCAGCCGCCGATCTTGCCGGTGCCGACCACGCCCACCGTGCTGCCGTGCAGGTCGAAGCCGAGCAGGCCGTCGAGCGCGAAATTGCCTTCGCGCACCCGCGCCCAGGCACGGTGGATCTTGCGGTTCAGCGCCAGCAGCAGGGCCACCGCGTGCTCGGCCACGGCATGCGGCGAGTACTCCGGCACCCGCGCCACCACCAGCCCGAGCCGGGCGGCGGCGTCGAGGTCGACATGGTTGAAACCGGCACTGCGCAGCAGCACGAGGCGCACGCCGGCCGCCTGCAGGGCGGCGAGCGTTTCGGCATCGAGCGGATCATTGACGAAGGCGCAGACCGCCTCCGAACCGCGGGCCAGCGGTGCGCTGCGCGGGTCCAGCCGCGCCTCCAGAAACACCAGCCGATGCCGCCCCTCGTGGTTGGCGCGGCTGAAGAACTCGCGGTCGTGCGGCAGGGTCTGGAACACGGTGATCTGCATCGGGGGCTCCGGGCGACTCGGGCCCCCACCATAGCCTCAGGCCGCGGCCAAGAAATTGACCGGCGCCCAATCCGCCGCTCACCAGCCGAAGCCGACACCGACGCCGATGCTTTCCTCCTCGTCGGTGAACGAGCCACCGAGGCTGATCGTCGCCCGATCCCCGATGGCACGTTGATAGCCCAGAGCCAGCGCGGACTCGCCGCCGTGGAAGCCGGCACCGATGGCGAACCGGTTCTCTTTGCGGATACCGGCGGCCGAGGCCGTCATCTGCGCCATCGCTGCGGTCATCGCACCCATCCGGGAAAGCCGCTGGTCAAGAACAGCGACCCGGCCTTCGACCGCGGTCAGACGGTCATCCAGCAGGGCCACGCGGGTGGCAGCGGCGGCGAAGCGCTCATCGGTATGGCGGATGGCATTGTTCTGCGCCTGCAGGGCCTGTGCCTCGGCGACGCGGTTGGCGCGGGCCTCGGCCTGCACCACCTCCTGGCGGGCGGTGTTGGCCGTGGATTGCAATGAGGGCGGCAACGGCAACCACCGCAATGGCCGCAGCGGCAAGACGGTGCTGACCGACGACGGTCCGCTGCGCATCGATGTGCCGTGCGACCGGTCCGGGAGATCCAGGGCCACTTGGCCGAGATGTACCGCGTCGAGGTGCATCCTGATCCGCAACAGCCTGGACTATGCAAGCTGGAAGGACCGCAAGGCGCTGGCGGCGGCGATCAAGCCGATCTACACCGCGCCAACCGCCGAATCGGCCGAGGCTGAGCTGGACGCGTTCGAGGCCGGCCCCTGGGGCGAGCGTTTCCCGACCGTGGTCGCCGCCTGGCGCCGCGCCTGGACGCGCGTGGTGCCGTTCTTCGCGTTTCCACCGGACGTGCGCCGGGTGATCTACACGACCAACGCGATCGAGAGCGTGCATGCGCGCCTGCGCAAGATCATCAAGACCCGTGGTCACTTTCCCAGCGACGAAGCGGCAACCAAGCTGATCTGGCTGGCCCTGCGCAACATCACCGCCGAATGGATCCGGGCCACCCGCGATTGGAAGGCGGCGATGAACCAGTTCGCGATCATCTACGAAGACCGATTCACGCAGGCTCGCTGATCAATGCGTGGGCTCAACAGGATCTTCGACACCCCCCTCGGCGGAATGCGCCGCCCCGGACGGGGCGGCGTTGGCGCGAATCCCGGGCGCTCAGGCCTTCGGCTTGCGGAAACGCAGGGTCATCCGGTCCGACTCGCCGATGGCGCGGTAGACGGCCGGGTCCTCGCCTTCCGGCACGTTGAGGGTGGGCGGCAGGGTCCAGACGCCGTTCGGATGATCGCGGTCGTCGCGCGGGTTGGCATTGATCTCGCTGCGCGCTTCCAGCACGAAGCCTGCAGCCTCGGCCAGAGCGATGACCTGGGCCTCGCTGACGTAGCCGTCGATCTCTTCGACCGGCACATCGGCCAAGGCGCGGTGCTGCTCGATGCCGAGCAGGCCGCCGGGCCTGAGCACGGCAAAGAACGCGGCCATCTGCTCGTCGGCCTGACCGTTGCGCATCCAGCCGTGCAGGTTGCGGAAAGTGAGCACGGCATCGGCCGAGCCGGGCTCGCCGTAGACCGGCGCAGCCGGATCGACCTCGATGATGCGCACCTGGTCGAACAGCGCCGGCTGGGCCGTGAAGCGCTCGCGCAGGGCCTGGTTCTGGCGGGTGAAAAACGCGGCCGCTCGCTCATTGGCGAGCCCGTGCCGGATCGTTGACGGCGGCCACCAGACGGCCTTGGCCGCGCAGCCACGGGGCGAGGATCTCAGTGTACCAGCCACCACCCGGACTCACCTCGACCACGGTCATGCCGGGCTGGACGCCGAAGAAGCTCAAGGTGGCGGCGGGGTTACGGTGAGGGTCGCGGGCCACGTTGGCCGGTGAGCGCCACTCACCGGCGACCGCGGCGGCCAGGCCGGGATCGATGGCCACGGCGGCCTCGGCGGCGGGCTTCGCAGCCGAGGCGCTGCCGGCATGGTGGGAAGCCGACACGGGCGGCACCGCCAGCGCAGCGGCCAAGGCGAAAGACAGGGCAACAAGGCGCATGAAGCTCTCCAAAGCAGCGGGGTGAAGGGCGCAGGCTGCGCGGCCCAGTGTTACGGTAGTGCCAAGACGCTCCGGAAACCTTCTCCGCCGGCAGCCGTGCTGGCACAGTGCGATGAGGCTTTCGCGAGGCGCATTCATGCAGCCCCCGAACCATGACGTCACCGTGTTGCTGCAGCAGTGGCGGCGAGGCGATGAAAGCGCACTCGATGCCCTGCTGCCACTGGTCTACGACACCCTGTGTCATCCGACCCGTCCGATGTCGTCGGGAGGCGGTCGCTCGCGCGCTGCGAAGGGGCGGACATGGCCAAAGAGCCTGCACCGGCTCGATACACTGCGGTACATGCTGATCGCCTTCCACAAGCCGATGAACGTGCTCTGCCAGTTCACCGACCGCAGCCTGCCGCCGCGACCGACGCTGGCTGGCTTCGGCCTGCCGAAGGGCGTCTACGCGGCAGGCCGGCTCGATTTCGACAGCGAGGGCCTGCTGCTGCTCACCGACGAGGGTGCGCTGGTGGCCGCGATCGGGTCGCCGAAGTTCGACTGGCCGAAGACCTACCTCGTGCAGGTGGAAGGCACACCCAGCGAAGCTGCCCTGCGGCGTTTGCGCGAGGGTCCGGTGCTCGGCGACGGCCCGACCAGGCCCGCCGAAGTGGCGTTGGTCGATGCACCGGCCTGGCTGCCGCCGCGCGATCCGCCGGTGCGAGTGCGGCAGACCGTGCCGGAGGCTTGGCTGCGGCTCACCCTGCGCGAGGGTCGCAACCGTCAAGTGCGGCGGATGACGGCGGCGGTCGGTCTGCCCACCCTGCGCCTCGTCCGGATCGGCATTGGCCCCTACACACTCGACGGCCTGGTGGCTGGGCAATGGCGCGAGGTGGACCCTCCGGTTCGCCTCAGCGCGGCTCGCGCCACCAGCGGGCGAGGCGATCGAGGCCTTCGGCCACGCTGATCTTCGGCACGTAGCCGAAGTCGCGCTGTGCGGCCGAGAGGTCGTACCAGTGCGGCGTGGCGAGTTGCTCGGCGACGAAGCGGGTCATCGGCGGCTCGCCCTTCAGCGGCAGTGTGTGCCAGAGCAGTTCGCAGAGCGCGCCGGCGGCGTAGGCCACACCGAACGGCAGGCTGGCCTCGACCCGCGGCTCGCCGGCCGCCACCAGCAGGCCGTTGATGATCTCGCGCACCGGCTGCGGCTCGCCGTTGCTGATGAAGTAGGCGCGGCCAGCGCAGGCGGCACCGGGCCCCAGCGCAGCGAAGGCTTTGAGGTGGGCGTCGGCGGCGTTGTCGATGTAGCTCGTGTCCATGCGGTTGTGGCCGCCGCCGATGAAACGCAGCCGGCCGGCGCGCGCACGTTCGACGAGGCGCGGCAGCAGGTTGGTGTCGCCGGGGCCCCAGATCAGCCGTGGCCGCAGCGCGACCGTGCTCAGCGAGCCGCCAGCCGCGACCGATGCGCCGTTCGCCGCCAGCACCGCCTTCTCGGCAATCTGCTTGGTGCGCGGGTAGGGCGCCTTGAAGTGCGGGGCATAGGGTGTGTTCTGTTCGTTGCCGCCCTCGCAGGGGATGCGTCCGCTGTGCGCCACGCTGGGTGTGGAGGTGTAGACCAGTCGCGTGATGCCCTGCTCGCGGCAGGCCGCCAGCACATTCATCGTGCCGCTCACGTTGGCGTCGAGGTAACTCTGCTCGCTGCCCCAGTGCCCGGCCTTGGCGGCGTTATGGAAGACCGCGTCGACGCCTTCGCAGGCGCGCAGCATCTGGGCGGCGTCGGCGAGGTCGCCCAGGCGCTGCTCGATGCCCTGGGCCTCGAGCGCCTTCGAGAAGCGGCGCTGCGTGCTGATGACGGTGTAGCCCTGGGCCCGTAGGCCGCGGCAGAGCGCTTGACCGAGAAAACCGGCACCGCCGGTGACGAGGATCTTCATGCTGCAAGGCCCGCTCGGGTGGAGTGGTGGCTAGTGGAGGACGTCGCCCAGTTGGCCCTTCGCCCACACGGCGAGTTTCTCGCGGCCGATCTTGGCGTTGTGGCGGATGTCCACCGGAAAGCCCGGATGACGCAGGAAATGGTGGATACGCGCGGTTTTCGGCTCGCGCAGGGCGATCCGCTCCAGCTCGGCCTGCACGTTCGGCCATTCGGCCTCGGCCACGCCGGCCTTGAGTTCGACGCAGAGCACCGGCGTCTGCATGCCGCGGGTGCCGACACCGACCAGCGCGGTGCGCGCCACGCGGCGGTGGGTGTTGAAGATCGGCTCGACCTGCTCGGTCGCCATCAGCCCGCCGGCGGTTTCGACGCGGTGGCCCTTGCGGCCGCAGAACCACAGGCGGCCCTGCTCGTCGAACCAGCCGAGGTCGCCCATGCGGTGGACGATGCGTTCGTCGCGGGCCCCGGTGCGCTCGCGGATCTTGGCGAGCCGCGTCGCCTCGGGTCGGGCGAAATAGCTGTCGGTGGCGCTGGGGCCGGCCACGGTGATCTCGCCGATCGTGCCCGGGGGCACCACCAGGTCGTCGCGCCAGTAGGCGATGGCCTCGTCGGTGATGCGGATGATGCGCACCGTGTTGCCCGCCACCGGCCGGCCGACGCAGGTGCCGGCCCCGGTTTCGGTGGCGGCGCGGGTGGATTCCAGCTCGGCGGCCTCGATCACCGCCACCGGCAGGCATTCGGTGGCGCCGTAGGGCGTCCAGAACTGCGCGTTCTCCGGCAGCAGGCGGCGCATCGTGGCGACGACATCCGGCGGCACCGGCGCGCCGGCCGAGGTCACGCGTGCCAGCGTGGGCAGCGGCTCGCCGTGCTCGGCCAGCACCCGCATCAGGGCCGGCGAGCCGAACAGCTGGCTGACGCCGAAGCGGCGGATGGCATGGTGCAGCTTGCGCGGGTCGGCGCTGGCCGGCCGCGTCGGGTCCATGTCGGGGATGATCGAGGTCAGGCCCAGCGCCGGATCGAACAGGGCGAAGGGCGGGAAGGTCGGCAGGTCGACGCCGCCCGGCTCGATGCCGAAGGCCGTGCGCAGCAGCTCGATCTGCGCGACGAAGTGGCGATGGCGGTACACCACGCCCTTGGGCACGCCGGTCGAGCCGGAGGTGAACAGGATCGCCGCCGTGTCCTCGCCCTGGGTGTCGGCGAGCATTCCGGTGGCTTCGCCGCGCGCGGCCTTGGCCGCCAGCAGTGCAGCCCCCTTGCGCTCCAGCCGCGCCAGGGTCTCGCCGCGCCACAGTGGCCAGGCGCGCCAGCCGACGGTGACCACCCGGCGCACCGAGGCCAGACCCCAGCGGAACACCCGGCGCGCGAACTGCGCCAGCGGGATGCCGATGAAGGCCTCGGGGGCGGCCTCGTCGAGACAGGTCTTCAGCGCCGAACGCTCGATGCCCGGATCGACCAGCACCGGCACCGCGCCCAGCTTGAACAGCGCGAACATCAGCAGAAAGAACTCCGGCGAGGGTCGCACCATCACCACCGTGCGCATGCCGCGGCCAATCCCATAGGCGGCAAGGCCGGCGGCGATGGCGTCGGAGCGCGCATCGAGCTCGCCGTAGCTCAGCACCACGTCGTAGGCGGCGAAGCCGTCGCTGCCCCGGCTGCCGGGGCAGCGCATGGCGGGTTGTCCGGGGCGTTCGGCCGCGATCCGCGGCAGCACGGCGGCGATGTTGGTGGTGGTGCTGGCGTCCATGGGCGCGGCTCGGCCTTCAGCGCGGGATCGGGTGGGCGTCGAGGAAGCGCCGGATCGCCGGCACCAGCACCGCGTGCTTGTCCTCCAGCACGTAGTGATGGGCGTCTGCGAAGGCCATCACTTCGGCCTTCGGCAAGGCATCGGTGAAGCCCTTGAGGAAATGCCGGTCGAACACGAAATCCTGCAGGCCCCAGCCGATGAAGGCCGGACGGTCGGCGTACTGGCCAAGCGTGCGGCCGGCTTCCTCGACCAGGGCCCAGGCCTTGTCCTTCGGTGAGAGCGGGATGTCCTGCACGAAGCGCAGGGTGCTGATGCGGTGCTTCCAGCTGTCGTAGGGCGCGACGTAGGCGGCACGCACCGCGGGCGAGACCTTGTTCGAAACGCACTGGTCGATGGTGCCGGCGGCGAAGGCGTTGAAGCCGCGGATCAAGAGCGCACCAATGTTGTAGTCGCGGCCGAGCTGGATCTGCCAGGGCAGCGGCTTCGCCGCCGGCAGCGGGAAGGCGGCGGTGTTGGTGATGATGAGCCGCTTGACGAGATCGCGGCGCTTGAGCGCCCAGCCGAAACCGATCATGCCGCCCCAGTCGTGCACCGCCAGCGTGATCGGCCCATCGATGCCGAGGTGTTCAAGCAGGCGCTCGATGTCCTCGACACGCGATTGCAGGGTGTAGCGGTACTGCGCATCGCCGGGCTTGTCGGAAAGCCCCATGCCGACGTGGTCGGGCACGATGCAGCGGTAGCGCTCGCGCAAGCCGAGCACCAGATGCCGCCAGTAGAAGCTCCACGAGGGGTTGCCGTGCAGCATCAGCACGACCTCGCCGTCGCGCGGGCCTTCATCGAGGAAGCTCATCGCGATGCCGGGCCGGACGTCGAGGTGCTGCGGGGTGAAGGGGTAATCGGGGTAGGTAGGCAAGGTGGGTTACCAGTGGGCTGGTTTGTCGATGGGCTTCTTGCGGGTTGGAACGCGCAGCGGCAGTTGCGACTTTTCAAGCTCTTCGTCGAGGATGTGGCGACGCGTCCAGTCTGCAAGGTTCGACAGAGAAGAGCTGACGCTTCGGTAGCCCTTGCCGTCCTGTGGTCTGGGGCGAACAGGCGTAATGACCCCGATCATCAGCCCGGGGCAGTCCTGCCGGATGGCGGAGAGAACGGGCTCCGCGTCACTGTCGTTGGAAACAATGACGACCTGATCCAGGCCACCTCGAATGGCGTCCCGATACATCTCGATTGCGATGTTCACATCTGTCTTTTTTTCTTCGAGCTTCCAGACGCGATGCCGGTCGGACTTGTCGAAGGGGACGCCGGCCCTGTAGGCGGGGAGCAAGGTCCCGCTTTCGTCAATGCTGTGCGTGCCATAGATCAGCTCAATGCTCGGATTGCATGCCTTCAGGGCCCGATGGTAGCGCTCCTGGGCCGCAACGCTTTGCTGGCCGTGAGTGGCAAAGCGAGCGAGTGCAGGCGCGGTGAAGTACTTGATTCTGACCAGATTGGACGAAGGGTTTTGGACCTTGAGGATCAAATCGGCGAGCTTCATGACGTCCAACCACTTGAATGCCGTTTGCCGAAGGCACCCGTAGTAGAGGTTGTAACCGTCGATATAGACCGCTGTTCTCACGGCATGCTCGATGCATCGAAATGAAAAGACCGCCTTGCGGCGGTCTTTTCGTCCCCAGTCACAGCCAACTCAATGACGCGAAAAGGGAGGAGTGGTTTCACGATTGAAGCGAGTCGGGTCGATTTTGTCAAGACTGACTGCCGGTGACGGCTCTTACCAGACCACTTCCGCCATCGAGCAGTTCAGGCCGGAACCGATGCCGAGCAGGGCGATGCGGCTGCCCTTCTTCAGTCGGCCCATTTCCTTGAGCTTGGAGAGCACGATCGGCACCGAGGCCGGGCCGATGTTGCCGTGTTCGTGGAAAATCGTCAGCACCTTGGCCGGGTCGATGCCGAAGGTCTTGAGGAAGGCCTCGGTGTGGGCGCGTGAGATCTGGTGGATGACGAATTCGTCCATCTCCTCCACCGCCCAGCCGAGTGCCAGCTTGGCGGCGGCGAAGGTGAGCTGGGCCAGCTTGATGCCCTCGATCAGCAGCATGCGCGTGTCGGTGACCATGCGGTCGAGGTTGCCGCGGCAGAGGTGGCTCCACTGCGTGGCCGCACGGGTGACGCCGCCACGGTACTGCGGGGCGTCCGGCACCAGTTCGCGGCGCGCCAGCACCATGGCGGCAGCACCGCAGCCGAGCGTCAGGCTGGCGAACTCGTTGCGGAATTCCTCGTGGGTGATGTCGTCGCGGTTCAGTCGCTCGATCGTCTTCTGGTAGACGATGTTGGCGTTCTCGGCGTTGACGATCAGGGCGTAGTCGATCTCGCCGCGCTCGATCATCCGGCCGGCGATGTCCATGCCGTTGATGAAGGCGAGGCAGGCGTTGGCGACGTCGAAGTTCTGGCAAGTGTCGGCCAGGCCGAGCTGGCCCGAGACAATGCTCGCGACCGAAGGCTCCAGGAAGTCGCGCGACACCGAGGTGTTGATCAGGATACCGACCCGTTCCGGGCCGATGCCGGCTTCATTCAGTGCCTTGCGGGCGACGTCGGTGGCGGCATCGGCGGTGGCCTGGCCCTCGTCCCAGAGTCGGCGGGAGTTGATTCCGGCCACATCGCGCAGCACGTCGGTCTTGATGCCGAGGCGGTCGAGCGTGGGCTTGAGGCGCAGGTTGATCTCGTCGGAGGACAACGCATGCGGCGCATCGACGTGCGACAGGCCGGCGATCGAAACGTGCTGGAACAGCATGGGCAGGAGACCCGGACGGGGAACGAACCCGGAAGTGTACCCCAGCCCGGCTCAGGGGTCGCGCAGGGGCAGTGTTTCGGCCTCGGTCGCGGGTGTGCGGGGCGCGTTGGCCGGGGCCGGCACCGCTCCGGCCGGGCCACAACGCCAGGCCCGGAAGCGCTGTTCGCCGTCGATTGGTTCGTTCAGCGCCTGCACGGTGTCGGCACCCAGCGCCGGGGCCTCGTTGCGGGCCAGCACTTCCAGCTCGTCGCGCACCTTGAGCTCGTTGCGGGCGATCGGGCCGAGCCGGTCCTTGACCGAGACGGTGATCTCGCCACGGCGCTCGCAGGCGAGCGGCTGGCCGGGTGCTGCCACGCGCACCTGCACGCCGGCCGCTTGGATCGGGACGAAGGTGCAGGCCGACAGGCCGGCGGCGAGCACGGCGGTGGCGAGCAGACGGGGGCTTCGGCGCATCGCGGCTGACTCCAAAGGAACACGAAAGACCCGATCATAGTGCCGATGGCCGGCTAAATCGGCGATGACCCCACACCCGGCATGTTCCGGTCTTGACGCCCGCACCACCGTCCGGGTTCCATCGTCAGACCATGAAACCTCCTTCCCGTCGTGTCCTCGTCACCGGCTGCTCGCGCGGCATCGGTCTGGAATTCGTCCGCCAACTGCTGGCCCGCGGTGACCGCGTGCTGGCCACCTGCCGCGATCCGGCGCAAGCCGATGCGCTCAGCGCGCTGGCGGCCGATGCCGGTGCCGCACTTGGCATCGCGGCCCTTGAGGTCACCGATCCGGCCTCGCGGGCGGCGGTGCTGGCCGCCGCTGAGGCTCGCTGGGGAGCGCTCGATGTGCTGATCAACAACGCCGGGGTGCTGCGCCGTGGCGAGGTCTTCGGTGCGCTCGACGCTCATGACTTCCGGGCCGCTTTCGAGACCAACACCCTGGCCCCGCTGCTGTTCACCGAGGCCGCTGCGCCACTCTTGGCGCGGGGCGAGGTGCCCCGTGTTGCCTATCTCAGCTCGACGCTCGGTTCCATCGCCAACACCCAGGGCTTCTACACGGTGAGCTACGGTGTGACCAAGGCCGGTCTCAACATGGGCGCACGCCACCTGGCCGCCCCGCTCGCAGCACTCGGCATCCGTAGTGTGCTGCTGCACCCGGGCTGGGTGCAGACCGAAATGGGCGGCGCGGGCGCCACGCTGACCCCGACCGAATCGGTGCGCGGCCTGCTCGCGGTGATCGACGGCCTGTCGGATGAGGCGCGCGCGCCCTTCCTCGACTGGCGCGGCGAACCGCTGCCGTGGTGAGGTCGGCGGCGGCCCTGCTGCTGGTTCTGCTTTCGGCCTTGCCTTGGTCCAGCTTGCGGGCGGCCGACACCCGTTACCTCACCGACACCGCCTGGGCGCGCGATCCGGTCGATCAACGCCTGCTCTACCGCGAACAGCACGGCCTGCGCCTTGCTCCCGACGGCCGCCTGCTCGAACGGCGGGTGCTCTACCGCTGCGCCGACGGCACCGCCTTTGCGCGCAAAAGGGTCGATTACCGCGCCGATGCCGAGGCCCCGGCGTTCGCCCTGGACGACGCCCGCAGCGGTTACCGCGAGGGTCTGCGCCTTCGCGAGGGTCGCCGCGAGGTCTTCGTGCAGAACCCCGGCGAGACCGAACGCAGCGCGTGGCTGGACGATGCCCCGCTGGTGGCCGATGCCGGTTTCGACCAGTGGACTCGCGCCCGCTGGGATCAGCTCAGCGCCGGTGAACGTCTTCGTCTGCGTTTTCTGGTGCCCTCGCGGCTGAGCGCCTACACCTTCTCGGTGCAGGCCCTGCCAACCCGCCCGGACTCTGGCGAACAGCGCTTCCGCCTGCGCTTGAGCGGCTGGCTGGGTTGGCTGGCGCCCCACATCGACGTGAGCTACGCCACCCGCGATCGCCGCCTGCTGCGCTTCGAGGGCCTCTCCAACCTGCGTGACGATCGTGGCGAGCGGCCCTTGCTGGTCCGCATCGATTTCCCCGAACCGGCGCAGCCGGCCAGCGCTGCCGATTTTGCCGCGCTCGATGCCGAGCCCTTGCGCGCCTGCCGGGTGAGTGGCTGAGCCTTCTTGAGGCTCGCCCAGCCGCAATAGGCCTGCACCCGAGCCCTCAGGCGTGCTGCCCGGCTGCGAAGCCGGACGCCCACGCCCACTGGAAGTTGTAGCCGCCAAGCCAGCCGGTGACATCGAGCACTTCGCCGACGAAATACAGCCCCGGCACGCGGCGGCTTTCCATGGTGCTGGACGACACCTCGCGGGTGTCGACGCCACCCAGCGTGACCTCGGCGGTGCGGTAGCCCTCGGTACCGCTGCACACCAGCGCGAAGCGTGCGAGTTGCGCGGCGATCGCGGCCAGGGCCTTCGGCTCGTACTGGCGCATCGGCCGGCTTTCGAACGCCGTCTCGCATAGCCTCTCGGCGAAGCGCTTGGGCAGCAGTTCGGCGAGCACGGTACGCAGCTGCGCGTCGGGCCGCGACTGGCGCAGCGCGCTGAGCGTGGCGAGCGCGTCCTGGCCCGGCAGCAGGTCGAGCTCGAGCGGCTCGCCCGGTTGCCAGTAGTTCGAGATCTGCAGGATGGCCGGCCCGCTGATGCCGCGATGGGTGATCAGCATCGCATTGGTGAACGCGGTCTTGCCGGCACGCGCGGTGATGGGCAGCGCCACACCCGCCAGTTCGGCCATCTGCTCGGCCGGCTTGCCGGTCTGGGTGAGCGGCACGAGGCCGGCGCGGGTGGGCAGCACGGCGTGGCCGAACTGCCTCGCCAGCGCGTAGCCGAAGCCGGTGGCGCCCAGACTGGGGATGGAAAGACCACCGGTGGCGACCACCAGCGAGTCGCACTCGATCACGCCCTGCGAACTGGCGACGCGGAAGCGCGGGGCGCCGGCGGGTGCATCCGGCATCTGCCCGAGGCCCGCATCCGGCGCGGGGCGATCGGCTTGGGTGGTCGCCGCTCCGGTCGCCAGTGCCGCCACCGATTCCACCGAGCATGAGGTCCGCACCTCCACGCCGGCCTGCTCGCACTCGGCCAGCAGCATCGCGACGATCGGCTTGCTGCTGTCGTCGCAGAACAGCTGGCCCAGTTCTTTCTCGTGGTAGGCGATGCCGTGGCGCTCGACCATCGCGATGAAATGCGCCGGCGTGTAGCGCGCCAGCGCCGATTTGCAGAAGTGCGGATTGGCCGAAAGGAAGTGGTCTGGTCGCGTTCCGGTGTTCGTGAAGTTGCAGCGCCCGCCGCCCGACATCAGGATCTTTTTGCCGCAGCGATTGGCGTGCTCGATGACGCGCACGCGGCGACCGCGCTGGCCGGCGTTGAGCGCCGTCATCAGCCCAGCCGCGCCGCCGCCGATCACGCACACCTCGACGCGCTCCACGTTCGTTCGCCGCTCCCTCATTAGCTTGCCGCTACGCCGCTCGCTGGTGCCACACCGGCGTCACGGCCACGCTGCCGCTTTCGCCCAACAGCTGCACGTCGCCTTCCTCGATCAGGCACTGCAGGTCCATGCCGCGCGCCAGCAGCGCGGCCAGCGCCTCAGCACTGCCGGCCGGCAGTTCGACCACGCCCAGGTTGGCGCAGCGGGTGAGCGCAGCGGCGTTCTTCTCCCACCAGAGGCCGAAGCCGCGGCCGCTGTAGCCGACCACGGTGACGCGACGCGAACGCCCGCAGGCGCGGCGCACATCGGCTTCGTCGGGCTGGCCGAGTTCGATCCAGTGCTCGATATCGCCGGTGCGCGAGCGCAGCCAGAGGTCGGGTTCGCCCTCGCTGCTCAGGCCGCGGCCGAACTCGAGGCGCTCGTCGGCGAACAGCCCGAAGGCGAGCAGGCGCACCATCAGCCGCGCATCGGTTTCCGACGGGTGCTGGGCCAGGGTCAGCGTGTGCGAGGCGTAGTAGTGGCGATCGAGGTCGGAGACCTGCAGCGTCGCGCGGTGGACGGTGGCTTTGAGCGCCATGAGGGGGCCGTTCGGGGGTGGCGGCCATTCTAAGGGCCGATCGCGTCTTCGATGAGGCGGGTCACGGGTCGGGCTGCTGCATTCGCGCTTCGAGTTGATCGATGGGCAGGTAGTGGACGCGACGCCCCACGCGCACTTGACGCAACCAGCCTTTGGCGACAAGGCCGAGCAGGTCCGTGCGCGCCGTAACGCCACTGATGCGATGTGATGTGGCGTGGGAGTCGTGCGTGTACTCGGCCTCCGGCCGGCGCAGTGCATGATCGAGCAGTGCAAGCTGGCGATGGTTGAGATCGCCACGGTCGACGAGCCGGCGCCGCAGCGACAGCTGTGCGCGCCCCTTCCGCTCGACGTAGGCGAACAGCTCCGCTACCGCCTGGTCGAGCACTTCAAGTTGCTGGATCAGGAAGTAGGTCGCGTCCTGGGCATCGCTTTCGACTTGCTGGTAGGCCAGCTCGTAAGGCCGTCGGTTGCGATAGAGCAAGCGCGAGATCGAGAAGAACTCGGCCAGCCAATAACCACGGTGCAGCATCGACCAGTAGAACAGCGCACGTGCCGTACGCCCATTGCCGTCGTAGAAGGGGTGGTCGTAGGCCAGCTGGAAGTGCAGCAGGATCGAGCGGATGACCGGATGCAGGTACTGGCTGTTCTCGATGTCCGGCGCATTGGCGAACTCGACGAGCGCCGCCATCCGATCCGGCAGCTGCTCGGCCGGCGGCGGCGTGTGCACGACCCGGTTGACGCGGTGATCGATCACGTCGACGCGCACCTCGCCCGGGCGCTGGACCCTGCCGGCCTGCCCCGGATCGTCCAGCGTGCCGTCGGTGAGGATGCGGTGCAGCTCGAGGATGCCTTCCAGACTCAGCGGTGCGGCCGCCATCTCTCGCAGGCGCTCCATCGCCCGGAAGTTGTTGAGGATCATCCGCTCATCGCGGTTCATCGGCTCGCGACGGGAGCGAAGCATGTCTTTCGCCGCCTCGCGCGTGCTGACCGCGCCCTCGAACAGGCTGGAATGGATCGCTTCCTCCATTAACGAGCTGGCCAGGTATTGATCGCGGGTCGCGGGATTCGCTGCGGCCTGCGGCAGCGCCTGCCGACCCGCCAGAAGGCGGTCCATCTTCGATACGCCCAGCTCGACCCGCGCGTGACGGGTGTAGGTGAGCGGCGTGTCGTTGGTGGCTCGCAGCAGCGGCACGCGGACTGCGGCGCTGGAGCGGCGCCACTTCAAGGCGAACCACCACTCCCGATCGGACAGGCCGCCCGGTGGCTTCCGGTGCCGAAGCGATTCCCAATGGAGGTAGGCCGAATCGTCCAGCCCGGCCGAGCGCTCGAGAACTGCGGCGACCCGATCCGGCAGCAGGCGGAACAGGTCGTTAAGTGCCGGGGTTGGCGGGAGCGGCTTCACAGAACAACTTTTAAGTTTTAAGAGAACTTAATTCAAGCTTTGTTCGTCCGGGTTGCCGTCAAGGTGCGTGAATCGGGTTCCAAGCCTCTGATTCGACTGACGTTTATCTGCGAGCCGGCGTCATGGCGTACATGGCGCGCTGAGGATCAGCGCCGGTCGGGATGGCCTCGAAGGGGTCCGTCGCAGCCCATGCGACGCGAGCGCGCAAGTCTGCGGCCCCGACCCGATCGCCGAGGGCGCCATGAACCGCCGACAGTTCCTGCTGACCTCGCCCGTCGCCGCTGCCGGTGCCGCCATGCACACCTTGGCGAGTGCAGCGCCCGATACGGCCCCGCTGCTCGATCCGGTTGTCCAGCGCAGGCTGCTTCATCAGGCCGGTGCCGACTTCACCGCGCTCGTCGACTTACGCCATCGCTGGTGGTTGCACCCGGATGCCCGCGCCAAGGCGACGGCGATGGTCAATGCGCTGGCCGAGGTCTGGTGCCGACGCCGTGGCATCGCGCAGAGCGAGCCCGGCTACCCGGACTGGCTGTACCTCGCGCAGCTGCAGAAGGACGAAACCAGCGGTGTGCCGTGGCGGGCCGCGCACCTCGCCCTCAGTGGCTTGAACAAGCACGCCGACCACCTGCGGAACTGGCACGCCGAGGCGAAACGAAAAAACCGTGAGGTGTTGTACTCGAGCATCGAGCACTCGCGTCGCGAAGTGAACGCCGTGATCGATGCCTGCGGCGCCTGCATGGAAGCCGTGCATCGCAGGATCTCCGCCGAATGCAGCGTATGAATCGCTGGCTGTCTACAAGCGGAACATTGAGAAGTGCGGTTGGGGCGCCATGCCGATCACGTTGTCGATCCACGCTTCGCACGCGGCTTGGTGGGCTTCACCGCCGGCAGCAGCGAGGTGAGCGCCTGGTAGCGCTCGAACAGGAAGGCCACGCGCTCGGCATCGCTGCCGAGTTTCGGTGCCTTGCGGCCGGCCGCCTTCTCGGCGGCGAGGTAGGCGGCGTCCACCGCGCGGTCGAGCTGCTGGTGGGCTTTGACCAGCGCCGGCGGCATGGTCAGCGGGTCGTAGAGATCGGCCAGCGTGCTGCCGGGGAAGGCGGCGCGGGCCTCGAGCACGGCCTGCGCAGCGGCTTCGATGGCGGCGCGTGCCTTGGCGTCCAGCGGCTCGGGCCAGGGGAAGTTGTTGTAGACGATGCCAGCGGAGTAGCGGTAATCGCTTTTCAATCGGCCACCAACGTTCCGTAGCCAAGCCATGTGCATCGAGGATTGCACCACGCCGAAGTGCAGTGGCGTTGCCTCCGACACGATGAAGACCAAGTCACTGCTCAGTGTGCTGGGTTGCTCGAACCCGATTGGCACGAACAACCGTCGTTCCGAAGACACTTTCGGGACGACGAGGTAAGGCGACTCCGGGGCGTTCTCAACGTGGAAACGCGTCGGAGTTTCTGCGATCTTTCTGGTTGGTTCGCTGGTGCTATTCAGCCGGAAAGACTGCACGGCCTCCACTCGCTCCAGCACGGTCGGCATCGACCTCAGTGTGCTCGGTGGGCAATCTCTCAAGTACAGACACCACCGCTGCCAACCGTTGATGAACTCATCGGAGCCGAGCCAGCGGCGAAACCAAGGTGCTGAACCTGGCTCTTTGGCAATGAATGCCTCTTTCTCGTCATCGGTGAAGAGGTAGTAACCGCCGTCGATCGGCTTGTTGCCGATACCGATTTCCGGCACATCGCAAAGCGGCTTGCTGCGATTGGGCAGCAGCACATCTGGCGCATCCACGAGGTAGGGATTGATGTTGGTCGCGGCGATCTCCTGCGGCTCGCCGCCCACCGTCTCGTAATCGAACAGCCGCCGCGGATGGGGAGGCGTGCGGCTCATGCCGACGATGATGCAATGCACCGCCGCCACACCCTTGGCCTCGTTGTTCCAGCGGAACGTGCGGTGGGCGAAGGCGATGTGCCAGCCGCGCGCCAGCAGCTCGCCCCACAGGATGCCGACCTGCTCGCCCTGGCAGATGGAGTTGGTGGAGACGAAGGCGATGCCGATGGCCGTGCCGGCCGCATAGGCCGTGGCCTTCAGGTGCCAGGCGCAGACGAAGTCCAGCACGCCAGCCCCTTTCAGCTTGCCGGCCACCGCCAGCAGGTCGGCGCGCTGCTCTTCGCTCATCAGCTTGGAGCCGCCAAACGGCGGATTCCCGAGGATGTAGCTCAGCTTCTCCTTCGGCACCACCTCGTTCCAGTCGATGCGCAGGGCGTTGCCGTGGACGATGGTCGGGCTCTTCACCAGCGGCAGCCGGGCGAAGTACTCGCCGAACAGTTCGGCCACCTGCAGGTTCATTTGGTGGTCCATCAGCCACAGGGCCACCTGGGCGATCTGCGCCGGAAACTCCTCGATCTCGATGCCGTAGAACTGATCGACGTCGACCAGCACGTGCTCGCCCACGCGGGTGAACACGCTGCCCTGCGTGGCGTACAGGCGCTTGAGCACCTCCAGCTCGATGAGCCGCAGTTCGCGGTAGGCGATGACGAGGAAATTGCCGCAGCCGCAGGCCGGGTCGAGGAGGCGCAAGGTCCCGAGTTTGTTGTGGAACTCGCGCAGGCGCGCCTCGTGCGTGCCGATCTTCGCCAGCTCGGCCTTCAAGCCATCGAGAAATAGCGGCCCGATCAGCTTGAGGATGTTCGTCTCGCTGGTGTAGTGCGCGCCGAGGTTCCGCCGCGCCTTGGCGTCCATCACGCTCTGGAACATCGAGCCGAAGATGGCCGGGCTGATGCGGCTCCAGTCGAGTGCCGCGGCCTCCAGCAACTGCTGGCGCATCGCGGTGTTGAAATTGGCCAGCGGCAGCGGCTCGCCGAACAGCTTGCCGTTGACGTAGGGGAACTCGGCGAGCTGGGCGTCGAGCGTGCTCTGGCGCTTCTCGCTGGGCGTGTTGAGGGTCTGGAACAACTGCGCCAGCCACGGGCCGAGGTCGGCGCCGTCCGCACTGGTGCGCTGCGCCACCAGCTCGCTGAAGGCGTGGCGCGGGAAGATGCCGGTGTCATCGGCGAACAGGCAGAACAGCAGACGCACCAGCAGCACTTCGAGCGCGTGGCCATCAAAACCGGCGTCTTTCAGCGCATCGTGCAGGCGGCCCATGCGTTCGGCGGCCTGCACATTGACCGGGTCTTCGTCCTTGTAGCGGCGCGCCTGGTAGCCGGCGATGAAACCGAAATGGCGCACGTGCCTGTGCAGCTCGCTCAAGCCGAACTCGACCGGTGGCTCGCCGGTTTCGAGGTCGTAGAGCCGCATGCGCGCGAAGTCGGAGACCAGCAGGTACTTCGGCAGCTCGGCATCGGTGAGCCCGGCGAAGTAGTCGCGGGCCTGGGCGTGCGCGCGATCGAGGTCGCGCCCGCGCGACTTGTGTTCGACCAGCAGCACGCCCTTCCAGAGCAGGTCGATGAAGCCGTCCTTGCCGTCGAGCTTCTTCACCCGGCGCTCGAAGGTGCCGACGCGCCGGCGCGGCACGCCGAACACCTCGAAAAAGCCGTCCCAGAAGGATTTGGCCTCGGCGTCCTCGCTGGCCTCGTCGGCCCACTCGCGGCTGAACCGCAGCGCCCGGTCCTTGATTTCGTTCCAGCTCAGCGGCATCCGGCCCCCCACGTCGAGACCCCAAGCATAGCCGTGCCGCCCGTGGTGCCGTTAAATTGCCCCACCTCAAGCCGCGGTCAGGATCCACCGGTGTTCCATGTCGTCCTGTTCCAGCCCGAGATTCCGCCCAACACCGGCAACGTCATCCGGCTGTGCGCCAACACCGGGGCGACGCTGCACCTCGTGCGTCCGCTCGGCTTCGAGGTGGACGATGCGCGCCTGAGGCGTGCCGGCCTCGATTACCACGAGTTCGCCACGCTGCAGGTGCACGCTGATCTTGCCGCCTGCAGCGCGGCGATCGGCCCGACCCGCTGGTGGATCGTCGAGACCGGCGAGGCCACGCGTTTCGATCGGGTCGTCTACCGCGCCGGCGATGCCTTCTTGTTCGGTCGCGAAACGAGCGGCTTGCCGCCCGAGCTGCTTGCGCGTTTCGACACCGCAGCCCGCATCGCCCTGCCGATGCGTGCCGGCAACCGCAGCCTCAATCTCTCGAACGCGGTGGCGGTGACGGTGTTCGAAGCCTGGCGACAATGCGGCTACGCCGGCAGTGCCGATGAGTCCTTGCTGACCGGCGCCATCCCTTCGCTGCGCTGAATGTTCAGCCGCCGTAGGGTTGTGGGCTGTGGCGCTGGGTGGTTCCCTGTTCCTGCCGCGTCGCTGCTTGGCGTGGCTCCCGTACCCGTAAAGAGGAACACCATGAAGAAGACCCTGATCGCCTTTGCCCTGGCCGCCGTCCTGCCGCTGTCGGTCCACGCCGCGGAGCGCAGCTCCACCTTCGTCGAGGCCACCTACGTCGACATCGATGGCAACATCGACGGCCTCGGCATGCGTGGCCAGGTGGCGTTCGCCGACACCAACTTCTACGTGCTCGGTCGCTACGTGGGCCTTTCGAGCCGGAGCTTCGACACCGATTTCTGGGAGCTGGGCCTCGGCTACACCATGAACCTGTCGAGCACCCTCGACCTCGTCACCGAGGCGGCCTACAACGATTTCGACGCCGCCGACGGCTACCGGGTTTCGGTGGGCGTCCGCAACAGCTTCACGCCGAACCTCGAAGGTCTGTTGAAGGCCAATTACCGCAATGCCGATGGCCGTCTGCCCGGCCTCGCTTTCGGTGCCGACCGCTTTGGCGCCTCGGCGGGCCTGCACTACCGCTTCGGCAAGACCTTCGGCGTTTCCGGTGAGGTCGAGTTCTTCGACGGCGCCGAGATCTACACGCTCGGCCTGCGCGCCAGCTTCTGATCGAAGCCGGGCGGTGCCGCGATGGCACCGCCCGGGCCTCAGTCGTATTCGGGTTTCTGTTCGCGGGCGAGCAGTTCGCGCAAGCCTTCCACCGGCGTGATCTCGCCGTGCAGTACGCGCTGCACCTGGCGGCTGATCGGCAACTCGATGCCATGCGCATCGGCCTGGCGCATCACCTCATCGGCGGTCTGCACCGATTCGACCACCTGGCCGATGGCGGCCACGGCCTCGGCCAGGGTCTGGCCACGGCCGAGGGCCAGGCCCAGCCGGCGGTTGCGCGAAAGATCGCCGGTGCAGGTCAGCACCAGATCGCCGACACCCGCCAGCCCCATCAGGGTTTCCGGGCGGGCACCCAAGGCGGCACCGAGCCGCAGCATCTCGTTCAGGCCGCGGGTGATCAGGCCGGCCCGGGCATTCAGCCCGAGGCCCATGCCGTCGGCCACGCCGGTGGCCACGGCCAGCACGTTTTTCATCGCGCCGCCCAGCTCGGCGCCCAGCATGTCGGTGCCGGTGTAGGCGCGGAACGCCGGACTGTGCAGCACCTCGGCCACGGCCTGGGCGAACTCGGCGTTGTCGGAATGCACGGTGACCGCCGTCGGCAGGCCCTGCGCCACTTCTTTGGCGAAAGACGGGCCGGTGACGATGGCCAGCGGCACATCGGGGCCGAGCCGATCGCTGGCCACCTCGTGCAGAAAACGGCCGCTGCCCGGCTCGAAGCCCTTGGTCGCCCAGGCCACGCCGCAGCCGACCGGCCGCAGCGGCGCGAGGCGCTGCAGGGTTTCCGTGAAGGCGTGGCTCGGCATCACCACCAGCAGCAGCGAGGCCGCCTCGACGGCGGCGGCGAAGTCGGTGGTGGCGCGGAGGCCCTCCGGCAGGCTCACGCCCGGCAGGTAGCGCGGGTTCTCGCGTTTCGCGTTGATCGCGCCGATCTGGGCCGGGTCCCGGCCCCAGATCCACGTGTCGTGGCCCTGCCGCGCGATCTGCGCGGCCAGGGCGGTGCCCCAGGAGCCGGCGCCCAGCACGGTGACGGTGGAACCCATGGCAGGGCTTCGTCGCGGCGGGGCGGGCGTGCTCAGGCGTTGCCGACGGCCGGCGCGGTGGCCGACTTCAGCTGCTCGGCACGGCGACGCAGGCTCTCGGCGTAGATCGCCTCGAAGTTGATCGGCTGCAGGTAGAAGGGCGGGAAGCCGCCGGCCTGGATCAGCTCGGAGGCCAGCTGCCGGGCGTAGGGGAAGAGCACGTTCGGGCAGTAGGTGCCGAGCATGAAGTCGAGGTTGCGCTCATCGAAGCCGGTAAGGCCGAAGATGCCGGCCTGCTCGACCTCGACGATGTAGACCACCTTGTCGCCCAGCTTGCAGCTCAGGTTGATGCCGAGCACCACCTCGTACACGTCGTCGGCCAGCTTGGCGACTTTCTGGTTGAGGTTGAGGTTGAGGTCGGGGTTGCCCTGCTCGTTGAACACCATCGGCGTGCCGGGTGCCTCGAAGGACAGGTCCTTGACGTAGATCTTCTGGATCGCGAACTGCGCCTGCGGGGCGGCGGCATCGGTGCCGGCGACGGCGGGGGTGGTTTCATCAGCCACGGGGCAACTCCAAAAAACGGGACGGGAAAGTGAGCGCCGCAGTATCGCATGCGCCGGAAAACGGGGTGGGGGCGGCCGTGGCCGGGCACAAGGCCCGGGGCCGGGTGCATCAGCGGCCCTTGGTCACCGGCAGGTCGGCCTGGCGCCAGCCGGCGATGCCGCCGTCGAGCAGGGAAACGTCGGTGAAGCCGGCTTTCTTGAGCTTCTTGGCGGCGTCACGGGCGCTCATGCCGGCGCGGCAGACCACGATCACCGGCCGCGCCTTGGCCTTGGCGAGCAGCTTGTGGCGCTCCGGATCGAGGTCGACCAGCGGCACCGAGATCGAACCCAGGATGTGCGCCTTGGCGTAGTCGGCGGCCGGCGAGACATCGACCACCAGGGCCTCGTCGCTGTTCATGCGGCGGGTGGCGGCGGCCGGGCTCAACACCGGGATGCCGGAGAGCCGCAGCCGGGTCTCGTTGATGATGACGGCCAAGGTCAGGCCGACGAAGGCCAGGCTGAGGATGGGCGAGGATTGCGCGAAGGCGGACAGCTGGTCCCAGGACATCGGGCGCTCGGTCGGGGGTGGGCCGGCATTATCCGCCGGTCCGGCGGCGGCGGCCAGTCGTCCGGGCGACGGTTCAGCCGTCGCGAGCGAACCGGGGCAGCCCCTCGGTCTGCAACCAGCGCCGGCTGGCATCGTCCCAGCGCCAGGTTTCGCGCACCCGCAGCACCCGTTCGACCTGAGTGTGGATGTTGACGATCCGCAACTCGACCTCGCGGACCACCCCGCCGTCGGTGCTGGGCCGGCTGGCGATCACCTGGTAGCCGGTGATGCGGTTCTGCTGCAGGCGCTCCAGCTCGAAAGCGGTGAGCGGTTGGCGGGCCAGCGTGGCGGGGTCGATCGATTCGGCCGCCACCTCGAACTGGTTCCAGCGGATCGCCGCCGAGTAGGCGTAGAGGGCGCGGTCGAGGGCCTCGGCGCGGGTGCCCGGCCCGCCGGCGCAGGCGGTGAGCAGCAGGCAGCCGAGGGCGAGCAGGAGGGCGACGCGACGCGGCATGGGCGGGAGGTCCCGGAGGGTGGCGCGCAGGAGTATGTCAGCCGCGCCGGACGGCGGCATAGCGGCCTTCCAGCCGGGCCACCAGGCGACCGCTGGCGTCGCGCGCTTCGGCCTGCAGGTTCAGCCCGCCGCGTCCGCGCGCCGCCAGCTTGGCGCGCAGTCCTTCGAGGGCGGTGGCGTCCGGCAGGGCCGCGGTGGCGCGCAGGTCCTCGTAGAGCGGCGCCAGGTACTCGAGCCGGCTGTCGGCAATGAAGAGGTCGGTGTCCTCGCCGGCCCGGTGCAGGGCGGTTTCCAGCGCAGCCCAGGCGGCCAGCGTCAGCAGGGCAGCGAGGCTACCACCGAAGGCGCAGCCCTTGTCGTTGAGATTGAGCGCCAGCGGCGCGCCGATCTGGATGCCGGCGGCATCGAGCCGTTCGATGCGCAGGCCGAGCGCCCGCGCCGGCGGCATCCGGTCGAGCAGGTCCTGCAGGCGGTGGATCTCGGAGTCGGCGGCGATCGGCATGGGGGACGGTATGCGAGAGTAAGGCGATGGCAGAACAGAACGACCGGCCGCCGATGTTCTGGTCGCTGCGACCGGCCGGCGAGCATGCGGCGCTCAGGCGGGCGGCACAAGCCGCCGGCTGGCGGCTGCGCGTCCTGCCGGTGCTGCGCACCCGCGAGCGCGCGGTCGGCGCGGCGCTGGACCGGGCGCTGGCCTGCAGTTGGCGGATCAGCACCAGCCCGGCGGCGGTGCGGGCGGTGGCGCGGCGTTCGCCCTGGCCGACGCAGGGCCTGGATCTGGCGGTCGGTGCCGGCACCGCGGCCGCCCTCGCCGCCGCCGGTGCGCACCGGGTGTTTCACCCGGCGCGGATGGACAGCGAGGGCCTGCTCGCCCTGCCGGAACTGGAGGCGCTGGGCGAGGGTCCGGTTGGCCTGCTCACCGCTCCGGGTGGCCGTGGCCTGATCGCCCGTGCGCTGGCGGCACGCGGCGTGCACCTGCATCGGGCCGAGGTCTACGAGCGCCTGCCCCTGCATGGCGCGGCGCGTTGCTACGCCGCTTTCGCCGCCGATCCGGCTGCGCCTTTGCTGTTGAGCAGCAGCGAGGCCCTGGCCCGCTTGTTGGCCCGGCTCGGCAAGGCCGCGGCGACCAGCCTGCGGGCACGGCCGGTGGTCGTCCCCAGCGAGCGGCTGGCGGCGCGATTGCGCGAACTCGGCGTGGGTGAACTGCGGATGGCCGAGAGCCCGCGCGCCGCGGCGATGATCGACGCCCTCGGCCCGCCGAAGCCGTAAACTCCAACGCACCGCTTGCTGCCCCTGACCCGTCGATGGATCGCACCGTGTCGCTCTCGTACCGTCCATGGTTCGCGCTGCTCCTGTTGCTCGCCGTGCTGCTGCCGGTGCTCGGCTGGTGGGTGCTGCGGCCAGCACCGCAGGCGGTGGCCGATCCCTTCTCGCCGCAGGCGCTGGACCAGCGCCTGCTGGCCGTCGAGCAGGCGCTCACCGCCCTGCAGCGCGGCCAGCAGCGCAGCGAGCAGCGCCTCGCCGATGTCGAAGCGCGCAGCATCGTGCTGCGCGACGAGGTGCTGGGCCTCGGCCAGCGCGCCGCCCTGATCGAGGACAGCGTGCAGCAGGCGATGACGGTGGCCGGCAGCGATCCGGGTGTCAGCCTGCGCCTCGACGAGATCGATCTGCTGCTGACCCACGCCGAGGCCCGGCTCGAACTCTCCGGCGACATCGACGGCGCCCGCCGCGCCTACGCCCTGGCCGATGGCCTGCTGGCCGCACTGACCGCCCCGCAGTTCGTCAACCTGCGGCAGTCGCTGGCGCAGGAGCAGGCCGCGCTTGCTGCCCTGCCGCCGGACCCGCGCACCATCGCCCGTGGCCGGGTCGATGCCGTCGAGGCGGCACTGGCCGAGCTGCCGGTCCTGCCCGAGCCCCCCCCGACGCCGGCCGATGCCCCGGTGGCGACGCGCCTGCTGGCGGCGCTGGTCGATGTCCGCCCGCGGGGCACCCAGGACCTGCTCGCCCCGGCCGACCGCCAGCGCGGCGAGGCCGCCTTGCGCCTTGAGCTGGCGCTGGCACGCATCGCCATCGAGCGCCGCGACGAACTCGGTCTGATCGCGGCCAGCACCCGTGCCGAACGCTGGATGCGCCGGCTGTACGCCGCCGGCCCGCCGCTGGAGGCCCAGGCCGTGGCGCTGCAGGCCCTGGGCCAGACGCCGCTGGCACTCGATGTGCCCGTGCTCGGCAGCACGCTGGCGCAGATGCGCGCCCTGCGCCGTGGCGGAGGGCTGCCGTGAAGCCTTTCCCCGCCCTGCTGGCCGCCCTGCTGCTGGTGTTGCTCGGCGCGGTCGGCTGGCAACTGCTGCGCGAACAGGACGGACTGGTGGTGATCCAGTGGGGCGAGCACCTCGCCAGCTTGCGCGCCGAAGTGGCGGTGCTGCTCTGGCTGCTGCTCACGCTGGCCGTGCTCGGCCTGTTGGCCTTGCTGCGACTGCCGTTCCGGGCGATGCGCCGCTACTCGCAGCGGCTCGCCCGGCAGCGCCTCGGTAACGGCCTGCTGGCCCTGCAACAGGGTCGCCCCGAGCGCGCCGAGACCCTGCTCTCGCTGGCCGCCAAGCGGGCCGGCAGTGACCGCGTGCCGGCCCTGCTCTACGCCATCGTCGCCGCCCGCACGGCGGGGTTGCCGGGCCGCTTGCGTGAACACCGCATCGCCCTGTCGCGGCTCGATCCTCTGGCCAGCGCCTTGGAGCTGGCCAGTGCGGCCTTGGAGGAAGGCCGTGGCGTCGAGGCGCTGGCCACGCTCGAATCCGCCGCCGTGCGCGGGCCGCTGCCGCCGGCCGGTCTGCGCCTCAAGGCCGAGGCTCTGGCCCGGCTCGGCCGTGCCGACGAGGCCCTGCCGATGGTCGCCCGCTTGCGCAGTGAGCGCGGCCACGACGGGCCGGCCCTGGCGGCGCTGGAAATCCGGCTCGCGGTCGCTTCGCTGGCCGATGCGGCCGAGGCCAGCACCCTGTTGATCCGCTGGAAAGGTCTGGCCGCCGGCTTGCGCGCGCAGACACCGGTACTGCTGGCCCTGGCCCGTCGGGCCGGCCAGCTGCATGTCGAAGCCCAGGCCGAACAGGCGCTGGCCGAGGCGATCGAGGCGCGCTGGGACGAGGCGGTGGTGGAGGCCTGGGGCTCCCTGCCAGCCTTCGTCAACGATGCCCGGCTGGCCCGTGCCGAGGCCTGGCTGCAGGCCCATCCGACCTCGCCGGGCCTGCTGCGGGTGCTCGGCCGGTTGAGTGCCGCCAGTCAGCCGGCCCGTGCCGAGGCCTACCTCCACCGCGCCCTCGCCCAAGGGGCCGGCAGCGCGGCCTGGGAGGACCTGGGCGATCTGCTCGCCGCCGCGCAGGACCCGCGTGCGGCCCTGGCCTACGCCAATGCCCTGCGCCTGGGCCGCAGCGAACCGGCCAGCGAGCTGCCGGGCCGCGGTCTGCGCGAACGCATCGGCGATGCCGCCACCGCCGAGGAACGCGACGCCTTCGGCCACCCCCGCCTGCCAGCGGCCTGAGGCGGCCTGAAGCCATGAGCATCGCCCCGCCCTCGCGTCCGCCTTTGTCGATCCCGGAACAGGAGCTGGTCGAGCGTTTCGTCCGTGCGCCGGGGCCGGGTGGGCAGAACGTCAACAAGGTCGCCAGCGCGGTCGAACTGCGCTTCGACGTGCGCGCTTCGCAGGCCCTTCCCGAGGCGGTGCGCGAGCGCCTGCTGGCGCGCCGCGACCGGCGCCTGAGCGAGGACGGCGTGCTGGTGATCCAGGCCCGCCGTTTCCGCACCCAAGAGCGCAACCGCCAGGACGCCCGCGAGCGTCTGCAGGCCCTGGTCGAAACCTGCCGCGAGGCCGCCAAGCCGCGTGTGCCGACCAAACCCAGCCGCGGCGCGATCGAACGCCGGCTCGGCAGCAAGCGCGAACGTGCCCAGGTCAAGCGCGAACGCAGTTCGCGGCGCTGGGAGCGGGATTCGTGATCGCCCGGACCCGGCTCACGAGCCCGGTCGAGGGTCTGCCCGGCATCCCGGCCTGCGCTCCCCGCGCCGGCATTCCGGCCTGGCTGCAACGCCTGTGCTGGTGGTTCTTCCGGCGCGTGGGCGGCTGGCGCTTCGAGGGCGATTTTCCCGAGTTGCCGCGCCTCGTCATCATCGTCGCCCCGCATTCCTCGGCCTGGGACGCGGTCTGGGGACTCGCCGCCAAGATCGGCCTCGATCTCGACATCAGCTTCATGGCCAAGCGCGAGGCTTTCATCGGCCCGCTCGGCTGGTTGCTGCACTGGGCCGGCGGTCTGCCGGTGGATCGTACCGCGCCGGGCGGCATTGCCGCCCAAGTCGCCGCCGATTTGCAGCGGCCCGGCCAGGGCTGGTTCCTGCTTGCCCCGGAGGGCACCCGTCGCCAAGTCACCGAATGGAAGAACGGCTTCTGGAAGATCGCCCGCGCCGCCGAAGCCCCGGTGCTCTGCGTGGCCTTCGACTACCCGTCGCGGACCATCCGGATCGGCCCGCTGCTGGTCATGGGCGAGGATCTGGCGGCCGAGATGGCGCGGGTGCGGGCCTGGTACCGGCCCTTCGTCGGCAAGAACCGCGGCACGCTCTGAGGCACCGGCGTTGCGCCGCGGGAACCCGGCGTTGCGCGGCACGCCTTGAGGCCGACCGCGCCCGGCACAACCATGGCGGCATGAACGCCATGCCCCGCCCCATCGCCGCGCCCCGCCAACTGCTGCGCCTTTCCACCGGGATGCCGACGTCCGACGGTGCCGGCGTCAAGCTGGTCCGGCTGGTCGGCACGCGCCAGCAGCCCTCGATCGATCCCTTCCTGATGCTCGATGCCTTCGGCACCGATCGCCCCGAGGACTACATCGCCGGCTTCCCTCCGCACCCGCACCGCGGCTTCGAGACCGTGACCTACATGCTCGCCGGGCGCATGCGCCACCGCGACAACCACGGCGGCGAAGGCCTGCTGGTGCCGGGCAGCGTGCAGTGGATGACCGCCGGCCGCGGCATCGTCCATTCCGAGATGCCCGAGCAGATCGACGGCGAGATGCGCGGCTTCCAGCTCTGGGTCAACCTGCCGGCCAAGGACAAGATGCAGCCGCCGCGCTATCAGGACATCGCCCCGGAGCGGCTGCCGGTGCTGGAACTCGATGCCACCGGCACGGTGCTGGTCCGGCGCAGCGGCGATGCCGCCCCGGCACTGCTCACGCCCGGCGCCAGCGTCGCCGCCAAGGTGATCGCCGGCCATTTCGCCGGCAGCGACGGCCCGGTGCAGGCCGAGGCGACCCAGCCCTTGTTCCTCGATCTGCTGCTGGCCGCACAGGCCCGTGTCGAGGTGCCGCTGCCGCCCACGCATAACGCCTTCGTCCATGTGTTTGCCGGCACGGCCCGGCTGCCCTCGGCCGAAGGCCCGGCCGAGGTGCAGCCTGGCCAGCTCGCCGTACTCACGGCGGGCGACCGTGTGAGCCTCGAAGCCGGCCCGCAGGGTGCCCGCCTGATTCTGGTGGCGGGTCGCCCGATCGGCGAGCCGGTCGCCTGGCACGGGCCGTTCGTGATGAACACCGCCGAGGAGATCCGCGAGGCGATCGCCGACTACCAGGCCGGGCGGTTCTGAACGCAACGACATAAGCAAAGCCGCATGACGGGGTAGTCCGTTACCGTCTTCGTCTTTTCCGACACCACTTTCTTTTGTGCCAAACGGGCATGTGCCACACGAAAATGTGTGGGTTGAAGAGGCGCCGCAGCGACGAGCGCGAGGTGGTGTTCGAGGTGCGGTAGGCCGTCCGAGGACGGCCTGAGCCTCGGAGCGCGCTGTCGCAGCGCTGTCGGGTCCGTGTCGTCCTGCTGTCGTCACGCCCCGTCGCCCTCGGGCAGGATGCTTCCGGGATCCCATCCGGTTCCCGAGGAGCACCCCATGCACATCGACAGCACCCGTCTTCGCGAGCTGCGCACCGCCAAGCGCTGGTCGCAGGAGCAGCTGGCCGAGCTCAGCGGCCTGAACCTGCGAACCATCCAACGGCTGGAAACCGGCGCCAAGGTCTCGACCGAATCGCTGCGCGCCCTCGCCGCGGTGTTCGAGGTGCCGGCCGAGAGCCTGCTGGTGACGGCACCGACGCCGGCCACGGGCTCGCAGCCGGCGCTTGCCGCGATGCGCGAAGGCGTTGTCCGCGGCCTCGACTTCGTCGGCACGACCCGTCGCCCGGACTACTGGTGGTTCTTCCTCGCCGTGGTGATGGTGCTCGCCGCCGCCCAGCTGCTGGCCGAGTCGTTCGGCGCCCTGATCTTCCGGTTCACGCAGTTGGTCGTGCTGCTGCCCCTGGGTGCCGCCAGCGCGCGCCGCCTGCGCGACGCCTGCGCGACGCCGGACTGAGCCCGTGGTGGACGTTGATCGCCTTCGCGCCGGTGGCGGGGATCGTGGTGCTGCTCTACCTGCACACCTTCCCGAGCAAGGCCGCCGAGGTCCCGGCGGACGCAACCGCGGCATGAGGCCCGCGCTCAGCGGCCTTCGGCCTCGAAGGCCCGCACGTCCGTCAGCGCCAGCTCGGCGCGACGCACGCTCTGGCCGGCGGGGTCGGCCCGCATCGCCGCCGCGAGCCGCGGGTGGCGATACACCCAGCGCAGGCCGGCGCCGATCAGCGCGGTGAAGACGATGCCGGAAGCGATCCATGCGCCGACGAGTCCCGGTCGTTGGGTCCAGAGGTCGACACCGGCGGCGGCGAAGCCCATCAGCAGCAGCGGCACCCAGATCACGCCGCCGGCGAGGCCCAGCACCCAGCCGATCGTTTCGCGCCAGCGCCGCAGCGCGGCGAGGGCGCCCTGCATGTCGAGCACCGCACCGGTCATCCGCACGCGGCGGATCAGCGAGAGTTCCTGGCCGGCGGAGGCGATCAGGGCGATGGCGTAGAGCTGCACCGCGATCCCGCTGGCGACGAGGCTGACGCTTCCCGTTTCGCCGATGCGCGATCCCCAGAACGTCGCGGCGACGACGAGCAGGACGGCGCCGATCACGGCCTGCACGCCCAACCCGATGGCCAGCGGGCGCAGCGCCCTGCGGCTGGCGAGTTGTCCGGCCTTCGCGCGCGCTTCCGCATCGCGGGCGCGCTCGAGGTCGTTCGTTTGCGCCTGCAGCGCTTCGATGCGGGTCAGCCGCTCGTCCAGCGCTTTCCACGTGGTCTTGAGGGTGTCGAGGTTCATGGCGGTCTCCATGATCAGGGGGCCAGTTCAGTGCGCAGTCGCGCCTTCAGTCGGTTGAGGCGGACGCCGACGTTGCTCTCGGAGAGGCCGAGCACGTCGCCGATCTCGCGGTAGGGCAGGTCGTCGAGCCAGAGCAGCAGCAGCGCGCGGTTCAGCGGATCAAGCGCGGCGATGACGCGGTGCAGGTCGCGCTGCTGGGCGATCTGTTCCGGCGTGGCACCGGGGTCGACGAGGTGATCGATCGGGTCGTGTGCGTCGTCGTCGAGCGAGTCCGTCGCGCCCGAGGTGCCGCGCCCCGGGGCACGCATCGCGCGGCCGCCTCGGGCCTGCGTCGCGCGCCGCCCACTCAGGCAGACATTGAGCGCCACGCGGTAGGCCCAGGTGGCGAACGGCCTCTCGCCGTCCCATGCGGGGAACACGGCCCACAGCTGCGCGGCCATGTCCTGCTCGAGGTCGGCGCGGTCGGCCGGGCAGTCGCTGAAGCCCCAGGCGATCTTGCGCAGCAGGCCGCGGTGCTGGGCGAGCAGCATCGCGAAGCGTTCGCGGCGGAGGTCGATGGTGTCGGTCATCGGGGCGGTGAGGGCGTCCATGCCGGGGTGATACGCCCCGGATGCCGCCATCCTTACATCGACGGGTTCAGGACACCCCGACGATCGCCACGAGGGTGGCCCGAGGCGTCGAAGACGGATGCAGGGCGATATCCACCACCACCACGGCCCCTTCGGGACACCGCGCTTGCAGCGTCCGAAGCGCTTCGTCGCCGCCTTCGCCAAGGATGTGCAAGGGCCCCTGTTGCGGGACGCCACCCACGATCTCCCAAGAGGACAGGGTCAGCTGCATCGACCAGAGCGAGCCGTCGACCCGCGTCGCACAAGGTCCGGGTCGGGCGACACGGCCACGCACGCGGAGCGGCACGGTCGCCGACGATCCTCGCCGAAGCCACCCCCATCGCTTGAACCAGCGGGGCATGCGCGGGTCCTCTCCTTCGTCGTCAGTAGGACGGGTGTGCCACAACCCGCGTCACCCGGAAGCTCGTGGTCCGGCCGCCGGGCAGGGGCCAATCGATGGACTGGCCGACCGACAGCCCGATGAGGGCAGCACCCGCCGGCGAGAGGATCGAAACATCGCCGGCGACCTGTCCGGCTTCTTGCGGATAAACCAGGCGGACCTCATGCGTTGCGCCGCTGATCTCGTCGAGGAAGCCGACGCGCGAATGCATCGTGACCACGTCGCCCGGCATCGCCGACGGCTCGCGCAGCTCGGCGCGAGCGAGTTCCTCCTCCAGCTTGGCGACGACCTCCTCGCTGCCCTCGGGGGCATGTTCGAGCAAAGCCTCCAGGCGTCGGGCGACATCGGTGGCGATCAGGATCGGGGGTGGCAGGGCCATGGCGGTTCTCCAAAGCGAAAGGGCAGGCGCCGGAGCACCTGCCCTTGGACCGATAAATTATGTGAGGGCACGCTAGCCCCTTGCCGAGGGAAGGTCAAACCCGAGGTCCGCTCACCGCTCCGAATGCCCCGCCTCGAACCAGTCCTTGCGCTTGAACAGGCCCGGCTTGATCAGGTCGACAAACGCACGCGCCGGGCCGGACAGGGACTTGCCCTTGCGCACCAGCACGCCGTAGGTGCGCGAGGGGAAGTACTCGCGCAGCGGCCGGGCGACGAGGCGCGATTTATCGGCGTCGGTGAGGCACAGCGCGGAAACGACCGAGATGCCGAGGCCCTGCGCGACGTACTGCTTGATGACCTCCCAGCCGCCCACTTCGATGGCGACGGTGTAGGGCAGGCGGCGCTGCTCGAAGACGGTGGTCACCATGCGCCAGGTCGAGAGCTGTTTCGGCGGCAGGATCAGCCCGTGCGGCGACAGGTCTTCCAGCTTGATCGTGGACTTCTTCGCCAGCGGATGCGTGGGTGCGGTGATCAGCATGGCGTCGAAGCGCTGCAGCGGCGCGTAGTCGAGGTCGTTGGGCACTTCCCACATCGCACCGACGGCGAAATCCACTTCGTCGGCGCGCAGCTTCGCCAGCCCTGCCTGCCCGGTAACGCTGTGCAGGTGCAGGCGCACCTCGGGCCGCAGTGCGCGGAAGGCGGCCAGTGGCTCGGGCAGCAGGTGCAGCAGGGTCGATGAGCCGGCGGCGATGTGCAGTTCGCCGCCGTCGAGGCCGTCCTGGCTGCCGCGAAACGCCTCGTCGAGGCCCTCGAAGCTGTCGATCAGCGGACGCGCGAGGTCGTACAGCGCTTGGCCCTCGCGGGTCAGCGACAGGCGCCGGCCGACGCGCTCCAGCAGGGCCACGCCGTAGTGGCTTTCCAGCGCCTTGAGCTGCAGGGAAACCGCTGGCTGGCTGAGGAACAGGGCTTCCGCGGCGCGGCTCACCGAGCCCAGTCGTGCCACTTGGCAGAAGGCCTGCAAGGGCTTGAGGCGGCTGCCCTTGTAGTAGAAGCGGCCCGATTCCGACTCGGTCTTCCGCTCCAATGCCGGTTTTTGGCTGCGCTTTCGCGTCATGTTGGCCATGGTTTCCGATGGATATTTGAGGAACTAATACATCGTATCCACAGATTTGCTTTGTCAACAATCATTGGCAGGGTGAGTTTGGGCTCATGAACACCGCCACCGAGCCCACCCGCACCCCCCCTGCACAGGCCACCTGCGGCTTCCGCCGCGTCGGCCGCCCGGTCGAGGGCGAGGCCGTGATCCTCGTGCCGGAGCTGCAGGCCCTGCTCACCGACCTGCACCGCCTGTTCGAGTCGGCCCGCCGCCAGCGCCTGGCCGCCCGCGTTGCCCGCCAGGCCGAATTCGATGCCGGGATGCTGCCGGACTTCCGCGCCGACACGCGTTCGATTCGCGAAGAGGACTGGACCGTGGCGCCGATCCCGGCGGCCCTGCAGGACCGTCGCGTCGAGATCACCGGCCCGGTCGACCCGAAGATGGTCATCAACGCGCTGAACTCGGGTGCTTCCTGCTTCATGGCCGACTTCGAGGACAGCAACGCGCCGTCCTTCGCCAACCAGATCACCGGCCAGCGCGCCCTGCGCGACGCCGTCGACGGCATCCTGAGCTTCACCGCGCCGGAGACCGGCAAGCGCTACGCGCTCGACCCGGCCAGCCGCACCGTACTGATCGTCCGCCCGCGCGGCTGGCACCTCGACGAGGTGCACGCGACGGTCGACGGGGAAGCGATCGGCGGCGGCCTGTTCGACCTCGCCAGCTTCGCCTTCCACAACGCCAAGACCCTGGCCTGGCGCGAGCGCGGGCCGTACTTCTACCTGCCGAAGATGGAGTGCATGGAGGAGGCGCGCCTGTGGGACGAGGTGATGGCCTTCCTCGAAGTGCGCTTGAACCTGCCGGTGGGCACGATGAAGGCGACCGTGCTGATCGAAACGCTGCCCGCCGTGTTCGAGATGCACGAGATCCTGCACACACTGCGCGGCCGCATCGTCGGCCTGAACTGCGGGCGTTGGGACTACATCTTCAGCTGGCTGAAGACGCTGCGCCGCCACGCCGACAAGGTGCTGCCGGAGCGTGGCCAGGTGACGATGGCCCAGCCCTTCCTGAAGGCCTATTCCGAGCTGCTGATCCAGACCTGCCACCGCCGCGGTGCGCATGCGATGGGCGGCATGGCGGCGCAGATCCCGATCAAGGGCGACCTTGATGCCAACGAGCGCGCCATGCAGCGCGTGCGTGCCGACAAGCTGCGCGAGGTCACCGCCGGCCACGACGGCACCTGGGTGGCGCACCCGGCGCTGATCCCGATCGCGCGCGAGGTCTTCGATGCGCACATGCCCACGAAGCACCAGCACCACGTCCAGCGCGAGGACGTGCAGGTGACGCGCGACGACCTGCTGAAGCCCTCGCTCGGCACCATCACCCGCGCCGGCTTCGACAACAACGTCGAGGTCTGCGTGCGCTACATGGCGGCCTGGCTGGCCGGCAGCGGCTGCGTGCCTATCCATCATTTGATGGAAGACGCCGCCACCGCCGAGATCAGCCGCACCCAGCTGTGGCGCTGGCTGCACCACCCGACGATCGCAGCGAAGCACGGCGTTCCCGCCGAGCCGCTGCATCTCGACGACGGCACGCCGGTGGATTGGGCGCTGTTCGAGCGCGCGCTGATCAATCTGCCGTCCGTGATCGGCGATCGCCGCGCGATGCCCGGTGGCGATCGCGTCGACGCCGCCATCGCCCTGCTCGACCGCCTCACCCACGCCGACACCCTCGAGGCCTTCCTCACCAGCGCGGCGTACCCGCAGCTCGTTGAGAGCGATCTTCGCGCCGCCTGACGCGTCGCACCGTCACTTGCTTCACCACTCGTTCCGCTCTCCCCGCTCCACGCCTCTCTCCTCTCTCCTCTCTGCTCGCCCCACCCCTCGTTACTCGCAAGGACACCGCCATGAGCACGCTGCCGACCGCCGACCAACTGAAGCACGACTGGGCCACCAATCCGCGTTGGAAGGGTGTCACCCGCAACTACAGCGCCCACGACGTCGTGCGCCTGCGCGGCACCGTGCCGGTCGAGCACAGCATCGCCAAGCTCGGCGCGCAGAAGCTCTGGCGCTCCCTGCAGACGGAGGACTTCATCAATGCGCTCGGCGCGTTGACCGGCAACCAGGCCATGCAGCAGGTCAAGGCCGGCCTGAAGGCCATCTACCTCTCCGGTTGGCAGGTCGCCGCCGACGCGAACCTCGCCGGCGAGATGTACCCCGACCAGTCGCTGTACCCGGCCAACTCGGTGCCGCAGGTGGTCAAGCGCATCAACAACACCCTCCTGCGCGCCGACCAGATCCAGTGCGCGGAAGGGCAGGGCGACATCGACTACCTGCAGCCGATTGTGGCCGACGCCGAGGCCGGCTTCGGCGGCGTGCTCAACGCCTTCGAGCTGATGAAGGCGATGATCGAAGCCGGCGCCTCGGGCGTGCACTTCGAAGACCAGCTCGCCTCGGTGAAGAAGTGCGGCCACATGGGCGGCAAGGTGCTGGTACCGACCCGCGAGGCCATCGAGAAGCTCAACGCCGCGCGCCTCGCCGCCGACGTGATGGGCGTGCCGACGCTCATTGTCGCCCGCACCGACGCCGAAGCCGCCGACCTGCTCACCTCCGACGTCGACGCCAACGACCGCCCGTTCTGCACCGGCGAGCGCACTGTCGAGGGCTTCTACAAGACGCGTCCGGGTGCCGAGCAGGCGATCAGCCGCGGCCTCGCCTACGCGCCCTACGCTGACCTCGTGTGGTGCGAAACCGGCAAGCCCGATCTGGCGTTTGCCAAGCGCTTCGCCGAAGCCATCCACGCCAAGTACCCCGGCAAGCTGCTGGCCTACAACTGCTCGCCGTCCTTCAACTGGAAGAAGCATCTGGACGACGCCACCATCGCGCGCTTCCAGAAGGAGCTCGCGGCGATGGGCTACAAGTTCCAGTTCATCACGCTGGCCGGCTTCCACAGCCTCAACTACGGCATGTTCGACCTCGCGCACGGCTACGCGCGTCGCCAGATGAGCGCCTTCGTCGAGCTGCAGGAGCGTGAGTTCGCTGCCGCCGATCGCGGCTTCACCGCGGTCAAGCACCAGCGCGAGGTCGGCACCGGCTACTTCGATGCCGTCACGCAGACCATCCAGGGCGGGCAGAGCTCGACCACGGCGATGAAGGGCAGCACCGAGGAGGAGCAGTTCCAGCAGGGCGTGAGCAGGTCACCGGCCACCGTTGCGGCCTGAGCCCCGCGCCACCGGTCGCGAGGAAAGCGGCGCCGGTCAACCGAATATCGAGCGGAAATCGAGCGCAAAAAGAACGGGCCCCGCGGGGCCCGTTCGCGTTGATGCCGTGGCCCGGAACCTCAGGGCGTGACGGTCAGGTTGACGCGGACGCTGGCCTGCGGACGGGCCGGATCGTTGCTGTTGACGCAGACGAAGCCGGTGTAGTTACCCGGGGCCAAGCCGGCCGTGTTGACCGTGAAGCTCACCGAAGCCGGGCTGCCGGCACTGCCGCGACCGCTGGCCGGGGCCACGCCGGCGATCCAGGGCGCACCACAGCCGACCGTGCCGGTGATGTTGAAGGCAAGACCGGCCGGAGCGTTGGCCGGCACGTTCCAGGTGTTGCCCGGCGGCGCCAGGCTGGGCTGGATGGTGCGCGGCGGGGTGCCGTTGCCCTCGTTCGAGGCGAACCAGGCGTAGCGGTTGGCGAACGTGGTGTTCACCTGCGGCACCAGCCAGTAGCGGCCGGGCGGCAGAGTCACGTTCTGCCCGGCAGCCACCAGGTCAAGCCGCAACACACCACCGACCAGCGAAACGCCCGGCCCCGACAATGGGGCGCTGAAGCGCCACACCGCGGCCCCCGGCGAGGTTTCAGGATTGCCCGCCGGCACACCGCCGGCATCCGGGAAGATCGACCACTGCACCACCGTGGCCGGACCGGCCAAGGCACCGACATTGAACAGGTCGGTGCTGATCCGGGTGATCCGGCTGGAGGCCGCCACCACGAAGTCATCGCCGGCGTAAAGCCCGATGCCAAAGTTGGTGAAAAAGCCGATCGAGAAGCCGCTGGTCGCGCCGAGGCTGCTCTGGCTGACCACGGCGCCGCTGCCGCTGCCGCTGGTGCTGACGTTGAAATCGACCGGGTTGCTGTTGCTCCAGATCGAGAAGCTGGCGCTGCGGCTGCTGTTGGCCGGGGCGGTGATGGCGATGGCCTCGGTGCTGAGCGTGAGTTCCGGTGCACGCACGGCGACCGCGATCGGCAGGCGCAGGTCGGGCGAGCGGCTGGCCGTGTCGTTGCCGGTGGAGGTGAGCGTCAGGGCCCCGAAGCGGTGGCTGCCGTCGCTCGGCTGACCGGCGGTGTTCACCGTCACCGAGAGCGTGGCGGTGCCGAACGGCGGCACGGTGAAGACCGGGTTGCTGACCGAACCGGTGACCCCGCCCAGGCTGGCGCTGAAGGTCTGGAAGGTGCCACGGGTGCTGCGGAAGGTGCGGGTGAAGGTGCAGCTGCTGGGGCCGCAGCCGCGATTGACGAGCGCGGCCTGGTTCAGTCCGGAGGGGTCACCGCCGGTCGTGGGGTTGGCGGCCAGGTAATCGGCGCGCTGTTCATCGAGCACCAGCCCAGCGCGGGCGGCACGGTCGATCTGGACGCGGCCGGCACCGGCGGCGAACGGACCGGCCGGGGTGGTGCCGTCCTCCAGCCGCACGGTTTGCACGGCGGTCATCATCAGCGCGGACTTGATCTCGGCCGGGCTCCAGTCCGGGAAGAGCTGGCGCATCAAGGCCGCCGAGCCGGCGAGCTGCGGCGAGGACATCGAGGTGCCCGACATCAGCCCGGCGATGTTGGCGCAGGCCGGCGTGGCCCACTGCGCCGGATCGGGGCAGGCCACCGGTTCGAGGATGTTGACGCCGTGACCGGTGATGTTGGGTTTGAGCAGCGAGAACGGCGTCGGACCACGTGAGCTGAAGGCCGCGAGTTGATCGGCGGTGTTGGCGATGCGGGTGGCCGGGAAGGGGATGCTGGCGGTGAGCGTCGTGTCGGTGGCGCTCAGGCCCTGCAGGGCCACGCCCTCGGCTTGAGGCATGCCGAACACCGGCACCGTGGTGCCGGGCACCGAGGGGGCGATCGCACCGGCCGCGTTGTTGACGATGATGACCGCACGCGCGCCAGCGGTGGTGGCGTTCACCGCTTTTTCGCTGAAGGTGCAGCCGCCGCGGCGGACCAGAGCGATGCGGTTGGCGAAGAAACCGGCCGGGAAAGCACCGCTGGCGGTGCAGCCGTCCGCCGCGCCGGCAAAGCCCGGGCCGGCCCGCAGGGGCAGGGCCGGCAGGCTGGCGCTGAGATCAACACCGCCGCTGCCGGCGTTCAGCACGACCCGTTGCAAATTGGCCGGCACCGCTGCGCCGCTGGTGTTCAGGGTGAACTCGAAGCCGGCACGTCCGGACTGGGCCGCCGCGACCGTCAGCACCCAGGGCTGGTTGTGGCCGTTGGTCGAGGGGCCGGGGCCGCTGTTGCCGGCCGAGGCGGCCACCACGATGCCGGCATCGGCCGCCGCCAAGAAGGCCTGCGAGATTGCTTCCGACCAGGGCTGCGCACCACCGCCGATCGAGTAGTTGATGACATCGACGCCATCGATCACCGCCTGGTTGATCGAGGCCAGGGTGGCCACGTTCGGGCAGAGGCCCTGGCCGGTGGCGATGACGGTGTAGCAGGCGTCGTAGGCGACCACGTGGGCGCGCGGTGCGATGCCGCTGATCTCCAGCGAATTGCCGCGGAAGCTGACGAAGCGGGTGTTGCCGATCGCGCTGCCGGCGGCGTGCGAGCCGTGGCCGTCGTTGTCGCCGAAGCTGGCTTCCTCGCGGAAGGTGCCACCGGGGCGGCAGGGGTCGGTGGCCGGCGTGTTGGGCGTGCAGACTGCATTGAACACGAAGTCATGGCCGCCGATCAGCTTGTCGTTGCAGCGCCCGGCATCGACGCCGCCAGCCCGGCACTGGCCGAGGTAATTGCCTTGACCGAGCGGGTTGCTGAAAGTGAAGCCGCTCAGCGGATCGATTTCGGCGAAGGAGGGGCTGCGCTGGTTGATGCCGGTGTCGATGATGCCGACCACCACGCCCTCACCGAGGGCGCGCCGGTTGAAGAAAGACACCCCCGTGCGCTCACGGGTCATGAAAGCGGCGCGGTGGATGCCGGTGCCGTCGGTCCAGACCGTTGGCGCACCGATCACGGCGGGGCCGGTGTCGTCGTCGAGAGCGTACTCCTTGTAGGGTTCGATCAGGCTCACGGCCGGGTCCTGGGCCAGCGCTGCCGCTTCGGCCGGGCTCAGGGTGGCGACGATGCCGTTGAAGGCATGCTGCATCCGGTGCGTTACCTCGAAGTTGCGGCCGACCGCTGACTTCAGGCGCGTTTCCTGAGCTTTCTGCCGCGACTCCAGGGTCTCGGCGTACTGGTTCATGCTCGCTTCGAGATCGACCGCCTTCTTGCCGCGCAAGGGCGGCAGCGAGGTTTTCAGCCGGGTCTTGAAGGTGATCGCGGGCAGGTCACGGAAGCCGATGATGTAGGGCTTCTGGCCGGATTCGGCGAAGGCCTCCAGCACCGGCGATGTGACTGCCGAAGCCTTGCTCTCCAGACGCGGTGCCTCGGCCGAAGCCGCCGCCCCCACCATCGCCGCCAAGGCCGCCGATACGGCCAAGGAACACGTTCTGCGCTGCAACCGGACCATCTGGATCTCCCCTGAAAACGTTCAACCGGCGATCGACCTCATGATGCGCACCGCGAACAGCCGGAAACGGACGCGGCGAATCGAAGTAACGGTGTAGCGTGAAGTTCGCCGGCCCGCAAGTCCGGCGCTATGCCGCTCCACCCCGGCTTCACCGTCGCCGGGGCCACCAGCTCGGCAGGACGCCCGACCTCGCCTCAGGCAGCACGATGCCGACCTGCGCCGCGCGGCCGTCCTCGACCCGGCGCACCACCAGCGTGGTCGGACCGACCGGCAGGCGGTCGCCGATCTGGACCTCGCCCTCGAAGTGGTTGGCGAACATCTCGGCGGCGGTGCAACGGGCGTAATCCTCGGGGATCGGCAGGGCGTAGAAGGCCGCCAGCTCGCCCAGCGGCACGTCACCGGCCAGTAGGAACTGGCCGAAGGCGGCGTGTTCGGCCTCGCGGGCCTCGGGGCCCTCGGCGAACAGCCAATCCAGCCGGTAGACCTCGCCCGGAGGGGCAAGGTAATAGGCGATGTCGCCCGGTTGCAGCGCGCCGGCCTCGGTCGGCAGCAGCACGCGTTGCTCGCGCACCACCAGGGCGGGACGCGCCCAGCCCGGCACCTGGGCACGGTGTGAGAGCACGGCACTGGTCGGCCTCACTGGGTAGCCGACCAGTTCGAAGGCCAACTGCCCGGGCAGGTCCAGCTCGATGCGGCGAGCCTCCGCCGTGTTGCGCGGGAGCGCCAATCCGAACAGACGCGCCGCCGGCTTGAGGGTCCAGCCCTGCACCAGCAGCGAGACCAGGACCACGACAAAGGCCACGTCGAAATACAGGGCGGCGTTCGGCAGGTCCATCAGCACCGGCAGGGAGGCAAGGAAGATGCCCACCGCGCCGCGCAGGCCGACCCAGCCGATGAAGCCGACCTCCTTGCGACGGAAGTCGAAGGGTGCCAGGCAGACGGCCACCGCCAGCGGCCGCGCCACCAGCATCAGCCAGAACGCCAGCGCCAGGGCCGGCCAGAACACCTCGACCAGGGTCGAGGGCCGGGCCAGCATGCCGAGCAGCAGGAACATCACCCCCTGCGCCAGCCAGGTGGCGGCGTGCTGCACCGTGGTGATGGTGGCCAGGGCCCTGACCGGCCGCTGGCCCAGCACCAGCCCGGCGATGTAGACCGCGAGAAAGCCGCTGCCGCCCAGCAGGTTGGTGCCGGCGAACACGGCCACGGCACCGGCCACCGCCAGCAGGGCGTGCAAACCATCGGGCAGGGCGAGCCGGTTGAGCGCCAGCGCAAGCAGCCGGCCACCGGCCCAGCCGAGCACGGCCCCGGCGCCGAGTTGCAGCACAAGGCGGCCAAGCAGGTCGCCACCGCCGCCCAGCTCGCCGAGCGCCAGCCAACTGCAGAGCAGCAGCGTGAGGAAGACCGCGACCGGGTCGTTGGCACCGGATTCGATCTCCAGCACGCCAGTGATCCGTTTCGGCAGCCGCATCCCGGCACCGCGCAGCAGAAAGAACACCGCGGCGGCGTCGGTCGAGGCGATCACCGCCCCGATCAGCAGGGCCTCGGCCCAGCCGAGATCGAACAACCAGCGTGCCGCCAGCGCGGTCAGGCCGGCGGTGAGCAGCACACCGAGCGAGGCCAGCGTCGCGGCCGGCAGCACGGCGCTGCGGATCGGTGCCAGACGCGTCTGCAGGCCACCGTCGAACAGGATCACCGCCAGCGCCAGCACGCCGATGCCGTAGGCGGTCTGCGGGGTGATCGACAAACCCGCGCCCTCGGGGCCGAGGGCCATGCCCAGGGCGAGGAAAACCAGCAGCAGTGGCGCGCCGAAGCGGCGGGCGATCAGGGACGAGGCGATGCCGGCGAGTGCGATCACGGCGCCGCCCAGCAGCCAGGTGTCAATGCGCGTCAACCACTCCATGCCGTAACCGGATCATCCGTTGTCGAAGGATGCCCAGACTAGCGTTTCTTGGTCTGCCAGTGGCAGGGCAGGGACTGCGCCAGAGATCGGGATTCAGCCGCGGAAACCCAGTGCTTCGGCCATCACCGTGGCTTCCACGCTGGGGCTGTCGGCGAGATCGGCCAGCGTGCGGGCCACCCGCAGCACCCGGTGCAGGGCGCGGCCTGACAGGGCCAGGGCTTCGCCGGCGGTTTCGAGCAGGCGCAGCGCCGCCGGACTCGCCGCGGCGTGCTGGCGCAAGCCGGCGGCATCGAGGCGGGCGTTCGGCAGCCCCTGCCGGGCTTGTTGCCGCGCCCAAGCCGCCCGCACCTTCTCGCGGACCAGCGTCGAGGGTTCGGCGGTGTTGGCCTGGGCCATCGCCTCGGCCGGAAGTCGTCGCAGGTTGACGTGCAGATCGATGCGGTCGAGCAGCGGGCCGCTGACCCGCGCCTGGTAGCGGGCGATCGTTTCGGCCGGGCAGGCGCAGCGGCCGGACGGGTCGCCGGCCCAGCCGCAGGGGCAGGGGTTCATCGCCGTGACCAAGAGGGCACGGGCCGGAAATTCGGCCTGCAAGGCGGCCCGGGCGATGTGGACCTGACCGGATTCCAGAGGCTCGCGCAGGGCCTCCAGGCTGGCCCGCGGCCATTCGGGGAGTTCATCGAGAAACAACACGCCGTGGTGCGCCAGCGACAACTCGCCGGGCCGCGGCAGGGCCCCGCCGCCGACCAGGGCGACGGCACTGGCCCCGTGCAGGGGGGCGCGGAACGGACGTGCCTGCGGCCACACCGCCAGGCCGCGGGATGCCGGCGTCAGGCTGTGGATCAGGGCCACTTCCAGCGCCTCGTGCTCGTCCAGCGGCGGCAGCAGCCCGGGCAGGCAGCGCGCCAGCAGGGTCTTGCCGCAGCCGGGCGGACCGATGAAACGCAGGGCATGGCCGCCGGCGGCGGCAACCATCAAGGCCCGCTTGCCCTGCGTCTGGCCGACCACATCGGCGAGGTCCGGCCCTTGCCCGCTTGCCAGCGTGGGCGTGGGCGATACGGCGGGCGTTGGCGGCAGCCGCGCCTCGCCGCGCAGGTGGGCGACCACCTGGCAGAGCGTGCGGGCGGCGTAAACCGTGGCGCCGGTCGCGGTTGCCGCCTGAGCGGCGTCTTCGGCGGCCACCACCAGCGCACGCCCGGCTTCGCGAGCGGCCAGTGCCGCCGGCAGCACCGCGCCGACCGGTCGCAGGCCACCGCCCAGGGAAAGCTCGGCCAGCAACTCGACCTCGCACAGGGCCTCGATCGGCACCTGGCCGCTAGCGGCGAGCAGGCCAACCGCCATGGCGAGGTCGAAGCGCGCCCCCTCCTTGGGCAGGTCGGCCGGCGCGAGGTTGATGGTGATGCGCTGGCTCGGCATCTCGAACTGGCTGGCGACCAGTGCGGCCCGCAGCCGGTCGCGGGCATCGCGGCCGGCACCGCCGCCCAGACCGGCCACGGTGATGGCCGGCAGCCCGCCCGCGGTGAAGACTTCGACGCGCACTTCCGGCGCGCGCACGCCGCAGCGTGCACGGGCGTGCACCCAGGCCAGGCCCATGGCGGCCGCTCAGTGCGTTGGCGGGGGATCGGCGGCGGCTTCGAGCGCGGCGACCCGCTGCTCCAGCGCGGCCAGCTTCTCGCGGGTGCGCCGCAGCACCGCCGCCTGCACCTCGAACTCTTCGCGCGTCACCAGGTCAAGCCGGGCGAGACCGGCCTGCAGCCCGGCGCGCAGGTGCTTTTCGAGGTCGGAGCGGGCGCCTTCGAGCCCCGGCGGCAGGTGGGCCGAGAGGCGGTGGGCCAGCTCGTCGATGGCCTTCAGGTCGATCATGGCGGGGCTCCTTGGGCAGATGGGACGAGCATGGCGGAGTGGGCGTGGCCGCGTTGTCAGAGGATAACGCGCCGGCCTGTCGGACGTGGTCGCGGCCGTGGCGTCGCCGCCAGCCGGCGTTTAGGCTTGCCGGAGGATCAGCGCACTTGGGATACCGCATGAAAATGGTCATGGCCATCATCAAGCCCTTCAAGCTCGACGACGTGCGCGAGGCGCTCTCCGAAGCCGGCGTGACCGGCATCACCGCCACCGAGGTCAAGGGTTTCGGCCGGCAGAAGGGCCACACCGAGCTCTACCGCGGCGCCGAGTACGTGGTCGATTTCCTGCCCAAGATCAAGCTCGAGGTCGCGGTCACCGACGACCAGGTCGAGCGCGTGGTCGAAGCCATCGCCAACGCCGCCAACAGCGGCAAGATCGGCGACGGCAAGATCTTCGTCTACGACCTGGAGCGCGTCCGGCGTATCCGCACCGGTGAACTGGATGCCGATGCCTTGTAGGCCGCGTCGCCCGGGCAGGAATTGACAAATTGCTGGGGGGGGGGGGGTAGCGTCCCGCTGGCCCCCACTGGCCGTTTGGGGAGTCCCTTCACCACACTTTGATCCGAGGCCCAACGTCATGGCAGGCTCCGTCGTCCTTCGTTTGTTGATAGGTGGTTTGGTTGCTGTGTCCATGACACGCCAGCAGGCCCATGCTTGTGACAACGCCGTGCTTGGGACGGCTGATCCCGTCGTTCTCGAGATGATTGCCGGCAATCAAATCCAAGTCGCCGACCCCTCACACAATGTCGGCGTCTACGCATGGAATGATTCGCTGCAGCGGCACGTGCTTGTGGCAAGCCATCTCGATGTCGAGCTCCTTTTCAGCCCGCCCGAGCCGTCGGCGGATGACGTGGTCGAGGATGTTGCCCCCGCGGGAGATCTATCATGCGGGACGCCAGAGCTTCCACCCGTGATAGTCACCGCCCCTACCCGGAATTTCGTGGGCAGGCCGTTCATTCGGATCAGGAGTTTACTTTTTGGCTGGGTAGGTGGTGGTGGTGGCCGTATCACCTACACCGCGGGAACGCCCGTTCCGGACAACCCCGCGAACCCCGCATATGCGACATGCACCGCTGATGTGCTGGATCGGTTTCTTCACGCGAACAGCGATGTTCAACAGTACGCTGCAGCTCGTTTTCTGGCTAGGAGACCGCTCCGACCCGGTCAATTCGTTCGAGTCACCTACAACGATGGGGGGACCGAAGTTTGGCAAGCGGTCGGAGGAGCGCCAGCAAGCACAGTTGCCGTCTTCGACCCGCCAATGGCTGGAACGCTGAAATGCCCGTGATACCGATGAGAAAACGAGTTGTCTTGGGCTTGGCGGTCTTGGCCTCTTTTGCGGCCGTTCTCGTGCTTGCATGGCCGGATGACCGTCCAGGTGAGCCGTTGCCCCTTGTGGCGAGTGGTCAACCCCAGGCATCTGCTCCCCCCGAGGCATCCGCATCCCCGAGCGACCGCGAACAGCCCATCACTGCCATCAGCGCCACAGGGTCGCAGGTCAGCCCGGTTTTCGACAGCCGCAAGGACCTGTTCGCAGTGGCTGAACACCTTCTGGCGGTGAAGGGCGTGGGATCGCCCGTTTATGCAGCCGCGCTCACGAGAATCGGCGAGGCCTGCGGGGCGGCGCATGCCGTGGCGATTGCGCCGAAGGACCCTCGGGGTACGCAGGCTCCGACGCATGATGCCGCGATGCTTCTCTTGGAGAGATGCGGTCGATGGCTGGAGGAATCGGCCAAGCTCCCTGAGCCCCGCTACGAGCCTCCTGCACTCATTTTGCGTAAGCACGATGCGATGGTTGCTGTGCCTGGGGGAGGAATGCGGCTGCCTGCGGATGCACCGGTCGTTCGCGATGCCATACGCCAGATCGAGGGCGGGCAGCACGCGCCAGAGTTCAAGGAAGCATTGTTGGTCTGGTATAACGCACATGACACACACCCTCAAAGCTTGGCATCGTGGATGGCGAGGCATCGTCTGAGCCACGAGGACTCCGTGATTGGGATTACAGTGGGTGCTAGTCTGTTGGAGTGTGAGATTTCGGCGTCCTGCGGCGCGCGTTCCTTTGCGACGCTGGAAACCTGCGTACGCACCGGTTGCTCACCGGATCTCCCCTACCGGGAAGCGCTGAGGGCTTCGTTGCCGCCCGGGATCATGGCTGCCGCCCTTGAGGTCAGGAATCTTCTTGTCCAGATACGAACCGAAGGGGCAAACCGACCTCCCGGCGGCCCCTGAGCGAGACTCGGGTCAAGAAGGCCGCAGGTGCTCTACGCGCGCGCCAGCGCCTTCTCGACGAAAGGCGGCAGCGCCAGCGCGGCCTGGTGCACGGCGGCGCTGTAGTACTCGGTCGGGAAGGACTTGGCCCGGGCATCGGCCTCGCGGAAGGCCCTCAGGTCACGCGACTCCCTCGAGGCGATCAGCGCGCTCCAGTAGCCGGTCGGGTAGCAGGGCTGCGGGAACGGCAGCACGCGGAAGTCCTTGAACCCGGCGTCGCGCATCGCGGCGCGCATGTCGAGGATCAGGTGCATCAGGGCCAGCGGGCTTTCGCTCTGCTGCACCAGCAGGCCGCCCGGCTTCAGCGCGCGCAGGCAGTCGGCATAGAACGCGCGGTTGAACAGGCCTTCGGCCGGGCCCACCGGGTCGGTCGAGTCGACGATCACCACGTCGATGCTCTCCGGGGCGGCGTTCTTCATGAAGGCGATGCCGTCGTCGAACATCACCGTCGCGCGCGGGTCGTCGTTGCTCTCGCAAAGCTCCGGAAAATACTTGCGGGCCATCACCGTGACCTGCTCGTCGATGTCGCACTGCACGGCCGAGCGCACGCCGGGGTGCTTGAGCACCTCGCGCAGCGTGCCGCAGTCGCCGCCGCCGATGATGACCACGTTCTCCGGCTTGGCGTGGGTGAACAGCGGCGCGTGCGCCATCATCTCGTGGTAGAAAAAATTGTCGCGCGTGGTCACCATCATCGCGCCGTCGATCAGCATGACCTTGCCCCAGTCGGTGCTCTCGTAGATCTCGATCTTCTGGAACGGCGACTGCACCTCGTCCAGCTTCGCCCTCACGCGCAGGCCGAAGGCCGAGCCGGTGGGGTCGAAGGTCTCGTGGAGCCAGGTCGGGGGAGAGTTCACTGTCGGTACTCCTCGAAGGAATGAAGGCGAAGCGTGGCAGGTGGGGCGCGAGCTTGGCTCCGGATGCCGGGTGCAAGCCCTGATCTGGATGCGCAGCGCGAGCGCTGATCGCCGCCGCGCGGGCCCGCCCGCCCCGGGGGCGCGCAGTCTACCCCCGTTTCTCCGGCGAAGCCCCGGCCATCGTCCCCCCGGCCACCCCCCGGCCGTACACTACGCGCCCTCCGCCTCCACCCGGCCCACGCCCATGACCGCCTGGACGCTCGACCGCGCCCGCCACACCTACTCCGTGCCGTACTGGTCGGACGGCTATTTCGACATCGACGGCCGCGGCCGGCTGGTGGCGCGCCCGCACGGCGAGGCTGGTCCTGCGGTGGCGCTCACCGATGTGGTCGAGCGGGCGCGTGGCCAGGGTCACAAGCTGCCTTTGCTGGTGCGGTTCTCCGACATCCTCGGCCATCGCTTGGGCAAGCTGCAGGAGGCCTTCGTCGCCGCCATGCGCGAGCTCGATTACCGCGGCGGCTACACCGCCGTCTACCCGATCAAGGTGAACCAGCATGCCGGCGTGGCCGGCGAGCTGGCGCGGGTCGGTGCGCCGGTCGGCGAGGCGCCCTTTAGCGCCGATTTCGGCCTCGAAGCCGGCAGCAAGCCCGAGCTGATGGCGGTGCTCGCCCTCGCGCGCCCCGGCAGTGTGGTGGTCTGCAACGGCTATAAGGACCGCGAGTTCATCCGGCTGGCGCTGATGAGCCGCAGGCTCGGCCTCGACACCATCCTCGTCATCGAGAAGCCCTCGGAAGTGGCGCTGATCATCGAGGAGTCGCGCGCGCTCGACGTGGCCCCGGTGGTCGGCATCCGCCTGCGGCTGGCCTCGCTGGGTGCGGGCAAGTGGCAGAACAGCGGCGGCGACAAGGCCAAGTTCGGCCTCTCGCCGCGCCAGGTGCTCGATGCCGTCGACAAGCTGCAGGCCGCGGGCCTCGGCGAGTCGGTCGCGATGCTGCATTTCCACATGGGCTCGCAGATCAGCAACGTCCGCGACATCGCCAGCGGCATGCGCGAGGCGGTCAATTACTTCGTCGAGCTGAGCAAGCGCGGCTGCCCGATCCGGCTGATGGACGCCGGCGGCGGCCTCGGCGTCGACTACGAGGGCACGCGTTCGCGCAGCTTCTGCTCGATCAACTACGGCCTCGACCAGTACGCCTACACCCTGTTGCAGCCGCTGGCCGAAGCCTGCGCCGAGCACGGCCTGGCGCAGCCGCGGCTGATCACCGAAGCGGGGCGGGCGATGACCGCCCACCACGCGGTGATGGTGGTGAACGTCTCGGAAGTCGAGCGTGCGCCGGAAGGCCGCGTGTCGTCGGCCAAGCCGGGCGAGCCGGCGGTGATCCGCCATCTGCGCGAAGTGCAGGCCGAACTCGACGTGCGCCCGCCGGTCGAGCTGTTCCACGAGGCGCAGCACCATCTCGCCGAAGGCCAGACCCTGTTCGCGCTCGGCCAGCTCAGGCTGGAGCAGCGCGCCCAACTCGACGACCTCTTCTACGCCATCGCCCACGCGGTGCGGCAGCGCCTGTCGGCCGAGGAGAAGAGCCATCGCCCGGTGCTCGACGAGCTCAACGAGCGACTGGTCGACAAGTATTTCGTCAATTTCTCGGTGTTCGAATCGATCCCCGACGTCTGGGCCATCGAGCAGGTCTTCCCGATCGTGCCGGTCGAGCGCTTGAACGAGGAACCGACACGGCGCGGCGTGATCGCCGATCTCACCTGCGACTCCGACGGCCGCATCGACACCTACGTCGAAAGCGAAGCGCTCAATGCGTCGATGCCGCTGCATCCGCTGCGCCCGGGCGAGTCCTACCTGCTCGCCATCACCATGGTCGGCGCCTATCAGGAGACGCTGGGCGACATCCACAACCTGTTCGGCGACACCGACACCGTGGCCGTGCACCTCGACGGCGCGGGCGGCTACCGGCTCGACACCCAGCGCCGTGGCGACACCACCGACGTGATGCTCGACTATGTCGGCTACCGGCTGGCCGACCTGCGGGCGCGCTACCGGGCCAAGGTCGAAGCGGCCGGACTGCCGGAAGCCACCGCCGCCCAGTACCTCGAGGCGCTGGAGACCGGGCTCACCGGCTACACCTACCTCTCGGAAGAACCGCTGGAGTGAGCATGGGCAGCATGGCCGCCGCGACCACCGGCCTGGCAGCGATCGCGCTGCCGCGCACCGGCTTCATCGGCCTCGGCGCGATGGGCGAGCCGATGGCCGGGCATCTGGCCGATCGCGGCCTGCTGGCCGTGGTCGGCAACCGCACGCTGGCGAAGGCGCAGGCCTTCGTCGCGGCACGCCGCGCGGCGGCGGCGGGGCCCCAGGCCGTGGCGACGGCGACGGCGACGGCAAGCGGCGCGTCGCTGCGTGCGGCAAGCGCTTTCGCCGATTACGCCGGCTGCGATGTGCTCGTGCTCTGCGTCTCCGCCGACGCCGATGTGCTGGAGAACGTCGATGGTCTCGCCAGCGTTCTCACGCCCGGCGCCATCGTCATCGACCACAGCACGGTCGCCGTCGAAACCGCGCGCGAGGCCGCAAGCCGGCTCGCCGCTCGCGGCATCGGTTTTCTCGATGCCCCGGTTTCCGGCGGCGTCGAGGGCGCGAAGAACAGCCGACTCTCGGTGATGGTGGGCGGCGAGGAAGCCACGCTGGAGCGCGTCCGTCCGGTGCTCGTGGCCTACGCGGCGCGCATCGCGCTGATGGGCCCCACGGGTGCGGGCCAGGCGACCAAGGCGGTGAACCAGATCCTCGTCGCCGGCATCAACGAGGCGGTGTGCGAGGGCCTGGCCTTCGCCGAGAAGCTGGGCCTGGCCCCGGAGCGCCTGCTCCCTACCCTGATGGCCGGTGCGGCCGCCAACTGGTTCCTCGACAAGCGCGGTGCCACGATGCTGCGGAGCGAGTTCCAGCCCGGCTTCAAATGCGCGCACATGGCCAAGGACCTGCGCATCGTGCAGGCGATGGCCGAGCGGGCCGGCATCCGGCACCCGGTGATCGACCGCGCATTGGCCGATTACAGCGAGCTCGAAGCCCGCGGCGACGGCGAACTCGACACCTCGGCGCTGATCGCCTTGAAGCGCGGTTGAACGGGGGCTGGGCGTCGCCGGTGCTGCGACGGGGCCGGGAGTGACTTCTCCCGGCCCCGGGCCGAAACCAGCCCTTCCTATGGCTGACGCTTAACAGCAGCACGCTGCGCAGGCAGCGCAGCACGCCGCAAACGCGGCAGCGGAGAAGGCCGAGGCGCTGATTGCTACAACTGCCTTTGCGTAGATCGATCTCATGGAGCTACTCCAGTGGGTCATCGTGGGACGGGCCGATTGCCCACTCTGGAAAATGGCTGGGAGCGTATGACGATGGTGTGAGCCCCCCGGCTTTTCCGGAGGTCGTTTCGTCTGAGTCACGCCGCCATGGCGTGACCCGTGTTGCCGGCGCAGTACGCCACCTCAGCGCACCACCGTGGCCGGAATGCCGGCTTCGGCCAGTGCCTGCTGCGCGGCCTGGCGTTCGGCGACATCGGCGAAGGGCCCCAGTCGGACGCGGTGCAGGGTGCGGCCATCGACCTGCACCGTCTCGATGCGGGCGACCCGGCCCAGCAGGGCCAGCTTGGCGCGCATCGCCTCGGCATCGGCCGCGCTGCTGAAGGCACCGGCCTGCAGCAGGCCGGCGTGACCCGGGCTGGGCGCTGCGGCCGGTGCCTGCCCCGGCGGCAACGCCGCAGCGGGCGGCGCGGCGGGCGTGGCCGGGCTTTCGGGTTCCGCCACGCCGGGCAGTTCGACCTGGCGTTCCGGCAGCAGGGTGTAGAAATCGAAACTCGGACGCGCGGCGGCGGGTTCCTGTGCCACCGGCTCGCTGTCGCGTGGCGTCGGCTGCGCTCGGGCCTGCGGGTCGGGGCGCGGCAGCAGGGCATCGAGCGGCTCGCGGTCGCCGAAAACAAGGTAGGCCGCCGCCAGGCCGAGGCCCAGCAGCAGGCCCAGCACCAGCACCAGCCCGTACTTCATGCCGTCGCCCCGGCGGGCCTGGGATTTGCCACGCCAGCCCGCCATCACATGCTCTCCGGGGCGCTGACGCCAAGCAGGCCGAGGCCGTTGGCCAGCACCTGGCGGGTGGCAGCGGCCAGACCGAGCCGGGCGTTGCGCAGTTCCTCGTCGGCGCTGAGCACCGGCAGGGCGTTGTAGAAGGCGTGGAAGCCGGCCGCCAGCTCGCGCAGGTAGCTTGCCATGACCTGCGGGCCGCGTTGCGCCGCCGAGACCTGCACCACCTCGGGGAAACGCATCAGCTCGGTGAGCAGGGTCTGCTCCTGCGGCTCGACCAGCCGCGCGCGCGCGGCTTCGGCGGCGTTGCGGTGGTAGGCCAAGCCCTTCTCCGCCAGTTGCCGGAACAGCGAGCAGATGCGGGCATGGGCGTACTGGATGTAGTAGACCGGGTTCTCGTTCGAGCGGCTCTTGGCGAGCTCGAGGTCGAAATCGAGATGCTGCTCGTTGCCGCGCATCACGTAGAAGAAGCGGGCGGCGTCGTTGCCGACCTCCTCGCGCAGCTCGCGCAGGGTGACGAAGCTGCCGGCGCGGGTCGACATCTGCACGCGCTCGGACCCGCGGAACAGGATGGCGAACTGCACCAGTGCGATGTCGATCCGGGTCGGGTCGAGGCCCAGGCCCTGCGCCGCGGCCTTCAGTCGGGCGATGTAGCCGTGGTGGTCGGCGCCGAAGATGTAGAGGGCGCGCTCGAAGCCGCGCTCGAACTTGCTGAGCAGGTAGCCGAGGTCGGAGGCGAAATAGGTGCTGGCGCCGTTCTCGCGCCTGACCACGCGGTCCTTGTCGTCACCGAAGGTCGTCGCGCGGAACCACAGCGCGCCGTCCTGCTCGTAGAGGTGGCCGTTCGCCTGCAGGGTGTCGATGGCGCGCTGCACGTAGCCGTCGGTCATCAGCGAGCGTTCGCTGAAGAAGGTGTCGTGCACGACGCCAAAGCCCTTCAGGTCGTCCTTGATGTCGGCGAGGCACCAGTTCAGGCCGGCATCGAACACCCGGCGGTAATCGTCCTCGCCGAGCAGGGCCTTGGCCCGCGCGACCAGGGCGTCGACATGGGCTTCCTTGTCGCCGCCCTGCGACTCGTCGGCCGGCAGGCCCTCGGTCACTTCGCCGGGCGCGCGCTTCAGGGCGTCGCCGACTTTGCCACGCAGCTTGCGGGCGATCTCGATGACGTAATCGCCCTTGTAGCCGTTGTCGGGGAAGCGCAGCGTCACCCCGGCCAGCTCGTGGTAGCGCACCCACACCGAGACCGCGAGGATGTCCATCTGCCGGCCGGCGTCGTTGACGTAGTACTCGCGTTGCACCTCGTGGCCGGCGGCTTCGAGCAGGTTGGCCACCGAGGCGCCGTAGGCCGCGCCGCGGCCATGGCCGACGTGCAGCGGGCCGTTCGGGTTGGCCGAGACGAACTCGACGGTCACCCGCTCGCGCGAACCGGGTTCGCCGCGGCCGTAGTCGGCACCGCGCTCGAAGATCCGGCGAATGGTCGCCAACCGGCAGCTGGCGGCGATGTGGAAGTTGAGAAAGCCCGGGCCGGCGATCTCGACCTTGGCCACGTGCTGCGACTTCGGCAGGGCGGCGGCCAGGGCCTGGGCCAGTTCGCGCGGCGGCCGGCCGGCCGGCTTGGCCAGCAGCAGGGCGAGGTTGCTGGCGTAGTCGCCGTGCTCGACCGAGCGGGCGCGATCGACGGTGATCTCGGGCAGTTCGATGCCGGGCGGCAGTCGGTCGTTGCGGCGCAGGTCGAGCAGGGCTTGGGCGAGCAGTTCGCGGAGGTGGTCTTTCACGGAGGATCCGGCTGGGCGGGCACCGGCGGCGGGCTGCAGCAGCCTGCCCCGGCAAGGGACTGGCCAGTGTACCGGAAGGCCCTGAAGCCGACTGAAACCTGAATGTCATCGGATGGGTCGATGCTGCGCGGAACCGATCCCGGCCGGCCCGGCCCCCTCGTGCTCTTGGAGTCTGTGATGCGCCCGATCCTCCGCTTGTCCCGTCTCGCCTTGGCCACCGCCCTGGCCTTCGCTGCCACCCAGGCCGCCGCCTCGATCCGCTTCACCGAAGCCGTCGACGGCAACTGGTTCAACCCGGCCCAGGACGGCCGTGGCGTGTCGGTGGATTTCGTCCCCAACGCCAGCCGCACCGGCGGCACCTTTTTCGCCGCCACCTTCATTTACGACAACGCCGGTGCCCCGTTCTGGATCACCCTCCAGGACAACGACATCTCGGAGTTCCAGTTCCGCTCGACGACGGTGGGCATCTTCCGCGCCGCCGCCGGCACCTGGTCGACGGCGGCTCCGCTCACCAACGCCCGCATCGGCACCGCGACGGTCACGCTGAACCACTGCAACGAGATGGTTGTGGCCCTCGACATGGATGCCGCCACCGGCCTGGCCGATCAGAGCCTGACCCTGCAGCGCGTCGGTGCGCCGGCCGATGCCGTCGCCTGCGCCTGGCAGCAGCCTTTCACGGCCTGCCCGTCCTTCGCCATCCCGGAACCGGCCTTCGGCCCGCGCGTCTGCTCGCTGCCCCCCACCCTCACCGGCGACACCACCCTGACCAACAACATCACCTGGCTGATGCGCGGCAAGGTGCAGGTCGGCCGCGACACCGGGCAGCCGGGCGGCCAGGCGGCCACCCTGCGCGTCCAGCCGGGCACCCTGCTGGTCAGCACGGCGGCGGCGGCCTCCTTCGATCATCTCGCCGTCAACCGCGGCTCGCGGATCTTCGCCGAAGGCAGCCGCGATTTCCCGATCATCATGACCACCGGCAACGAACTGCCGGGCGCGCCGGCGGCCCCGGCCCCCGGCCAGGTCGGCGGTTTCGTGATCTACGGCGCCGGCCCGGCCAACTGCTTCCCGAACTGCTCGGCCGAATGGGAGCCGGCCACGCCCTCGCCCTTCGGCGGTGACATGAACTCGGCGGCGGCCCGCACCGACAACAGCGGCGTGGTCCGCTTCATGCAGGTGCGCTTCGCCGGCTTCGTGTTCACCGCCGGCCGCGAGCTGAACTCCTTCACCTTCGCCGGCGTCGGTGCCGGCACCACGCTGGAGTACCTGCAGGCCTTCCGCGGCCAGGACGATGGTCTGGAGTGGTTCGGCGGCAACGTCAACACCCGCCACGCCATCGTCACCTGCCCCGGCGACGACGGTTTCGACTGGGAAGAGGGCTTCACCGGCAAGCTGCAGTTCGGCGTGGTCGACATGCGCAACTGCGCCGGTTCGAACCACGGCTTGGAGATGTCGAACAGCCCGAGCAATGCCGACGCCCAGCCGCGTGCCCGCGGCGTGTTCGCCAACGTCACCGTGGTCGGCCAATCGCAGTCGGCCAGCAGCGACGCCATGCAGATCAACAACGGCACCGGCGGCAATTTCTACAACCTGCTGCTGGTCGGCTCGCCCCGCAGCTGCATCCAGATCGCCGGCGCGCCCACCGCCGCCGCCGCTGGTCCGGCCACGGCCCTGAGCGGCGTGCTGACCGGCGAGAACATCCGCACCTTCGGCTGCACGGCCAACACCTCCGAGGGCACGGGTGTCACCGTCGGCTACACCGCGGCCTGGTTTGCCGGCCAGAACGGCAACAGCGTGCTGAGCGCCAATCCGCTGATCGCCAACTCCGGCGGCCTGCCGAACGGCCTCGCCCCGACCGGCCGCTTCCCGCCGATTGGCGCCACCCTGCCGGCGCTCAACGACTGGTTCCAGCCGACCGATTTCGTCGGCGCCTTCCGCAGCAACGCGGCCGAGGACAACTGGGCCGCCGGCTGGAGCCGTCCGTTCAACCCGTAACACCCGCCGGGGCAAGGGGCTGGCACGCCGCCCCTTGCCCCCTCGGGCACCCGTCTTCCAGGCCGCCTCCGGGCGGCCTGGTCGTTTCCGCCGGCCTGCATCCCTGCGGCTCAGACCCAACCCCGCTCGGCCATCGATACCGCCCGGCCATCGCCCACCACGAAGTGGTCGAGCAGCCGGACATCGACCAGGGCCAGCGCCTGCTTCAACTGGACGGTGATTTGGCGATCGGCCGCACTCGGCTCGGCCACGCCGCTCGGGTGGTTGTGGGCGATCAGCACGGCGGCGGCGTTGCAGCGCAGGGCCTGCTGCACCAGCAGGCGCGGGTGTACGCTGGCGCTGTCGATGGTGCCCTCGGCGAGGATCCGTTCGGCAATCAGGCGATGGCGATTGTCGAGAAAGAGGGCGGCGAAGCGTTCATGCGGGGCATCGCGCAGCCAGCGGCTGAAATACTCGCCGGCGCTGTGCGGGTTCTCGAGAGCGGTGCCGCGCACCAGCCCCGCCTGCAGGTGCCGGCGCCCCAAGGCCAGTGCCGCCTGCAGCAGGGCGGCGCGGGCCGGCCCCAGGCCGGGCAGGGCCCGCAAGGCCTGGCTGTCGAGCTCCAGCAGCTTGCGCAGCCCCTCGCAGCGGGCCAGCAGGGCACGAGCGTGACTGACCGCATCGCTGCCGCGCGGACCGGTGCCGAGCAGCAGGGCGAGGAGTTCGGCGTCGGTCAGGGCATCGGCGCCCTGCCGCAGCAGGCGTTCGCGTGGACGTTCGGAGGCGGGCCAATCCTTGATTCCCATGCCCACATCCTGCCCGCCCGCGCCATCAGCAGCTGTCCGAAGCCGGCGCTTGCTGGGGTAAGCTTCCGGCTCGATCGCAGCAGGAGCGAAGCGTGTCGGCATTGCAGGGCCAGCGGGTGCTGCTGGGGGTCAGCGGCGGTATCGCCGCCTACAAGTCGGCGGATCTGGTGCGCCGCCTGCGCGAGGCCGGTGCCGAAGTGCGCGTGGTGATGACCGCCGGTGCGGCGCACTTCATCACCGCGACCACCCTGCAGGCCTTGTCCGGCCATCCGGTGCGCGAATCGCTGTGGGATGCCGCCGCCGAGGCGGCGATGGGGCACATCGAGCTGGCACGCTGGGCCACCCGGGTGCTGGTCGCCCCGGCGACCGCCGACCTGCTGGCCCGGTTGGCCCAGGGCCGGGCGGACGATCTGCTCACCACGCTCTGCCTCGCCACCGAGGCGCCCATCACCGTGGCGCCGGCGATGAACCGGCTGATGTGGGCGCACGCCGCGACCCAGGCCAACCTCGCCCTGCTCCGCCAGCGCGGCGTGGCGGTGTCCGGCCCGGACAGCGGCGGACAGGCCTGCGGCGAAACCGGCGAGGGCCGCATGCGCGAGCCGGCCGATCTGGTCGCCGAACTCGCGGCCGCACTGCTGCCGCCGCGCCTTGCCGGACGCCGCGTGCTGGTCAGTGCCGGCCCCACCTTCGAGGACCTCGATCCGGTGCGTTTCCTCGGCAACCGCAGCAGCGGGCGGATGGGCTTCGCCCTCGCCGCGGCCGCTGCGCGTGCTGGCGCTGAAGTCACCCTCATCGCCGGCCCGGTCAAGCTCGCCACGCCGGCGGGATTGCGCCGCATCGATGTCCGCAGCGCCGCCGAAATGCACGCCGCCGTGCTGGCCGAACTGCCGGGGCAGGACGTCTACGTCGGTGCCGCCGCGATCGCCGATTACCGGCCCGCCGCCGTCGCCGAACGCAAGATCAAGAAAAGCGAGGCGACGATCCAGCTCAGCCTCGAACGCACCGCCGACGTGCTGGCCGAGGTCGCGGCCCATCCCGCCCGGCCGCGCTGCGTGCTGGGTTTTGCGGCCGAAACCGACGAGCTCGCCGGCTACGCCCTGGGCAAACTTGCCAGCAAAAAACCCGACGCCATCGCCGCCAACCGGGTCGGCCTGCCGGGATCCGGCTTCGACAGCGAGGAGAACGCGTTGACGCTCTACTGGAACGGCGGCGAGCGCGTCTTCCCGAGCACCAGCAAGGCGCAACTGGCCCAGCAGCTGATCGACTGGATCGCCGATTGGCTGGAGCGTGCATGAGTGCCGCCGTCGCACCGGTCGAGCTGCGCATCCTCGACCCCCGGCTCGGCCGCGAGTTCCCCTTGCCGGCCTACGCCACCGCGCAGTCGGCCGGCATGGACCTGCGCGCCATGCTCGATGCGCCGCTCGTGCTGGCGGCCGGCGAGGCGGTTCTGGTGCCGAGCGGCATCGCCCTGCATCTGGGTGACCCCGGCCTCTGCGCCGTGGTGCTGCCGCGTTCGGGGCTGGGCCACCGCCACGGGCTGGTGCTGGGCAACCTCACCGGCCTGATCGATGCCGATTACCAGGGGCCGCTGATGCTGAGCCTGTGGAACCGCAGCGGTGTTGCCCTCACCGTGCAGCCGGGCGACCGCGTCGCCCAGCTGGTCATCCTTCCCATCGCCCGTGCCGACTGGCGCGTGGTCGAAGCTTTCGCCGCCAGCGAGCGCGGCGAGGGCGGCTTCGGCCACACCGGGCTCCGTTGAACGACCAAGGCATCGACGCATGACCGGGACGCCAGGCGCCAAGCCGAAAATCCGCATCGCCAACATCCTGATCGCGGTGTTCGCCATCATCGCCGGCGCGGCCCTGGCCTGGGGCGGCTGGACCCTGCGCGCGCAGCAGGCGCTGGGCGAGGCGGTGGCCGAGGCTCGCAGCTCGGCGAGCGCGGCGATGGCGGCCTGGATCGCCTCCGAGGTGCAGGGCTTCGACGACCGGCGCCGGGCGCCGGAAGTGGCGGCGGCGGTGCAGGCGGGCGACATCGCCGCCGCAAGGATCGCCATGGCCGACGCCGGGCAGGGCATCGCCGCCATCGAGATCCACCCGGCCGACCTTTCGGCCGCTTGGGCGGCCCCGGAACAGTTCGGCTACGGCAAGCTCGGCCTGCTCGCCGCCGCACTCGAGAACGATGCGGTGCAGGTGGCGGCGGTGCAGGACGCCGGCCGGCCCTGGCTGGCGCTGGCGGCCTCGATCCGTGACGAGCACGGGGTGATCGCCTTGGCCTACGCGCGCTACCCGCTCGAGGATTTCGCGGCGCCTTTGCGTGCCGACCCACCGCAGGGCGGCTACCTCGCGCTGCGGCAGGGCCAGCACACCCTGGTGCAGGTCGGCGATGCGCAGCTGGCCGGAGGGGCCGAACTGGGCGCCGTGCCGCTGCCGCCCTCGCGCCTGCGGGTGGTCGGTGCGGCGCCGTTCGCCGAAGCCGGCACCCTGGGCCTGCACGGTCTGGTCGAGCTGCTGGCCGGCCTGCTGGTGATCCTGGGCGGTCTGGCGCTGGTGCTGGTGCCGCGCGAGAAAGCCGCCGAATGGGCGCGCCGGCTCGCCGAGCGGCGGGCCGGACCGGCCCTGCCGCCCGAGCCAACCCTGGCCGAACAGATCCGCGCCATCGCCGGCGCTGCCGTCGAACGCCCCGTGCCGAAGCCGGTCGCCGCCGCCCCGGCGGCCGCGGAGGTCGTCATCGAGCGCAGCATCTTCCGGGCCTACGACATCCGTGGCGTGGTCGGCCAGACGCTCAATGCCGACATCGCCCGCCTGATCGGCCGGGCGGTGGGGGCCCGGATGCGCGAGAAAGGCCTGCGCGGCATCGCCGTGGGGCGCGACGGCCGGCTCTCCTCGCCGGAAATGGCCCGCGCACTGATCGATGGCCTCAGGATGTCGGGCATCGACGTCACCGACGTCGGCATGGTGCCCACGCCGGTGGCCTACTTCGCCGCCTACGAATTGCGCTTGGGCAGTGCCATTGCCGTCACCGGCAGCCACAACCCGCCCGATTACAACGGCTTCAAGATCGTGGTCGATGGCGAAACGCTCTCCGGCAGCGCCATCGCCGAGCTCTACGCACGCATCGTCGAGGGCCGCATGCCGGTGGCCGAGCGGCGCGGTGATCTCGAGGCACTCGATATCGGTCAGGCCTACATCGACCGCATCGCCGGCGACATCCAGATCGAGCGCCGCCTGCGCGTCGTTGTCGATGCCGGCAGCGGTGTCGCCGGCGAGCTGGGCCCGCGCCTGCTCGAGGCCATCGGTGCCGATGTCGAGACGCTGTACTGTGAGATCGACGGCAGTTTCCCGTTCCATCACCCCGACCCCAGCGACCCGCACAACCTCGAAGATCTGGTGCAGGCCGTGCAGCGTGCCGGCGCCGATCTCGGTCTGGCCTTCGACGGCGACGGCGACCGCTTGGGCGTGGTCACGCGACAGGGCGAGATGATCTACCCCGACCGCCTGCTGATGCTGTTCGCTGCCGATGTGCTGGAGCGCAACCCCGGCGCCTGCATCCTCTACGACGTGAAATGCTCGGGGCATCTGGCCGGCTTCGTGCTGCGTCACGGCGGCAGCCCGCTGATGTGGAAGACCGGGCATTCGCTGATCAAGGCCAAGATGAAGGAGACCGGCGCCGAGCTGGCCGGCGAGATGAGCGGGCATTTCTTCTTCAAGGAGCGCTGGCTCGGCTTCGACGACGGCCTCTACGCCGCCGCCCGCCTGCTGGAGATCTTGGCCACCCGCGCCGAGGAGCCCGAGGCGGTGTTCGCCGAGTTGCCGGCCTCGCTCAGCACGCCCGAACTCAAGGTGCCGATGGCCGAGGGCGAACCGCATGCCTTCATCGAGGCCTTCACCGCCGCCGCCCGCTTCGAAGGTGCGCGCCTCTCGACCATCGACGGCGTCCGCGCCGACTGGCCGGACGGCTGGGGTCTGGTGCGCGCCTCCAACACCACGCCGATCCTGGTGCTGCGCTTCGAGGCCGACAACGAGGCGGCGTTGGCCCGCGTGCAGGCCGAATTCCGCACCGCCCTGCGGGCGGTGCGCGACGACCTCGCGCTGCCTTTCTGAGGCCGCCGGCTCAGGGGGCTGCCGGAACCAGCCCCTTGGCCTCGCGCTGGTGGAACAGCACCACCAGGCGCTCCAGTTCCTCCTGCAGGGCCTGCTGCTCGGCGGCACGCAGCAGCACCGCCTGCTCCTGGTTGATGATCTCGCGGCGCAGCTCGTCGATGATCGCGGCGTTGCGCTCGGGCACCGCCCGTGCCGCCAGTTCGGCATCGCCGGCCAGCGCCAGTTGCTGCATCAGGCTCTCGCGCTGGGCGTCGATGGCGGCCTGCAGCGAGGCCAAGGTCGCATTAAGGATCGACGCGCGCTCGGCGTAGGCGGCGCGCAGTTCGTTCTCGCTGCGGAAGCTGCTGACCCTGGCCTCGTCGGCGCGCCGGGTGTTCTCGATCCAGGTCCGGCGCACCGCCTCGGCCTCGGCGCGAGCCGCGGCTTCAAGGCGCTCCTCGGCGGTCAGGGCGCGGCCGACGGCTTCCCGGACCAGGCCGGTTTGCGCGCTCAGTTCCTGGCGGGCTTTGTCGACCACCTCGGGCGGCAGCGCATCGGTGTAGTGGACCTTGCCGCTGGCGTCGGTCCAGCGGTAGAGCCGGCGCTCGGACGAGGCGGCCTGGCCGACGGCGACGCTAGCGACCGCGAGTGCCAGCACGGTGGCGATCAGGAGCATGAGCGTGGAGCGCGGTCGGGTCATGGCGGGTCCTCAATCCTCGTGGGAGCCGTAGGCGGCACGATACGCCAGCAGGCGCTCGCGGTGCAGGGCGAGGTCGGGGCGGTCGCCGACGAAGTCGAGCAGGTCGGCCAGCGTGGCCACGGCGACGACCGGCAGGCCGAGCCGGGCCTCGGTCGTCCGTGCCGCCGAGAGCGGGCCTTCGCTGCCGCGCTCTTGGCGGTCCAGCGCGATCACCACCCCGCAGGGGCTGGCACCGGCGGCGCGGATGATGCCCACCGACTCGCGGATCGCCGTGCCGGCGGTGATGACGTCGTCGACGATCAGCACCCGCCCCGCCAGCGGCGCGCCGATCAGGCTGCCGCCTTCGCCGTGGGTCTTGGCCTCCTTGCGGTTGAAGGCGACCGGCAGGTCGCGGCCGCGCGCGGCCAGCGCGATGGCGAGCGCGGTGGCCAGCGGGATGCCCTTGTAGGCCGGCCCGAACAGCATGTCGAATGCGAGGCCGTGGGCCAGCAGCGCCTCGGCGTAGCACTCGGCCAGCCCGGCCAGCGCGGAGCCGGAATGGAACTGGCCGGCGTTGAAAAAATACGGGCTGTCGCGCCCCGATTTCAGCGGGAAATCGCCGAAGCGCAGCGCGTCGCAGCGCAGGGCGAGCTCGAGGAAGCGGGAACGGTGGGCGGTCACGCGGGGCTCCGGGCCGGGCGCGCCGGCCTTGGCGCGCGGACGGCCAGCTTACCGGATGGCCCGGCCGCACCGCGCCCTGCGACAATGCGGCATCGACCCGCCGGGAGCGTCTGTGCGCATCTGCAGCTTCAACGCCAACGGCCTGCGCTCGGCCGCCAGCAAGGGCTTTTTCGAATGGTTCGCGGGCCAGGGCATCGACCTGCTCTGCGTGCAAGAGACCAAGGCGCAGGCGCACCAGCTGGACTCGGCGCCGTTCCAGCCGGCCGGCTACCACGCGGCCTTCCGCGACGCATCGACGAAGAAGGGCTACGCCGGTGTCGCCATCTACAGCCGGACGCCGCCCGATGCGCTGGTCACCGGCCTCGGCTGGCCGGCCTTCGATGAAGAGGGGCGCTGGCTGGAAGCGCGTTTCGGTTCGCTCTCGGTGGTGTCGCTGTACCTGCCCTCGGGCAGCTCGGCCGAAGAGCGCCAGGCCTTCAAGTTCGAGGTGATGGCCTGGTTCAGGCCCAAGCTCAAGGCCCTGCTCGACGCCGGTCGCGATGTGGTCGTCTGCGGCGACTGGAACATCGCCCACACCGCCATGGACATCCGCAACGCCCGGGCGAACGAGAAGAACTCCGGCTTCCTGCCCGAGGAGCGCGCCTGGATGACGGCGCTGTTCGAGGAGGACGGCTGGGTCGATGCCTACCGCCGTCTGCGCCCGCAGGGCCAGGACTACACCTGGTGGAGCCAGCGGGGTGGCGCCCGCGCCCGGAATGTCGGCTGGCGCATCGACTACCAGGTGGTGAGTCCGGGCCTCGCCGCCCGCCTTGCGGATTGCGCGATCCATCCGGAGCCGCGCTTCTCCGACCATGCGCCCTTCGTGGTCGATTATGTCGACTGAGCGCCGGCGCCCGGGCTGGCGCGAGGTCCTGCACGGACTGCGTCATCGCAACGTCGCCCTGCTGCTGCTGCTCGGCTTCGCCGCCGGCCTGCCCTTCATGCTGGTCGGCAACACGCTCGGGTTCTGGTTGCGCAGCGAGGGTGTCGATCTCGGCGCGATCGGTTTTCTTTCCTGGGTCGGCATCGCCTACTCGATGAAGTTCCTCTGGGCGCCGATCGTCGACCGCGCCCGTGCGCCGCTGTTCGGTCGATTCGGTCGCCGCCGTGGCTGGCTGCTGCTGGCGCAATCGCTGGTCGCCTGCGGCCTGCTCGCCATGGCCCTGGTCGGGCCGGACGGAGCGCTGATCCTGTTCGGGGTGCTCGCCCTGGTGGTGGCCTTCGCTTCGGCGACGCAGGACATCGTGATCGACGCCTGGCGCATCGAATGCGCCGAGAACGACGACCAGCTCGCTCTGCTCAGCACCGCCTACCAGTTCGGTTACCGCGGTGCCTTGCTGCTCACCGATGCCCTGATTTTCCTGATCGCCGCCGAGATCGGCTGGGCCTCGTCCTACATCGGCATGGCCGCGCTGGCCGCCGCCGGCATGATCGCCGTCTCGCTGGCCGCCGAGCCACGCTCCGGGGCGGTGTCGCCACTGCCGTTGTGGACGGCGCGCGGCCTCTACGACGCGGTGCTCGGGCCGTTCATCGCGTTCTTCTCGGAGCACCGGCAGCTGGCCTTCGCCATGCTGGCGGCGATCAGTGTCTACCGGCTCGCCGACTTCGTCATGGGGCCGATGGCCAACCCGCTCTACGCCGATCTCGGTATCGACTCGGCCACGGTCGGCGGCGTGCGCGGCAGCATCGGCCTCGTCGCCACCCTGTTCGGCACGGCGGCGGCCGGCATCGCAGCTCTGCGCTTCGGTCTGTTCCCGACTCTGGTGACCGGCGCGGTGCTCGGGCCTTTGTCCAACCTCGCCTTCGCCTGGCTGGCCCTGGCCGGCCCCGACACCGGGGTGTTCGCTGTGGCGATGGCGGTCGACAACTTCTCCGCCGGCTTCGCCGGCATCGCCCTGATCGCCTACATGTCGAGCCTCACGGCGATCGGTTACACCGCCACCCAGTACGCCCTGCTCACCTCGTTCTACGCCCTGCTGGGCAAGGTGCTGAAAGGTTTCTCGGGGGTCGCCGTCGAGACCCTCGCGGCGACCCGACCCTTGACCGAGGCCTACGCGCTGTTTTTCGCCGGCACCGCCGCGCTCGCCTTGCCGGCGATCGCGCTCTGCCTCTGGCTGGCGTGGGCCTCGCCGCCCAGCGTAAGCTCAAGGTCCTGAGTCCCAGCCCGGAGCGCGGCCCCGCATGGCCGATTTCCTTGTCCGCGACATCGACGAGCGCGTCGCCGAGCGCCTCAAGGAGATCGCACGCCAGAAAGGCTGGCCGCTCAACGACGTGATCCTGCACCTGCTCAAGCAGGCGCTCGGCCTGCTTGAGCCGGAACCGCCGCCGGTGCCCGGCGACATCGCGCGCCTGAGCGGCACCTGGAACGACGAGGAATCGCGGGCTTTCGAGGAGGCCATGCGGGCGATCAATGGCTTGCCCGACGATGCCCCGGCCTACATCGCCAAGCCGCCCTCGCATAGCGACTGAGCGGCCGACCTGCGACCGGGGATGATCGCGCCCAGCACGCGCGGGCCGACCGCGCCGGTGACCTCGGGGCAGTTGCCGGGCTGGCCGGCCAGGGTCTGGCGCGCCAGCCAGGCGAAGCCCGCAGCTTCGACGGCATCCGGGTCGAGGCCGTGCACGGCGCTTGATTCGACCCGCAGCTCCGGCAGCAGGGCGGCCAGCCGATGCATCAGTGCCCGGTTGTGCACGCCACCGCCGCAGGCGATCAGGCGTTGGGTGTCGGGCTGCTCGGCCCGCAAGGCCCGGGCGATGCTCTGGGCGCTGAATTCCAGCAAGGTGGCTTGCACATCGCGAGCGGACTCGCTGCCGTCCAAGCGTGTCGCCAGCCAGCCCAGATGGAACCGGTCGCGGCCGCTGCTCTTGGGCGGCGGCAGCGTCAGCCAGGGCTCAGTCAGGCAGGCTTCGAGCAGGGCCGGCAGCACGCGCCCACCGGCCGCCCAGGCACCCTCGCGGTCGTAGTCGGCACCGGTGTGGCGGTGGCACCAGGCGTCCAGCAGGCCGTTGGCCGGGCCGGTGTCGAAGCCGCGCACCGGTCGGTCCGGTGCCAGCAGGCTGAGGTTGCCGATGCCGCCCAGGTTGAGCACGGCCCGGGTTTCGCCGCGGTCCGCCAGCACGGCGGCATGGAAGGCCGGCATCAGCGGCGCGCCCTCGCCTCCGGCGGCGACATCGCGGCGGCGGAAATCGGCGACCACCGTGCAGCCGGTGCGTTCGGCGATGACATGCGGGCAGCCCACCTGCAGGGTGAAGCACTGCGGCGGCCGTGGGCGGTGGCGCAGGGTCTGGCCGTGCGAACCGATCGCGATCACCTCGTCAGCGCGGATGCCAGCATCGGCCAGCAAGGCCAGCGCGGCGGTGGCGAAGGCCTCGCCGATCGCGGTATCGAGCGCACCGAAGGCATCGAGATCGACCGCCGCATCCTGTTGCGAAAGCCCGAGCACCCTTTCGCGCAAGGCGGCCGGGTAGGGCGTGCTGCGGGCGGCCCGCACCTGCGGCTTCTCACCGGCGAAGTCGAGCAGCGCCGCATCGATGGCATCGGCGCTGGTACCCGAGATCAGGCCGAGGTAGAACCGGGTCATGCCGCTCAGCGCTCGGCCAGCTGCACGTCCCCGATGCGTTCGAGTTGGGCCAGCGCCGGCGCGGTGGCGCGGCGGAATTCGGCCAGCAGCGGCCCCTTGAGCGGCTCCGGCTTGGGCAGGGTGACCCGCAGTGGGTCCTTGTGGACACCGCGCACCCGGAACTCGTAGTGCAGGTGCGGGCCGGTGGCGAGGCCGCTCATCCCGACGTAACCGATGGTCGTGCCCTGGCGGACACGCTGGCCGACCCGGTAGGCGCCGAGCCGCGACATGTGGGCGTACAGGGTGGTGATGCCGTTGCCGTGGTCGAGGATGACGGTGCGGCCGAAGCCGCTCTGCCAGCCCGCGAACGTCACCCGACCGTCGCCGGCGGCGAAGATCGGCGTGCCGATCGGTGCGGCGTAGTCCACGCCGCGGTGCATGCGGATGCGGTTGAGCACCGGGTGGCGGCGTGAACCGAAGCCCGAGGTCACGCGGGCGAACTCGATCGGTGTGCGCAAAAAGTTCTTGCGTAAGGGGCGGCCATCGAGATCGAAGAATTCCCGGTTGCCGTTGCGTTCGAAGCGCAGGGCAGTGAAGGTACGACCCTGATTGGTGAAGCGCACCGCCACCACGCCGCCATCGCGCAGTCGCTCGCCCTCGCGCCAGAGTTCCTCGTAGACCAGCTGGAAGTGGTCGCCGGCGCGCAAATCCTGGGCGAAGTCGATATCGAACTGCAGGGCCTGCACCATGCTGTTCATCACCGGCGCCGAAAGCCCAGCCCGGGCACCGTCAGCGAACAGCGAGGAACGGATCTCGCCCGAGGCGACGACGGTACGGGTTTCCAGCGGGCGCTCGATGATCTGACGCTCGATGCCGGCCTCGGTGACCGCCAGTTCGATACGCCGGGTCTCGTCGGTGTCGAAGCGCAGGCCGCGCAGGCTGCCGTCGGGAGCGATGTCGAAAGCCAACTCGCTGCCGATCCGCAGCCGTGCGGCCAGTTGCCCCACCTCTGGCACCTGCAACACACGATGCATCGCGCTGGCCGGAAGGCCTAGGTCGGCGAACAGGCTGCCCAGGGTCTGGCCGGAGCGGACCTGGACGGTGCGCCAGTCCTCGGTCGGCGCGGTGGCGTTGACCGGTGCCGGCGGCAGGGCAAGGGCGATGGTGGTGGTGGCCGGCACGCTCTGGGCGTGCTGGGCGCGTTCCAGCGCCGGCACGATCGAGAGCACGCTGACCACCAGCACGCCGGCGGCGGCGACACCGAGCACGCGGGAGGCGGTCGGCGCGTAGCGAGAGGGGTTGGGCAAGGCGGGCTCCAGCGGCAGGACGCGGCTACCTTACCCACAGCGCAAAAGCAGCGTCAAACCCTTGTTGCGCTTGGATTTTTCGGCCTCCAGCGTTTAACCTGCCGTTAACGCCAAAGCCCTCTCCGGGGCACGGCCCCAGGACCTGCCGGCTCTCGCATGACTCTTCCCGATTCCGCCCTGGCCACGCTGGCCAGGGGCACCGACGACATCCTCAAGCGCGACGAGCTCGAAGCGCGCCTCGCCAGCGGTCGCCCGTTGCGCATCAAGGCCGGCTTCGATCCGACCGCGCCCGACCTGCACCTCGGCCACACCGTGCTGCTCAACAAGCTGCGGCAGTTCCAGGAGCTCGGCCACCAGGTCATCTTCCTGATCGGCGACTTCACCGGGATGATCGGCGATCCTTCCGGCAAGAACGCCACCCGCAAGCCCCTGAGCCGCGAGGAGGTCGAGGCCAATGCCGGCACCTACGCCGAGCAGGTGTTCAAGGTGCTCGATCGCGAGCGCACCGAACTGCGTTTCAACAGTGAATGGTTCGGGCGGATGTCGGCGGCCGACATGATCAAGCTGGCCGGCCAGCACACGGTGGCGCGCATGCTCGAACGCGAGGACTTCGCCAAACGTTTCGCCGGCCAGCAGCCGATCGCCATCCACGAGTTCCTCTACCCGCTGGTGCAAGGCTACGACTCGGTCGCCTTGAAGGCCGATGTCGAGCTTGGCGGCACCGACCAGCGCTTCAACCTGCTGATGGGCCGCGCCCTGCAAGAGCACCATGGCCAAGCACCGCAGGTGGTCATGACGATGCCACTGCTCGAGGGCATCGATGGCGTCCACAAGATGAGCAAGTCGCTGGGCAACTACATCGGCATCAGCGAACCGGCCATCGACATCGTCACCAAGACCATGAAGATCGACGACGCGCTGATGTGGCGCTGGATCGAGTTGCTGAGCTTCGAGATCTCGCTCTCGGAACTGGCCACACTGAAGACCGACGTCAGCGCCGGTGTGCTGCACCCGCGCACGCTCAAGCTTCGTCTTGCCCGCGAACTGGCCGCGCGCTTCCAGGGCGCGGTCGAGGCGGAGAAGGCGGTCGCCGGTTGGGAGGCGGTGGTGACCGGCAGCGGCGACACCGCGCAATTGCCGCTCACCGAACTCGCGGTGCCGGCAGAAGGCCTGCGCATCGCCGCTCTGCTGAGCCGGGCCGGGTTGGCACCCAGCAATGCCGAAGCGACGCGCAAGCTCAGGGAGCGTGCCGTACGCATCGATGGCGAGGTCTTCGATGACCCGCAGCGCCTCTTCGCCCCGGGCTTCGAGGCGGTGGTGCAGATCGGCAGGCGCAGCTTCGCCCGCGTTCGGCTTGTCGAGGCCTGAGGGCGCCTTGTCCGCTCGCGTGGCGCGGCGCAGCTCCCGGTGCGCCCCATCTGAACGGTGTCTTGTTTTGTGTGTGACTGGTTGGTTGAGGGCTCTTGCGGTTGAGTGTTGTGTTGCCTATAGTTCGCGGCCCTTCGCTGGGTGGTCTTTCGGGGCGGTCTGGCGGGGGGTGGTGCGGAGGGGGTGTGTTGGCGCTGCGGTGTTGACGTTCTTCGGAAGTGCTGTATAGTGTGCGGCTCCCTCGGGCGAAAGGCCCGGTTGCACGGAAGTGCAGGGATTGATCTTTGAAAGTACGCGCAGGTGTTTTGTGCGGGTGCCTGCAGGGTGGTGAGATCATCATCAATCTTGCAGACGCTCGATCATGAGCACTGTCAATTGTTTTTGTAGCAT